>VAPC010746540.1_pt1 | contig 18704 bp, 13 predicted proteins | sample 3395121 | NCBI WGS metagenome assembly VAPC01 (sample SAMN08290434, study PRJNA428436) | hydrothermal vent metagenome | isolation source: Deep-sea hydrothermal vent chimney | place: Indian Ocean: Southwest Indian Ridge | depth 1711 m m
AAGAGGCTGTGCCTGAGGAAAAAGTTGAAGTAAAGGCTGAAGAGGAAGAAGAGGCTGTGCCTGAGGAAAAAGTTGAAGTAAAGGCTGAAGAGGAAGAAGAGACTGTGCCTGAGGAAGAAGTTGAAGTAAAGGCTGAAGAGGAAGAAGAGGCTGTGCCTGAGGAAGAAGAGGCTGTGCCTGAGGAAGAAGTTGAAGTAAAGGCTGAAGAGGAAGAAGAGATCAGCACAATAGAAGAGGATGAGGAGCCCGCGCCGATTGAGGAAGAAGTAACAGTCCATGCCGGCCGGGTTGATGAAATTAAGCCGATAGAAGAGGATGAAATTGAGCTGGTCAGCGCGGATGATAAGACTAAACCCATTGAAGAAGATGAAATTATACTCGATGACGTGGATGATAAAAATAAGCCGATAGAAGAGGATGAAATTGATCTGGTCAGCGCGGATGATAAGACTAAACCCATTGAGGAAGACGAAATTATATTCGCTGACGGGGAAGATGAGATTAAACCGGTTGAAGGAGATGTATCTATTAAGACTGAAGGTGAAGTTGATTACGTTCCGGATTTTACAATCCCAACTGTTGAAAAGGCAGTTTCTGAGCCAAAAGAGGAGTATGTTGAGCCTGAGGCCGCGGTTTTGGAAACTGCGGGAGTGTCGCAGGCTGAAGGAGCAGAAGAAACGATATCAGGAGACAGTATCACTTTACAAAAGAGAAGTTTTAGAAAAGTGCTGACTGTTGTTTCTGTTATTGTGGCAGTCATAGCTTCAGTTCTTGTTATCATGTTTTTCAATATTGAAGACGAAATCGAAGGGTATCCGGATAAGACCGGATCTGTAATTTCGACTGCTAAATCACAGTCCGGCACATTGGAATCAGGGCATTTTCCTTCTTTTCGTGATGATGTAATGCGAAAGTTCGCAGAGTCTGTTGCTGCAGGCAATGCATTAGGAGCCGGCAGTCTGGAGTCAGGACATTTTCCATCTTTTCGTGATGATGCAGTACTCAAGCTGTTGAATGACAGGCCTGATTAGCAGTTTTAATCTGAAGTAATTCAGCAGGTTATCGGATAACTGGCCATGATGGCTTGTATGTTACTCTTAATTTTACGTAATCCCTCAGCGATAGGAGAATACTTGTTAACAGGAGTATCGCACTGCCGGGTCAAATTCACGGCTTGATATAAAAAAAGGCAATGATATATATTATCTGTAGTAAAATATTCTGATTCGGACATTTCTTTTATTAAGCACTGACAATGCGAATTGATAAAATAGACCTGATAGGTTTTAAATCGTTTTCTGATAAAACCGCCTTCAATTTCCATCCGGGTGTCACCGCTGTTGTTGGCCCTAATGGCTGCGGGAAAAGTAATATTGTTGATGCCTTTAAGTGGGTTCTTGGCGAGCAGAGTGCCAAGAGTCTTAGAGGGGACCGCATGGAGGATGTCATCTTTTCGGGTTCCGCGTCAAAGAAATCCAAAGGCATGGCAGAGGTTACACTGCTTATATCCGGTGTAAGCAACGGAAGCTCGTCTGATACCGGAGAAATTTTAGTTACCAGGCGTCTTTACAGATCAGGTGAGAGCGAATATCTTATGAACAAAGTGCCTTGCAGACTTAAGGATATACGCAATGTTTTTCTTGATACGGGGCTGGAGCTGAAGACATATTCTATATTGGAACAGGGCAGGATAGATGCTATTCTCAATTCCAAACCTCAGGACAGAAGATTTTTAATCGAAGAAGTGGCCGGTGTTATGAAATATAACGTCCGGAAGGCAGAGGCAATTAGCAAACTGGAGTCTTCCAAGTCAAATCTTCAGCGTCTTCAGGACATCGTTTCCGAGGTAAAAAGACAGATCAATTCCATAGACAGGCATGCCAGGCGCGCACAGAAGTATAAGCGGCTGTTTGATGAAGTGCGGGGCCTTGAGGTGAAAATTGCCATAAGGGATATATCACAGCTCGGAAATGAACTGGCAGATATTTCATCTTCTGATGAGAAGCTTAAATCCAGGGAAACAGAACTCTCGACGAATATCCACTCTTCAGATGCACTACTGGAGGAAAAGAAGCTTTTGTTAGTAAATGAGGAAAAGTCCCATGATGAACTCCAGAACAGGCTTAATACCGCTGAAAGAGAGTTTATTGAAGAAGAAGGCAGGATATCACTGCTTAAAAGTGACTGCGAAAACCTTAAGGGGAGACTCCAGAGACTGTTTACCAGAGATAATGAACTTACCGGGGCAAAGGAAAGCATGAGTTCACAGGTTGAGGAACTCAAAAAGAAGATCGATGAAATCAATCTTGAGCTTTCGGGTGTAGAGGCTGCGCTGAATTCTAAAAACGAAGAGTTTTCAGCGCTGGAGAAAGAGATCGTTGAGATGGAACAGGGTCTTGAGGACGGGAGAAGAAAGATATTTGACAAGGCTGAAGAGGTCAGCGGCCTGAAGAATGAGATAAACGGTTTTTCATTAGTAATCGAAACTATCAGCAAAAAAGAGCAGAAATGCCTTGAGGATATCAATTCTGTTAAAAAAGCAATTTCCGGGCTTTCCGATTCCATATCCGAAACTTCTAACGTATTCACCGCATCGGATGCCGGCCTGCAGGACAAGTACAGGGGTAAACAGACACTGACTGATGACTTGAGCAGAAAAAAAGAGGCTTTGACCCTGAAAGAGGAAGGACTTTATAAGGACAGGGAAGAAATGGCTGCGATGAATTCAAGGGCCGAATCTTTGAGAGAACTGGATAACAGCGGAAAAAGCTCGGTTAAGGATTCTGTGAAGATTCTATGCCAGGTAGCTGATATTTTCGAGGCCCTTCCAGAACATGAAACAGCTATTGAGTCTGTGCTGGGTGACAGACTGAGTGCCTCTGTGGTTGATGATGATATGGAGATCAAGAAAGCATTAGGCCTCATAAAACAGCATAAGATCAATAGAAGCGGATTTATTCCTGTGAACATTGCCTTAGCCGCCTCCGGATCGGCGTCTGCGGAGTTTTCCGGTAGTGATGTCATAGGCAGAGCGGTCGATCTTGTAAAGGTCCGTAAGGGTTATGAGAAGATCGCCGCGGCATTGTTAAATGATGTGATATTGGTTAATGATCTGAATACGGCATTTGATCTGTGGCTAAAATCGCTTCCTGCGGCATCTCCGGCCCATAGCTTTCCGTATTTTGCAACACTTGACGGAGAAGTTCTTGAACCGTCCGGAATTGTTTTTGGAGGAACGGAAAAAGGGGTGTTGAAGATCAAGCGCGAGTTAAGAGAGTTGGAGCAAAACATGGAGAAAAGGAAGTCTGATATAGCGTCTGCCGAAGAGCAGCTGACTACTATGAGAAAAGACATTGCCGAGAGCGAAAAAGGCCTGGCATCTCTCGAAGCTGAAATAGCACAAATGGAGAAGGGGCATCATGAATTGAAAATTAAAATTGTCTCTTTAAAAGAAGAATCCGAAAGGGAACAGAAAAGACTTGAATTTATTTCAGCCGAATTGGACGACGAGAGAAAAGAAAAGGAAAACTCGGTGCTGGAACTGGATGCAAAGGGCAAGGCCTGCCGGGTGCTTGAAGACGAAAGGCGGGTATTGGAAGTTGCTGTAAAGGAGAATCAGGACATGATTTCGGAGAAGCGGACCCTGCTTGATACTTTGCGTACGGCGCTTACAGAAGTAATGCTATCGAGAACGGCAGGATCTGAAAAAACAGACTCATTAGCCAGGGAGAGTGAAAGGCTTGATTCTGAAATCGCCGGCATAGAAACAAAAAAAGACGAGATGAAAAAAGAGAAGGTTGAGATCGAGACCGAAAGCGGAAACAAAGAAAATGAGATTAAAGAAAGGGAAGAGGCTGTCGTGTCGCAAGTGTCTCTCATCAGCGGCCTGAAGCAGAGCTCGGCAGAGCTTAAGGAAAAGATAGAAGCTAAAGCGGCAGAGCTGAATCTTTTGGAAAAACAGCAGAAGCAGTATGTAAATGAGTTATCAGAGGTAAGAAAGGAACTCTCTTACGTTGAAGTAAGGAAGACAGAGCTGTCACTGAAACGTGACCATATAAGAGAAGATATGAAGAAGACTTATTCTGTTGACGTTGACAATATGTCAGACGATAGCATGTCAGAACCGCTGATGCCTGAACAGGAGGAAAGGCTCGAAGAATTAAGAGAAAAACTTCAGGCTATCGGGCCTGTAAACCTCGGCACTCTTGAAGAACTCGAAGAACTCAGAACAAGATATGATTTTTTGACAAAACAACAGAACGATCTTTTGGAATCGATTAACAGTCTGCAGGAGACGATATCTAAGATTAATGGGACGACCCGGAAAAAACTGGAGGACGCTTTTCAGGCGCTTAACGAAAAGTTTAAAGAAGTTTTCACTTCTCTTTTTGGCAAGGGAAAGGCGGAGCTTATCCTTACCGAAGGCAATATACTGGATGCGGGCATTGAAATAGTTGCTCAGCCTCCCGGCAAGAAACTACAGAACCTGATGCTTCTTTCAGGAGGAGAAAAGGCTCTGACAGCCCTGTCTCTGCTGTTTGCCGGCTTTATGATCAAACCGACACCCCTGTGTCTGCTGGACGAGGTTGACGCGCCGCTGGATGAGTCAAACACGGACAGATTTACATCTCTTCTTTCGGAGCTGTCAAAAAATATCCAGTTTATTATAATTACCCATAACAGAAGAACAATGGAAGCTGCAAATTATTTGTATGGTGTTACAATGGAGGAACCTGGGATATCAAAGGTTGTTTCAATGCATCTGACAGAGGTAGGTTAAATGAAGGAAATTAAGTTCGCCGGTTTTGAAGTAAAAGGAAAGCTGTCGGCACAAATAGTGGGCAGCGGGGATGTTAACCCGAACAAGATAAGCCCGGATGGAATGCTGTTAGAGACCACGACCAAATTGAATATGAACGGTATCTACAGATTTAAGATGAGCTTTGGTGAAAAAGATATAATACTTATGGCGAAGGTGACGAGTGTATTAATGAAAGGGACAGTCAAGAAAAATAACAGGAATGTGACTCTATATCAGATTGCTGCGGATTTTGTGAATTTGAAAAATGAACACAAGGCCTTCATAGATGATGCTATAGAGAGGCTGATCGAAGAAGATATCCCGGAGCTTGATGATAGAATCAAGAGCGCGAAGTTCCATGTTACAGACTAGTCCCATATATTCTGCGTAAGAACCTGATCCTCGGCCGGAAGTATTAACAGGTATAATAATTGTCCTGCGATGAAAGATATTAGAGACATACTCCCCCATCGGGTTTTTACTGCACCGGAAGATCTGTACTGTTACGGTTTTGATGCATCTGTCAGTAGGGGCCTTCCGCTTGCCGTTGTTCGGCCGGTTGAGACGGGCGAGATCTCAAAGGCAGCGGCCTTTGCCTCTGATAATGGAATTTCAATTGTTCCTAGAGGTGCCGGCACAGGAATGACCGCCGGTTCAGTCCCGGTTGAGAACTCTCTGATTTTATCCACGGAATCAATGAACAGAATAGTTGATGTGGATGAAAAGAACCTTATTGCCGTGGTAGAGCCGGGAGTCATAAACGGACACCTGCAGAAAGTACTTGAAACAAAAGGGCTTTTTTATCCCCCGGATCCTTCCAGTATGGAGTTCTGTACAATTGGCGGTAATGTAGCTGAAAACGCCGGAGGACCCAGAGCCCTGAAATATGGTGTTACAAAGGATTATGTGCTGGGACTGGAGGCTGTTCTTCCGGATGGCAGGGTCTTTACTTCAGGTGTTAAAACCCTTAAGGGGGTGGTCGGGTATGACTTGACCAGGCTTATTGTCGGCTCTGAAGGTACACTGGTTGTAATATCAAAGGTTTTCCTCAGGCTGTTGCCGCTTCCGGAAGAAATAGTAACTCTTTTATGTGCTTTCCCGGGGCTGGATAATGCTGCAAAAGCGGTTTCAAAGATTATCGCTTCCAGAATAATCCCCAGAACTCTCGAGTTTATGGATCGTGAAACAGTTCTGGCTGTTGAGAATTATAAACCTTTCGGCCTTCCGGCAGATGCCGAGGCACTGCTGCTGATCGAAGTCGACGGAGCGCGGAATTCGGTTCACGAGATTACCGAGAGGATCGTTTCTATATGCAGTTCACTCGGTGCCGGAGTCAGTGTGGCAGACGATATTTTTGCCAAGCAGAGAATATGGGAGGCCAGGAGAGCAATATCTCCCGCCCTGTATCGCATAAGTCCGTCGAAAATTAATGAAGACATAGTAGTTCCCCGGAGTAATATACCTGACATGCTTAATTCCCTGAAGGAAATAGGGAACAGACATAAATTGAAAATAGTGAATTTCGGACACGCCGGAGATGGAAACATACACGTAAACATTATGACGGACAAAAACGACGAAATAGTTTATGAAAATGCCGAAAGAGCAGTGAAAGACATCTTTGAGGCCGCTTTAAAGCTTGGCGGGACTATTTCAGGTGAGCACGGAGTAGGTCTTGCAAAGGCCAGATATTTAGGAATGGAACTTTCTTCTGAAAATATCTCGCTTATGAAGGGTATAAAAGGAATATTCGATCCCAAGGGCATAATGAACCCGGGCAAGATATTCCCGGTTGATTAACTGCAGTGGTCAGTATTTGTCTTTACAGCAGTTGTAAACACAAATACTGACCCTCCACCGTGCCAAACAAACTGGCAGGCAAGAAAAGATCGGCGGGCAAGCTTCTGTTTTTTTTGGTTCAGGCCGGTTTAATCCATAAAAAAGGGCTGTCAGATGCACAGGACAGCATTGCAAATTTAGAATGCGATCTGTCTCTACACAGATCAGGGAGACTGCTTCTTTATTAATTGCTCCTTCTTAGGAGCAGCTAAGTCATCATCAGCCTCCATGATCCTTAACTTCTCATCCCTGCCTGCCGGCCCGCTTCGCCGAATCGAGGCGAGCAGGCAGGCTCTTATCTTCTCAATTCTAATTTCTCACTAATTGTGGTATCGCTCATAAAGATGGAGGTTGTTTAACAAGTCATGAAAAACTGCCTCAACAGGAGCTGCTCCAAAGAAAGAGCAGAAATGTAATGAGTTTATATTATTATATTCATTCGCTTACACTCACTAAGTCATTTGCTATAATCGACAAATCATTAATATTTTGTTTTAGCTTTTTTATGTACAGCGATATTTGGTCAATTCCTCAGCGTTTGTTTTAAAAGGTGTCGCATAGAACTGTTTCACCAGCTTCCCATGCCTTGTTTGTCGTGTAGAGGCAGGTCGCATTATGGATTTGCCTGCCCTGTACCCTTGTGGTACATGGGCCTGCCCTGTACCCTGCCTGTCCCGTAGGGTATAAGCCCTTTACGGGGATTTAAACTGTTTTTGCTTGGATCGTCGATTACAGGGATCAGGAGGCAGTGGGCCAGCCTACCGGCAGGCAGGCGTAGGTAGAGGCAGGCTTGTCGAAAGAGGCCTAATTGACATGAAGCGGTGAATCCTGTTAGTATTTTTGAGTATCAAACTACAGGGTTTTAAGATTCCAGGACTCAAGGATTTATGTGAAGGGAAATAATTCTGACACCTGAATTTCTGGCGGCGGACAAGCTTGACCCCTCAACCACTTTGTTATTTAAGAAAGGAGATTTATATTAATGAAGGTTATTTTAAAGAGTGATGTGGAAAATCTCGGAATAATGGGCAGTATTGTTGATGTTGCCGCAGGTTACGGAAGAAATTATCTTATTCCCAAGGACCTTGCCGTGGAGGCAAACCCCAGGAATCTGAAGAAATTTGAACACGAAAAAGCACTGATACTTAAAAAGGCGGGAAAAGTAATGGGCCAGGTTAAGGAATTGGCATCCAGATTATCTGCTCTAAAATTGAATATAGAGGCTAAAGTTGGTGAAGACGATAAACTGTTTGGTTCTGTAACAAGCAAGGATATTGCTGAAGCAATCGCAAAACAAGGCCTTGAAGTTGATAAGCGCAAGATAGTACTTCCTGAAGAACTTATTAAGCGTCTGGGTACACATACTGTCCAGGTTAAACTCCACCCTGAAGTTACGGCAGATATTAGTTTAGAAGTAACGAAAATATAATTATGCAGGAGTTTGAACGACTCCAGGCGACTTTCCATGAAACAACTTAATACCGTCCTTGATCGTTTACCGCCCCAGAATATTGAAGCTGAGCAATCTGTTCTCGGCGCTGTTCTGCTGGAAAACGAGGCAATATCCTCTGTAATCGAACTGCTTGTGCCTAAAGATTTTTATAAAGATTCGCACAAAAAAATCTTTTCTGCCATGGTGGAACTCTACGAAAAGAGCGAACCTATTGATCTTATAACTCTCACAGAGCAGATGAGCAGGAAAGAACAGCTTGAAGAAGTAGGGGGTGCGTCCTATCTGAGTTCAATTGTTAATCAGGTTCCAACATCGGCAAATATCAAATACCATTCAAAGATAGTTAAAGAAAAAGCTATGTTAAGGAACCTTATTACAACCGCTACCGAGCTTGTGTCGATGAGCTACAACGAAGACACGGAAGTTAACGAGATCCTTGACAGAGCTGAGACAAAAGTATTCGCTCTGTCTGAAAAAATGATAAAAAGTTCTTTTGTCCATATTAAGGAAGTTGTTAAGGATACAATTGAGCTTGTGGACAGGATGTATGATAAGAAAGAACTTATAACAGGACTGCCCTCAGGGTTTAAGGACCTTGATGAGCTTACAACGGGTTTCCACCCGGGTGACCTGGTAGTTGTTGGGGCGAGGCCTGGAATGGGGAAGACGGCTTTTTGTCTTAATATCGCTACGCATGTAGGGCTGGAGGTCAAAGTGCCAGTGGCATTATTCAGTCTGGAGATGTCAAAAGAGCTGATAGTTTTGAGGATGATATGCGCCGAAGCAGAGGTGGATTCAAAAAGCGTCCGGTCAGGTTATCACACGAAAGAAGATTATAGAAAACTGGTTAATGCGGCAGGCAAGCTTGCGGAGGCTCCGATTTTTATAGATGACGCGTTCAACTCTGTGCTGGAGATAAGGGCAAAGGCCCGAAGGCTGAAGTCAGAGCATGGGCTGGGCCTGATAATAGTTGATTACCTTCAGCTAATGAGGGGGGAAGGCAGTTTTACAGCGAGGGAGCAGGTAATCTCCGATATATCAAGGTCGTTTAAGGCCCTGGCCAAAGATCTGTCTGTACCCATTATCGTGATAAGCCAGCTTAACAGAAGCTGCGAGCAGAGAGGTGACGATAAGCACCCCATTATCGCTGACCTGCGTGAATCCGGTGCTATAGAGCAGGACGCTGATACTATAATGTTCCTTTACAGGGGTGATTACTATAAAGCCAAGGATGCTGAGCCGGGTGTGACAGATCTGGACCTGGCAAAGCAGAGAAACGGCCCTACGCAGAGAATTCCGCTTACATTTATTGATAAATTAACAAAATTCAAAGATTACAGTGGTCAACGTGAGTACGTTGAAGAAGAGGCTTTTTAAGGCCCGCTGATTTATTTTCAATGAAACGAAAACCCGCTGTGGCAGGACAGTTCTATTCGGACTCCCCGTTAAAGCTCTCGGAAAATGTCCGCAGCTATATGGAAGTTTCTGTACCTCGGGAAAGGGCGGTAGGTGTTTTGTCTCCACACGCCGGGTTAATGTATTCCGGCCGCGTCGCGGGTGCTGTCTACAGCAGGCTTGAGTTTCCGCACACCTTTATACTAATCGGGCCTAACCATACAGGAATCGGCAAAGATGTTTCAATTATGGCCTCTGGAGAATGGGAGATCCCAACAGGCAGGCTGAAGGTGGACAGATCCATCGCAGAAAATATCCTTGAGAGATCCGAAGGCATTGAGGAGGATGCTTCAGCGCATAAAGTGGAACACTCACTCGAAGTCCAGCTTCCGTTTATTCTTCATTATTCATCCAGTGCTCAAATAGTCCCGATCGTTATGAAGTCTGATTCTCTGCAGGCCTGCAGAGAGGTTGGAGAAGCTGTGGCCGCCGCGGTAAAAGATGCAGACTATCCAGTAACAATTGTTGCCAGTTCTGATATGAGTCACTATGTGTCAGAGTCTGTTGCAAGAAGCAAAGATAAGGAAGCTATTGATAGAATTCTGGCTCTGGATCCCTCTGGTCTGTATAACACTGTAATTGAAATGAATATAAGTATGTGCGGTTTTGCGCCGGCTACAGCCATGCTGTACGCGTCGCTTATATTGCGGGCTCGGAAGGCTGAACTTGTCAAATATTCTACGTCAGGTGAGATCAGCGGCGACTATAGTCATGTTGTCGGATACGCGGGAATAATAATTATATAAAGCCGCTGTCCGGTCCTCACTATTTAAACCTTGAATGTCAATATTAATATTAGTTATAATAGTCGCCTATTGTCTTTAGCTGCGGAATGTCTCGTTTGGAGGGTAAATGAAAAAAAGTACGAAGTTATTAGTTCCTTTATTGAGCTTTGCGGTATTTATAACACTGGTTATGACAGACAGGCCTGTTTATTCAGAGACAGCTGTTAAGAAACCAAAGTCTGATAATTGCATAACATCCAAGTGTCATTCCAAGATAGACAAACATAAATATGTTCACGGGCCTATCGCCGCGGGCGCCTGTATTGTATGCCACGGAGAGGTCACGAAGCACAAGGATAGTCCGAAAAGAAACAAGTTCGGAGAGATCAAAGATGTTGCCAAAGCATGCTACTCATGTCACGAAAAGTTCAAGATCAGGAAATTTACCCACACCCCCGTTGAGGACGGAGAGTGCGCTTCGTGTCATAGTCCGCATGGTTCCGAGTTTAAGTTTCAACTGCTGAAGAAGGGCGGTGAAATATGTTTTGAGTGTCATGATAGTGAGCTTGTTGCAGGGAAGTTTGTTCATGGGCCGGCTGCTGTAGGAGGATGTGTTGCCTGCCATGAGGCTCATACGGCAGATTATGAAATGAACTTAAAAGCCACAGGGCCTGCTTTGTGCTTTACATGTCATACGGACAAGGCGGAGTCTTTTCAGAAGAGTACAGTTAAGCATAAACCGGTGACAGAAGACTGTATTAAGTGTCATAATCCTCATTCCGCTGAAAAGGAGTTCATGCTCAGCAGCGGCGCGCCTCAACTTTGTTTTGGATGCCACGACAAAATGTCTAAATGGGTCACTGAAGCGGCTGTCAAACATGGTGCCCTTTCAACTGACAAATCATGTCTTAACTGTCATGACGCGCATGTTTCAAATGTTGACAAGAATCTTTTGATGCCGCCCATGGACTTGTGTATGAGCTGTCATAACGAAGAAAAGAAAAAGGCTGATGGAAGGATCCTTCCGAACATGAAGAAATTATTTCAGGAAGCCAAAAATCATCACGGACCCATAAAGCAGAAGGACTGTTCAGGTTGTCATAATACACACGGCTCGGCGAATTTCAGAATATTGAGAGAAGCATATCCTTCGTCATTTTATATACCGTTCAAACTTTCGAGCTACGGCCTGTGTTTCAGCTGTCACGAAAAGTCGCTTGTTCTGGACCCTGAAACAACCAAATTGACGGAATTCCGGAACGGCAAGATAAACCTGCACTTTAAACATGTGAATAAACCTGAGAAGGGAAGGACATGCCGGTCATGTCATGAGACTCACGCCAGCAACTATCCCAAGCATATCAGAGAAGGTGTTCCGTTTGGATCGTGGGAATTGCCGATAAATTTCGAGAAAACAAATACAGGCGGGAATTGCACGCCCGGCTGTCACAAGAACAAAAAATATGACAGGAATAAAGAGGTGAAAAACTTATGATCGCGATATTATTGTCGTTTTTTCTCTTACTAACCCCTTATGCATATGCAGGAGCTGTAAGTATTCCGATGGGCGGGAAAGCTCCGAATTTTACGCTTGATACTGTTGACGGCAAGAAAGTATCGTTAAACGATTATAAGGGTAAAATTGTTGTGCTTGTATATTGGAGAACTGATCATAAACGTTCTCGCGAGGCCCTCAAGGATGATCAGAATATTCACGATGGATATAGCGGTAAGGGAGTACAGTTCCTTGGCATGGTCGCAGATACGGAAAACCATGATGATGTCCGTAAGACAGTGGAAGACCTGAAAGTTGTATTCCCGATCCTGACAGACGCCGGGCGTCAGGTGTACGGAGAATATGGAGTGCGTGTTTACCCTTCAACTGTTGTAATCAACGCGGAAGGCAATCTTGCCTATGACATCCCCGGTCATGCACTTACCTATAAAACAACTCTGGAATCATACATCAAATATCTCCTGAAAGAGGTGAATGATAAAGAGCTGGAAAGTCTGCTTAATCCTCATAAAGATGTGAAGGACGAGGCAACTCTTAACGCGGAAAGAAACTATAATCTTGCTCTGAAGTTTGCCGAGTCAGGACTTATAGACCAGTCAATTGACGCTGTTAAAAAATCAGTACAGTCCAAACCGGATATGGTGAAATCTTTAATTCTTCTCGGCTTTTTATATCTTGAGGATAGAGAGGCTGATCTTGCACTTGAGGAGTTTAATAAGGCATTGAAACTGGAACCTGCATCTCACGATGCCAAAACCGGTATGGGCGGAGCGCTGATATTAAAAGGTGACCCTGACGGCGCCATAGCAGTTCTTAACGAAGCGGTTACTGCGAATCCTTATCCTCAGAAAGCATATTATGAACTGGGCAGGGCATATGAGCTCAAGGGTGAAAAAGATATGTCCATAGAGATGTATAAGAAAGCGCTTGGTAAAATGCTAAAGAAGAAAATTCTTCCTTCGTCGTTGTCTAAATGATATTCAGGAAACTGTTTTATACGGCAGTTCTTGTACTGCTGTTTGTTTTTCCTGCTGATTCCAGTAAGAATGTCATAGCTCTGAACTATCCTGTGGACAGGACAGTTATGGACTTTGACCTTATGGGTGTTTCTATAAGTGTTGCGCAGGATTCAGCAGATGTGATAATAGTGGTAGTAAATGGTCAGGAGCAGCTGCGCATTATCCCGGACAGTAAGTTCGAGTGTTTTTCAGTACACCTGAAATATGGCGAAAACAGGATAGATATTAAAGCTGAAAAGGCAGGACACCAGGCGGGAAGTATTGGTTTCAGTGTTTTTCGCCGCTCAGATCTGGAAAGTGCGTATACAAAGCCTCCGGACGGATTTCAAAAGGACTTTTTTCACTCAAAAGACCGTGTGGTATGCTCGGAGTGCCACGAGCTCATGCCGAATGACGCTGATCGCAAACCGGTAAACCTTGTTACGTTCAATAAAGCAGTGTCATCAGGGGACAGGAAAGCGGTTGCCATGGCGTCAACCTGTTATTCCTGTCACGGCAAGATCACTTCATCATATCCTTATGTGCACGGACCTACTTCTGTTTGGAGCTGTCTCAGCTGTCATAGCTCTGAGAGTGACCCGAAATACGGAGTAGTGAAACCTGATACCAGTATCTGTTTTAACTGTCATGTAGAGCAGGGAAAAGACTGGAGAGCGAAGAAATATATACATGGTCCTGTCAATACCGGGAAATGCGCAATATGCCACAGCCCTCATGCTTCATATTATCCTTTTAATCTTTTTAAGCCTGTCTGGGATCTGTGCGTCACCTGTCACGAGAAAAACGCAAGCGGAAGGCATATCATTGCGGGCTATGTGTACGGGGACAGCCATCCGACTAAGGGTGTGCCTGATTCCATCAGAAAGGGGAAGGAACTCACATGCGCGAGCTGTCACAACCCTCACGCCTCTGATTCTCCAAGACTATGGGCTCTTAGCGCTGGCAGTGCATTTGCGCTGTGCCAGAAGTGTCATCAGAAGTAAGAAGTGAGAAGTAAGAAACAGGAAGTTAAGAAGGTAAGAGCCTGCCTGCTCGCCTCGATTCGGCGAAGCGGGCCGGCAGGCAGGGATAAGAAGTTGAGAAATGAGAACCTGATTTGTCTATCAGGTTCAGGAACAGGAAAACTGCTTCTTAAAAGGACTATGGTGAATAATCAGGGCAACTGCCTCCTGATTCCCATAATCGACGAAACATTACATTTTGCTTAAGCCTTTAAGTTTAGAGGTTTAAAAGAAACTCCTCAAAGTCTTCTTTTTAAATGTGTCGTATGGGAATCAGTCGACAACAGCCCTGTTTATTGATTTATTCAATGGTGAATAAACAGGCGAGACTGTAACTTCAGATATCTTTTTGTCTATGAGCTATCAGTCGTCAGTAGTCCGTAGATAGTAGCCAGTTGTTACCTCTTTTACTATTTTTTTCAGTGTATTCTGTGTATTCAGTGGTTGCTATGAGCTACGAGCCATGAGCTATTCGCTGCAAGCTGTTTGAACTAATTTTTGCATAATTGGTATAATCAACAAAAATTAATCCCCTTAGAAATTGCGAATTTCTGGACAAGGGGACTATCGGGAGAAGAAAATGTCAAAAATGGATTCAGTAGTGCCGACCCGGCTTGATCTCGGGTCAGAGTTTAAATTCAGGTGTCATAAAGATATCAAATGCTTTACAAAATGCTGCAGTAATATAGATATTCTTTTGACCCCTTATGATGTCGTGCGGCTGAAAAACAGACTTGGTTTATCGTCATCAGAATTTCTTACGAAATATACGTATACAAAGGTTGATGAACAGTCTTCGCATCCTCATGCGATGCTTAAAATGACGAGCGACAAGGACAGGAGATGTCCGTTCGTGACAGAAGAAGGATGTGAGGTCTATACTGACCGGCCTGCCAATTGCCGATACTATCCGATAGGGCAGGGGACTTTAAAGAAGGAAGGGAAAGACGGGCCTTACGAAGATGAGTTTTATTTTTTCGTTTCAGAGCCTCACTGTCTTGGTTATAAGGAGACAAAGAAGTGGACAATTGAATCATGGAGAGTTGATCAGGAAATGGACGTTTATGATGAGATGAACAGGGAGTGGAAGGCGTTACAGTTAAGAAAAAACCTGCCGGGACAGCCGGAACTTGATGACAGAAAAAAGACTCAGTTCTATCTTGCGAGCTATGACCTTGATGAGTTCAAGAGATTTATATTTGAAAGTAAGTTCCTTGATGTTTTTGATATAGACAGCGAGACCATCGGGAAGATCAGGGAAAGTGAGATAGAGCTCATTAAATTCGGGGTCAGGTATATCAAATATATAATGATGCTTGAGCAGGCCCTTAAGATTAAAGACGAAGTTTTGGAAGAGGGAAAAAAGAAAGCTCCTGGCAAGACTCAGTCTTAACTCTTATCAGGCTTAATTTCAATGGATTACAGAACCCGGATGATACGGAATATCGCAGTTTCTATTCTTATCTGCATTATATTACTGCCTTCAGCCGGCATAACGGCGTATAAATACCCGGGAGACGACCATACCGGCGGAAGTTTCGTATTCAGGGATCATGTGGAAAAACTTATCCGGAATCTGGAAAGTGAGAACTTTGATCTCCGTAGAAGGGCCATATGGGCATTAGGTGAAGTAAAAGACCCCCGGGGAGTAGGCCCTTTAATTGCTGTATTAGCGGACAGCAGCAAATCGATTAAGGTCAGCGCTATTTACGCTCTCGGACGAATAGGCGAACCGGCTGTTGAGTCCCTTATCGAGGCGCTGAGCGATGATGATAAGTCTGTCAGGTCGGGTGCGGCCAAGGTCTTCAGAAAGATTAAGGATCCTGCTGCCGTTGAAATTCTGATTGCAGCTCTTCAGAACGACGATTCATATGTCAGGCAGAACGCCGCAACAGCACTGGGAAGTATAGGAGATACACGTGCGGTGGAATCTCTGCTTGCAGTACTTAAAGACAATAGCGCGTATGTTCGAAAGAACTCAGCATGGGCGTTGGGACATATCGGTGACTCCAGCGCTATTGAGCCGCTGGCTGAGCTGCTTGAAGACAGAAATTCATCGGTAAGATTAAGCTCTGTGAGGGCTCTGCTGAAGATAAATCAGCAGGGAGTTATTGAGGCATTGATAGGCGCCGTGGAGGACAGCGATAAAAAGGTCAGGGAAACTGCGCTGGATGCACTTAAGGAGATTACCGGTCAGGACTTTGATGAAGACATAGAGAAGTGGCAGAATTGGCTGAAGCAGCAGAATAAAAAAACATAGATAAGGAAATTTTAGCTTTACAGACAGAATCCTCTCCGATTAACTTCACAAAACACCTTAAGAAAAAGCTGTAACCAATTGCATATTAAGACAAAAACAACTTGCAGCATCACCATTTACATTTAATTATGCAGGATTTGAACGGGTGCACACTCTGTTTTAGGGGTGTGCACTTTTTTTTGCGCTCAGGGGATCATTCCGAGAGTAGTCCTGCCGAAAAAAATAAAAGACTTATAAGAGCGATATTTGTTAAATTAATTTCAATGAAGAGCGGCAGTCCAATTACAAGATCAGCAGGCATAATTATAATAGGCAATGAGATACTCTCAGGCAAGGTTCAGGATGTGAATTCTCATTTTATCACTTCGGAGCTGAGAAAGCTTGGAGTTGATGTCAGACGCATATCCGTTATACCCGATGAAACAGATAGTATAGGATCAGAAGCGGAACAGTTCTCCAGAGATTTTGATTATGTTTTTACAACCGGCGGCGTCGGCCCCACACATGATGATGTTACGATGGAAGGAATAGCGCGCGGTTTTGGAGTAAGGCTTGTTCAGAGCGCAGAACTAATGAAGGTTTTGTCTTCAAGATATGAGGGCTCCCTTAACGAGTGGGTTTTGAAAATGGCTGAAGTGCCTGAGGGCTCTGAGATTATTGTAAATAAAGACACGAGATTCCCGGTTGTTTCATTTAAAAATATTTTTATCTTTCCTGGAATACCCGAGTATCTGAGAAACAAGTTCTCTCTGGTCACTGACAGGATTATTTCAACTCCTTTTTATATCAGGAGAATATTCCTAAATTCGGATGAATCCAAAATAGCTGAGATTTTGCACTCTGCGGAAAAGGAATGCGGAAATATCAGCATCGGTTCTTATCCTGTTAAAGGTAATCCGGAATACAGGGTTATTATCACAATTGACTCTAAGTCAGAGGAAGCCGTGGAAAAAGCGGCGAAAGCTGTTATAAGCGAACTCCCTGATGAAATCGTTTTCAGAGTAGAATAAAGGTAAGTGAGAATAGAAATGAGTGTGTGAAACAATCAGCATATAGTATTGTCGCTCATTCTCGTCGAATCGACTCCGAGGTTTTTATCCCAAAATGCCGGGATAAAAAAAACCGCTCAAATACTATACCCTGCTTGCAGCTTATTTGTTTTGTAGACAGTAGTATGAAAAGACATGGAATGCTGGTGAAACGTTTCTATCCGACTCCTTTGAAAGAAGACGCTGAGGAATTATCAATATAAACGTCGGATCTGAAAAGCAAAAACAGAATATTAATAATTTGTCGATTATAGAAGGAGTAAGGCAGCTTACCATGTCTTGTTTAATGGAAGATATTGGGACGGTGTTGTACAGTTAGCGGCCCTCTAGAGTATGGATGAACTATCAAAAGAATATGTAATATCCTTTTTCGATAAGCAGCTATCTATGTACGGAGACCGGCCTGAAGCGGTGAGGTGGACGCCGGGAGGACAGATTCTGCATTATGAATGTATGCTTGAGATCGCCGGAGATGTTGAAGGCATGAAAATTCTTGACTATGGCTGCGGAAAGGCGGACCTTTATAAATTTCTGAGAGACAGGAATATACCGGTACGGTACACGGGATGTGATATTAATGATAAACTGATTTCTTTGGCAAGGAGCAAATACCCGGAATGCGACCTGAGGGTTTTGGATATTGAAAAGGATCCACTAATTGAGGATTTCGATCTTGTTTTTTTATGCGGAGTGTTTAACCTGAAAGTTCAGGGCATTGATGATACGATTAAAAACACTCTGATAGAGCTGTTCAGGCACTGCAGAAAAGGGCTTGTTTTTAATGCCCTTTCAGCGCATAACCCCAGGAAGGACTTTGAACTTCACTATATCAACCCCCAGGACATGTTTGATTTTGCTGTTAAAAACCTGTCTCCTTTTGTTTCGTTTGGACATGACCGGATACCTTATGATTTCACGATGTTTGTACCTAGCAAAAGAACCGGTATACAAATAGAATGAAAAATAATAATTATCTCTGCACTCTTTCACGATGAGCGGGTATTTAATTGCTTTTTACAGTGAAGAAAAGGCTGGAGTTTTCTAATTGGTCTGTGCTTTTATTGTCCTTGCGAGTGCCATTCCTAGATACAGCAGTGCCTCAACGTCAAGGAAATCCGTGGCTGTTGAATCCAGAAGTACTTTGCAGTCTGGACTGAAATCTTCATCTCCTGACCAGAGCAGAACGAGGAATGGAATTTTCGGCAGGGGCCGGACAAGAAAACTGTAATCTGCAGAATATCCCGTTACCTTTTCAGCGCCCAGTGCAGTTAACGCCTGGATAAAGCTTTCTTCGTGACTGCCGAATAATCCTGCCAGGTACTTTTCACAGGCTTTGTTAAAGCTGTTAGCCCTGATCAATCCGTTCTTCAGCTCTCTGAAAGCTGTCCATTTGCCGGTTAGAATGCTGTGGCCGCTGTTTTTTATGTACATGAGAACAAGCAGTTTGTCCCATATTCCAAGCTCCTCCTGAAACCCGGAGCCGCTGACGGAGATTTCCCGGCCCATATACCTGAGCCTTAGAGAGTTTTTTTCGCTGACCGCGCCCAGGCCTTCTGCTGATTCGGACAGATCTGTTTGAGAAACCT
>VAPC010775965.1_pt1 | contig 18657 bp, 20 predicted proteins | sample 3395121 | NCBI WGS metagenome assembly VAPC01 (sample SAMN08290434, study PRJNA428436) | hydrothermal vent metagenome | isolation source: Deep-sea hydrothermal vent chimney | place: Indian Ocean: Southwest Indian Ridge | depth 1711 m m
AAATAATTCTTGCAGGCATATTTCATCTCCACTCTTCATCAAATTCCGTGATGTTTCAGGTTGTGGAGCTTCTTTTTTAGCATACTGTAACCGGCTTTAGAGAGTCTGCCCTCATTGAGTTTCTCTTCTGCAACCTCGAGTAATGACTTCCGATACTCTGGTTTATTGAAACCCATCAACACATCCCTATCGGAATTGGGAAGAGTGAAACAGGCTGGAGGTTGTGATTCAAATGGCCGACATTCTTTTTCAGGGATGGAACCAATCAAGGGTAGGACTTGATTCTTCTCTTTACAATTAGCCAAATGATTTGCCACACGCCTAACGGCATCTTCCACTTTTTGAATAGCATAAACAACTGGTTGAGATTCAAAGTACGAACCAAGTTTACTGATTTCATCTTCAGTTTCGATTATAGAACCAACAACAACTACCATGAACAATGTTTCTGAAGTCAGTGATAGGTTTTGTAATAACAGTGGTATGGATTCTAGTTCTTCTGGTTTCACTACAACGATTATCGCTCGGTGTCCCTTTACATAGCTGCGAGTGATTCCTCGAATCCGTTCAGTTGAAGGGAGCGACCATAATTGGAGTATGACCACTAGATTCTCTGTATAATCGAATCTGGAAACACCAAGACTTACACCCAATGTATTGTACAACTGATGTGAAAAACAATCTCCGGAAACTCTGCTCAGGAATCCTGTCTGTAGAGGTAAATCCTTTCCGACCACCAGGACTTTGAAGATCATCCGGTCATTGGTTATTTCTCGACTAGTCATTCTCTACTGATATTACGAATTTGTTCACTAATACCTATGGGTCATAGTTCCTGTTGTTGAGAAAGGTATTTTTCAGGATTTATCATTGGTTTTCTGAGTACAATGGTTCGTATATACAAAGTTCGTGATTCTGAATTGAAACAGAGAACAGGGTATGAGGTAAGATATTTCGCAGATATTACTTTCAGAGAACCCGTATCGACTTGTGGAATGATTCTCGTTAGTCTTGAGCCTGGATCAAGAAGCGCCCCTCATGGACATGAACATCTCGAGGAGGTCTTCATGGCGTTAACCAAAATTCGTGTTCACGTAGATGACATGACTTATGATTTAGATGAGGGTGATGTGATCGTCGTGGGTCCAAGGGAGATGCACTCATTCGAGGTTCTTGACCATAATGAAGCCCGACTTCTTGCGATGAAGTTTCCAAATGTGCAAGATAATAAAATTGACCAAAAAACGGAAATTAGTTGAATTTCAAATCAGGGTTCACCGAACCCATAATCTTCCTCCTCGTCATCGTCCTCTTCAAAAGAGATATCAACTGGAGCTCTGCGAAAGCCAGAGTATTGGGGGTTAGGGACTGATCTTCTGATTGCTTTGCGAAGTTCTTTCCATTCCCTATGTCTTTTTCTTCTTCCGATAAACCCAGCAATAGTAATCACTGCAAAAGAAATTCCACCGACAATGTATAGCTCCATTCTGGATGCAAAAACGCTAGATACTGCGCTGAGAGCCAAGATCATTATTCCGCCAATTATTAACACGTTAATCGGACAATCACAAGTGATGTTCATTTCTGATGGGCCAACTTGAAAATCTTCGGGGTCTGATCCCGATGCGAGATTTAAGATGTAGTTGAATGCAGCTGCCAATAGAGTTCCAATAATCAGTAGTGCCCAAATGATTAGGTCCAATCTCTTTCCATCCATTAATAGACTATACTTCAGCTTCAGGTTCCGCCACTTTCAGGCAGCTAAAACCATATTCGCCTTCGTATGATATCTCCGCATTTTCATTTGGAGTTATTGTCAATACAACCGAGTATTTCTTTATCACTTCAGGTTTTGCATCAGAGACATCATACTCGCCGTTTGTTAATGCCAATTTGTGACCTGTTTTCAGTGTCTTAAGTTCAGGGTGATTCGTTATGTCAAGCCCAACTCTGGTTTGTAATTTGTCATTCCTAACGATTAGCATCTCTTTCTTATCGACCACTTCAAGAGATAGAACATCCATCCATCCAGTGAGTTCTTCCTTGAGTTTCTTTTGATTAACAGGACCATCTGTTGTCATCCCTTCAATTTGTGGGAGTTGGCCCTGAATCTCGTTAAGAATTGGAGTGACTTGCGAAGTATTCCATCCTTTCTTCACGAATGCTTTCAGTGCGTGTTCTGCAATCTTCTCCAAAGCTGGCTTGAATCTGTCATGAGAAGATGAGGACACTTTATAGAGCATCAAGAAGGATCCAAGTGCTCCTTCCATCTTGTTGTAAGCCACACCAATCTTGTAAGCGGTGACAGCAAGTTGCCAAGCATTATCATGATCATCAAACTGAATGCTGTACTTGGTCAAATCATTGAGCATCGAGATTGTAACATCAGGATGTTGAAGTTTGGTCTTGGTCAGACTGAAACCTCCCATGAATTTCCTGAGAATCTGCATTGTGATGTAGAGACCCTCAGAGGTTTCCAACATATCTTCAATTCCAATTCTATGGAGCATGCTATCGTAGAGGCTATAGTAATAGTCAATCTCATCATAATCTTCTCTGATGAGTGCTAAAATTATTCTCACAAAGAAGACGGATGCTTTCAGCTCGTCATTACTAACCTCTGCAAACATTAGTAATCGAAATGATTCATCACTGACAGAAAGTGCATCTTCGATACCTTGGCGAGTACCTCTGTAAAGATGACATATCATCTCAAGATAATAGAGAAATAGCGTGAGATCTGCTGCATGCCTTACAAGACTGCCGTGTGTTTCGCCACTCTCAGTAAGAGTTGATACAATCAGAAGTCTTTCAATCTCATTCTGAATTGCTTCAATCTCGTGAGCTAGTGTGTCGTATTTCCCTTCACGAAAGTCGTCGAACATGTTTGGAATGTCAGCTTTGATATCCTCTAGAAAATCCAAGACAAAGAGCGGTTGGCCCTTCGCGAGTTTCGAATCGACTCCTTCAGCTGGTCTTTTCACTGTTCTGAGAACACGAAGAGCATGTTCCTCAATAATGCGGATTCTCGTGACTGGATCATAGGATTCTTGACGAGAAATACTGTACCGAACCTCTTCCGTATAAATGCGGTTTCTGATATTTGTAAGATCCTTCTTCAGATTCTCATCAGTTGTGGATTCCGTAAGCTCAAGTGCGTAAGCAGAACCGACAAGACCCTCAACCTCTACATTTAGGTCTTCAATTGTATTCAGGAGTTTGAGGTCACTTGTGACAATCTTTGAACCTTTATGTTGCATTGCTCCAAGTATCAGAGACATATCATTTGGTTGAGGAAGAGAACTCTCTGGGCGGTTTATACTTTCCATGAACGATTTGATATCTTTTGAGAGAGTTTCATCGATTTGGACAATCTTCTCAACTTCCCTTCTCATGTACCATCTGAGTTCTTGGAACACTTGTCTTGTGATCCAAAGTTCCATCTCCGCTTTATCCGCTGCTTCTTTGATTAGAGCAACATCCTTGGGTCTTTCTGAGAAACCGCTTATGAAGAAGTTTGCATCAAGATATACACGCATTCACTTATGTCTCCATTTGATAATCTGGCCAATGTCCTATTCAGTGGAACTGTTACGTTTGGTCCATCAAATTAGTCCTAATCTCTCTCAGGCCGTAGCGTTTGAGCATGTTGAATAGCGGAAAAAGGTTCCTATACGCACCTGCTGAAAAACTAATTACTAAAACAAGTCCTTAATCCGAAAAGACATAGGTTTCCTATGGTGTTTATGCATATCGAAATAGGTTGACACAATTATTAACCACAAGCGATGGTTCAATGCTCCTTTTGAAAGCAGGTGCTAAGAACTAATGTCCGCACATTCCTTTTATGGAAGAATGCTTCAACATAATATGACCTATCATCTAAAACATGGTAAAGAGTCACGCTGGAGTTTCGTGGACACAAAGACATATCTACGAAAGTTCCCAACTCTTAACCAACTCAAGGGCGCGGCATAATCATTGTGCGAGGCGATTACACACTATGGCGTGCGGTGTGGATCTTGCGATTAACTCAAAAATGGGCTTCTCGGAACGCGGCTGCTCATAAACATTAGGTGGTGGCGCGGCAATGCACCGCGTTACTCGCACGTGGCGGCGCCCACCTTATTCTTCTTCACTCATTTCGCCATCGAAGACGAAGAGCTTTTCAGTAAGTTAGCGTTGGATTCTGATGCGGGAGAAGACCCTATGGACGAAACTGGGGTGCGTTACTACGATTCTGGAAATGGGTTCAAGAACCAGAACGAATATGTTCGTTACTTTATCCAAGGTATTCCTTTTGCATTGTTGTCAATCAGTTTTCTATGGCTGCTTGAGAATCTACTTCTGAATCTATTCTTCGGAGATATTGCCAGTTTCTTTTCAATCATGATTGCGTTGGCGATTGTACTTGTAGTTATGTTAGGGGCTTTGAACAGTTACCTTGCAGCGGCACTATGGGACATAAAACCAAATCAAACATGCATGAGTTTTGCAGGTCAGGGGTTATTGTTAGTCCTTATGGCGTACATTTTTGATCCTTTCTTTTTGATTATCTTAATCATATTCTCAATGACACTTCTTTTTGACATTGTAATATACGGAGCTGCATTCCTTATTCTTGCATTTATTGGTGGTTATCTTGGAAGGAACATAGCTGCGGAGTTTGAGGGTGAATCTGAAAGAATGGTGGAGCTTGCATCTGTCCATGACCGTCATGCTACTTGTCCTCATTGTGGTGCACCTACAGTTATTGGTCCAACAACTGTTGATGAACAGCGTGGCATTCATTGTTCCGTTTGTGGTAGGTGGTTTGGAGTATTTGATAGAGGACCTGTACTCGAATAGATAATCTTCATTCTAGTATGTATTCACACAATAGATGCCTATCTCTTATTAGGGAGTTTACTACTCCCAAACTAGGAGGGTATCGAAATGGAAGTTACACCCGATAGAACAGGACGTCTAAATTACAAAGTACAACAGAAACTTCTGGCTATGAGGCCAGTCTATGAGATTTTTGATGAAACTACTGGCGAGCAAGTTGGTTTGGCACGTCAGACATGGCTCAGTTTTCTACGGTCCACCATCCATGTGGAGGACATGCAAGGAAACAGAATACTAACTGCAAAAGGAGGATTCTTTGACAAGACCTTCTGGCTCGAGGACCAAGATGGAAACAGGTTAGTAAGACTAACTAGACCTTGGATTGCCTTAAGAAAGAACTTCAAGATGTACTATAGGGATGAAGAGATTAAAGCCCAAGGTGGATTATTGGCATGGGGATTTGAAGCTCTGAGTAGCGGCGGACTGTTTGCATTCAGATTTGACAAGAAGATTCTCGCAATCCGCGACCAGTTCAGGGTTCAAGTTGGAGACTATATAGACTGGAAGCACGCGGTTGCATCAGCTATTGTTGTGGATCGCATTTTCTTCAAGGGAAGTAGTTGCGGTTGTAGAATGCTCTGCTGTTTTGGACTTATCATAATCGTATTCGCATTGGCTATGTTGTCATTCTTGTTCTAAACTGGTCCAGGATAATCTAATCGCCTTTGGGGGGTCAATCTCAGACCCCTCCCTATATTTAGAGCAATTACGTGCTCGCATAAGGTGGTACCCAGCTTTTCCTTTTAGGCCATGACAAGACCAACTGCAAAATCCAAATCGATAGTGCGTGAATGAGCGACCTAATTAAGGAAAATGGGACCGAGTCCTTGATTGACATGACTCGACTTCGATTATTCATTCCTCTTGGAGTCATATTATTGAGTGCTCTTCTTCTTTCGTCGATTCAACCTGTTCCACAATATACAACCGCAATATCAAGATTCACGCTGAGTCAAGGTGATGAAATCCGACCTAATATTTACGAATGGGGTGTTGAAGGGGTTCCTGAACTTGGTTTAGGATTTGATGTTTGGGCGAATGTTTCTGATGATGATTCTGGTTTGAGAAATGTTACAGTTCAGGTCTCAGGTCCAAACATGACTTTGAACAGTCTGATGACATTCAATGGTACATACTATAATGGATCGGTACCAGCATTTCCCAATGATGGATTGTTCGACGTGAACATTCGTGCATATGACCTAGCAAACAATTCAAGAATCAGCTATAATCTTCTTTTTCAATACGAGGAAAATCCAGTTATTCCAATTGATCCGACCCTCTCAATGCCTTTTGTAGTTGGAGGCAGTATTGGTCTAATTGCCGTGGTCATCGGTATCGCAATGGTCTATGATAGAAAGAAGAATCTAGGCGAGCAAATAATACAGCATGGGTAATCGCTCTAGTTAGTTTAACATTAAAAAGTGCCATATGTTAAATAATAGAACAATATCACACGTGATATTATCGATTGGTTTATAAGAAAACGAAAAAATCACGACAGGAGGTTCAAGCCGCAATGATCAGGTACGCCCTAAAGAGAGTTGTTCGTAGTTATCGACTTTTTATTGCTCTGACGATTGGTGTCCTTCTGGCAACAACCTTTTTCGCAAGTACGAATGTTGCAGCTGATATCCTTTCGAGGGACGCCTTAGATGCGAGTGTTGAAGGAATCTCTTACGACTTTATAGTAGACTCTTCGTCATCAAATTGGACTCTTGCAGATATTTCAGATCTTGAAACGAACCTATTAGACTTGGATGGAGTCACAGGTTCTACTCATTCTTCCGTGCTCACGTTCAATTATAATAGAACGGGAGTCAATATGACGCTTGCAGGAATTGAATTGGATTCAGAGCTGTCTTCAGGAATGCAGCTAATTTCCGGAAGACCGACGCTTGGACCTAATGAAACTTACATCGTGAGCGGATCAGCTAATGAATCACTTTTCATGTTAGATCAAATAGTTGAAGTCAATGTTTCGGTAGCCAGGTACTTTCAGCCTCCATACATTGTCCAACGTAATTTTACCGTTGCAGGTTTGATTCATCTTCCTGCAGACACACGTGATGCAATTATACCTAGTGCCTTTGGCGGAATCATGGGTCTGCTAGCAAGAATGGGTGTTGGTGGTGGAGCTATGGGCTTTTTCATGGATACATCTTATAATCTCATGATAACTGATTGGGATCAGGTCTTTGAATCCATCATACACGAAGCTACCACAATTGATCATCAAAGAGTTGGCATTCGAAATCTTGTTCATCTGCAAATCGATAGGTCTCGATACTTAGATCCATATGATATTGGAGCATCGAGCACACGAATTAGTGAACTTGGGGACGTGATTAGCGCGCGTGCAAGTCCCTATGAGGCCAATATTATTTCCAATTTACAATTTCCCTTAATGTTTTTCACATTTACACAGATTGGCATGAACGCACAGTTTCTTTCTCTCTCTCTACCCATCTTCCTTCTCGCATATTTTGTAGGAACAATGGTAAGTGATGTGGGGTATAATTTCAGAAGGCGAGAGATTGGTCTCTTACTCACCAAGGGGTATCAAAGAAGTACAATCAAACGTATGTTCCTCGTTGAAGGATTGCTTGTAGGAGGTTTCGCAGGCGCATTTTCTGTTTTCATCGGTACCTGGGCTGCATATTTTGTGTTAGGTGTGACTGAAGTCAGCATATTCACAGCAATACTTAGCAATATGGTCTCAGTTGTCCTTTCAATAATACTAGGGATGTTCCTAGGATTATTTTCCGTGTGGAGACCCGCTGGTCGAGCTTCAAAATTAGAGATTCTCGATGCTCTGAAGCAATATGTTTACGTTGAAGATACATCGCCGTACAAACGGCTCCTTCCCACAATTGCATTCATCCTTGGCTCTTACAAGCTAATCGTTTGGATACTTGGCATTGATATGACTGCATTGATGGGTATGGTGAATTTCGGGAATCTGGTTCTATCAATTGTAATGATTGCATGGCTAGCTATTGATGGTGTACTCAATACTCTTGGACCCTTATTGTTTCTCTACGGTGCTACTAGGATTTTCATGCGTGGTTCACTTAGGTTCCAAGAAGCAGTTGTGAATGCAGGTAGAAGATTCTTCGGTGCTTTCGGAAATCTTGCCACAAGGAACCTTAAACGTAATCCCTCGAGAACTGCTTCGCTTGTATTCATTATCGCACTCATTGTGTCCTACGGGATTTTCGCCACTGGAAGCCTGTTTTCGCAATATGATAACATTGAGCGGACTGCACGATACGATGTAGGTTCTGATATTCGTCTTGAATTGGACCCTGGAGCAAATATGACTCAGATGCTCGCAGATGTGGCGGCTTACGAGTCTGTCATCGATGTTACTCCTGCGTATCACCTTGATCTGAGGACAGGTGCAATATCAATAGAAACATACGGTATACGACCAGATGAATGGCCGAATATTGGATTTTGGGAACCTGAATGGGCTGCTGGCGACTTCTCAGATATGATCAGCAATCTAAATGATGACGAGATTCTCTTGTCACGTGATGTAGCCCAACGTTTAGAATTAGTTGTAGGAGAATCAATATTTGTTGAAGGTCCGTTTGGCTCAGGAACACACGAACTTTCGATTGTTGGATTGATTGGTTATCAGTCTACGATTGAAGTCATTTTTGGAGATATTAGCTTTGCAACTGGTGGTGACTATGTTTCATTCGTTTCCGAGGGTTTCTTGAACTCGAGTATGTTACTACTCACTTCTACAGCAAATATTCTCATAGATACAGCAATTGGTGCAAATGGCTCTCTGCTTCAAGAACAGTTCGCAGCGGATTTCACTGATATCTATACTAGCTATTCGGTGACATCAGAGATTGCTGACTACCAAGCAAGTGCTTTGAGAAGCGGGACAACAAAGATCCAGTGGCTTGCCATTACATTCGCAGTCATTCTAGCAATGGTTGGAACAGGACTAGTTGTGATTCTCACACTCAGAGAGAAGGATTCAGAAATAGCCCTTCTCTCGGTTCGAGGATTCAGCAAGTGGCAGTTGTTTAAGACTCTCCTCGCAGAAGTTCTTGTTACTGTAGTGTTCGCACTGTTATTGGGTATTTTCGTTGGTTACGTCGAGAATCTTGGTCAGGTTTCTCAATTGAATGAGGGACTATCGGGTCTGATTAGATATAGAATAACCCTTGGAGGAGAAGCTGGTATGATGATAATGCTCCTTTTGGGAGTGGTCTTATTGGCTGCAATAATACCCGTCTGGTGGTCCTCTAGGAGGCCAGAGTCGAAGGTGGATCTACTGAGGTCTTAGGAGATTATGATGATGGAAAATAAGTCATACATTCAGGCGGATGATATTGTGAAGGTCTTCCGTTTAGGAAGCGTTGAGGTTCAGGCACTAAGAGGTCTCTCAATGCAGGTTGAAAAAGGCGAAATGGTCGCTATAGTTGGAGCGAGTGGTTCTGGGAAGACTACATTACTCAATATTCTAGGTGGGATAACGAGAGCAACAGCAGGGAATACTGTTGTCGCTGGATATGACGTTACAAATGCTGATCCAGTACAACTTGTTGCGCTTCGTAGAGAAATTGTAGGGCATATTTTCCAAGAGCTAAATCTCATCCCAACATTGACAGCTTATGAGAATGTTGAGCTACCAATGCTTGCCGCGAAAACCGATGGGTCTTCAAGAAAGAAACGAACCGAGGAATTACTCTCAATCGTTGGTTTGGCGGATCGAATGAAACACAAACCTGACGAGCTTTCTGGTGGTGAGCGCCAGCGAGTAGCCATTGCGGCCGCTATAGCAAATGACCCGAAAGTTTTGTTATGTGATGAGCCGACAGGTGATTTAGATACAGAAACAGGCGCGATAATTGTTGAATACTTGCATAAGGTGAATAAGGAGTTTGGAAAGACCATTCTCATGGTGACCCATGACCCTTCAGTTGCAAGGCAGTGCGATCGTATATATCGGATCCGTGATGGTCAAATCATATCAGTTCAAGAACCTACTGTGGATGACCAAATGGGAGCAACATCACGAGTGGATGTAATTCGTGAACGGGTTGTAGAGATTAAAACAGAGATAACGCGTCTTGATGAACAAGCAAAGGCTGGAACTATAGAGCTTGGTGTGTTCGCAGGTAGAAGGACTCAGTTGGCAGACAGACAAAAGATGTTTGAAGAGGAGCTTCACAGATTAGGACTCTAAGTATTTTCGATATCTTTTTGTCCTGAACTAGAAATACCTGGATCTGGTGTAGTCCTTGAAGCTTCCAGTAATTGTGGTTCATGGCGGCGCAACAGTCTTTGAAGAGAAATACCATGATGAGATTCTTGCAGCGGTTAGAGATGCCGGTCTGAGAGGTATGTGCGCACTTGAGAATGGGGGTTCAGCTATTGATGCTGTAGAAACAGCGATCTGGGTTTTAGAGGAAACAGATCTTTTCACAGCAGGAAGAGGAGCAAGCAAAAATCGTGACGGTGAGATTGAAGTTGATGCAGTCATCATGGATGGAAACCGACTCGAAAGCGGTGCAGTGATGGCAGTTCACGATATTATTCATCCCATCTCTCTTGCACGTTACGTTCTAGAGAGAACATCAAATTTTCAAATTGTTGGTTCTGGTGCGGACAAGCTATACGAACAGATGTTAGCTGAGAACTATCGAGAAGAAACCAAATCAAAGAGAACTGAGAAACCTCAAATCGCAAGAGAATGCGATACAGTAGGTGCGGTTGCTGTTGACGAAACCGGTAGAATTGTCTCAGCCTCCTCAACAAGTGGTTGGCCAGGAAAACTTCCTGGTCGAGTTGGAGACTCTCCAATCGTAGGCGCAGGAGTATATGCAAATGACATTGCTGGAGCAAGCTGCACCGGAAAAGGCGAACAGATTCTTAGGATTACAATGGGACGAATGGCTGTCTTTCATGTAGAGCAGGGTTTGTCAGTCAAACAAGCAGCAGCTACAGTGATGTCTGAACTTCGTCAGAAGACTAGTGGGGAAGCTGGTCTAATCATAGTTGACAATCAAGGTGATGTTGCAGTGCAATTCGATACACCGCACATGCCAGTTTCTATAATCTCAAAGGAAATGGATGAACCATATTTTGCAATGAAGCCCTCTTGGCCTTAGCCATCGAGTAATCGTTTTTCACCCTCGATCTTCTTAATCTCGGTGATATCCTGACTCACTTCCAGACAACCCAAATACTTCTGACTATCGTTTCGGACAGCGAAGTATCTGATGTGAATCATCTTCCCACTAAGATCAATCCAAAATTCGGCTGAATCTCGTTTTCCTTTTCTAAAATCATCAAGGATATCTTGTACAAAATGAATACTATCCTTTGGATGGCAGAGTTGAACGCTTCTTCCTATCACAGCTCGGGAACGTACAAAAATACGATTGGGAGATTCACTAAAGAAGCGAACCTTATCATGTTCATCAACAAAGGTTGTATCAACTGGTAAATGATTGAAGAGTAGTTCCAATTGTTCAAGTGTTAGAGAACCACTCCCGAAGTTGACTTCTCCTTCTTCTGAGACACCCGCGCTCTCAGCTCCTGCAGGTTTCTTTCTTCCAGTTGTTGGACTATAGCTACAATATCCAATATCATCAAAATCCAGATGTACGATGTCCCATTCCTTTTCAGAGAACATTCTCAAAGAAGCAGGGAATAGGACATTATTTTCTTTATAGAAATGATCTGCTAGTTTCTCTGCCAATGAAGTGGCAATGTCTTGCATCTTGTCTAAATTGGTAGATAGATCAGAGTCACTTTCTGCGTTCAAATCGAATATTTCCTTCTCTATTGCATGAATCTCTTGATGTTCGGACCACATTGCTGATGGGGGTCCAGTGAGTCCATGTTTTTCGAGAACTGGAAATACTGCATTTTCTTCACGTTGATAATGTGATTCTGATTCAATGAAGAATCCAATCAGTTCCCTAATTCTAACTAGATATTCAGGTTTTGCTTCTTTACCTGATATTGAACCTACAAGAGTATCTAGCTCATTAGCATATTCCATGAGTAGAGCGTGCTCGGACATCAGGGTATGAATAGGATGACTAGGGGGTGCAATTGGTTTCTGATTCTCAATTGATTTCCTGAATAATTCTGTGTGAATATTACGCATTTGTTGAAGGTCTTCTTTTGAGACTCCTTCCTGAATCAATTCATTTTCAACAAAAGCGATCTCTCCTGGAGAAACAATTCCGAGTTCCTCTGAGAAATATCTCTTAATATCCTCTAGGTCTTCTCCTGATTGGATTTTCTCAATTACCATCTTGAAAACATTTTTTCTCTGAGCTTCCATCAGATTCCCCACATGGGAATCTTACACTACCGCCTTGATATTTCCTTTTACTCCAATCTCAAATGTTCTCAATGGGATTTTCAAACCTGTTTGAAGAATGGCCTGAGCTACTATTCGTGATAGTCCATGACAACAAGGTACTTCCATATGCAAAACGGAAACATCCTGTATGTTGTTAATCCTAAACATCTCAGCTAATTTTTGTAAGTTCTGCTGGGCATCCTCGAACTTAGGACATACAAGAATTGCTGTCTTGTCTTTGAGAAAATCATCATGTATTGTAGTATAAGCTAAAGCAGCACAGTCGGCAAGTATCAAGAGACTGGTATCCTTTAGTGCTGGATGTTGAGTACTCAAGAGTTTGAGTTTCACAGGCCAGTGAGTTAGCGCAGATTCTTTTGGTTCCAGAATCGACGCTGGTAGCAGATGATCTGGACTTTCATGGGTTTGATCGTCATCATCTTCAGAATATGTGAACTCCTCGCTCCCGGCACAGTTGATGTCTTGTTTCGCAAGCTTGGTTCTTTGAATATTAGCATTAGCGGCCTCTTCGTCAAAAGCTACGGTTTCAACTTCTCTCAGAGTCAATGCTCCTTCTGGACATTCTCCCAAACAGGCTCCTAGCCCATCACAATATGTTTCTGATACAAGGCGTGCTTTTCCATTGATTATCTGAAGCGCTCCTTCAGCACACCCCGGAATACAGTTTTCGCAACCCGTGCACAGATCTTCATCGATATGAATCATCAATCTTTTGACCATGTAACCAAGCCTTCTCCTTCATGGAAGTTAATTTCCAATTGGTCGTTGCTTTTAAAAGTATAGTAGTTACCAATAAGTAAGTGGATTTCATGAGTGTACGTTCAAAAGAAGCTGTTGAAACTTGTCCAGTATTTACAGCATCAAGAGTACTAGGGAAACGATGGTCCATACTCGTCATCCAGGTTCTATTGAGACCTGAGGCATCAATTGGTCTAAGATTCAACGAGCTTCAACGGGAGCTTAGCTGGGTCAGTCCTAAGATTCTAACACAACGGCTTCGAGAACTCCAGGAGAGTGAAATACTCACGCGTACCGTGGACGTAAGTAACATTCCACCAGCAGTCTGGTACACTCTTACAGAAAAAGGACGAGATATGAATCCAATACTAAAAGCAATGCAAACTTGGGGAAGAAAGCATGGTGGACATGTGTTAGCTGTATGTGAAGGGAAAGGTTTCAAAAACTGTCACGTGTGCCAGCACTAGCTGGTTTTAGCTACTTTCAAAATGAAATATTAAGGGCTGTTCTAGGACCCTCATTTACTAACGACAGCAACTCATGATACTCGGGAGTATTTTCTTATGAAACGCAAAATCAAATTCGGTGTAAGACTAAGTCGCGTGATCTCAACCGTTGCTCCTGATAGTGAAAACATCAATATCACTCCCTATGAACGAATTCAGTGGCCAGTAGTGCGGGATATCGCTCAAGAGTGTGAACGTCTTGGATTTGATTCTATAATTGTTCCTGATCATCCCATGGATGATGTTTCTCGATATGCGTGCATGTCTATGTTGGCTGCTCTTGCAGCTTGTACTGAAAGAGTCACTGTCGGTACACTTACTGTAAATACAATGCGTTACCTACCCAATCCCTCACTTTTCATAAAGGAGATTGCAACGTTAGACGATATTTCCAACGGTCGATTGTATCCCTTTGGTTTGGGTCTCGGGTGGACTCCCAAAGAATACAAAGCATTTGGATTCCCATTTCCAAAACATAAGATACGACTAGCTCAATTAATAGAAACGATTGAAATGATGAATTTAATGTTCAGTGAAGATTTAATCACCTATGAGGGAAAATATTTCCAAATCAAAGATGTCGTATGTGAACCAAAACCTGTTCAAAAGCCATTTCCTATTGTTATAGGAGGTCGAGGAAATCGTACACTTGGGGCTGCGGCTAAATATGCGGACCACATTGATATCTACGGGGGTATGGATTTAGATGATCTTCAGGAGAGATTAAGTTTCATTGAAGAAACCTGCTCCGAAATTGGACGGGATTATAAGAAAATAGTAAGGTCATGGGGTTGTTGGTTTTGGATTTACGAGAATGAGAAAGAACGCGACCGATATGCTGCTGAACTTAAGCGTCTTTCTGAGTATCCAAACGATCTATTCCAAGCAACAATTATCATGGGAACTCCTGAGGAGATGGCCGAGAAGTTTGAATCACTCATAGATCTGGGAATAACCTATTTCACATTACGGTTTGAGGATTTACCCAGCAAACGTGGATTACGACTCTTTTCAGAACATGTGATGCCAGAATTCAAGTGAAAGATTCTTTCATGAATCACGAGAATCCTCAATGATTTTGACGATTTCTTCCTCAATAGAAGGGGTCATTTTTTGACGAGTCTTTATTCTTCCAATCTCATTACCTTCAGTGTCGAATATCAGGATAGTGGGACTACTGGTAACTTCGAAAGCATCTACTTCAACAGGAGAAGGAGGTACTGCCCAATTCTTATCTGATCCATACGGTGGTTTTGTCATTCCACCCAAGCAGAGAATGTCCTTTCCAATTTCCTTCTCTAGAAGTGCTAGAACAGGAATAGCTCGTCTTGCATCACCGCACCAATCAGCAAAAAGAGAAACAATCGTATAACCTTCTTCAGTAAACGTCTTGATTTTATCCACAGCCTCTTGATTGAGCTTGTAATCATTTCGTTGGCGATTGAATCCTCCCTTGTGCCTTGGGGATAAGGATTCTATAGCATCGCTACTCGATGGTGCGTCTGCTCGAACGTTTCCCAATGATGGCACAAGATACCTCTCCTTGATATAGCATGATTCTATTCAGTTTCACATACTATATCGGTTCCTTTCACTCCCTTTTTTGTCTGAAGGGGTGACATCTGAATTATCTTAACGAGTTTCATTAAATCCTTGCTATGACTCGCTTCTTCTTCTTTCATATGTTCCAAGAATAGTTTCGCTATGGGATCTGAGATCTTATCCAAGGCTTTCTCAAGAAGAGAAATCATCTTGTTCTCTTCAATAACTAAGGAACTCAATTCTCGTTCTAACCTGATGCGTCCTGAATAACGACCCACCTTTGCTGACCATTCATCACATGGTGTTATGCTAAGAATTTCTATCATTCCTTCCAAGAACTTGATATGCTTCCAAGTGTCGAGTCTCAAATCTAAGAACGCTAATCGAACTGCTGTTTCCTTTGAGTCTTCTTCTAGCTGTACGATGTTTTCAAGGGTGTCTTGTTCGATTTGAATCTGTTCTTCAAGTATAGCGATTACTTCAGTATCTTTTCCGGTCAATATTGTGCTTCTCCTCTTATGATTGATATTAACAATCAAGTAATGTTTGTTAATATAATACTTAACGATAGTTATCTGATTTGTGCATATAAGATTATCTCTCTAGTTATGTATGATAGATAGATTGAGAACGCCTGTAATCAATGTGCAAGGCTCTTCGAACATCAGGATGATCAAACTCTTCTTCTTCTTCGTATTTATTACCTAGAAATTGATTCATCATTAAAGCCGCATAGTTACCAGTTCCTACAGCCATAGCCACTTGTTGAGTTATCGGTCTAACATCACCTGCAGCCCAGACACCCTCAAGATTGGTCTTACCCCGATGGTCAGTGAGAATATTTCCATTCTTATCAACGTCCACACCAATCTTTTGAGCAAGCTCAGATCGTGTTACAGTAACAAATGCTACAAAGAAGACATTGGCCTTGAGCTTACGTCCATCTTCAAGTGTGACAGATTGAACAACTCCAGGGCGCGGAAAATCTATCGCTTTAATCTTTCCAGAAGTCCACTTGAAAGGCGATTTTTCTAGTTTGGAAAGATCGTTTTTCTCAAAAGGTATGAACGCATCCTCTGTCATGAGGATCTGAATCTTGTCAGTGAAACGGGTCAGTGCGTTTGCTACATGAAGTGCACTATTAACAGTTCCAACGTTAACAATGAGGACTTCTTTATCCTTGCAGAGCGGTGCTTCACAGTCAGGGCAGTAAAATGCTCCATTACCAACATTTGCAACTGGTAACCATCCTCGCCACTTACCATCTACTTTCGGATGTTTTCGGGAAGTGCCCGTCGCTATGAGGAGTATCTTCGAATGGTATTCACTCTCGTCTGCAGTGCGATAGCTAGGTGCGGTTCTAATAGTAAATTTGGGGGATCGTCCAGAAACCTCAACTACATCTGCAGCTTTGAACTCAGCACCGGCAGCACGAGCTTCACCCTGTATTTTTCTCAAGAGACTTCTGCCTTCATGGTATACTGACCCTGAAAAATTCATAATCGAATTAGTATGGAAATGCATCGGGCTGGTTCCTCTATCTAATACAAGGACTGATCTATCATGAAAGGCAAGGTGTAGAGCGGCAGAAACACCTGCTGGCCCTCCGCCAATGATGATTGCATCATAAATCTTAACCATAATTAAGCAACCTCGATTTTCTCATTACTTCAAGCCGTTAAGAATTCTGTGTAATGTACAGAACTGTTACATCCTCTTTTAGTAGACAAAAATGAGTAGGGAACTCATCGATAGTATGTATCCAAATGTTCCACCTATCAAGATGCCCCAAGTCATTTGACGATCTAATGAATCTTTCAAGTAAGAAGCTAAAACTGCATAGATGAGGATGCAAATAATTGGCAATGCAATAGCACTCAAAACTCTCTCCAGCAACCCGAGGAGTGCAAAATCGCCATAAATTGAAGTGACATAGAAATTAGTCAGCAGAATTATCGACAGATTGAAACTTCCCAATTTGTATGGATATTCCCAAATTCCACCCCGTAGATTTCCGTACGCCCACAATACAAGCACGAAAACGAACACTGCAATCTCAGCAATGTGCTTTTCCAATTCTCACACTCTCTATTATTACATTCCACACATCTCTGAAAACGGTTATATACAAGCTCATCAATAGATAGCGTTTACTAAAAGAGGTGTAATAATGCCTATCTTCGTAATACTAGCAAAATACACGACCGAAGGGGTCAAGGATATCAAAAAGGCTCCCGAGCGATTCAAGGCTGCCCAACAGGTCGCTAAATCAGTTGGTGCAGAAATCAAGGACGTATTCTACACATTTGGTAGATACGACTTTGTTTCAATTGTCGAAGGACCATCTGTAGAAGCAGCAATGAAAGGTTTGTTCATGCTTGGTGCTTCAGGAGTACAGTCGACAGAAACTCTTGTAGGACTTTCGATGGCCGATGCTCATAAGATAATCTCAGAGATTCCTTAGTCATCTTCGAAAAGAAACCACACCAATAGGAAACTCATCAACTAGTAGGTAATAGATTTCAATATCATGTGCAAAACGATTTGAAAAGATAAGCTACCGATTGTAGTTTCGAGTGTAATGATTTGGATCCTGAACAACTTCAAGTTCATTATTGAAAGGGTCTAGAAAATTAGCGACAATGCTCCCCCAAGGCATTTTCGTAGGTTCTTGGGTGAACACAATTCCTTGATTCTTCAGTCTTTCATATAAGGCATAGATATCGTCCGTATCGAAGACAACTCCCGTCGGATTTTTCTTTTCGGATTTTTTGTCAGTTTGATGTAAGCCAATCTTAGCCAATGGTTCGTCTGGTCCAACTTCAACATGGTTGAATGCTCTTGCGTCTAGAGCAATAGGTAAACCAAGGATATTGTGGTAGAACTCTACCGCCTTGTCCATGTCAGGCACCTCAATCATTGCCAACCATATTCGCGTTATCTTTCCATTTTTTCCTTTCATTGTATTCAAGCTCCTTAATTAGATAATCTGATTGTTCTCTTCAATGTTAGTATCTCATTCCAAGCAACATTCGCATTTCTCAACATCACACTGAATGTTGTCAATGTTCTCAAGGATGTGTACTGGCGTGCCAGGAAATTTGCTTGAAAGGATCTTCTTCATTGACTGCAAATCATATCGTTCACTGACATAATGGTCAATTTCAATCAGAGTCACTCCACACTCTCGTGCGACTGTTTCGACAACCCAATTAGCGTCAGAGGAAATCAATACATCCACTCCCATGTCGGCCATCTCAATAATCATCTGATCATTAAAACCGCCTCCAGGGATGTATCCAACTTTAGTGGTACTGCATCGGGGATTAATAATCACAGATGGAAAAACGTTCATTGAACTTTGTTTCTGAACTATCTCATCAATTGAGAATGGTCGATTGATTATTGCTCCAAGTTTCGATATCTTATGTCCATTATATGTCAAATCTACTTTCTGAAACTCGTCTTTTGCGAGTCCAAAATGCAGCAAGAACGAGTCACTGATGCCGTCAGGCATGATATCCCAACCTAGATGGATGTTGTAAATATTGAACTTCTGCTCTCGAGCCTGATCTAGCATCCCTCTGTAAATACGATTGTGATGAGTTGAGATTTTAT
>VAPC010564959.1_pt1 | contig 18601 bp, 11 predicted proteins | sample 3395121 | NCBI WGS metagenome assembly VAPC01 (sample SAMN08290434, study PRJNA428436) | hydrothermal vent metagenome | isolation source: Deep-sea hydrothermal vent chimney | place: Indian Ocean: Southwest Indian Ridge | depth 1711 m m
CAAGGATTGAGATGGCCAAGTAAAGGAAGAATATTGGTGGAACAAACGTGAGGATGAATCCTACTCCACCTAGTATTCCATTTGTTAGCAATGACGCCACTAATGGATTTGGAAACTGAGCTGTATACGTTCCTAGCCATGTAAAAAACTGAGTGATCATTTCCATGAAAACTAGAGAAATCTCGAATGTGAAATGAAACATAGCCCACATTACAACGAGAAATACTGGTAGCCCGAGATATCGATGAAGTAGAACTCGATCAAGCATATCACTGAGAATCCACTTTCCTTGACCCGGCTCATACACCTCACATAGTATATTGCCGATGACCTCGTATCTCTCATCTGCGAGCAGAATCTGAGGATCAATAGACTCGAAATCTAGCTCTGTGTCCTGTTCATCATCTGGAGTCATAGCGTCACTCCCAGAACACGTTCTCGAATTTCAGAATCAACAAACAAGGAGAGAATCTCAGGGTCTCTCTCTAAGACCTTTAGGGCTAACCATCTCGCAGGAAATCTATCTAGAAGTTCCTTCTCTTCTTGAAGTATAGAAACAAGTTGTTTGAGCTTGGACTCCACTCTTGGACTATACTTGATTGTTGGAGGTTTCAATTCCTCGAATTCACCGTGATGATGGAATTTGGGGTGATAGTGTAGGTGATTACCATCATCAACATCTCCTGCAGTATGAATTGGTAATGATTCATCATCCGGCGAAACCTCTCGAAAGTGTGAGGGAATTGAGGTCAAGATTGCGTCCTTCAGCTCTTCAATTCCTTCCTTTCGAGTTGCAGTAGTTGTAACTATTGGAGCTCCCAGATGTCTTGAAAGTCCCTCGATATCAATACGGTCTCCTCTGGTCTTGACAATGTCATACATATTTAGCGCAACAACTAGATTGACTTGTAGTTCGATAAGGAGCAATGTAAGGTACAAGTTCCTCTCCAATTGTGATGCATTGAGTATATCAACCACAATGTCTGGACGATGGTCGACAATGTAGGACCGCGCTACCTTCTCGTCTTCGGAAACTGCACTGAGACTGTACACACCAGGTAGATCAACGACCTCGAACTCGATACCGTGATGTACGAAATATCCCTCTTTCTTCTCTACCGTCTTCCCTGGCCAATTACCAGTGTGCTGTTTCATACCCGTGAGATTATTGAAAATAACCGACTTACCCACATTGGGATTGCCGATCAATGCAACACGAACTCTCACTTTGCCCCCTCCAATACTTCCACAATCACTTGACTGGCAAGACCATGTCCTAGTGCAATTCTGGTTCCCCTCACTTCAACAAGTACCGGTCCTCGTCCTATGCCATGAATTACCTTGAAAGTGCACCCTTTGGTGAGACCGAGGTCTAGAAGTCGTTTGATTATCTGTCTCTGACCAGGTTCATGCCAATTCTCTTTCTTTTGTCCTGAGTGTCCGTGATGTTTCCCTCTTCTATTTTGCCTACCTTTTCGTTTTCCGTGCTTACCCTTACCACGTCTGACGTCTGAGACTCCAACTAACTTACATTCATTCCCACTCTGGACTAATGATAGTGGAATGGGAGTTGAAGTTTCTGTGTGAGTCCCTTTCTGGTCCATGACGGGGCCCTCCTTGGCTCCTGAACTAGCGTGTGACAGACGCTGCATAAAGTTAGTCTTAACTAACAGTTAGCCTCGTCTAACTTATAAGAGTTCTCAAGCGACCAAATCGCTCACCGGAATGGTTACATATCCCATTGGCACATTTCTAAGCTGGGGAACGAAATGGACTTTCACAGCACTCCCTTAAATTATGGTGGCGATGAAATCGATGAATTCATCCCGAAAAGTATTGAGGATGTTACATTACTTCAGGTTGATGAATACACTCCTGATTTCACAGATTTCGAGAAGAAACTAAATGAAGTGATGGACGTTCCCGTTGGTTCTAAACCATTCAATGAATTCGTAATGGACGTCTATGAAGAAGGTAAACGAATCTTATTCATGGTAGATGACAAGACTCGACCGAATATTCACACTAAGGTTCTCCTACCTCTTATTGCTAATCGACTGCTGAGCATAGGAGTTCGAAAGGAGGATATTGGCATCATCATTTCGAGCGGTTCACATGTCCCAGCAAATCCAAAAGAAGTTGAAGACCGAATCTTGGGTCTTGATTTATTCAAAATCTGGGGTACTCAGGTGTTGACACATGATTGTGATAGTGGCAACACGGAAGTCGGAGAAACTTCAAGGGGGACACCAATCCTCATTGATCAACAAGTCCTAGACTCCTGCTTGCTAATTCCCTTGAGTGATAGTGAGTATCACTACTTTGCTGGTCAAGCTGGAACTGTAAAGCTATTTTGTCCCGGTGTTGCCGGTCGTGAAACTATTCGCGTCAATCATCCAAGGATGTTTGACCTTGAGAAGGGATTCACCGAGGGATGTCGTCTTGGCAACTGTGATGGTAATCCAGTCATTGAGGACATGATTGAGATTACAACCATGATGAAGGATAAGATACCTATCTTCTGTTTTGATTGCATTGTTCACCATGGAGAAATTGTTTACCTTCAAGCTGGGGACATCATCGAGTGCCACAATTCTGCATCTGCTCCATTAAGAGAACTCAGAGTTGTGGATGTTGACGAGCCTGCTGACATGGCGTTTGTATCAGTTGGAAGATTAGGTGTGAATCTCTATCAAGCTGGAAAAGGAATACATGCTGCTTGGAATGCATTGAGGCATGACCGCAAGGGTTGGATCGTGCTTCTAGCCCCTTGCGAGGATGGAATCGGTAGTGCTGCGTATGAAGAGGCTATGCATGCCGCGAAAGACCTTGAAGTGAGAGATGCACTGAGATTCGTGATTGAGACTTATTGTTCTGAAGAAACGTTCAAGATAGGTAATCAGAAACCACCAGATCTATTTCGAATTTTGCTAGATGTTTCAGAAGGGAATATCAAGGTCATAAGCGGACTAGATCCTGATGAGTTGAGAAGTATCTACCGAATGGAAGGATGTTCTGTACAGAATGCTGGCGAAGTTCAACAAGTCCTTAGAGAACTAGTGTCCCGGTTCCTGAAAGATAACCACAATCCCAAGATATACGTGTTAGGCGACCCTGGTCTTCTAATCAATGTGAAGAATCAGATTCATAATTGATTCGTACTATAGCGGGGTCTAGCTATCCAATCTTCCAAGTGGGACCATCTTTGGTATCTGTGATCTCAATACCTGCCTGTTTGAGTCGGTCTCGGATTGAATCAGACAGTTCGAAATTCTTTGCTTTCCTTGCATTCTCTCGAAGTTCGAGTAGGAATTCAACTACACTCTTGAGAGCCTCGCCATTGTGACCGTCGCCCTCTCCTGCTTGTGAATCATTACTTAGGTCAACACCTAGAATTCCAACAAGCTCCGTCAACACTGCCAATGATTCACGAAGGACTGCAGCTCCTCCAACATCCTTTGTCAGAGTATTGACCTCACGAACAAACGTAAAAATCTCTGCCAGTGCACCTGGAGTGTTGAAGTCATCATTCATCTCCTTCTCAAAAGATTCGCGAGCCTTCTTCGAGGCTTTAGCAAGTTTTTTGTCCGCATCAGACTCTCGACTTCCAATTCGCTCTAGAATTGAGATTCTTCCTCTAATTGTGTCAACCGCATTCTTAATTCTCTCTAGAGATTGAATAGCTTGTTTCACAGCTTTGTCATTGAAATCAAGAGGTTGTCTATATTGCCCGGTGATAAGATACAGTCTTACTGCTTGATGATCGTAATTATCGAGAACTTCTCTAGCGGTAGAGAATTCGCCTTTCGACTTGGACATCTTGTCGCTCTCGATTGTCAAGAAACCGTTGTGAAGCCAGTACTTGACAGGGGTCTCAATACCGTATGCAGCAGATGATTGGGCTATCTCATTCTCATGATGCGGGAATATCAAATCTTGCCCTCCTCCGTGAATGTCAAACGGAAGGCCAAGATAGTGTTTACCCATCACCGAGCACTCAGCGTGCCAACCTGGACGACCTTTTCCCCATGGACTATCCCAAGAAGGTTCTCCAGGTTTCTCTGCCTTCCAGAGGGCAAAATCGCGTGGGTCTTTTTTATTCTCATCAACTTCCACCCTGGCTCTAGTAACAAGGTCATCCATTGGGATTCTAGATAGACCTCCATATGCCTTGAATGCTGGAACATTGAAGTAGACATCTCCCTCTACCTCGTATCCTACGCCGTTCTTGATAATGAGTTCCACCATCTCGACGATGTCATCCATGTGTTCCGTTGCCCGGGGGTTTATTGTTGCAGGCTTGATGTTCAGCTGCTTGATTATCGTGAAATATTCCCCGATGAACCTTGATGCGAGCTCAGAGTCCTCAATACCTAGCTCTCTGGCTCGGTTGATGGTCTTATCATCAATGTCCGTGAAATTAGTCGCGTAAGTGACTCGATAGCCACTATACTCAAGGTATCTTCGAATCGTATCAAAAACGACAAATGACCTAGCGTTTCCAATATGCGGATAATCGTATACAGTTGGCCCACAGACATACATGCGCACATGGTTTTCTTCCAGTGGCACAAATTCTTCTTTAGAGCGGGTCAATGTATTGTATACTTTGAGCATCTTCACTACCGTTCATTTTTAGTTGGACAATCTTCGACACCAGAGTGCTATCCATCCAAGAACGGCACTGGCCTAAACTCTGTGAGGTCATGAATAGTGTCTTGTCAACCTCATGACATTGTTTCTGACCCTGGCATTTAAGCTCATGTCTAATATTGTCCACTTATCGAATAGCTGTTCACTACCCATTTTGACCTCTCCGATTTTGTTTAAAAAGTCGTCTGCAATACTTGCCTTGGTCTTTCAATAACGAGCTGAAGATAGATAGAAAACATATGCAGATTCAGTTAGATATTCACTGCCACTGATATCCTATGATTTCAGCATCTTTCTTATCCCCCAAGAAAATCAAATGCTGACCAGCATCATTTAGTAACCAAAGAGGAATCTTTGAGTCCTTTAGAACCTCAAGCATTCTACACCTGTCGTCTAACGTCAAACCCATTACCTTCAACAAACTTGGTAGATTCACAACCCTGTCTATGTTCTTTCTAGCGGCGGCGATTATTCTCTCTTTAGAACCTGCTTCCATCTGGAGGATTTCCGTATCACGAAGAACTGCTTTCATTCTCATTTTTCATCCAACACGTTTCTTGCAAGACTACAAAATAAGCATGTCTGTTGATTTGCGTAAACTCTATTTGCACAGGAAACTCATTGTGTGTTTGAATTCTCATGAACGGGGAAGGTCGGATTGAGGTAGATTTTGCTACTGATTGGGAACATTACTCTCGGGTTTGGAAAACCTCAATGCAGCATCTCTATTGGTATAAAGAGAGTCCGGTCTTCGACTTCAACAAGGACGAAGAAATTGATGAGATGCGTTCTGATTTTGGCAAACCTGGGAATTTGTTCCTCGTGGCCCGACTTTCAGATAGTAACGAAACTGTGGGAGCTCTTGGTCTAAGATACAGTGATGTCATGGCTCGAATTAGGAGATGGGAACCTGCAGTTGTCCCTGAGTTTCGAAATACCCAAGCCGCTGAGGTTCTACTTGAGAGGTCACAAGAACACTTGACTTCAATCGGTGTAAAAAGAATCGAATACCTAATCAAACATCCTGTTGATTCGCCTGAAATAATCGAGGAACTTATGACTCGCTATCATAATCTTGGATTCGAACATACTCGTCCAGATTCATTTGATTTGGTGATGTCGTTAGATAATCTGAATCCATCTAGTGATGTTCCCCCTGGTGTACTGTTGGAAACAGGTGAGAGCTATACGTTCGAGGATCTCGCAAGCATCACTGTCAAATCATTCACCTCAACTCCCGAAGAGCAGAAGATTCATGGTTTTGATAAGACAGTGACAGAGCACATCCAAGCAACAGCACTACTTCAAAGAATGGCTGAGGGGTTCTATGGTCATTCCCCTGATGAATTCAGAAAACTTGCGGTTATAGATGGTGTGTCTGCGGGATTTCTGGGGGCATTTGTACCTGAATCAAAACACAAACCGCTCACTGGAATAATAGGGCCTGTGGCAGTACTACCAGACTTTCGAAGGCGTGGGATAGCATTGTATCTTGTCAATGAAACCCTCGATACTTTGAAAAGATATGGGTGTAAATATGCAGCAGTTGGAACCCCAGCTGTAAACATAGGAGCAATCAGACTTTACGAAAAGGCTGGTTTCAAATTAGCATGTAGAATTATCAATCTTGAAAAATCTCTCTAATCATCCATAAGTGAAGTCAGCATCCTCGAGAATATCTTTCGATGATTTCCCTACGAGGAGCTTGAAATCTCCCGGTTCTACTACCCAATCATGTCTTGATACATCATAGAATGCCAAGTCTTCAGCCTTTACTACTACAGATACAGTTTTTCTCTCACCTGGGTCCAATCGTATCTTATCGAATTCTACTAGTTCCTGTGGTGGTCGGTCAACTGATGCTTCAATATCCTTAGAATAGACTTGGACCACCTCTGAGCCTGCACGTTCCCCAATGTTTGTGACATCAACTTCAACCAATAGTGCATCCTCTGGCTTCTCAATAGATTGTCTATTCAAATGAATTGAACCAAATTCGAATTCAGTATAGGACAGCCCAAAACCAAATGGAAACAGAGGTTCAATCTTCTTGTTGTCGAACCAACGATATCCTACAAAGATGCCCTCGTCATAATAGATCCTCTTCTCTTCATCTCCAGGGTAGTTTCTTGGATTGCCTGTGTTATGAGCTGGAGAATCTTTCAACCGCTTTGGGAAAGTCAGTGGGAGCTTCCCAGAGGGATTCACATCTCCAAAGAGAACGTTGGCAATGGCATTACCTGCTTCCATTCCGCCATACCAACACAAGAGAACAGCTTCCACATCATCGATCCATGCATCCATCGCAATTGGACTTCCAACAATCAGACACACAATTGTTTGAGGATGATTATTAGCTACTTTTTTGATCTTCTCGACTTGCTCCGCATCAAGATGTAGAGACTCTCTGTCCATTGATTCCGAGTCTCCGCCACGACCATGATTCAATCCCGCAAAAATGATTGCCACATCTGCAGATGAATCGTTGCGGACCAATTCCACTTTGTTACGGCACTTCTCAGTCATGCCTGCAAAAGGTGTGATTTCATATGGAGGGCTTACGCCCGAAGAACCCCCATAGCCCAATCTACCAAATTTCTTGCGCAAATTAACTCCATGCAAACTGATTCTTTTGAGATTGTCAATATAGAGAGGTAAGAGACCCTCCTTATTCTCCAACAGGACCATTCCTTCCTCAGCAGCACGACGCGCAAGATTTTGATGTTCTGGAGTATTTCGATATCCCTTTGGGAGATTTTCTGTTCTATCAAATAGACCGGTGAGCATCATCACTCGAATATTTCTGCGAACACGATCATCCAGTGTTTCCTCAGAGAACTTCCTTTCTCTGAACGCTGCTTCAAGTGATTTGGTCTTGTACTTGTTTGGCCAAGGCATCTCCAAGGTCAATCCTGCATTGATGCACCCTTCTGTGGTCTTGATGTTCCTCGATGCAAACCAATCAGTCATAACAAGACCATTGAATCCCCACTCATCCATCAATATCTCTTGAACGAGATACTTATTCTCACTCCCATAAACTCCATTCACCATGTTGTAACAGGTCATGACCGACCAAGGGTCGGCTTCTTTAACCACTGCTCTGAATGCACGAAGGTACATTTCATGCAAAGTACGTTCATCAACCTCAGAGCTTGAATTCCTTCTGTCTATTTCCTGATTATTAGCTGCGTAATGCTTGAGACAAGCACCGACTCGTTGGCTCTGAACACCCTCTACTAGAGGGATTGCCAATTCTTTAGTCAGGTATGGGTCTTCACTAAAATACTCGAATGTTCTTCCATTCAATGGTGTCCGGGCGATGTTCATACCTGGAGCAAGTAAGATATGACGACCTACTGCACGTACTTCTCTCCCCATTGCAGTTCCTATTTCATTCATCAATTCTCTATTCCATGAAGCAGCGAGAGATACTGTAGCTGGAAATCTTGTATTCTTTTTGAATCCACTAGAATGCATAGCTGCACCCAATGGACCATCCGTCATTTTGAAAGAAGGAATCTTCAATCGTTTGATTGGTTTAGTTGAATAGAGCCGTCTTCTTCCAAGACTTGTAAGGAGCATGAACTTCTCTTTCAGAGTGAGTCTTGAGAGTAGGTCAGTCACCCTGTTCTCAATCTCTGAATTCTCATCTAGGTAGGGAAGATCTGGGGTCAAGGTTTGATTCACTTGAACTAACGTGCATTATTGTCTTCCGGATGTAGTATGAATTATTGATTAGCTATACTTTTAGGTCACGATTGTATTAATGACACAGGACGAATTACAAACATCACACAACAATCATGTTTCGAATACTTCACTCAATTCTATTGTTGCTCAGTTTGTGTAAAGGTGTGTCCCTACTCAAACGCAGGGGACACATATGAGCGGTTAAAAGCGGTACTTAAAAAAAGAATATGAGAGATAATGCACGAAATTGTAAAACGTCAATTAGGCAAAACTGACATTGAAATCACTCCAATCGGTCTTGGTGCGATGGAGTTTGCAGGTGGAAAAGGATTCTTCAAGTTCATGTTGGGTCCTGTAGAACCTGATACACAGGATGAAGTCGTGAAGGTCGCACTTGATTCTGGTATGAATTTGATTGACACTGCTGAGATCTATGGCTTTGGATATTCAGAACGGGCTGTTGCGCGTGGTTTGAAAGCTGCTGGAAAATCTCCTGGAGATGTAGTCATCACAACCAAATGGTTTCCCATGTTTAAGAGAGCTAGGTCTATGCGAAAGTCTTCAGAGAAGAGCACACAAAGACTGGACCCTTACCCGATAGATCTCTATCTTGTCCATATGCCTCTTTCAACCTCCTCTGTTAAAACGCAGATGAATGAGATGGCTGATCTTGTGGAATCTGGAAAGATTAGAGCGGTTGGAGTTAGTAACTTTTCCAAAGACCGAATGCTCAAAGCTCATGAGGCCTTGGCTGATCGAGGTATTCCTCTAGCAGCGAACCAGGTCAATTTCTCTCTTCTAAAACGCGGAATTGAGATCAATGGTACCTTAGAGACTGCAAAAGAACTTGGAGTCACAATCATGGCCTACACTCCATTAGGTCGAGGAATATTGACTGGCAAACTTCATGCAAATCCTGAGCTTCTTCGGGTGATGCCTCGGATGAGGAGAAGTCGACTTCGTGGAGGTCTAAAGAAGACTACGTCGCTGGTTGATACACTTGAAACCATTGCTTTAGAGCATGAAGCTACTGTTGCACAAATCACGTTGAGTTGGACAACAACATTCCACGGTGATACAGTTGTAGCGATACCCGGAGCCACAAAAACATACCAGGCGGAGCAGAATGCTGGAGCCATGAGGATTGAATTATCTTCAGAGCAGATGGAGGCTATCTCTGCTCAATCTCTGGATTTGTGATTTTTCAGCTAGTTTCATAGATTAATTATGAAACTGACAGTAATGTACTTCTTGCGACTGTTCTGATGGATTGTGTAAATCACACTTTCAAGGATATATACCAAGTGCTATCACTATGAAAAAGTAGATGATTGTAATAGGTTGAAAGATGATGTACAAAATGTTCAGCGGACCTTCCAGACCACCAGGTCCTGGGTGGATTCCTAAGTGCATCATTACGGTCCAGGCAAATCCAAGTATCACATATAGTAGCACAGCGATTCCAAGTTTCTTCAATAGACCAATTTGGTGTCGTTCCTAACTTTATACTCTTGAGAGACCTCTATTAATATTATGTCTTCAATGTACACAGTTTCTTTCCTCCTCTAGTTGATCCATAATTATCATTGGAACGTGTATGAAAGCAACTTCCAGAGAAACAGTATTTCGAACAAACGACTTAAATAACAGAATGAAACCTGACGCGTTTACAATACGGACTAAATGTAATTCATATTACTTCACACATTTGATATAAGTTACATCATGTAACCTATTGTTTCGACGACCACCCCTTTCGTAAGCCCAGGTGCACGCCATGAATCTGAAACACAAACTAGTTGCAATGTTGCTACTCCTGTCTTTGACAGCAATCATGTTCTTTCCAACAAACAATAATACTTTCCTAAGTAGAGAAGACGATTCAGTGAATCCCTCTTCAATACCAAACCCTTTGGACGAAAGAACACTAGCTGGAATAAACGATCCCTACATTGATACAGTCCCCGTGGTTGAAGATGCTCCAGTTATTGATGTAGCTCCAAATTTCAATTATAATAATGATGGAGGTCAAGGTAGGTTATACGTGGGTCGCCACAGCTCGGGTTATTACAGTCGTGGTTGGTTAAAGTTTGATCTACCAGCTTCATCAAGTACCTTCCAGATCAAACGCGCAAGGATGTTTGTCTGGCTCGATAGTGAATTTTCTATTCCAGCTGACGCACCCATTGGAGCGTATTATAGCACTGATGACTCCTGGAATGAAACGACAATCACCTGGAATCTACAGCCTTCAGTGGATACAGTTCCCTTAGATGTAATTGATAGTCCCGCAAGTCCAAACATGTTCGTTCAGTTGAACACCTATAGCTGGGATGTCACTAGTGGTGTAATTGACTCAATGGATGACGGTGAATTGTCTGTTATGCTGAAACAGGTTAACGAGTCGAGAACTGATACGATTTTCAAATTCTTCGCTGAAAGAGAGTCTCTAGTGAATTATATTACCTATCTTGAACTTGAGTGGCACGTAGTACCGGAAGTAAGTTCCGGTTTCAATGGAATTATCCCAGTGGTTGAAGATGTGACCGTCATTGATCAGGCTCCAGATACTAATTTCAATGATGGTGGAGGTCTTGGGGGAATCTTCCTTGGTCGTCACACTTCAGGTTACTATAGTCGCGGCTGGTTCAAGTTCAATCTCTCAGAGGTTCCAAGTTCGTTTCTCATTACTCAAGCAAGGATGTATGTCTATCTGGAGAATGAATATTCGGATCTAGTTGATGCTCCTATTGGAGCTTATCAAGGCAACAACGACTCGTGGAGTGAAACAACCCTCACGTGGAACAAACAGAACTCATTAGAAGCAATGCCCTTAGATATCATTGATAGTCCTGCAAGTCCAAACATGTTCGTTGAGCAGAATTACTATAGCTGGGATGTCACAAACGCCGTAAGTTCATCCTTGATGAGTGATGATATCTTGTCGGTTATGCTGAAACAGGAAAACGAGTCGATTACCTACAAGACTTTCAAATACTTTGTTGAACGGGAGTATAATGTGACCCGTGCAGCCTATATTGAAATCAAGTGGTCAAAAGGTGAACTTCACAACATAACGTTACCAATTTTCGAAGAGGAAACTGTTTATGATGCAGCCCCAGACACGAATCTTCATGGATCAGAAACTTCTGGTGGAATATTCGTAGGACGTCATGTTTCAGGTGCATATGGCCGTGGTTGGTTCAAGTTTGACATGTCCGTAATTCCCACCGGCTATCATCTGAGTAGTGCAACGATGTATGTCTATCTAGAGAATGAATATCTTGATGAGGTTGATGCCCCTATTGGAGCATACTATAGCGACGATAACTCTTGGACTGAAACAACCATAACTTGGAATAATCAACCAGCTTCTGACGTTACAGCCTTGGACCTAATTGACAGTCCCGCAAGTACTGGAATGTTTGTTGAATCAAACTATTACGGCTGGGATGTCACGACCGCTGCTATTACTTCCATGATGGATGATAGTTATCTATCTATTATACTAAAGCAAGAAAATGAATCGATAGATTATAGCACACTCAAATATTTCGTTGAAAGAGAGTATAACAGCAGCCACGCTGCCTATCTTGAACTTGAATGGTATACACCAGCTACTACCACACTATCAGTAGATGGTCAAAGAGAAACTCCCTACTTGAACTACATTTCCAATCCAACTCCAGAGTTAGGTTGGACATTCACAGATGGAGACATTGATGATTCTCAAACAGGCTTTGATGTAGAGATTCATGATGAGTATGGTAGTCTACTATGGAATAGAAACCAAAGCTACTATTCATCCGTTTTCGATCAGGGCATCGATCAAAATGCAAGGCCCTTTTACTCCACGGATGAGATGAAGTTTCAGTTCAAATACCCCTCAAGTTTAGTACCACAATCAGGGCAAATAGATCGGATCTATTTTGATGTTGACCTGGATACAGCAGACTTGTCATTCTCCAATCTTTCGATTTACATGCTTAACATGAACAATGCCACAGCGCTCTCGTCTGATTTTACTGCAAACTATGACGGTGGGAATCCTACAACTGTGTTCTTCTCGTTAGAGTACAATCCTGTAGTACGCAATGGTCAGCTTGTAATCGATATCTGGAACAATTTCTTTGTTAACAAGGACATGGACTTGTTGATTGAGCTCAAATACACCAGTGTGACGGGACCTTTGCTCTCTTCCAACAATAGTCTTACGAGTACTGGGTCTGTAGCATATGCGTATGGTCCTGGCGTCTACACAGGCGGAACAGCAAATTTCACATATGACCGGACACACAATCTGTATTTCGACTACACGACTGATGTTGTTAGTGAAGGTGGTTCCGCAACTCATGTTTATCCGTTCAATGCTACGTCTCCACTGACCATCCAAATGAAATACAACAAGTCTCTACTAGAGAATAGTGGATTCATTGACAGACTTTATTTCCCAGTGGAAAACACTTCGGGAAGTTTGACACTCCATAACTTCACTCTATACTTGGTTGAATCATCTCTAGAAGATCCATTGGGATACAACTTCACAGCCAACTATCAGGGAGCAACTCCAGTTATGGTTATTGATGAAGTGAGCTATGAAATAAGCTATGAAAACAACTGGTTAGTCATTGATATTCCTGATACTTTCTACTACAGTGGTATGAATGATCTCCTAATTGAATTTAGAATTGAAGCGATAACAGGAGCGGCAACGTTGACGCATTTGTTTGCTTCAGCGGGTCATGGTGGAACAAGAGCTTATGGATACTCTGTGACATCCGAATGGGCAGTTATCGCTGACAGCTATACTTACGACTTAATGATTGATTTTGTACATCCAGAATCAAGCGTTACCTATGATGGTCCTTCACTGATTAATGGGACTTCTTACACCTTGAGTGTAAGAACCAGCGATGCATTTGGACAATGGAGTGCATGGTCTGAGCTAAACTTCACTTACAATACAATTGGTCTAGCTCCAGATTGGATTAGTTGGTATACGATTGGTGGAGATATAATCGGACTAGGCACAAATACTACCATTTCAATCGAGCTCTATCATCCAGAGGGAATAGACATGGTCTTGTTTTCTGGTTCAGGTGTAAACCATACAATGACCAACGTAAGCAATACATATTCTTACACGTGGACCCCGACATCTCTTGGAAGCAACTCATTCAGGATCTACATGAGTAGTACTCTTGGATATTGGAATACTACAGATGGAATCATCACTACAATTGATGGTACACTCCCTGGTGTCAATTCCATTGAAAGAAATCCGTTAACACCTAGTGATGTGCAATCTGTTACTATCACTGCAAATGTGACGGATCAATTCGGAGTTTCAACGGTTATACTGTATTATAATGGTGGAGCTGGAACATCCAATGTAACCATGAGCCCATCTGGTGACTTCTATGAAGGAATTATTCCAGCTTTTCCAAGGGGAACATATGTATTCTATCAACTCGTAGCGAATGATAGTTACGACAACACGGTCTATTCATCAGTATTTGGATACACTGTACAACAATCAGCTCCTCTATGGTCAGATTTGAATGAGAGTTCAGGAACTATAGAGTTAGGAGAAAATGTCACGGTTTCGATTAATGCGAGTCACAGTGTTGGTGTGAGTTTGGTTGAAATAGAAATTTCAGGTACTAATTTCACAATGCAAAACGCTACTGGAATCTATTCCAGAATCTGGACACCAGACAACATTGGTCCGGTCAACTATGTCATCTACATATTGAGTGACAACGGGTACTGGAATACAACCTCCGGATCCATTGATGTTATTGACACAACAGATCCTATTGTGGTTTCTGTGAGTCACGATCCCTTCTCACCTACTGACTCAGATATAGTCACTGTCACAGCAAACCTGACTGATCTTGGAGGATTCCAAGAGGTAACTCTTCAGTATGATATTGGTTCTGGATGGGTGAACATATCGATGACCGCAAGTGGACCTGGATTCACTGGAGAAATACCAGTTCTGTCCTCGGACACATTTGTGACATACAGAATTTATGTTATCGATCCTTCAGGTAATTGGATCGTGTCTTCGGAGGATATCTATACAGTAAGTTCCTCAACAACCACCACTACCACAACAACTACAACAACTACTACACCCACTACCACTACATCAACAACTCCAACGACTACCACGCCCACTACGTCAACAACACCATCTGGTTCCAACGATATAATGACAATTATTATAGTCGCAATAGGTGGAGCGGCTGCTGTAATAATAATCGTAGTCATTATGTTTGCTCGGAAGAAATCTTAGCGATGTACAAACTGTGATAGAATAACGAATCTAATAGAGGATATTCCTTCAAGGTGGGAATCTTACTGTCCTTGCAGAAAGGAATATCCCGTTAGATGACAGAACCCATCTTAGATGATTTTCAGGTCAATCGAGAACTCATTTGAGAATCCAACCAAGCTTTCGACGGTTCTTTCGTCAATTGGGATTCCATTTGCTGCACGACGGTCGTGTTCTTCGAATTCTTTTTCACCATGAACAAATATCCTACTTTGTCCTTCAGCCTTCTCAGCATTTTTCATACGATTTATCATATCATCCATTCTGATTTTGTATGATTCAATATCAATGAAAAATGATGGGTCCAGTACCATGAAGAAATGCCCTACTCTCGGATGTTTTGCTTTACCGTCTTTAGTAAATGCTACATCTCGAAGGAAATTAGATCCTGATATGACCCCACAGAGAATTTCAACCATTGTAGCTAGACCATATCCCTTGTGACCACCATGCAGCTCACCTTCGCCACCTAGAGGAAAAATTCCGCCTTCACCAAGACCTCGGTAAAGATTGGTTAACACTTGTGAGGGATTGTCTGTACTTTTTCCAGCTTCATCAGTTGCCCACCCAGGGGGAATATCCTTGCCTAATCGATTATGCACCTCAAGTTTTCCACTTGGAACAACACTCGTTGCTAAGTCCATTACCCATGGTTTCTCACTCTTAGTGGGAGAAGCAAAAGCAATGGGATTAGTGCCAATCATCGCATTCTTACTGAACGTAGGAACGACCAGTGGTTCAGAGTTTGTCATGGAGATGCCAATAAGGTCGTGTTCCAGCGCCATCATCGCATAGTATCCAGCGAAGCCATAGTGATTGGATCCAAAAACAGTTACAATTCCAACTCCAGTGTTAGCTGCTTTTTCAATAGCAGTCTTCATTCCAAGGACTCCGACAGGTTGTCCCAATCCATTCATTGCATTGATATTCGCAATGACCGGGCTTTCTTTTTCAACAACAGATTTTGCTTTAGGGAGCATGTAACCAGTTCTGATACCTTCGACATATCGTTTGAGTCTACCAACACCATGCGAATCAATTCCTCGCAGATTAGATTTCACAAGATTATCTGCAACACAGAATGCATCCTCTTCCGAGGCTCCCATTTTCATCATTACTTGTTGTGAGAAAACTAGTAAATCCTGGTGGTGAATTAGTTTTGCTGTCATTGTTTCTCATTTCCTGTTATAGATTTTCGATAGATAAGCACTCTGCATTCCAAAATACGAAAAATATTCTATACTATGAAGATAATGTTTATATTCCAAACTCACAAAGGGAAATTGGAGTCGACAATGTCTAGAAGGGATTGCCAAATTACAAATTCAAACTAATTTCCTATCTAGTCGTATTCAAAGCTCCCTTTCTTTTCCTAAGAGATTCACTCAACTAGGACAGAGTGTGTTCATTTTTCTGGAGGTACATAACCAATGAGGGATTGTCAAATCAAGTTATGATGGAGTTAATGTATTTCGAGAGTATTCGTTGTATCTCACTACAGAGAATCTAGCGTTTGAACTAATCGTGGTTGAAAGGATCCCGACAGAAAGTACGCTGTCAGAATTTCAGAGAAGAGTTTCTCCTGTACTAGGGAAAAGAAAATCCCTGGTGTTACGATTTCAAGAATTGTGGTGACCAAATGAAAACAGTAAACCTAGTGTCAATAAGTTTTCCCGGCCGAGACCTTTGTCTTGGACCAGTTAGTGTCAAAAGCTACGCATTGAAAGATGAAGAGGTAGCTCGTAACCATCGAATCCACGTTTCCCAATATGATCTTGGAACACCCATTAATGATATTGTCGAGACTCTGACCGGAAAGAACGCAGATATCTACGGATTCACTGCATATGTATGGAACATTAACGATGTTCTAGAAATCTCAGAACGATTAAAGAAAAACCTTCCAGAAACAGTTGTAGTGCTTGGAGGTCCGGAAGCCAGTGGGATGGCAAGATCTCTCATGGAAGATCACCACTATCTTGACTTCGTTTTTGCAGGAGAAGGAGAAACTTCTTTCAGATCATTTCTCTTGGGCGACGACTTGAGTGATGTTCCAGGTTTGGTCTATAGAAACGATTCCACTGTTGTTGAGAATCCCGAGGCTGAATTTGTCAATCCTGATGATCTCTCATTGCCGTATGAAAGCGAGGATTATCGTGAGTACCTCGATAACTCCCCTACAACTGTCAGAGCAGCAATTGAAACATCAAGAGGATGTCCATTCAATTGTGGGTATTGCACTTGGGGCCGACAAAGAATGCGTTACTTTGATCTTGAGAAATTAAGACCTGCATTCGATTATCTATTTCAACACCCGAATGTTCGAACAATATACATCACAGATTCCAATCCATTCCTAAGAAGGAAACGAACGATTGAATTAATCGAGATGCTGATCGAGCTCAATGTTCACAAGAAATCTGTCACGTTTGAATTAAGCCCGGAATACATGTCGGATGAGAAAGTATTGGATCTCCTGCCGCAACTCTACAATGACGAATTTGCTTTGGGTGTTCAGTCGACATCTCCACAAGTGTTAAAGCTCATGAATAGGAAATTCAATTCAGAAAAATATCGACAAAACATCATGTTGATGAAAGAGCGAAATCCAGATGTTAGACTTTGGTTCAGTCTGATAATAGGGCTACCTGGTGATAATTATGTGCAATTTGTTGATTCGCTTGATTATGTGATCAATCTTGATCCGGAAGGAATCTATGTTCATGAGCTGCTTTGTCTTCCTGGTTCAGACTACCACAAAAATCCAGAAAAATATGGGATCGAATTCATGGTCGAGGCACCACACAAAATACTCACGAATCAAACGTTTCCACAAGAAGAATATGATCAAGCTAAGTTGCTCTCATATTTTGTCTACTTGATTCATCACTTTGACGAGATGCGAAATGGAATCTATGAGCAAAGAACTATAAAGAACGGAATGAGATTGGTTGATTATTATTCTAAATTTGAAGTATTTCTTAATGGTAGAGTCGATTACCTTGTAGGTCGAAACATTCAGGATGTTACTTCCTGGTTCTTCGAGGCAATAGCACAGGAATTCATGAGTGATACATGCAGAGTTGAGCAAATGCAGAATCTGTATCAAGAATTCATGTTGGAGGAGGCGTGGCGATAATGGAGCCAGATGTCAGACATGGTTCACTTGTGGAATCACTAGGAGCCACACGAGTTTTTGCACATGATATTAGCACTCTGAGAGGCTTTGATGATATTACTCATAAAGTTCCTGGAATAAGGAAATATGACAGAGCGACTGCAATAGCTCGATCTGAGGACATAGTGTATCTAAAACATGCTCCAGAAGAGGCGTATCTTCGGTGGCTTAGTGAAGTGGGATTGGGTTCCAAGAATATCGTTGTCCTCTCTGGAACCGATGATATGTCTCTACCAGAAAGAATCCTGAACAATGGTTGTAAAGACCATTTAGATACGCTTCTCGGGGATTCGAGAAATGGAGCTGTGTTCTGTCCCTATTATGGGGGTAGACTCGAGAGAAGAACTAGTGAATATCTGGGTCTGTTCATGTATTCAAACACAGAAGTGGCTGAAGAAATGGATAACAAAATTGGGTTTAAGCTACTTTGTCGAAAATTGGGAATTCCAGTAGTGAAAGAATCAATAATAGATGCTGGAATGACTGAATCGGAGATGGTTCGGGTTGTTCAATCTTTTATTGATGAAACAGGAAAAGTAATTCTAAGAGGAGAATATGGGGCATCCGCTTCAACAATTCATGTTCTAAATCATATTGACGACACGTTCCTAAAAGATTTGATGAAACGACAACAAAGAGGAACCCGTTTTCTTGTGGAACCATTTTATGAAACACTCTCATCACCATCATCTGTCTGGTTCATAAAGCGTGACGGAACGATTGTACTTCTAAGAACC
>VAPC011157886.1_pt1 | contig 18506 bp, 18 predicted proteins | sample 3395121 | NCBI WGS metagenome assembly VAPC01 (sample SAMN08290434, study PRJNA428436) | hydrothermal vent metagenome | isolation source: Deep-sea hydrothermal vent chimney | place: Indian Ocean: Southwest Indian Ridge | depth 1711 m m
GGCTACCTGCCATGCAACATCATTAAAAATCGGGGCATCTTCCACCATCCAATCTTCAATGCCGTGAAAAATCGTATTTGTTATGCGTGTCTCAGGATTTATCAGGGTCTCAAATTTATCAGCAATACTGCCATTTTTTATCCTGGTCACGCCAATCTCACATATACGGTCAAACCTGGTAACCCCGGTCGTTTCAACATCAATTACAGCAAATGTAATATCCCTGAATATTCTGTCCATGTTCTTATCCGTTCTTAAATATAATTTAAACAGTTTAACCGTTAAACCACTATGCCGTCAATTGAAAGGTTAGGGCCCTGTTAAATATTCGTGTCTGCCGGAATTCATTTAAAAAGTCTTAAGGCAGTAAAAAACAGAGGGACCAAACCATTAAAAAATAATTACAGTGCTTTTACCCTTTTACATGCCTCTAAGAAATTATCTAAAAGCAGGGGATTGAAATCTTTCCCGGCACCTTTTCTAAGTATATTTATTATCGCAGGTACTTCAAAAGAAGTTCTGTAGGTCCTTTTGGTCCTCAAAGCATCAAATACATCAGCGATAGCAACGATCTGGCTAATCAGGTGCTGCTCTCTTGTTCTAATTCCGGCCCTGGGGTATCCGCTCAGATCATACTTAATATGGTGCTCATAAGCTGCAATCGCTGCAACTTTTGAAACATCCGGAAGCGTGCCCAAATATAGTGCTCCGTAAACAGGGTGAAGTTTGATAATTTCCCACTCTTTATCATCAAGCTCCTTGTCCTTCTCAATAATTTCTTTTGGAACAAAAAGTTTGCCAACATCATGGAGAAGACCGGCCTGGCCTGCATCGTGCAGGGCCTCGCCGGTAAGACCCAGTGCTTCTGCCTGAAAGATTGTGAGTACTGCAACATTGGTTTCGTGCACATATGTGTAAGTGCTGTGAGACTTGACAGGGCTCAGGCTGCTCAGCACATTTGCCTCTCTTTTCAGGGCCGTGATAAACCCTCCTATAATATCCTCAATTCCCCGCACGTCTAACCTTTGGAATCTTGAAACCCCATCATACACCTCATTGACCTTTGCAATGCTTTCATCCATGATGGAAGAGAAATCTCCCTCAGCTTTATACCTTATCTCAAGCATGCCCACTGATATATGCGGACTTGAGGAAACATTCATTTCCTTTGAAGCAAGCGATGTCACAAATGCCTTTATCTCTTCCATAGTCACGCCTTTTTCAACAATAATTCTCTCTATTCCATTCAGCCTGATCTTTTTAGTAAATCTGGATATATGCGCACCGGTTTTGGAAACAGGCACACCATTGAAAATAAGGCTGCCTGAAAGCAGTGTAATGCTGAAAGAATCCTCGGAAAAAAGGTCTGCCGTAAGATTAAGTATTTTCTTTGAAAATTCACTTACAGCTGAATGCTCAGGAGAATACATGGAACAGTTAGAGACTGCTGAAACTATATAGGCTAAAAAATCCGATATTTTTTTCTCGTCAGACATCCCAGCTCCCTGAAAGCATTTCTTTAGCAAGAGATCTCATCTCTTTATTTCGTGATATAAGAGCAAGCTCCAGAATAGGCCCTGCCTTCTCAAAGGGATAGTTCTTAAGGCTCCTTATGATCTCCAGCCTTAGCTCATTAGAAGCGCCTTTGTAGAGTAATGTTCTTGACTTATACAGTTTTTTGAGCGTTTCGAGAACTACAGGATCCCCTATTTTGCCGAGCGCCTGAACAGCCATTAGTTTGTAATGCTGCTGGGCCAGCAGGGCAACCTGTTTGCCAAGTATTTCACATAGATAAGGGACCGATTCTTTTATCCTGTAGGTACCGCAAAGTTTAATAGCCTGTTCTCTAAGTTCCGGAATTTTGCTATTGAGAAATACCCGGATATGTGAAAGTGCATCAGGATCTCCTAAAGATACAATAGCCTTTAAGGCCTCAACACTTACTTGTTTATTTTCATGTTGCGCAAGCATCCCTATCTTTTTTAAATATTCTTTCCCTCTGCACTCCCTGATAAGGTATATCATGTTCCTCACTACATACCAGCGGTCATCGCTCAGCCTCTTCCCTGCCTCCTGGATGACATCCTTGCCCATCTGGCTTAAAATGGAAAGATAAAATTTTCTTTGTGAAGAGCGTTCTTCTTTATTTAAAACATCGAAGATCGGTATCATCAGGCTAAGCTTTAACACTTTCACGAGTTTTATCGCGGAATCTCTCTTGTCCCTCCCCCATATATTTAAAACATCGAGAAACCTTGAGATGAATTGCTCTGAACGAAAGTAATATTTCATCATGTCTGAAAATTCATCTTTATAATTGCTTGTAAGCATCTGGGAATATATTGTGTTATGAATTTGCAGCACTTCATCAAGCCTTCCGGTCTCAAGAAATACATCTGTCAACTCAGAAATCTTTTTAAGGAGCTTCTGACAATCCTCATGTTTAATGTTTTTGGAACTGATAAGCTCAAGGAGCACCTCGGAAAAGGCGCTGTCAAAAATTTCTGGTTGCATGGCATTATGTACATCCCTTGACAGCGTGGAAAAAATAACCTTCTCAACTTTAAGCATTTTTTCAAGGTCTTTCTGGTATTTGTCATCAACAAATTCTCCGTACTTGTCTTCTTCAAAGAGCTTCATCATATCCTCGGTAATCTCTATGTCATGGACGTGTGAACTTCCTTTATGAAGCATCTCTGTTATGCTTTCTTTCTTTTTTGTGGCTGAAAATTTGTCAATAAAATTTCTGAGGCTTTGCGGCAGGACAGACTGTTTCTGGAAGATCTCCATCATTCTCTCCACATCCTCAGGTGTAAGTTCTTCAAAGATCTCTTCAGTTTCTTTTTCGTTAAGCGTTTTATTTTTAACAGCCCTTAAAAGAAACTGTTCCTTAATAGCCGGGCTCAGGTTTTCAACAAGCGTCATAAACCTGTTAAGGGACGCCCTGTTCAGGCCCTTACGTCCTTTTTTGCTGAGATACGTGGTTATAACCCTGTCATATCCTTTTTTTGCGTCCGGGGTATCCGGGGGGCAGCTGTCAAGAATACGTGCCACTTCTTCCGGAGGCACACTAATCAGAACACCTGCTGCATCTTCATCTGCAAGAGTGCCTTCAATAAGGCCGTATACGTATTCCTCCCATACAGACTGCCCCGAGCCTTCTGTCTCCTTGCGTTTGCCCTTAACAAACCTGAGTTTAGACACATCAAGCGGACTAAGCCTTATATGCTTCAGTTCCTTACATTCCTTGAGTTCTACCAGTTCCTGTCCCGCCGGACGGTCTTTATCAGTAATAAGTTCTTGCAAAAGTAAAAGTTCCTTTTCTTCAAGCCCTGCATAAAAAGTGATTGCGGATATTCCTTTTAAATACATAGCTGAGGCAAACTCGATAAAAACAGGGTTTTTCCTGTCAAGTGTGTACTCATCGACCATTAACACATTCTTTGCGACGCCCAAGGTTATACTGTGCCGAAGTTCAAAAAGTTTCTTAAGCAGATTATACGCGCTGTCTATAGAGTTTTTTGTTATGGGGTGGTCAGAAGGGTAAAGCCCTACACTTCTTCTTGAAATGTTGAGCTCTATGACCGCATCTGAGAGGAGTTTCGCGTCAATGGGCAGCTTTTTCTGTTTATCTTTTTCTTTCAATCAGGGCCTTCTATAAAATAACACCCGGCATTATAAAGGTGTCTGTTTACTATCCCTTTGAAAGTAGCCGCAATTACTGCGCTTTAAGCAAACTAAACTTACGGGCTTTCAATTACAGGCAGTTTTGACAGCGCCTCTTTTATCTTTTCTTCAGGGTACTCGTAGTCCTTTAACTTGCCCTCAAGAAAATCTGCATACGCCTGAAGGTCAAGATATCCGTGGCCGCTCAGGTTAAAGAGTATGGTCTTTTCCTTTCCCTCTTCCCTGCACTGTACCGCCTCGTCAATTACTGATCTTATTGCATGTGCTGTTTCCGGTGCAGGAATAATCCCTTCGGTATTGGCAAATTTTAGTGCCGCCTCAAAGACCGTACTCTGATGATATGATTTTGCCTCTATTAATCCGTCATGGTAAAGCTGACAAATAAGCGGCGCATCCGCATGATACCTGAGCCCGCCTGCGTGAATTCCAGGCGGTATAAAATCATGCCCGAGTGTATACATCATTAAGAACGGGGTCAGCCCTGCTGTATCACCGAAATCATATCTGAACTCTCCTTTTGTAAGCGTAGGACATGATGCAGGCTCAACAGCAACTACCCTGAGCTCTTTACCGTTTATCTTATCCTGCAAAAACGGAAAGCTTATCCCGGCAAGGTTGCTGCCTCCACCGCAACAACCTATGATAATATCCGGATAATCACCAATAAGCTCAAATTGTTTTTTCGCTTCCTGCCCAATTATTGTTTGATGTAATAATACATGGTTAAGGACAGAACCAAGAGCATAATTGGTATCATTATGCGTTGCTGCATCTTCCACGGCCTCTGAAATGGCCATACCAAGGCTTCCAGGATTTCCCGGGTCTGTTTCAAGAACTTTTTTTCCTGTCTGCGTAACATCTGAAGGGCTTGCAAATACTTTGGCTCCCCATGTCTCCATTGAAATTCTTCTATAAGGCTTTTGGTCATAACTGACTTTTACCATATAAACCGTTATGTCCATGCCAAAAAGACTTCCGGCCAGTGATATCGCCGAGCCCCACTGGCCGGCTCCTGTCTCTGTTGCTATTCGTTTTATTCCGGCGATTTTATTATAGTAGGCCTGCGGTATTGACGTATTTGGCTTATGGCTTCCCGCAGGGCTTACCCCTTCGTATTTATAATAGATCCGTGCAGGTGTATTCAGGGCTTTTTCCAGTCTGTGCGCCCTGTAAAGAGGAACCGGCCTCCAAAGAGAATAAATTTTCAACACCTCTTCAGGAATATCCACCCAACGCTCCTGGCTGACCTCCTGCTCTATAAGAGCCATTGGAAAGATAGCTGAGAGATCTTCAGGTCCAACAGGCTTTTTTGTTCCGGGATGTAAAGGCGGTTTAGGAAGATTGGGCATATCAGCCATTATGTTGTACCATTTTCCGGGGATTTCTTTTTCAGGCAATATAATTTTTGTTTCTTTCATAAAGCCTCCTATCAGGTTTATTGCGCTGTACTGCGGCTTTTAAACAATCTTCTTAACCCATTATTAAAACTTTTTCTGACCCTAATTATATAATATCTGCCTTTTAAATGTTATTAAGATTTCAAATATTTCCGGTTTTTAAGTCCTGTGTTTTTTGCATTAACAATTATATTTAAACATGGCAATTTTCAGTGGTTAAAGTTTAACTAACCCTATAAGCCCCCCCTTTAATACGGGGGGCTTATAGATATTCTGTAATTCCCTCTTTCTTGACGTCTTTCAATCTTCTTATCTTTGACTTCTTCCGATGTTTTGATATACTTGAAGAGACTTTTGCCAGTAATGGGCATTTCTGTTGCTTCTTTAATAATGTTTTTCTAAATATAAATTTTTTGTAATTAAAAAATATTCGGTTCCGGTAAATTATGGCATTGCGATTAATTGAGATTTATCACCAGAAGGGCAAAGCAGACGAGATCGGTTTTCTGCTAAAAGACTCAAATGTAATAGATATATGGCATGTTGAGATGCCCAGAGGCGATATAATCACAAAAGTACTGCTGACCGCAAAAAATACAGAACCAGTCCTTGACATCCTTCAGCAATTCTACTCAAAAGATAATGCTCCGCGTGTGGTAATACTGCCTGTTGAGGCCACAATACCAAGACCTGAAGAACCTTCAGAAGAGCAGAAAACAGAAAAAGACAAAATCCCCGACAGGATAAGCATTGAGGAGCTGTATCAAAAGATGATGAGGGTTTCAGGGATTACAAAAAGATATATAGTCATGGTTGTGCTTGCATCGTTTGTAGCCGCAATAGGTCTTTTGAAAAACGATGTTGCAGTTATTATAGGTTCAATGGTGATATCACCTTTATTAATCCCTAACAAGGCGCTTGCTCTTGCCACTGCACTGGCAGACTTTAAGCTTGGCAGAAAAGCCCTGCTTACAAATATCACAGGCACCCTTATCGTTCTTTTTGTAGGAGTATTGATGGGTTTTATTATGGGGGTTGACCCCGAAATTCCCCAGATAGCATCAAGGGCGAATGTCAGTCACTTTTTTATTTTTCTGGCCCTTGCTACAGGTGTTGCAGGAGCTTATTCAATCACAACCGGCATAGCCGAAGCCCTTGTAGGTGTTATGGTTGCCGTAGCACTGCTTCCTCCTCTTGTTGTCTCAGGCCTGCTTTTTGGTGCATTTTTCTGGATAGACGGTATCGGAGCTTTTCTGCTTTTCCTGGTAAATATAGTTTGTATCAACCTTTCAGGGGTAGTCACGTTCGTACTTCAGGGCGTAAGGCCCAAAGAATGGGGTGAGAGCAAACAGGCAAAAAAGGCCGTGAGAATAGCTGTTGTTATCTGGATCTCTCTGTTAATTCTTATTGCAGTTATGATATTTGTAGAACAAAAAATTAAGGGGACAGCATATCTGCAGTAACACCATTAGAAAGTAAGCCCGGTTAGAAGACTTGCCTGTCGGCAGACAGGCCACGGAATATTCTAACGGGGTAAATGTCATGAGGTTTTATGGTTTTAAAAATATAGTTCAGCATTGCTGTCACTGGCCCGGGTTATAAAAAAATATGATCAAGGATTTCCTGTCTGGCGCTAACTGCTTTCTGCGAGGGTTTCAGCTGGCTATCAGGCCAGGTCTGAGGCGTTTCATCCTTATTCCCCTGTTTATCAATACTCTTGTTTTTACAGCGGCTATCTGGCTTGGCATTGATCAGTTTGACAGACTGCTGGACTGGATGCTTCCGGGAGGAAACAGCTGGTGGGGTGAGTTTGCAAGAGTGGCATTATGGATATTTTTTGCCGCATTGACATTAATTGTTCCTTTCTTTACATTTACTCTGGTTGCCAACCTTATAGGAGCGCCATTTAACGGACTTCTTTCAGAAAAAGCCGAAGAATACCTTGCAGGCAGGCCGCAAACAGACCCTGGTGGTCTGCGCGATATTATCGCCAGCATTATTCCGTCCATTCTGAGTGAGTTAAAAAAACTTGTCTATTTCCTTGCCATATGCATACCAGTTTTTGTCCTGTCACTCATACCTGTTGTAAATATTATATCACCTTTTATATGGGCTGCTTTTACTTCATGGATGCTTGCCCTTGAATACATAGCCTACCCCTTTGAAAATCATAATATATTTTTTTCTCAGGTCAGAGCGACACTAAAAAAGAAAAAAGCACTAAGCCTCGGTTTTGGTACGGCGGTAATGGTCGCAACGCTGATACCTCTGATTAATTTTTTTGTAATGCCTTCAGCGGTTGCCGGAGCTACTATTGTATGGTCAGAACGGCTAAAACATAACCGGCATGAGTGAACAATGCAGGCCCAGTATATTCTCTTTTTCTTTTGATTTTTATATATGTTTTGATATACTGAGATAAGTTCAGCAATAAATGTTTAAGTTGTAATATTAGTGTGTAACATCCAAAACAAATGCAGCAAAACCAGACAGAAAAACCTGCGTTTCATTACAAGAGAAAACCTGCATTTATATCCTTCCTGCCTGCTTACCTGTTGTGTTTCGGCATCTCCTACTTTTTAATGGATAATTCTCAATTAGTCTCCGGAGAAATTACCACACGGATAATAATGCCTCTGTCCGTCTCCCGTTCAAATCTTTTATGGGATATACCTTATGGAATAATTTTTTCCCTTCCTTTCCTTATTTACGGAACAAACAAAATACTATGGAACATTATGAGCGTGTATGAAATAGATTCATTCGAGCTTCGTCTGCTAACCGGCAGCCTCATCAGAAAAGAGCGTTTTTTTGCTGTCTCGGACTTTTTTGAAGTTTCATTCAGGCAAAATCTTATTGAAACGCCTTTTCGTGCAGGCACGCTAATGCTGACAAGTATCAAAACTGGGAAAAAACTTACCATTAAAGGAGTTTATAGCGTAAAAACAGTAGTCGAAGTTCTCCGTTCAGGAATGGGCCCTTCATTTTCAAAATGATATGTCAGAAAAATCTTTACGGTCATATTCTTTATCTGAATATCTGTCATGTTGTGGATCTTTCTGAATTTGCGGCTATTACTACATTTTCAGATATAAGTCTGTTAAACTGTTATGTGTAAAAAGACCTGTAAGGGAAAAGTCAGCCTAAATGAGCGAAAACGATAAATACGACATTGTTATAGGAATACCCTCTTATAATGAAGGTAACAGCATTACTCACGTAGCAGAGGTTGTTTCAAAAGGGCTTGAGACATATTACCCGGATAAAAAATGTATTATTGTCAATGTCGATAACGACAGCCCGGATAAAACAAAAGATTCGTTCTTAAAAGCAAAAACAAGAATAAAAAAGAAATATATAAGTACAAACAAAGGTGTTCGCGGTAAAGGCAATAATCTATTAAACCTGTTTAAATTTGCAATACAGGCCAAAGCTGAAGCAGTTGCAACTGTTGATGCTGACCTTAAGTCCATTACAAAGAAGTGGATCCAGTATCTTTTAACACCTGTTTATGACGGGTATGACTTTGTAACGCCGGTATATTCCAGACACCAGTTTGACGGTACCCTTACCAATCATATCTGCTATCCTGTAATGTTTGGCATGCTTTCTCTTGATATACGCCAGCCAATTGGAGGAGAATTTGCATTCTCTCCAAAATTGATAGATTTCTGGCTCAAACAGCCCTGGACCGAAACTACAAAACATTATGGAATAGATATTTTTATGACACTTCAGGCAGCTTTCGGCGGCTTTAAGATCTGCCAGAGTGGTTTAGGCACAAAAATTCACAAAGCAAGTGCCCCTAAACTGGGGATTATGTTTGAGCAGGTTATAGAAACTCTCTTTACCAACCTTGTAAAAAATAAAGACAAATGGATAAACAAAGGGATCGAAGATCTTGAAAAGCCAAAGGTCTTCGGATTAACTACCATATCAGAGCCGCAGGAACTTGTGATCGATTTCAGGGATATGAAAACAAATTGTCAGAACGCATACAAAGACAATATGAATACCCTTAAAGAACTTCTGGATGCCTACGCAGTTTCCAGGATCCATGATATGTCTGATATGGACTACTATAATATGGACCTGCTTCTATGGACCCAGATATTCTACAGGCTTATATATAAATATGATATATCAACAGATACCCAGGAGAGGAAAACCATTATCAATGCCATAAAGCCTATGTACCTTGCAAGAAGCCTCAGTTTCGATTATGACACCTGGAAGTACAATATACATTACGCAGAAAAAGATATCAAAAACCAGGCTCTGGTATTTGCTTCCCAGAAACACTATCTGTGGGGATTATATTTTCGGAAGGGCTTAAACGGCTGATGCGGTCAGGCGGAAACACCGGAATCATCCCTTTTAACTTTCAAACTCCTGAAAACTTCCTTAAATCTGCGTGTTTTTCTGCAGAATTTTATATAACTTCAATAAAGGGAATAAACTGATATGGAGATAAAGGTCACAAAGGCTTCAGGAATAACCGAAGACCTTAAAACAGAGAAGTTGCTGGCATCTCTATTACGATCCGGAGCTGAAAAAGCTCGGGCTGAAGAGATCATTGAAAAAATTTTATCAGAGATCGGGTCTCACACAACCACAAGAAAGATATACAGGCTTGCAAAAAAGTACCTGAGACAGTTAAACCATGCGTCCAGTCTCAGATATTCCCTGAAAAAAGCTTTGTCAAGACTTGGCCCTTCAGGCTACCCCTTTGAAAAGTATTACGGGGCAATTCTCAAGAATTACGGGTATAAAGTAAGCACCGGCATAATCCTGGACGGTAAATGCGTTAAGCATGAAGTTGATGTTTTTGCAGTAAATGATAAGGAGGTTTTAATCATAGAATGCAAGTACAGAAACAACACCTCAAATGCCCCTGACGTAAAGACAGCCATGTATGTTAATTCGCGGTTTCAGGACCTGAAGCCTGTAATCAGATCACAATATCCCGGGAAAACCTTTAGGCCAAGTCTGGTCACTAATACACGTTTTACATCAGAAGCAATTAAGTTTGCAAGATGCAGCGGTTTTCATTTAAAAAGCTGGAGATTTCCTGAAAATGACAGCCTTGAGAAGATGATAGAAAGCAGGAGGCTCTACCCGGTCACAATAATATCAGGGATAAAGTCAGGACTTATAAAAAAAATAATCGAGCATGATATCATTCTTTTAAAAGACCTTGCCGAGATGCCGTTAAAAGATATTGAGAAAATCCTTTCACTCACTGACAAAAAGGCCTTTGCCCTGAAAAAACAGGCTGATGAACTGTGCTCCTGCTGACAATAAATAATTTATTAACCAGATATTTTTATAATTGAACCCCTGATCCTTGGACCGAGTCGGAGTTTTGCCGAGTCGGCCGTAGAGTTAGGTACGAATTCGTTCGAACCTGCCGGCAGGCAGGTCGATTCCGACCGGGCTTCTGCCTATTTAAATCCCTTATAACATATTTTTAAAGGTTGAAAATATGTGAATTTATAGTTACAATTCAAATCACTATTCTTATCACCAAATTTATCTGATCATTTTTGAATGGAGGAGCAATGAAAGCACTTGTTACATATTTCTCTCATACCGGCAATACTGAAAAAATTGCAAATGCTATTTACGATGTAATCAGGGTAGAAAAGAAAATTGCGCCTATTAGCGAAGTTGAAGGCGTTGATGAGTACGATATAATTTTCTGCGGGTTCCCGGTACAGACACACAGTGTGCCCCCGGTTGCTGTAGGGTTCATAAAAAACCTCCCTGCAGGGAAAAAACTGGCTATCTTTACCACTCATGGTTCTCTTCGCGGCGGCCAGCTTGCAGTCACAGCCATTGAACAGGCTGTCAGTCTTGCAATGAACAGTAAGGTCCTGGGCACTTTTGGATGCCGTGGAAAGGTAACCCAGAGAGTAATTGATGATCTGATGAAAAAACCTGAAGACAGGGCATGGGCACAAGAAGCCCAGAGCGCTGATTCTCATCCTGACTCAGCAGACCTTGACGATGCAAAGGATTTTGCATTAAAGATGATCGCAAGCGCTTCCGGTTAATTTTTCAACTACTGCATATTAAGACCCGGTATAGAAGGAGATTTTACTATTAAATCTTCAAAAAACAGCAAAAACCCCGTTATTGAACCTTCTAAAGACGGTCCTTATATTGTCAAAGACGTTGAGAACCTTGAAAATTCCAAAGGGGAAAAGCTCCCTGCAAAACCGGCAATGGCTTTATGCCGCTGCGGGGGCTCGTCAACCAAACCTTTTTGTAACGGCACGCATCTTAAGATAGGTTTTTCCGGCAAAAGGATAAGTGACGGTAAAAACGATAAAAGGGACAACTACGAAGGTAAAAAAATAACCATACATGACAACAGGTCCATATGTGCCCATTCTGCATTCTGTACAGACTGCTCCCCAAAGGTTTTTAAACTCGGCAAAGAGCCATGGATAGAGTCTGATGCAGAAGATGTAGAGTCTCTGGTCAAAACACTTAAAAAGTGCCCGTCCGGTGCACTCAGCTACACAATTGATAATGTGGAATACAGGGACCGGGACAGAGAACCCATGATTTATATATCAAAAAACGGGCCTTATTATGTAAGAGGCTATATCGAATTAAAAGACACTCCTCTGGGTGTAGAAGCATCAAAAGAGCACTATACACTTTGCCGCTGCGGAGGATCAAAGAACAAACCTCGTTGTGACGGTACACACTGGTATATAAAGTTTAAAGACGAAGAAAATTAGTCTTTTATTCTTATCTCAACACGCCTGTTTTTAGCCCTTGCCTCAGGATTGTCAGAACCGTCAGGATTTGTATTTGATGCCACAGGTCTTGCCTCACCATAACCTTTTGTCCGGAAAGTGATGTTTTTCAGCCCGCCCTTTGATATAAACCATTCTCTCACAGCCTCAGCCCTTTTTTGAGAAAGCTTAAGGTTGTAATCCTCTGCTCCTTTTGAGTCTGTATGCCCCTCTATAATTACTTTTTCCGGGTTCAGCTCTTTAATTGCATCAGACATTTGCAGAAGCCTCTTTTCGGCATCTTTTTTAATATTCCATTTATCAAAAACAAACAATACGTCTCCGGAAAGGGATATCCGGATCTCTGTGCCGACCTGTTTTGCCCCCAGGGTCCTGAGTTTTCCGGTAAGCCTTGCAGACACACCGGAAAAAGAAACAGCCTCAAGCCCTATGATATCAACACTTCTTCCAGAAAATGAAATTGCACCCCTGTCAGGGCCAAGAAGCCCTGAAGCCTTCTCAGCCTCCTCAACAGCCCTCATGTCATCAGGGCCTGAATAATTATTCTCTGCAGACACCTGGCTGGCTAAAAGAACCAGTGTCCATGCTAATGCAGATATTTTTAAAAAATATTTCACGTCTTACCGCTTTTATCTCTGCACTTCAACTTCTTCAAAAGGAAGAAGGCCGGGTATGAATATGTCTATAGTTCTGGTTGTTTCAGCGGGTGCAGGAAATTTTATCCAGACAATCTGTTTTCCATTTGGATCCATGTCAGACCAGAATCTCCCCCCATGCTCATTGCTGAACTTTGTCCCGGCTATATAGTTACCCTCTGCGTCCTTTAAACCGAAATATTTTTTCCCCTGCTCGATATCAGCATAATATACGTCTTTAAAAAAGAACATAGGGCTTATTTTCTTATTTGCGGTATTTTTTAAAGCAACCTTTACAGTCAGGACGTTCACTCTTACTTTAACGCTTAAAAGGGCTGCCTCAAAAGTCCCGTCAGAGGAAGGCTGAGTCTGAACTGCATCCTGGGCCGGTACTGCAGAAATAAAAACAAACATTAAAAATATCAGAAATAATAATGATCTTTTTCTCATTTATGTAATCTCCTTTCTTATCACTTTCTCCAGTGTCCTTTAATCCATATGCCTTTGTTATTATAATGGCCGGGAGCCCAGGCAAATCCTGCTTTTTTCCGTGGCCTCCAGTATCCCTTGATCCATACTGAGCTGTCCCAATAGCCTGGTGCCCACATATAATTCTTCCTTAATTTTGCGGGGTTACAGTTCCCAAATACCCATGCGCCTTTTGCATCCCAATAACCATCAACCCATGAGAATCCCACTCCGCACGGAGGTCTCCAGTATCCGCCTATATAGGCCCCTGACTGATGTTTGTATCGGCGTATCCATCTATATTTAGGACCCGGGTACGGGCCGTCTTGCAGGCGGTACATGAAGATAACGGCGCTTTTTGTAAGGCTTATGCCTGCGTGGCGGACCGGCAAATGCTTCAGACAGGAATGAAAAAACAATAAAACAAAGAAATACCGAGACAAAAATCGTTTTTATCATATTTTTCATGTTGCCTCCTTTTTAATCTTAATACATAAAATTATACAGGCATCTAACCGTACAGACAATATTAAAATAATTTCTGAGTGAAAATCCGGGAATACTATTCATTGATTATATTCTCCAGCGCATCTGACCATATGTCATAACCCTTTTTACCAAGGTGTACGCCATCATCAAGCAAATACTCTTTTCGAGCCCTGCCGTTAGTATCAACAAAAAGACTGTACATATCCAGGAACTCTGCTCCCTCTTTACCTGCGATGTCCCTAAGCATGCGGTTAACATCTTTAATAGACGCATTGGATATAAATTCTACGTCTACCGGCAGGAGACTGTTTATATAAATTTTCGCTTCCGGATAAGCTGCTGATAGATTTTTTATTATTATCCTGAAAAAATCAAAAAATTCAAAATCCTCCATTGCAACATTATTTAGACCCGTCATTATAAAAATAAGGTCAGCAGCAGCATATTTTTCGATGATGCCGTTAATTCTTGAGAGCAGTCCCTCCACCGTCTCTCCGGCAACACCCAGGTTTGAAACACTGTGTGCCGGAAACCTTTTCTGCCAGTCAAAAAACTCTATCATGGAGTGTCCAATAAAAAGTATCTTCATTTTTTTATTTCCTGCAAACAGTGATTAACCTGCAGGATGTTTATACTAAAAAAACTGTTAGCTGTTTTCCAGTTTTCTGGATATTTTTTGAAATGACCTTAGCAAACCACTGTCGGTCTGCCCGGAAAACCTCAACTCTCTGTAAGCACCGATAAATTCCTTAATGTCTGCCGGGCTGAATCTGCCTGTATCAACTGCCTCCAGAACCACCTCTTTGGTTGTTGATGAGCGGGATATTTTCCCTCCGTACTTCAAAACCCTTTTCCTGAATCTTATATACTCTGCAGAAACGGCACTGTGCTTTTTGTGTATAACCCCGGTTTGCTTCAGCCTGTACAATAAAGCGGATATCATAAGAACAACTGCCACTGCAGCAAATCTTTTGTAGTGAATATCCGGCATCTTCATAATATTCCTTCTATACCTGAACATATAATTTGCCAGACTCTTCTGGTCATACGATGAAAAACCAACAACATACCTGTTCCAGTTCATTCTCATCATATCAAGAAAAAGCACCAGGCTTAATCTCTTCGCCGGGTCAACAGGCGGCGTTGGGTCAAAAGTGATCCATCTATCATCAAGAAAAACCTCAACCCATGAATGGGCGTCAGACTGCCTTATAAGATAATAATCACCAAAATCATTTTTCTGGCCGCTTAAAAACCCTGTGACAAGTCTTGCAGGAATCCCTATTGAACGGACCATCAGTGTCATTGCAGTTGCAAAGTGTTCACAATAACCTTCCCTGGTTCTGAAAAGAAAATCCTCTATTGCAGTAGTATTATATTCAGGCTCTTCGGTGTACAGCGAGTATTTATAGTTTTTAAGAAGGTAATCCCTTATAATCTCTGCTTTTATGAAGGTGTCTTCTTCATTGACGGTAATTTCCTCTGCAAGGTTCTTTACAGCAGGAATCTCTTCGGGGAACTGCAAGTAATTCTCAATATGAAGGTTATCGCGAGTATAACCGTCAATGCTGAAAAGTTTATAGTTAAACCTCTTTGATATTTTCTGTCTCATATAAAAAGAACCCGCTGTATCACGTCTCATGAAGAATCCTGCAGATTCTATTTTATAAGGTTTTTTAAAAGTAAAGATAACCGAGGAATCGATCGGTTCAAGAAAAATCTCAGCCTCAAATTTCTTGTTTTCCTCTAACACCTTGATTTTAAAGTCTTCTGATGTCCTGAATATCCTTCTTGTGTCCTTAAGTGTGTCGTACCAGGCAAAGTTGTCAAAATAATTAAACGTCATCCCTCTTAAATAGTGGGAGCCTGGAACATCAGGGTCAAGGATCATTCGCATAATCACTGTCTCGTCAAGTTTTACCTCTCCGAACGACCCGAAGTCCACTTTATCGGAAAACCCTGTTGTCTTAATGCTCTTTGAAAAACTCCTGCCCCATAGTCCGCTCCGGAACCTCGGCACAGACACAAAAAATATTCCTGTAAAAATAAGGGTCAAAAATGTAATAACCGCTATCGGCCTTAAATATGGTCTGAAAACCATCTGACCTTCCCTGATAAAATGTCCCAGCAGAATAGACACAACAATAAATACAAGGAAAACCAGAAAAATAATCCCGAAAGAAATAGAGTTAATCAGTTCCGACGCCATCAAAATCTGTAACAGGGAAACAAAAAAGACCTGAAGCGGATCCCAGGGAACTCTCATATCAAATGACTTTATTACCTGAAATATCAGGGTCATTTGCGCTACAGAAATAAACACATCCCCGCTTAAATAAAAGTTGCCCAGGAACAAAGCAAATGTTATAAGCGACAGGCTTCCTACTGCCCACTTTGGAAGAGAATGAAGCCCTTTCATAGACCTGTAATATCCCCAGAGAAGACCTGTGCCTATAAAGGAGAAAACAGGGTTCATCTCGCCAGTTGCTATAAGGCTGACATTGCCGATTATTGCAACAATTGCTGTAAATAACTTATAAATTCCTGGCATCTACAACTCCTGTACATAGATGGACAATGCTGGAAAAACTCGACACATCAGAACATTTCACAAGTATACAAATGCCTTCCAAAGGTTCACTGACAGGGCATTCAGGAACTTTAATCTCCTGAACTGCAGACAATATATCCAGCATCTTGAACAGGTGCACACTTCCATTGCCAAAAGGAACAATCTTACCGCATGTTATAAGCCTCACATAATAATCAGCGTCTATGAGTTCACTACAAAGTGATGCTGCTATTGATACCGCCTTTTCAAAATCATCTTCTTTTGCCCTTCCGCTGTTGTCCAGTATCACTGACACAAATCTCTCGTCCTTCTTTGAAAACTCCCTGATCATGGTTTTCTGTGTTTTTGCCGTTGCTTTCCAGTCTATATTCCTGCTCTCCTCACCATAAACATACTCCCTGGAAAAAAGAAAATCTCCTTCATGCCCGACCATTGCTGTCTCTTGATCAGAAAACTGCATCTGCATGTCCAGAAGAAAAGCCGATACATCAACTATCCGGGGATAAACAATGAGTTCTTTTTCGTAAGCAATGGTCCTCAGGATGTATATAAATATAAAAGGAAACCCTGTTCTGAGCCTGAAATCTTTTAGAAAATATCTTCCCCTCTTTTCTATGACAATGTCATTGAATGTTATCCTGTTCATCCCTTTCCTTACAGCAGGGCAATACAGCTGACGTGACATACTTACAGGAGGGATAACAGCAAAAGAATAAGAATGAATTTTCTTTTTGTTATAAATTTCCATATCGACCTTAAAAGGGCTCCCGGCATATAACGGTTCTCTGAAATTGATTGAACAGGCAAGTCCTCTAAGATTATTCACGGCGACCAGAAAAGATACAAGAGATAAGGCAAGCATCATTGAGAATATAAGGTAAATAAGATTATTACCCGTATTAAGTGAAGCAAATCCAATAAGGACAACCGCTATAAAAAATCGTTTGCCCTCTCGTGTGGGATGAATATTCTTCATTACAAGGGGACGCTTACATGCCCCAGAATGTCTCTTATTATTTCATCCGCATCTGATATATACGTCTTGGTTTTCAATATTATTCTATGTCCGAAAACCATTGGAGACAACTCTTTAACATCATCCGGTAAAACATAGTCTCTTCCGTTTACATAAGCAAGCGCACGACACGCCTTCAAAAGAAATTGTGCCCCTCTTGTGCTTACACCCAGCCTGATCATGTCATGATCTCTGGTCATTTTAACGATGTTGAGTATATAGTCCAGTATATCCCTGTCCGTCTTTACACTGTTAGCTTCCTGCTGCATCTTCAGGATATCCTCTTTTGAAAGCATATGACCTATCTTCTCGATCTCATCAAATTCTCTTATGTCCAGAAGTGCCTGTTTTTCAAACTCAAAGTCTGGATAACCTATTTTAAAATGCATCATGAATCTGTCGAGCTGGCTTTCCGGAAGCGGAAAAGTACCATGGTACTCAGTAGGGTTCTGTGTTGCTATCACCATAAAAGGTTTCGGCAGATGGTATGTCCTCCGCTCAACCGAAACCCTCCTTTCGCTCATTGCCTCCAGAAGAGCTGACTGTGTCTTGGGACTCGTCCGGTTAATCTCGTCTACGAGCACAATATTCGCAAATAACGGTCCCTGTCTGAACTCAAACTCCCTTGTATCAGGGTTATAGATATTTACCCCTATGATATCGCTTGGAAGAAGGTCCGAGGTAAACTGTATCCTCTGGAAACCGCAATCAATAGCCTTGGCAATGGTAAAAGCAAGCGTAGTTTTCCCAACGCCGGGCACATCTTCAATTAACAGATGTCCCCTCGCAAGAAGGGTAACTATTGCATATTTTATTACATCTTCTTTCCCCTTTATTACAGTCCCGACAGACTCGCTGAGTTTCCTTAGAAGATCATTCATATTTTTAGTTTAAACCAACCACACCTTTAAAACAACAAACAGTGATTTGCATGTAAAAAACCCTTATTTCTTTATTTGCATTCATGAAACATTGTTCATTTTTCAGATATAATAAAAATGGTATTCCCTTATATGGACCGGAACAGAGATGATTGACAATGTAAAAGAAATGAAACTGGAGCTTGAGGGCATTACATGTACAGGCTGTGCCATGGACATGGAAACCCTGCTCCGTGAAAAAGATGGTATCTTGGATGTTTCAGTTAGTTTTGTAAGCAGTATAGTTAATATCAGATATGACTCCGGGGTCATTGACCGGAAAAAGCTTTTTACAGAAGTGCGAAAACTGGGGTTTAAAACAAAAATAGTTTCCGAATCATAAACATTAAACCTTATATTGCATTCTCATGGTCTGTCATGACTGCCCGTAAGTCTTAAAAAACATATTATGGTAGAATTACATAATGGAGCACAGAAGTTCTAAAAGAAAAAAAATAGCATTCAGTGTGGATGCAAAACTTATTTCAGGCAATAAAAGTTACAACGGATTTATAGAGAATGTTTCAGAACAGGGCATTAAATGGTACCAGTA
>VAPC010233572.1_pt1 | contig 18383 bp, 17 predicted proteins | sample 3395121 | NCBI WGS metagenome assembly VAPC01 (sample SAMN08290434, study PRJNA428436) | hydrothermal vent metagenome | isolation source: Deep-sea hydrothermal vent chimney | place: Indian Ocean: Southwest Indian Ridge | depth 1711 m m
ATCAATCCCATATCAGGAAAGTTGTCAAGGTAGTTGTACACCCGCTTTAATTTATTATTCTTAACATCACTGATAATCTCTTCAAAGCGTCCTTCTATTTCGCCAAGGAAGACAGCGTCCGCGTGCTGCAGGGTCTCTTCATAATGCAGCATTGTTCCAATCCCGCCGAAAATAACAGGTGTGCCCTCTGCCCGGCACTGGTCGGCAATCTCCCATGCACGCGGAATCTGGCAGGTAAGCATAACCGATAAAGCAACCAGATCCGCCTTTTCACTAAAGTCAATATCCTGCACGTTTTCATCATAAAAAGAGATTTCCATGTCATCAGGAACAGCAGCGGCAAAACAGACAGGGCCGTGAGGGGGTAGATGAAATTCCGTCTGCCCGCTTAATTTCGGCCATTTAGGATAAATCAGTTTTACTTTTGCCATCTGCCGTATCTCCTTAACTCAAAACAAAGCAGTAATACCAAGAGCCTTTTCATGCTCTCCTTTTTATGATGCAGTTGCAATACATCCTGTTATCACTTCATCCAGATGAGATGTTCTTTCTGCAACAGCTGTTATTTTCTCAAGGCTGCATGCTTTCCCCCCTGAAAGGTCTTTCTCCTGTGTCAGGACAAAACAGACTGCTTCTGCTTCATCAGCCTTTACAGCCAGCATCGCCGATGTTTCTCCGCAGACAATCATGTTGCCTGCATCACGCAGTAATGCCGCTGTTCCGGGCTGAGAAAGTGTCATGTACAGCAGCGGCCCCTGAAGCCCGAAGTAAATAGCAGCCTCCGCCAGCGGACTTGTCGGCAGGGTGTAAATAAAGAGATTTCCCCTTGACAATGTACGACCGCTGTCTAAATAGTCCTTAAAATAATTAATGTCCGACTGAAGAGAGCCCGAGGTGTTCGTACCGATAATCCCTATATCCTGTTTCCGGTTCAGGGAATATTTAATCCCGGCATCTTTCAATGCAAGCGCCACCGCGTAACAGGTCATCCTGGAGACGCTATCGAGCCGTCCGAAATTTTTAAACGGCAGGGGAAAGATTTTCTTTCTCAGAAATGCCTTACTTTCATAAGAAACCCTCAGCCCTCTCATAACACAGCCGTATTCTTCCATATTAATCCACCCTATACCGTATATATAACTCATGATTTATTCCTGTTCAGGCCAGGACAAGCGCTGCATTTATCCCGCCAAAGCCCGCATTGGTTATGAGGGCCTTTTTATTTTCACCTGCAGGATGCTGTCCCGGGGAAGCCCATCCCAGCGCATCCTTATCAACGTCCTTCAGATTGACGGTCGGCGGAACTTTTCTCTCCTTTAAAGCCCTCAGCGCTATTATCGTCTCAACAAGGCCTGCTGCCCCTATTGTATGACCAATCCCTCCCTTTACAGAATAAACAGGTATCTTTTCTTTAAATACAGCACGAAATGCCCTGATTTCCATGGCGTCGTTATAGACGGTCCCAGTGCCGTGAGCAGATATAAAACCCACTTCTCTTTCTTTGACACATGCCGTCTTCAGGGCCTTTTTTATAGCCAGTATCAGCCCTTCACTGTCGCGCAAAGGCCCTGTCATATGATTGGCATCGTCGCTCAGGCCCCAGCCTGCTATTTCTCCGATAATTTCCCTTTTTTCCCGCTTGGCCCTTGATTCACTCATGATTACTGCAAAGGCTGCTGCCTCTCCCAGACTCAACCCTCTTCTGTCTTTATCAAAAGGCCTTGCCGCAAACTCATCCAGGGCCATCAGTGAGGAAAAACCTGAAAATACAAATTCCGTGATGCTGTCGCACGCAACTACCAGTACACAGTCAGTAAGCCTGCTGCGGACCATGGCCGCTGCCCTTGCTATTGCTGTTGTTGAGGAAGCGCAGGCAGCTGAGATGATTATACCGGTGTCTTTGACTCCGGCAAGGTCAGAGACCTTTCCGGGAAGATGGCCCAGGCTGCAGTTCGATGCGTCCCCTGCCTCCTTAATCATTTTTTTCTCTAAAATGTCAATCTCTCCCTTTGTTGTTGCCAGTACAAGCTTCGCATCCTGAGGTATTAACGCTGAGGTCTTACTAAACAGAGTCTTAAGCATTTGTTTGACTAAAGAATCTTTCTGAAGATACCTCATGTTTTTGACCGTTGCCGCATAATTAGACTGAAATGCCCGTGTGTTAAACCTGTTTAATCTGGAGATAGCGGTTTTGCCCGATAAAATGCCTTCCCAGCAGGCATCTGTGCCCAGTCCATACGCAGTTATCATATCGCATGAAACAACAACTGCCTTTAACCCATTATGCCCCTGTTTTCCAACAGGAGTTATTCTGGACGGTAAAATTCTCCTGCCTTCCATTTCCTGTGGCACCTTTCCAGTAAATCAGGAGGGGTTATACGAACCTCCCCTGAATTGGCATCAGTCAGTAACTGTACCGTATAACCGCTTGAAGCAAGACTTCCGTCCTGTTTCAGCAGGTAGTACTCTGTATTCAGGCGCGCGCCTTCGTCCCAGACCAAAACTGCCCTGATTGTAAACTCCTCGCCCAGGCGGAGCGGCTTGATAAAATCAGTATGGAGTTTAACAATTGGAGCGCGCAATTCAGCCTTATAGAAATCTTCATATGTCAAACCGCACTGCCTGCCGATCTCCTCCGCTCCTTCTTCAAAATAAGCCGGGTATCTTCCGAACCAGACAATTCCCATAACATCAACCTCACTGAAGTGAACGCGTCTTTTGATTTCAACGGCAACAGGGGCAGGCATATCTTTACTCCGTCTGAAATAATATTTTTTCTTCTTCATTTTATTTTTCTTTTATTTCCCCTTTAAAGCAGACCTTTAATTTTAACTCAGCAACTTTCTCATCGTTTTTTCTGCAGGAAGCCTTTAAAGTAAAAACCCCGCTGCTTTCCCCTATATCATTGCATGCACATGTCAATTCTTCCGAGGGTAAAATAGACGACAGAAATTTTGCCAGAACAATTTCCTTCAGCACAATGTTCTTTTTCCCCCATTTTTCAAGCATGGTAATTATGCACTGTATCTGGCAGACACCCGGCAAAATTTTATTCCCGGGAAAGTGCCCCTGGTACCCTATAAAATCCTCCGGAAATATAAAGCGGGCCGTTAATCCCCCCTGTTCTGTCTGTTTTAAATCAAACATATGCCCTGCAATTTCTTCTCTTATGTTTTTCAATCTACAATTTCCTTTAGTCTGACAGTTAAACTGTACCGGTATTTATAGTTCTTTAAAATAATGCCCCGTGGATAGATTTTTCCATCTTTTTCCTGGTACTCATAATAGGAGACCCGCCAGTTTAATACGTCCTTTTCATAATATTTTTTTTCGACCAGGTAGCCGTCAGCGCCGGCAAAGATATATTCAACAATGCCTGAACCCGACGGCTGCCTTGACATTACCTGGAATTTCTTCTTTTTTATTTCTGCCTCAAGGGAGGGGACCAGATCAAAATAAATTCGTTTGATATCCTCTCCAACTGCATTGGCTAAGTCGCCTTCCCCAGCGAATTTATCCAGGACAAAGTGCTGATCAACACTGTCTTTATCTCCGGATATTTCAAACAGCTTTATGCCGATGGGATTGATGCAGACAACGATAAATTTCTTTTCCCGGGTATTGATATCTATATATCCTATGCCTGAGAATGTATTCCAATTATACATAAAAACAATCGTATTTATCAGCTGGAAACGACCGGGCAAATTATCTTTGAACCGCTCTATGATAACTAACGGGTCATCTTCGTTTAAAGGAACGTAGGCGGTCTTTTGAAACGGGACGCTGCTGCACCCTGAAAGAAATACAATGCTTAAAAATCCCGTCAGCCATTTCCTCATGTTGTTTCTCCGGATGAAATTCTTTGAAGAGCCGGTACTACAAAAATAGAAGAAATGTATCCCGCAAATACCCCTATTACCAGAGTTATACCGATAGAAAACAATGCAGGATGTTTGGCGAAAAGCAGGACTCCAGCACCGATAAGCGTCGTGACTGCGGATAGAGACACAGCCGTTACTATTCCTGTCTTTATATTATGCCGGCACTTATAGGTCATGAATATGCCATAGTCTACACAAAGGCCCATGACAACAAGGCTTGAAATCAGATTTGCAGTGTTTAATGTAAGACCGGTTAATGACATAAAACCCAAAAGCCATAAAACACCTGTTATGACCGGGACTAACGCTGTAAGGACATCTCTAAAATTTCTTAAGAATAAAAAGGTCAGCAGGGTAATAAATGTTGCGGCAATTATTACAAATAATTTCACCTCCGAGGAAATGGACTGGGATATTGACTGGGCCAGCGCCTTGCGCGATACTAAAAACGTGCCCGGATAGCGTCTGCTTACGGCTGATAATGCATCAACGTATTTTTTTTCATCAGGGAAAAATGACAGGATCCAATATCCGTCAGGTCTTTCCTGCACAAAGCGTTCCTTTAGAACAGACAACTTGTTATTAAGCGGCTCACTATCAACGTTCGTGCCGGCATATAAATCATCAAAAAACGGGGAAAAAGCGGTTTCTGAAAACTGATATTCTGGGCCCTGCGATTCGAGCAGTTTTTTCAGTTTCACCTCTCTTCCCTGTCTCCAGAACCGGTTCCAGCGTGCCGCGTTCTTTTCTCTTGTCTCTTTTGACGGCCACATTACGGCAAGACTCGAGAAATGTTCCGCACCGACAGCCTGTGCCGACTCCTGATATATCGCATCATTTGTTTTAACGGCTTCTTCATAATTCCTGCCTGTCACCACAAAAATTGCCTGATCGTTCTGACCGCCCCATGCCTGACGGAAGTCTTTTTCTGCCTGGAGAATCTCCGGCTCACTGCCGTCCAACCGCACAACATCAGTGTCCAGCTTTACATAAAAGGAAAGTATCAGGGCAAATGCAATTGAAAAAATCCAGAGAACCACGCTTAACTTGGCCCGCAGGCGGGAACTTCCGGTCTTTCTGCCGGGTTCTGAACGAAAACCGGCCGGAAATTTTTTTTCGGACAGAAAATGTGGAAGGACAAAAATAGTATAAATAAGTGCGAAGATAATGCTTAGTATTGAAAACAGGGCCAGTTGATGATATCCCTGAATGTTAGAAAAGAAAAAAGCGAAAAAGATACCCATGGTCGTTAAGGCCCCTATGGTTACAGGTTTGGCCGTAAGTTTAATAACTTCAGATGCATTACCGCTATTACGGACTGCGACATAAATATGGATACCATAGTCCACAGAGATGCCGGCAATAACAGTCCCCAGGCCAAGGACCCAGTAAGAAAGGTTTCCGATGAAAAGATTGGACAGATTGATCGACATAACAACTGAAGCCAGGGGAATAAGAAATACGAGCCCTGCCCTGGCGTCACGGAAGACAATCAGAAATAAAAGCAGAAAAGCAACCGACGCAATGATAATGGTTAAGTTGATATCACGCTTAATGACTTTTTCATTGCTCAGGGTGTGAAGGTGCCCGCTGATAACGGCGGCAGAGATATATTCAGGTAATTGATTCAACCGTTTTTCCAGTGATTCCAGGAGCTTTTTGGAGCCGGAAGTGTCTGTTACCAGGACCGGAGTCCGGGTTATTATCATGACATGGCGTTCGTCTCTGCTGATTAGATACCCGTCTTCCAGATTGACATCATAGCCCATAGAAGCGGACATCGCCTTTAATTTGCCAAGGACCAGAAGTTTTATGCCAAGCGGATCAGCGCTGATTATCGAGCCCATAAACATACCCTCAGGCCTCAGGAGCTGTTTGTAAATCTTCTGCAGCCTTTCAGACACACTATCAGGGTTTATCTGGCTGTCTATGGAAGTCAGTTCTTTTTCAGTAATTATCTGGGGAGTATAGTTTGCGAATAAAATCTCATTTATTACATCCTGACTGGAAAAATCAGTGGTAACTCTGCTGAATAAAGAAGACGGCAGGGTAGCCGTTAACCGGTCAACGGCCCGGAAGAGATCATGTTTATCTTTATCCGGCGAGGTCAGGGACAGGGAAATAATGACATTACCGGAAAGGTTGGAATCCCTGAGAAAATTCATACTGCGGTGAATTTCCTCGTTATCAGGAAGCATCAACTCAATACTGCTATTGAAATTATGAAAACGCAGCCCTATACCTGCAACAGCAGTCAAAAGTATGACAATACCAAGCACCAGCCATTTTTTGTTTTTTACAAAATCGTAAACCAGGGAAAAGTATTTATCAAACACGTCTGTCTACCCCGTTAGAAAAAAGCTCCGTCATTTGGACGAGGTAAAAAATATTGCGAGGGGAATAAAGGGCAAGACCCTGCCCCTGTTCTCTCAGGGAACTTATCCTGAAAACACTGTCATCAATAGGAGCGTTCAATATAGTATTTTTAAAAATTATTGTCGTGCTGTCACCGCCAATCTCCTGAAACTTTATCTGTTTGAGATATTTTTCGTCTTTTCTGAATGCAACAGTGATATGCTTAATAATCTTTTTGGTGATACTTGTTTCCCTGGGGACAAACCTGAGTACAAAAGGAGACTGCTGCTGCACCTGCACATCATAATCTTCAAGAAGGGAAACATAACGGCCGGAAAACCATGCGGTCAACTGATCCAGCACGGCCCGAAAGACAGGGCTTCTGGACAGGGGTATTTCCTGCACCTCATTTGTATCTTCATCCCACTGGCGGACGAACTCATCCGTGATAAGCACAGAGTATTTTACCGGCTCATCAACACGCCAGACCACCTTGTGAGGCCTTTGCAGATAAATCCTGCCTTTTAAAACGATTTTTTTTTGAAATATGGCTAAATTTTTCTCCTGAACAAAATCTGTTTTTAAGGTCTCAAAGCCGGTGACCTTTTTCTCCAGTCTGTGCAGGAGAGCAGATATGTCAGATGCATGATATGTTTTCTCTTCCCCTGCATCCGCTAACAACGGAATATTAATCAAAGACGAAAACAAATAAAATGAAGCCAGAACTATTAGAATTTTTTTAATTTTCATTTATTTTTTATCACTCTGCCAGACCTTTATTTCACCCCTGGCAATCAGGTCATCTCCCTTAAAAATCTCTCCTTTTATAATTCCGAACTCTCCAAATTTTGCAACCTTATAGACCGATACCTGCAGCCTGTCACCAAGCCCCGCAGTGCCCAGAACCTCCAAATTTTTTACTCCTAACAGAAGGCCTTCAGAGCCGGCCCCCCGATTCCCCATGTTTTTAAATCCGCTTTGTGCTGCTATTGATTGTGAGATAATCTCGGGGTAAGATGACTCATCGAGTTTTCCGTCAGCCCCGATAAAAATTGTGTCCTCTGAAATCTCAATTTCTGATACAGAAGCCCTTTCATTGACCTTGATTAATTTATCGAGTATAAGCATCGGGGGTTTATGAGGGACAAGCCTGGATGCCTCCACCGGCAGACGGACGATATCTTTCTGTTTGTTCAAATTTTCCCAGCATGACGGGTCTGAAGCCAGGTAATCGCCGGTTAGTTGATACGCTGTCCCGCGGCAGCCGTAGCAATCATCCTGTTTCGTACACTCACCGCACGGACCCTTGATGGTTTGTCTGTAATTCCTGAGATCCTGAACAACTTCGCTGTCCTTAATAATTTCTTCCAGCTTATTTTTCCTTATATTGCCGATAGGTATTGTAACCCCTACGCAGGGTAGTACATATCCCTGGGGAGTTACAACACACGAGAACTGATGCCTCAGGCATTTCCCTCCCACCAGAGGGGGCTGAGGGGTCCAGTTGTATCCATATTTTTCCCGGTCAATATCTGCAATCTGATAAAAAAGCTCCTTGATTCGCTCAACCTCAACCTCCAGAGAATGATTGCCGTTGGCTCTTTCCTGAGGGGTAATTATCTCGAAATACGGGGTAATGCCCTGGTCTCTCAGCCACTCCCACATCTTAACGAGTTCATCTATATTCTGCCGGCAGATAATCGTGCTGATCCCCATGGGTTGACCGGAAGGATAGCCCGCAAGTTTAAGGTTTTTAAAGGCCTGCTGGATTTGCCTGTAAGCCCCTTTTTTATTAGACAGCATATCCTGAAGGTTTTCATCAAAGGTATTCATTTTCAGAGCAACTACCACGCCATACTCAAATAATGCCCGGGCTGCAGGCAGCGTTATATTGGTTCCGTTGGTAAAAAGCTCTATCTCCATCTCCTGTTCTTTTATGAACCGGATCATTTCCATGATGTTCGGATATAACATCGGTTCCCCGCCCAAGATGATGATTTTTCTCGCACCTAAATCTTTGGCCTGGATGATTACATCGCGAATTTCCTCTCTGGTCAGCTCACGGTTGAAGTGCGAATTCTTTGGTGCATAGCAATAAACGCAATTAAAATTACATGTGTGGCTGAATTCTATCTCCATAGAGAGGAGCCTGTTATCCTTCGCAGCCCTCTCTATGTCTTCCCGGGAAAATTCTGCCCCGTAAATACGGTTCTGACACCTCACTATTTGTCTCCTCTCATATCTATGAAACGAACTAATTTTCGCGAATTTTCAGAGCAAACCTGCTTTCTGATGCTTTCATCACTGGCAATTGCCACTTCAGGCTTTACCCTTAAATGAGACTGGAGTCTGTCCATAATCCCGTCAGCTGAACAGGAATCATTATTGACAGAAACATAGACCTTCACGGCATCAGAAAGGTCGAAATTGCTGGTTACAGTAATATAATACTCGTTTACCTCGGGAATCTCATCCAGTACGGCGAAAATATTTTGTGGATACAGTGTTGTTCCTCTGTATTTAATCATTTGTTTTTTCCTTCCCAGTATCGGGCCAAGGCGGGCGGAAAACCTTCCACAGTCACAGGGTTCGTCCGCCAGGAAACTCACATCACCTGTTTTAAATCTCAGTAACGGCATTCCCTCTACAGACAGGGGCGTTACCACCACTTCCCCCTCTTCTCCGGCAGGCAGAACCTTTCCTTTATCATTAACTATCTCTACAATTGCAAGCTCGGGATGGAGATGCCCTCCTTTCTGGGCAGTGCATTCACAAAATGTTGTGATTATCTCAGATGAGGCATATGTAGAAAATATCTTTGCCCCCCATAGTCCTTCCAGGTCTTCCCCCATTCTTAACAGTGAAAAGCTTTTAGCCCTGACAGGTTCACCGATACAGACCAGCCTGGCTACAGAAGTTGTTTGCGGGTCGACATCTTTAGATTTAAAAAATAGCGCTAATTTGCGCAGGAAAGACGGAACCCCCACAATAACGGTCGGTTTCATCCGCTGAATAATTTCCATATGGCTTGCAAAACTGTTAAGACCGTTTCGCACAACAGCAGCGCCGAGATTCCTTACCCCCAGGAAGTAAGCCAAACCTGCAATAAAGCACCTGTCCATTGTGCAGGTAAGCAGGACAACATCCCCTGATGTCACACCGCAGCCCGCAAAAGAGATTTCCTCATTGTAGGCCAATCTCTTCAAATCGTTTTCCGTATACATGATTTTGGTCGGCCTGCCTGTAGTGCCGGATGACAGGACTATATCAATAATTTCAGACATGGGTACGGCGAGCAATTCATCATTGGCCTTTTCAAAGGCAGACTTATCGGTCAGGGGGAGCTCATATAAATTTTCAAGTGTCACTTTATCTATTTCAAGACAGCTCAGTATCCTGCGGTAATATGGTGAATGAGCGACAAGATAGTGAAGATGTTCTTTTAATAATTTCTCCTGAACCTCTCTAATTGCGTCAGGCGCAGAAAATTCGATTTTTCCGTAACGGGAAAAATCTGTCATATCCCGCTCTCCATAAGGGACAGCTCATTGCTGATAATTTTCCGCACCCTATTCCTCAGTTTATATACACTCAGTTCCTTGTATTCACTCCATGTTATAGCAGGCAGTCTGCGTATCCTGATCGTTCCGGATCTCAACAGCAGTGAGCCTTTCGGCGGCATGTTTTCATTCCCGGTTATACATAGCGGGACTATGGGGACTTTTGATTTCAGGGCCAAACGAAAAGCGGTACCATGGAAATTGCCTACTTTTTTACTGACAGACCTGGTCCCTTCAGGGAAAAAAATAATAGAGACTTTTTCTCTCAGCAATTCTACAGCTTTATCACAAAACTCTTCAGATTGCATCATCCCTATATTCAGGTAGCCCGCCTTGCTGGCAAAAAACCCAATAACAGGTATACGAAAAGGCCATATGTTTACAACCTGAACACCTTCAACCAAAAGCAAAGACATTAAAAAACCGTCAGATGCAGACCTGTGATTACAGACAATGATAAATGGTTCCCCTGTATTGCCCTTTGAATGATTCTCGTAAACAACTTTAATGAATGGAAACGGAATCAACGTAATCCCTCTTCCCCACCAGCCTATGGCACGGCGGAACAGTTTCATTGTAAGGCGTTGCGACATAAATATTGATAAAAAAGCAACGAAGACCGTTAAAACAGGGATGCTTACCATTGAAAATAGTAAAAAAAATACATAAAAGTATAGATTTAGGCAAAATAGTTTAAAATGGTTCATCCCTGATTGTTAACTTTTTCTTCTTTATTTTTTTAGGGAGATGATAAACTTATAGACGTCCTGCAGTGTCCGTATGTTTCTGACCTTTTCTTCATTCCGTATGTTAACTCCAAAGCTTTTCTGAAGAGCTGCTACTAAGTCAACAATATCCAGACTGTCCAGTCCAAGGTCGTTAAAGATATGCGCCTGCGGCTGCAATTTCTCCTTTTCTATCTCAAAAGACTCTTCAAATACTTTGTTTGTAATATCAATAATTTCCTGCTCTGTCATTCATTCTCCTTATGATCATGTCATATAGCCATATGTATTGCTTGCATAAGCTGTTTCAATGCCCTTGTTATCTTATCATTTTCCCTGATAATTTTTTTGATTATAGAACGATATATCTCAGGGACCCTTCTCTTAAATGCCTTTTTTGGCCCTGTCCAAACGCTGCCTTTTATTACCACTGTATCACTAATGGCATCTACTGTTATTAAAATATTTCCGTTTTAATTAAATAGTGTGCTTTTTACAGACCAGTGCAGCGTTAATGCCCCCGAAAGCAAAACAATTCTTTAAAATTGTATTGATTTCTTTTTTGACTGGTTTTATAATGTGGTTAATTCCCTCACAGTCGGGGCTAATGTTATCTAAATTCAAGGTCGGATAAATAACACCCTTTTCCATCATCAATAAAGAAGCAATCAACTCGATTGCGCCTGAAGCACCAAGGGTATGTCCTATATAGCCTTTCAGGCTGTTTACAGAGACAGTCCCGCCGAAAAGCTCTCTGATGGCTTCAGCTTCCTCCTTATCACCTTGCAGCGTTCCCGTGGCATGCGCATTTATATAATCTATTTCTTTCGGCATAACTTGTGCGCTGTTTAGTGCCTCACCCATACAATAAATCATAGATTTTTTGTCTGACTGACTAATGTGAAACCCGCTTCCACCAGTACTATAACCGATAATTTCAGCATAAATTCTGGCGTTTCTGCGAACAGCCCGTTCATATTCTTCAAGAACCAGGATACCACTTCCTTCCCCACAGACTAACCCATCCCGATTTTTATCAAAAGGTCTGGGAGTCTTCTTGGGTGTGTGATTATATTTAGCCGAAGTTGCAAAAACAACATCAAAAGACCCTGTAACCGTGGGATGAAGCTCCTCCGCCCCTCCGCATAAAAACACATCCTGTCTTCCTGACCTAATAAGTTCATAGCCTGTGCCAATGGCCTGCAGTGAAGAGGCGCAGGCCGCTGCTGTTGCCATTACATAACCGGTCAGACCTAAATACTGGGCTACATTCGCTGCTGCAGTATGTGACATGCACTGAAAAAACATTGAGGATGGGAGCTGGCTCAAATCCCTTTCAGGCAGCATTATTTCAAACGCCTTACTGATACTTCTCGCGCTTCCGGTAGTAGATCCGATGATACAGCCCATTCTGCCCGGCGGCATTTCAGCCGGATTTATTCCTGAGTCGGCAAGGGACTGCTCTGATGCCTGGGCAGCGAAAATACTCATACGGCCCATAGAACGCCTGCTCCGGCGCGGAATTTTTTTCTCGTCCTTCATTTCCGCAGGCGCCGCTACATGACTGGCCATGCCTTTATACCGGGACCATTCCTCCATGTATTGAACAGCGTTTTCGCCGGCCACAATGCCGCCCATAAAAGAATCAACCCCTCTTCCTAAAGGAGAAATAGCGCCAACCCCTGTTATTACCACCCTGTTTAGTTGCATAAATTCCTGCTTAAAAACCTGTTATACCTGTCCTCGCTTATAAGTGACCGCCCAACAAGAAGTGAGGACATCATTGCCCCGATTATTCCTGGTAAAAGGGCACTCTGGCCAGCAGCGTATAAATTATGTAAAGGAAGTTTTCCTATGAGATTAAGCTGGCTTACCTTTTGTTTTATCCCGTAGGCAGAACCGTCAGGGTTATTAAGATAATCCCTGAAACTGAGCACTGACGCAGCGTCAATAACTTCAAGCCGATCTTTATAATCCGGAAACGCCCTGAAAATGCGCTGCATTATATTGTTTACCCTGGTTTTTTTATATTCCTGATATGCCCTAGGCCTCCTGCCTGTTTTTGAGTCCTTCCACGATTCAAAGTGTTTCAGAAAGGAGGGTTCAAAAGTATTGATAGTCCGGTAAGTTTTTCTTCTTACCTGTTCTATGGATTTGATAAGCACTAAAGCTGATGATTCACTGTAAACCGGGTCAAGGAGCCGATTTATATCATTATGCGGAAGGAGAGAAACGATTTTTGTGCCAAAATCAGGCTCCTGATACGCAGGGTCCAGGGCAGCGAAAACAGTAAAGAATCCTGTAGAGGATTCAAAGGCAGAGACCCTGTCGATAAATGCCCTGCTCAGGTATTCCCGGGGTAAAATTTTCAGGATTTCCATCGGGTGTATCGTAAATATGCAGCTGTCTGCTGAAATCTCTTCTCCTGTGTTCAATATAAAGCGTCCTACTTTCCGGTTATTGATGTCGGCCAGCTCTACGATATACCTATTACAGCAGATTTCTATATCCAGGTCTTTAAATTTTGCCTCAAAAGCCTTTATAAATGAATCGCCCCCGCTCTTGACCCGCGCAACTGATTCGTAGAGGTTCTGACATATCCTGCTGTGATTGGCAAAGGAAATTTCCATAGGCTTTACCCCATAACACATGGCAAGGCAGGATAACAGGGTCTTTAGTAAAGGATTCCGGGTCAGGCCGTTCAGCACATCTTCCAGGGATATGAAATCCTCGTCTAAATAATCCTGCTGGGAGGTAAGTGTCTGCAGGTTCATCGAAGGCGTATGTGCACAGACATACTGGACTTTATCAAAGTATCTGTCAATGGCATCTGCTTCCCCGGGAAAATACCCTTTGAATTTGCTTTTTATGTTTTTAATCCCGTATGGGATTTCATAATATTTGTTATCAGGCTCAAGTAAAAAGCAGTTGGCATGGTCCTCGGATAAAAAAATAGGTTCGATTAAATCACGGATGCCCAGAACTGACAGAATATTATATAGTATTCCCCCTTCATGGAGACCTCCGGTAAAATGGAATCCGGTATCAAAAGGAATACCTTTTTTATAGAATCGGGACAGGGACCCGCCGATATGCGGATTTTTTTCTAATAACAGAACTTTATGTCCATTTGCCGCCAGGATAAGGGACATTGTTAATCCGCTTATACCGCTTCCAATGACTATATGGTCGTATTTCTTCATCCAAAAACACTATTTCACTCTATAAGATATTGTAAGGAAACTACATTGATAGACCGCCATTAATACCAATGACCTGTCCATGAATGTACAAATTCTTCTCTGTACATAAAAAATTAACCACAGATGCTACATCTTCAGCCCGTCCTAACCGATTAAGCGGGACTAAAGGTAAAATCTTTTCTTTAGGGAGTTCTTCTGTCATTTCGGTCTCAATAAAACCAGGTGCAACTGCGTTAACATAAATATTTTTTCTGCCAATCTCACGAGCCAGTGACTTAACAGCACCAATCAGTCCAGCCTTGGATGCGGAATAGTTTACCTGCCCTGCCTGACCAATCTGGCCTGATGTGGAAGAGACAACAACAATGCGCCCTGCTTTGGCCTTAAGCATTGAAAATAATACTGTACGAGTTACATTATAGAACCCGTCCAAATTCGTGGAAAGGACCGAACGCCACTCATCCTTGGTCATCCACCAAAGGAGATTGTCCCGAGCAATCCCTGCGTTGTAAACTAAGACGTGCGGGGCAAAATCTTCTACTCTTTTTCCTAAAGCAGCCTCTGTCTCTTCATAATTAGAAACATCGAAGGAGATTAAATCGCAGGCACTTCCCAACTTTTCTATTTCTGATTTTACTCTCTGAGCAGCCTCATGGTTGCTTTTATAAGTCAACCATATGTTAAATCCTGATTGAGCTAACTGTAAAGCTATTGCACGTCCTATTCCACGGCTTCCGCCAATTAATAGTGCGGTCTTTTTCATGGAGTATATTATAGATAAATATGAACTTTTTTTCAGAATTACAGAAAGCTATCAACGCTTTACTGTAGCAGATTTGTAGCAGAAAATAGCCGAATGGACAGGAAATACAGGAAAAGACAGGAAGATACAGAATGCTAATAAGCTATAAAAATCAACGAATTATCTAAAAACTCAGGCCAGACACCCACTTACGGAAATCTTAGATTTAGAATTTTAAGTCCCTTGCGTCTACCAATTCCGCCACTCCGGCAGCATTTATAACAAATTAAACCAAGTTCCGCTCTTACGAGCTTCCAAACTACTTATTTGAGTATGTCGGCTTATTGATTTTTAAGATTTTTGGACATTTGCAAAAAACTTCCGCGTTTATTGTAGCAAAATTGTAGTAATTGTGCACCTAACAAGAGAGAAAACCACAGAGGTTTATACTTATCCTTTCACACGGCAAAGGTCAGCTGCAACGTTTTGTTAACGGTTTTTTGAGGAGTTGGAAATTGTTTGAAAATTTAGCGTTAAACATTTCACCTGCAAAGCGTGATTTTGAAAAATCTGGAAAGCTATTGAGTACTGATAGCAAGTTAGTTTAATGGGTATGAATATTTTATTTAAGCTTCTCGATAAGAACTATATTTGGCACAAAATTATCACCTTCTTCTTCTTTTACCATATTATAAAAATCGCATAATCCACATCCTTTAAACTTTTCAGAAAATGTCCCTTGGATCTTGCCTTCGCACATAGTGCCTGCTATTACCCAACATGCTCTTCCTGCATTTTTCCCTTTGTGAATGCCATCTAACTTTTTATTCGTTGAGGAAGGACATACGCCGAGCTCATTAACTAAAAGACCTCCAGATTCTCTTCCACATTTTTTAACTTCCCAACAGTTCTTTTTCGCCATTTTTCTATATAAAATATATATGGGTATATTTTGTTTAGCTCCCTTAATTAAATAGCTGGTTTTATTTTCTTATACCAGGGACATTGCCAGCAGTGTTTAAATTCTTTTTGTTTTATTTTTGGACAAAAATCCTTAGCTAAGTTAAAACAATCCTTTCCGGATTTTGTTGTAAATGCAGGGCATTCAACTCTTACCTCTTTTGGACAATTCCAAAATTCCCAGCAATTTTGAGGTTCCATATTGTTATTCCTTGTCTGAACGCATGTTTTTTAGAGCTATTTAATTATTTTAGCAATTGTCATTAATCCTGTAAACTTTTCCGTTGATTACTAAACAAAATTTAGAGACTTATAACATGTACTGAACAGGATATGCAGGGATCGTACGCACGTATCAGTGTCTCCAGCGGCGGTTTGATATCTGTTGTGTCTTTAAGGAGCGCCTCTGCCATAATCTTGAGATTCCGTTCCATATCAGCGAGGTTAAGCGCTGTTGGGGTGGCTATGTTACCGTCCACAACATAACCTTTATCATTAAAGGTATATGTATGAACAAGCAGTCCCCTGGGGGCCTCAATAGCCGCAACACCTTTGCCTGCTTTCGTATTGAACCCGGATAATATGCCCTGCCCTTCGGGAAGGCCAATCTTCAGAAGGTCACCGGCAATCTCCATGACTTTTTCAAGGGAGAAGACCATTTCAATCCCCTGAGCAAAACTGTTAGCATACGGGCTTTTGTTTTTCTTCAGATCAAAATGCTTCAGAAGTCCTGATGCCCTGCCCGTCAGTTTAGCGCCTGAGTTCAAAGTCCTTGGAAAAGCCCCTACCATGAACGGTTCATTATCACATAGAGTATGCTTTGAGTATGAAGGCGGAAGCGCTGATTCATTAAACTTCTTCCAGAAATCCTCTATCCTCACTTTTTCAGTACTATTTATAAGAATATGTTCCCCCATGCAGCCATACTCTTTACCTGAAAGCGATACCCAGTTCTTAACCTCAACAACAGAGCTATATTCCGGGTTGGGGATCTCTTTCAAAAACTCCATTACTTCTTCAACGAGGGGCCCTGCGGTCTGTAAAATAAGCTCAAGAGCCGTCTTTGAGGGAACTGCACTCATACCGCCGACTACCGGCGTTATCTGGTGAATCGCCCTTCCGCCGGCAACCTCCTGTATCTTATTTCCGAGACCTTTAATCTTAAATCCAAGAGATACAACCTCCGGCATCTCCTTAGACAATTCAACAAATGAGTTTTTACCGTAATAGTCCGGCAATGCAAGGAGAAAGAGATGGAGTCCATGGCTCTCAAGGACCTCTCCATGAAGCAGGAGTTCCCTTAATAATTTTGCCTCTTTAGAGACTTTTACACCAAAGGCAGACTCTGTTGCCATAACTGAAACAATCCTGTGAGAAGCGGAACAGATCGAGCATATCCTTGAGACTATTGTAGGGACATCACTGAAGTGTCTGCCGACGATGAGTTTTTCGAATAATCGGGGGGGTGTAAGTATATCAAGCTCTACTGACTCAACATGGCGGCCTTTTATTTTAATGCCTATTTTTCCATGCCCTTCCACTCTGGCTATCAGATCTATTCGCATTCCCCTCTCTCCCAAAACAGGTCAAATCTCTTCTTTATCTCGTCTTCACTGAGTCCTGTCTCCCTGAAAATCTCAATGAGGGATGCCTTGTTTGCATCATCATAAGGTCCGAAACATCCATCACACGGCCTGCCCAGAGATGGCTGTCTTGCACCACAACCGGCCTTTGTAACAGGCCCCAGACATGAGAGTCCCCTGTATTTCAAAAGGCACTCATTGCCTTTCATCTTGCACTCCATGCAGACCGGGTAATTCGGCACCTCAGGCAGGACCCCTTTGAACAGATACCCCAGACAGTGAAGGAAATAGTTTTTCTCTATGGGACATCCGGGTATGGAAAAGTCCACAGGGACAACCTCTTTTACCGGCCTTGGAAAACTTACCTTAAAATCCTGGCCTGATTCAGGATAAACATCTATTAACCAGTCTTTTCTCTGCTTTGGTCCCCTTGCCATCACACCACCTGTACATGCACATGTGCCTATGGCGATAAGGCGTTTGACCTTTTTGCGAAGACTCCTGAGAAAGTCCTCCTCCTCTGTCCGGGTTACAGCCCCTTCAACAAAGGCGATGTCAGGGGTCCTGCCTGTTGAAGGGATGGCAACATTGAGGTCAACAACCTCCAGCAGGTCAAAGAGCTTAAGGATATCCTCCTCAAGATTGGTTATCTCAAGTATGTCGCCTGAGCATGATGTAAGCGAGTAAAAGCCTGCTTTCGGTTTTTCCATCAAAAGATCTCCGGGAGATTTATTGCATCCCAGTATGTAAATATCGGTCCATCAATACATGTATACTTGTGTCCTACCACACAGTGCCCGCACTTGCCTTCACCGCACTCCATCCTTCTCTCCAGGGACATATAAATGCTCCCTTTTGAGTAACCAAAGCTGAGAAGTTTTTCAAGGACATATTTATAAAAAACCGGGGGACCGCACACAGCAACAGAGGTGTCCCTCAACGGCATACTGATCTTATCAAGAAGGTCTGTTACCCAGCCTACGTGTCCCTGCCATTTCTTATCCTCCTTTACATTCTCCACAGACAGCATACATTTTATATCAGTCCTTATGACAAGATCCTGCATCTCTCTGCTGAAGAGAAGACTTTCGGTGTCCCTTGCTCCATAGACAATGCCAACCTCCCCAAAAGACTCTCTCCTCCAGAGCACATATCGTATGAGTGACCTGAGCGGCGCTATCCCCAAACCACCGGCAACTATCAGAAGATTTCCACCCTTCATTGTTTCTGTGGGATACCCGTTGCCGTAAGGGCCGCGGATTCCCACCCGGTTATTCTCCTCAAGGTCGTGTAGAACGGTAGTGACCCTTCCTGTCTTTCTCACGCAGAGTTCTATAAATCCCTTTTCATCAGGTCCCGAGGTAATAGATA
>VAPC010426629.1_pt1 | contig 18352 bp, 10 predicted proteins | sample 3395121 | NCBI WGS metagenome assembly VAPC01 (sample SAMN08290434, study PRJNA428436) | hydrothermal vent metagenome | isolation source: Deep-sea hydrothermal vent chimney | place: Indian Ocean: Southwest Indian Ridge | depth 1711 m m
AGACGTTGACGGCATAGGTGATGTGTGTGATGCATGTCCGGGAAATCCTGATACAAACTGTGAAGCGCCTCCTTCTGCTCCTGATAACCTGACAGCTGCGGCAGTATCCGGAACACAGATTGACCTTTCATGGTCTGATAATTCTGGCATTGAAGCGGGCTTTAAGATAGAGCGAAAAATTGGCTCTGGCGGCACATACAGCCAGATTGCTGATGTTGGGGCAGGAATAAACACATATCCTGATTCTGGATTAACACCTGAAACGAGTTACTACTATAAGGTGAGGGCGTATAATTCTGCTGGTGACTCTGCGTATAGTAATGAAGCAAATGCTGTAACACATTCTGAAAGTGCTGATAAAGATAACGACGGCTTGACTAACTATGAAGAAGGTGTCTTTGGCACTGATCCGACTAATCCAGACACTGACAGTGATGGCGTAAATGATTTAAACGATGTTTTTCCTCTTGACCCGTTGGAAACTAAAGATTCAGATGCAAAGGAGATTAAGATATCATCTAACGGTGTCTTCGTGTGGTCACCGGACATTTCAGGGACTAAAGTTGTATGGGAAGATTACAGGAATGGAAACCCTGATATATACATGTACGATATTTCAACAGGTCTTGAAACTCAGATCACTGCAGACGGGGACGCACACTACATGCCTGATATCTCCGGAGATCGTATAGTGTGGGAAAATGAAACAGATGAAGAAGATATTAATGTTTTCATGTATGACATTTCCACAGGAATTGAGTCTCAGATTACTTTAAATGAATCTTACAGCCCGGTTATTTCCGGCAATCAGATTGCATGGGAAGGTTTTAGAATCGATAACAGTGATATCTATATGTATGATATTTCATCTGGGACTGAGAATCAGATTACTACTAACAGTGAAGATCAATTTATTCCTGCTATTTCCGGGGACAGAATAGTCTGGATAGATACTAGAAATGGAGGCTATGTAAACTATGATATCTATATGCATGATATTTTTACAGGTGTAAAATCTCAGATTACTTCAAATAGCTCTAATCAATATTATCCATCCATCTCTGGTAAACGCATAGTCTGGCAGGATGAGAGAAACGGTAACTGGGATATTTACATGTATGACATTTCCACAGGAATTGAGACACAGATTACTACAGATGGCTCATACCATTATAACCCAAGCATCTCAGGGGACAGAATAGTCTGGGAAGATAACAGAAATGGAAACTCTGACATCTATATGTATGATATTTCCACAGACATTGAGACACAGATAACAACAGACCCTGAAAATCAGCAATCCCCGGACATCTTTGGAAATATTATTGCTTGGATGGACAACAGGGACGGAAATTATGATATTTATATCTATAAGGGCGACGGAGTAGGTGATAACTCTGATAATTGCCCGGCTGATTACAATCCTGAATCAGATTGGTTGGATATAAATAGTTCACAACATATCAATGAACAGCCTGACTATGACCTTGACGGCATAGGTGATGCGTGTGATGCCTGTCCCGGTAATCCTGATACAAACTGTGTAGCGCCTCCTTCTGCTCCTGATAACCTGATAGCTACGGCAATATCAGATACACAGATAGACCTTTCCTGGACAGATAACTCTGATAATGAAACAGGTTTTAAGATAGAGCGTAAGACAGGAACTGGCGGAACTTATTCAGAGATTGCTGATGTTGGAGCAGGTATATCAAATTATGCAGACACTGGATTAAGTCAAAATACGACCTACTTTTACAGAGTAAAGGCATATCATATTTATGGAGAGTCTGATTATAGCATTGAAATAAGTGCTACAACAAAAAACAATAAAGATTACTCTAGGGGGGCTTATAGCGTACTGCCAGGCGATGATAGTAATTTAAATACGGCATATACACCTTCTGAAATTATTAATGTTGATTCAGATGATAATGTCAGAGCAGATCAGTCCACCGTTATTATTGGTGAGTATCTTGTACATCTATATAAACGCAAAACAGAAGAGAGGAATATAAGAATAATCTATCAAGGCCAGATTTTCTCTGGATGGGACACACGTGCGCAGTCATTTACGCCTACTATCTCTGGTTATTTAACTGCCGTAAACATCTGGTTGGGTGATTATTATAGTGGATCTGCAAATCCTTCTGGCGTATTAAAAGCAAGGGTGAAATCTGCAATTGGTGGTGCAATGCTTGCTGAGAGTTATGGCATCCCCGAGGTTAACATTGCTAACTCAAATGGCTGGAAAACATTCACTTTCCCTACCCCCAAGCATGTTACAGCTAACTCTATATACTATGTAGAATTATGGAGAGATCACAACAGTGGTGCTTATCTAATAGAAATGAGATGTGGTGACTTGGGATATGATGGCGGTAGATCATATAAGCGCTCTGAGGGGATATGGTATGAATATTCCGAGGACTGTTTGTTTGCATGGGATATAGATAACGTCTCTAATGGGTCAATAGTGGGTGCGAACCATAGTGGGAGATATATTGGTGGTCTCGATTGGATGGATATCATGCTTGAAGTTTACAATAGAAACACATCTTCATGGTCAGAATTAGATTCCGCCATTTATAAAGGAGAAGAAGATGACATTACTCTTTCAGCAACTGTAATCTCTGATAACTATTTTGATGAAAATAATTGGGTAGCTGTAAGGGTTTCTACGATAAATAATCAAGGGTTCATTTCTTTAAGCACCGATTTAATAGACTTCATCCCTTTATTAGACAATTGGGAAATTTCTGTAGAACCCTCGAAGCTTGATTTTGGTTCTGTAGGTGTTGGTGAACCTTCTTCGTTGAGTTTTAATATATCTAACATTGGAGAAGGAAACCTTGTGATTGGAACTGTTGTTAATCCTTCAGCGCCATTTTTAGTCACTTCTGATGGATGTTCTGGCCAGACTCTTTCTGCATCTGCTTCTTGTTTAATTACAGTAGATTTTGCTCCAACATCAAAAGAAACATTTACTGACATCATGACAATACCCTCTAATGATGCAGACAATCCAAACATAACTGTAGATATTATTGGTGCAGTTGCAACTGCCACACTGACAGGCACTGTTACCGATTCTTTAACAAATTTCCCCCTGCCTGATGTTAATATAACAGCAACTGATTCTCTTAACAACACACAGAACACTTTAACAGCCGCTGACGGAACATACACAGTAACAGGCCTTGCAGTAGGAAATTTCACAGCCACATTTCAGGCTGCCGGCTATATTGATAAGATAATTAATGGCACCTTATCTACCAATGAAACTCTCTATCTTTATGTCCAGCTTAGTACAACAAGAAGCGTTATAGGTACGGTTACTGACTCATCTTCAGGCTTGCCATTATCAGGTGTATCAGTCACAGTGACAGACTCCCTGAACGATACATATTCAGTCTCAACTGATTCAAACGGGGAATATATTGTATCTGGCATGGCGCTGGGGGATTTTATAGCTATGTTCGAAAAGCTCGGATATTCCCCTCAGACAGCAAACAGCACATTAATAGACGGTCAGGTTTCAATAATTGATACGCAATTAGCCCCTATACCGCCCCTCAGTATAAATATTACTTTGCCTGACGATGGAGCTGTACTTAATTCTCAGCCTGTTACAGTAACAGGCAATGTATTTAACACAGCAGGTACTGGTGGTAATTTTGAAGTAATTGCTCAGTCTTTCAAGGCGGGCAGGGACGGAAGACTGGACAGAATACGTTTAGGCTTGGTTAGAACCGGTGCTTCAGATACTGGTAAAATGTATGTCAAAGTTACAACTGCCCTTGGTGGAGAACCTATTGGAGTAAGCAATAAAATTGATTTTAATAGCATAACAGACTCGGATATTGATTTGTCCAGTGTTTCGACATGGCCAAAATTTTCCTTTTTGGATTCTAATGTAGAGCTTACCAATGGAGAGATTTATTACATTGAACTTTGGAGAGAGCAGCGTGATGAAAGTAATTATGTTGTGTGGTACTATTCCTCTTTAGAAGCCTATCCTGATGGAGAAAGGTATGGTAGAGGTTATGAGAATTGGTCTTCTGCAGGACCAGGCGATTTTACCTTTGATGTTTATATAGATACGGAACTAGACATGTATCAATATTCTTTTGGTTTTTCAAGCTATTACAGGCTTTATGGTTTAGACCCCTACCCGGTAGATGTAACAGTAAACGGAACTCAGGCCTCTGTAACAGGCTCAAGCTTTTCTGCTTCAATTACTCTGAGCGAAGGACCTAACACTATTACAGCAGTAGCCACTGACCAGTCGTCAAATACTGCATCTGACAGTGTTAATGTTACCCTGCTTACAATGGGAAGTATTACAGGCATAGTAACTGACTCATCTACTGGCCTGCCGCTTTTATCAGCAACAGTATCTGTAACTGATTCGTTAAGTAATCAGCAGTCAATCTCAACAGCTGCTGACGGCACATATACAATCAATGACATCTATCAGGGGGCCTTTAACGGGGATATAACAAAGGCTGGCTATACAACCTTTAATTTCTCTGACACTATGGTAGCAGGCCAGACAATAACAATTGATGCTGTTTTAGATCCTGCACTGCCTGTAATAAGCAACATAGCTGTCAGCAGCATAACGTTTGATTCAGCCACAATCACATGGACAACTGACCAGCCTGCAGACAGTCTTGTTGATTATGGGACAACTACAGTTTATGATTTAACAGAGTCAGATATAACGCTTGTTACAAGTCATAGTGTTGTTTTAACCAACCTTAACATGGGCACAGAATATCACTTTATGGTTACATCTACGAATGAGTATGGTTTTGCATCTTCATCAGGAGATAATACTTTTACAACATTAAGTCCGATAACATTAACAATTACTTCTCCTCTGGATAATGATACAATAAACAGGTCTGATGTAATGGTTACAGGAACTGTGAGTAATTCTACAGGCAATGAGACAGGGATTACAGTGAATGGTATTGTGGCGACAGTTTACGGTAATGAATTCTTTGTGAATCATGTGCCTCTTGTAGAAGGGCAGAATACTATTACAGCTAATGCGGTTGATACTGCTGATAACACGGCCTCTACCTCAATAGCAGTAACAGCAGTATTAACAGAACCTTATGTAACATTGAATGCCAATATAGAATCAGGTATTTCGCCTCTTGAGACATATTTCTCAGTATCAACAAGTATTCCAAATTCAGTAGTAAGCTATGACTTTGATTATGAGGGAGATAGTGTAATCGATTATACAGGGGCAACTTTTGAAGACATAAGTGTTATATATTCAACAGAGGGAGTTTACTATCCGACAATCACGGTCACAGATGACCAGAGTAATACGTATACGGACACGATTGCAATAGTTGTGCTTAATGCAGCAGACCTTGATGCGTTACTTCAAGCAAAATGGAATGCTATGACAAACAGTTTAAGTACAGGAGACACAGTAACAGCTCTAACTTATATATCATCAGCTACCAAAGCAGACTATGAAGAAATGTTCAACGCCTTAACTGGACAGCTGCCAACTATCGTGGCAACCCGAACAGAGTTTAACCTTATTTCTATTAAAGACAATGTAGCGGAATATGAACTCGTTACCTCAGAAAATGGAACGACATATTCATATGAGGTAATTCTTATAAAGAATGTAAATGGCATATGGATGATACAGGATTTTTAAACAGAGTTTCAAAAATAAAGGGTTTAGGCTCATGAAAAATATTTTAATCTTTTACGTTTTGACATTTGTTTTAATCTTTAATATCTCTTTATCTCATGCAGGCTGGCTTGTTTATCATAAGCCTGAATTTAAAGGTAAAGTGATAGATACAGAAACAAAACAACCTATTGAAGGAGCTGTGGTTGTTGCTATATATAAAAAACATACTCTTATAAGTGGTCCAGGTGGAGGACATTCATCAATAATTAAAATTAAGGAAACCTTGACTGATGAAAAAGGAGAATTTGATTTCCCTTCCTACACTACTGTAATTCAGCCTCTGTCAGAAGAAGATTACGTAGAGTTCATCATCTATAAACCGGGATATGGGACTTTTCCTGGGTTACAGACAAGCCCTCCCTTGTCTATGCGTGGAAAATTCTTTTCAAAAGAATATGGCACATCAGCAACTATACAAATAGACCATAAAACTATCAAATATACTATGGGATTAGTTGAGCTTCCAAAACTAAAAACTTGGGATGAAAGAAGAAAAGCCAACAGAATTTCCATAAGTGATATTCATGAAAGGAAATGGCCCCTATTAAATAAAGCAATTAAAAAAGAAAATGAATGGTTAAAACGACACAAGGGCTGGAGGATGGAGTCAGAATGAGAAAGTTATATAGAGTTATATTATTATTTTTTGCTTTTTCTCTACCATTCTTTTCCTTAGCGTTTGCCCTTGAAACGGATACACACGAGGAGATCAATGAATTTGTGACAACAAATATATTGGATGGATTCTCATTAGATTCTTACTTGCAAAACCAATTGGGTTTTGAGAATGGGATAGACAAAGAATTTGAAGGCAATTGGTTTTGGTTCTTAACAACAACAAAACCTGTCTGGGGTTGGATAAAAATAGGTGGGAAAAAAGAGGACATTCCTTATTGGTATATGCCTTATCTCCGTTCAGTAAATCATTTTCACAATCCTCTAACCGACCAGGGTTTCAGCGGCATCTGGGGAACAGGGTTTCTTTCTGGTGAATCTTCCATACAATGGACTCAAGAGCCCGTTAGTACGCAAAGCCCTGGAGGATATTATTCATGGTATGACGTGAGGGATTATTTTTACAAAGCTCTTACAAGTACAGACAAAACAATAAGGGAGACAAATTTTGCTGACATGTTCAGGGGGATTGGACAAATTGTACATTTAGTTGAAGATTTATCAGTTCCCGAACATACAAGAAATGATGGGCATTATGTTAAAGCGTATGAGGCATGGGTAAAAGGTTCTGGAAATGATGGGGAACCGAATGTTGACATTGATTTTTTGACCGGGATAATCAGTATAAGAGATACTGACCTTCAAAATTTCATTAATGTAACCCCAATATTTTATGATTCATCAGCAATTGGAAACCCTAATCCTTTAGCACCTGTTCCATTTGCTAACCTCTTTGACACAAATCAATATAATGGGACAAATCCAGATATTACAAGACAAAGTAACATTGGCCTTTCAGAGTATACAAATGCCAACTTCTTAAGCCCTGACACAATGTTTACAGCCAACTTTCCTTATCCTGATTGGAACAGTGTAGTTGAATACGATGAAGTGATTGATGTTACTGCGGGAAAGACCCGTACATATCTTAAAAAGCTTGGTTTTGCAGAAGGTGGTTATGGTGAAAGCATAAATCACCTAGCAGCAGGCAGATGGTTTTATAAGTACCTTCCATCAAACATAAAAAATTTAGGATTGAAACTTGATAAAAGGGTCTATTCTGACTACGCCCAAAAACTCATCCCCCGGGCCGTTGGCTATTCAGCAGGGCTGTTGGATTACTTCTTTAGGGGGGAGCTATTTGTAGCTCTTCTTGTGCCATCCAATGACGGCCCGTCTGTTGAAGGTATTTGGGGCAACCAAACAGATACAGGTGTTGACATAGACAAAGTTGCTGTATTCGTTCAAAACAACAGTAAATTGGATGGAGTGGTCGAGCCTATTGGAGCAGGCATTCTTACATTAACTGTTAGCTACACAGATACCAAAGGTACCCCAGACCCTGATGATGACACAATAGAATATGAATCCGCTGGTTCAGTTTCAGTAACTGATATCCCTGAAACCGGCAGCGGCTCATATGCTTTTGCACTGTTTACACTAACAAATCCAATCCAGCCTAATCAAACAGTAGAAGATTTAACATATCATCTTGCTTTTAAGGGGCAATTAGGAAACGAACAGGACGCAGTTATTGGAAGAGTTATAAAAAGTCCTGTACTGCACAGTGTTTCTCCTGATGAAGGAAAAGAAGGAGATGTTATAACAATTACAGGCAATAATCTTCCAATGCCTCCAACATCAGATTATGTAAGGTTTCAACATAACCTGACAGAACCATATACTGTAGAACTTTTAAGCAAAACCGACACTGAAATAATAGTTAAAGTCCCAAATACAGCAGCTCTTGTCAAACCAGAGTATGGCGGACTAAGGGTAGTAGATATCCTTGCTTCAGGAGAAAAGATATACAGTACCTCCTTAATATTCTTCCCAATTGCTGAGGGCGAAGTAACAAATACAGGAGGCAGCACAATAGATGTAACAATTACAGCAGATGCTCCTATAGTAGGCGATAATAATCAATTGCCATTACCTCCTTCTGTAAACATTACAGGTCTAGCGCCCGGGGCATCTCTACCTGTTAACTTGAAAACAGGTTACAATTATACGGCATCAGCGAATTCAACTGACACACAAGATATTGAGTTTTTAAAACCCGGGGAACCGGATTTTATATTTAACGTGGACTAAACCCCGTTAGAAGGTTACCACCCTTCTAACAGCGGGAAAGCTCACACGGGGCATTCTAACAGGGTAAATAAGGAGGAATAATGAGAGTTCCTGGCATTATGCTTGCTCTATTAATAATACTAACTGGTTATACTTTATCATTTGCAGACGATATCCAACCAAAAGGCTTAAAAGCAGTTGCAGGCAATAATGTAGTATATCTTAGCTGGTTCAAACCGGATAAAAAAGTACAGGGTTACTGGGTATACAGGGCAATACAAGACGGAGAATACCAGAAAATAAACACTATCCTGCTTAAGAAGAATTTCTATAAAGATACTGCTGTAGTTAACGGGCAATTATACTGGTATACAGTAACTGCTGTAGATGTAGAAGAAAATGAGAATGCTCAATCTGAAAATATCAGTGTTACCCCGTATATTCGTAAAGGCAGCATAAGCGGTTATTAAATAAGTATGATCTTTCCTCCAAACCCGCAGTGGAATGCTGACTCTGACACCATGTCACCCGGTCAGACAATCACCATTGATACTGCTTTAGATCCTGCACTGCCTGTTATAAGCAATATATCTGTGAGCAACATAACGTTTGACTCAGCCACAATCACATGGACAACTGACCAGCCTGCGGACAGTCTTGTTGATTATGGGACAACTACAGCCTATGATTTAACAGAGTCAGATATTGCGCCTGTAACAAGCCATAGTGTTGTTTTAACCAACCTTAACATGGGCACAGAATATCACTTTATGGTTACATCTAAGAATGAGTATGGTTTTGCGTCTTCGTCCGGAGATAATACTTTTACGACATTAAGTCCGATAACATTAACAATTACTTCTCCTTTAGACAGCGAAACAATAAACAGATCTGATGTAATGGTTACAGGAACTGTGAGTAATTCAACTGGCAATGAAACAGGGATTACAGTGAATGGGATTGTTGCAGTTGTTTCAAATGGTGAGTTCTTTGTCAATCATGTGCCTCTTGTAGAAGGGGAGAATACGATTACAGCCAATGCGGTTGATACAGCTGATAACACAGCAACTGCATCAATTACAGTAACTTCAGATACAACAGTGCCTTATGTAACTTTGAATGCAAACATTGAATCAGGCATTGCGCCTCTTGAGTCGTATTTCACAGTTTCAACAAGTATTCCCAATTCAGTTGCTAAGTATGACTTTGATTATGAAGGAGATAGTGTAATTGATTATACAGGGGCAACTTTTGAAGACATAAGCGTTATCTACTCAACAGAAGGAGTTTACTATCCAACAATTACAGTTACAGATAGCCAAAGCAATACTTATACAGACACCATTGCAATTGTGGTGCTAAATGTTACAGAGCTTGATGCTTTGTTACAGGCTAAGTGGAGTGCAATGAAGACAGCGCTGGGTAATCAGGATGTTGACGGGGCATTGAATAATTTCGCAGGCAGTTCCAGAGATCATTACAACGTTTTCTTTACTGCTTTGATTTCGCAATTGCCTCAGATCGTCCAGGATATGCAGGAAATTCAGCTTATTTACTCTGAAAACAATATGGCTAAATACCGTATAAGGAAGAATGAGGTATTCGGCGCTCAAACACTTGAAATAACCTATTATATTTACTTTGTTATTGACTTTGATGGGGTTTGGAAGATAGGGAGATTCTGAGGATATTTATATGAAGAAAATCTTACTATTACTCATAGGCATTTTAATACTCATCTCCGGATGTATCTGTTATGTCTGCTATGACGGGCCATATAAGGGCAGGGTGGTAGACTCTGAGACTGGAGAGCCAATTGAAGGTGCGGTGGTACTGGCAGTGTGGAGAACAAATTATCCTACAGGCGCCGGAGGGATATCTAAATATAAAGATGCACAGGAAACGGTGACTGATGAGAATGGAGAGTTTAAACTGCCTGGAAGGGGATTTATGGTATTGACCACTGTCGAACTTTCAAAGATTGCTTTTTTCAAAGCTGGCTACTTATCTAATGAATTCTCTAACTGGAAAAACATAAAAGAATATTACTGGAAGGATGGCAGGGCATTTATACCGCTAAAGAAATGGACTATTATGGAGAAGGGGAGACAAGATACTCCTTATCTTCCCACTGAAGCTATTAAAGAAGGAAAGGTAAGATTGTTAATTATCGAAATTAAACAAGATAGAAAAAAACGTGGATTGGATTAGAATATCCAAAGTAGGAGAAATGAGTAACCTAAAGAGAGTAATATTTATCGTTTTAATTTTGTTTGTTTTGTTTACCTGTGTTCTTAAACGAAATGCGTTATCGTGGGACCAATCAACTCATATGAAATTGTCAAAATATGCTGCTGATAATTCTGTTTTACGAAACTGTATTGATGAAACAGATATGAATTGTGATTATTTGAAAAGTATTGGATTTGATAAAGGATTAGAGGAAGAACTTAAATGGGATGTTGTTAGAAAAACTGCAAAATGGTTTGAAGAAGGTGCAAATCTTGAAGACGCAGCAGATATTCCACTTGATTTACTTGAAAACAAAGGCAGATTCAACAACCATTTTCATAACCCTTTAGCACCATGGTATGATCAAGAGTGGAAAGATCTTGATGTATTTGATGCAGGATTGGATGATGAGGTATATATGCCAATTTCATACCTTTCCACATTTCCAGTGATGACACCAATTCTATTGCTTGATCCATTGCTTAGTCAATTCCCTGACTATAATAATGAAATTCTTCATATATATGGCATATCCTCTCTTTTGTGGGCACAGGATGGCTCATATCAGTTTAATTTGGATGAAGATGAAGGAGACTGGTCATGGCAGAAGATCAGGGAATTATATTACTCTGCTTTAATCTCTACAACAGATGCATTAAGACAGGAAAACTTTGCAAAGGTATTCAGAGGTCTTGGGCACCAGATACACCTTGTACAGGATGCCGCCCAGCCTGATCATGTGCGTAATGATGGTCATCCATGGGATTCTTTAGGTTTTGTTAATTTATTTAGAAAAAAGGGTGGCGGCTTTGAAAAATGGCTTAAAGACAATAATCAGTTCCTTAGATGTCTTTTGGAAGATCATACACTTCCCAATTGCACAGGTTTTAGAATTAATGCAACTGTCAATATTGATGATTATTTACCACAAGTGCCTTTAGACCCTTCTCAATTATCAGTTGACCCTCAGTATTTTATCAGAGGGCTTACCCCGTCTGCTTTTTTTATCGATGCAAACAAATATGATGGAACTAATCCGTCGTCAAGTTTTGTACAGGGGATTTCAGAATATACAAATACAAACTTTTTTAGTGATGATACAATTTTTGCATCAGAGAGATTCGCTACCAATCACAGATATTATTTCCCTTATCCAAGAAAAGGAAGCACAAATATTCAAAGTTATTTTGATGGGGTTGACCTGACTAAGACAGTAACAGCCCGAGACGGGATTCTGGATACACGTATCTGGATTTCAAAGGTTGGAGATGGTGAAAATATTGAATTCTTCGTTACAATGGATTATTTATCAAGAGCTTACTACACTGTCTTAGGTGAAGGTCCAACATATTATAAATCACTTTATAGAGATGAGGAGGCTCATAAAGACTACGCCTCCCTTCTCATCCCCCGGGCCGTAGGCTACTCAGCAGGGCTGTTGGATTATTTCTTCAGGGGAGATATAGAGCCTGTCAGTTTAGCAGTAATAGTAAATACAAACAACGAGATAACTAGTATTAGAATGCGTATCAGAAATAATACACCTAACGAATCATTAGAGCCTTTGATAAGTCCTGAAGAAAGTAAATTTATTATCTCTTTCCAGTATAAGCTTCCAGGTGATTCAAATACTCATTATGTTTTATCCGATGAAGTAGTTTTAAACGAAATCATAGCTTCAGGAGGAGAATCAACTGGTGAATTTATATTTACCATCACACAAGGTCAGGAGATTCCGTCCAATGCACAGGATGTAAAGTTTTATGTAGTTTACAGAGGCAAATTAGGCAATGAAGATGATGCCGTAATTGGAAGGTACAATTATCTAGACAATCTTGCAATAACAGCTCCGGATGAGTTTATTTACTCAATTATTGAGGGGGGCAACACCCCTTATACTGATAGCTACGGAAATCAGCATCAGCAGTTTATTTCCATGCAAGCCAATGTTAATATCACAGAACTTAATGGAACTATAGAGAGTGGGAATATCCAGGCAGTGGCAAAATACAAAATGAGGACAGATTACCAGCCGGATTTGACTAATGATCCCCCTATGGCAGGATCAAGAGAATCTGATTATTCTTATTCCACTTCATCTCCAGCAGGGCTTATATCAGGTGATATTACAGCATTAAATGCCCTTGAAGTAAGAGAATTTACCTTTGACTTTTCAGGAGACCCGATACCCGCAGGCATCACAGACCTTTATCTTGAGATTACGATTATCGGAAAAGTTGTTGGTGACACAGAAGATATAATAATTGCAACAGGCACGACAGATCTTAACGAACCTCAGCATTTCAGCATATGGAATGCAACAGACTGGTTTTACCTTGATGGAGTTTTAAGGACAGCAGATGAAATAATAAATACACCTGCTCTGCTTGCGCGTGTAGATTTTGACGGTGATGGCATAGTAAGTGAACCGGGCGAACCGTATATAGACCCTTACGAAGTTAATACAGAAGTTGCATTTTACCCCACAACTGAAACACCCACCTTATACAATGCAGCATATACACCTTTGCCGCCAGGCAGATTTGGAAACATCATTATACTCACAGACATGCCTGATTTCTACATACGTATACACCGCCAGTCAACAATTCCATCAGTTGATTGGACCAGTGACATTTTGTATTCAGGAGTGACAAATCAGGAGAATAATGGAACTTTTGAAAGTACACAGGTAATTACCTTCAGGGGAATAATCCAGCATCAATGGGCCGCCTATGTAAGTTATTATCCTGATGCAGTAGGCATATCCACAGCGCCTTGGCCTGTGCCGGCAATTACAGACCCATATCCGGCAGATACTTTAAGCCCATAAGGAGATTAAAAAATGATGAGAATACTTATATTATTTTTTATAATTTCAATCAGCATTCCTGTCTTTGCGGATGAATTATTTATTGATTCAGAATCAAAAGAACTACGGGTAACTGAGGTCAATGTTGAAGAAGGAAGTTCATGGATTCAGGATGCTGATGGAAATGAAATAGAAGTCTACATAGGCGATAAAATAGGAATTGAGCGCGGAGTTATCGTAGAAATTAACAGAGCCTCCATTACAATTCAGATAGATAATACAAGAATAAAAATGCCCGTGATATATGGGTTTGAATGACACACCTGCCTCTATTCAAGTCCTAGCAGTAACAGCAGTTATGACAGAACCTTATGTGACTTTGAATGCAAATATAGAATCAGGCATAGCTCCGCTTGAGACGTATTTTACAGTTTCAACAAGTATTCCAAATTCAGTAGCAACCTATGACTTTGATTATGAAGGGGATAGTATAATTGATTATACAGGAGCAACTTTTGAAGACATAAGTGTTATCTATTCAACAGAGGGAGTTTACTATCCCACAATTACAGTTACAGATAGCCAAAGCAATACGTATACAGATACGATTGCATTAGTTGTACTGAATGAGGCTGAGTTGGATGCTTTACTTCAGGCTAAGTGGGAGGGGATGAAGACGGCGCTGACTAATCAGGATATAAATACTGCATTGTTATATTTTGGAGATTTCTCAAAGGATAAATATGAGCGAGTCTTTATAGACTTAGGGAATGACTTGCCATCAATAATTTCAACCCTTCCGGATATTGTTTTAATTTCTCTATCGAGCAATGGTGCTGAATATGCTATTAATCGGATGCAAGGTGGAGTAAATCGTCTTTATTTTATATATTTCATAAAGGATGAAAATGGATTATGGAAAATAGATTCTTTTTAAAAAGCATTAAAAAAATCTTTTTAAATGTATGTTTCTTAGTTTTAATATTTCCGACTGTGTCATGTGCTCTCCCTTTAAAGTATTCTTCTGAGGAGATAAGGGGAACAATTGTTGATGCTGAAACAGGTCAGCCAATTGAAGGGGTAGTTGTATCGGCTTATTGGGATGTAAATAAGCTGCATTTAGCGTTTGGAGATGTTGGATCGGGAACCGAGAGAACTCTTATAAAATTTGAGGTTGTTACTGACAAGGAAGGCAATTACTTAATACCCGCATGGGGGCCAAAATGGGTTTCAGTACTTGAGTATATGGGTGGTAATGACTCATATCTTATTTTCTTCAAGAGCGGTTACAGGAGGAAGGGCGTTTCAAATATTGAACTTGAGATCCTTGATAGATATTATAATTTAAGCAAGTTAGATGACAAGAAACTGGAGCATGATCCTTATAATCCTTTCGGGATTACTGGTTTTAGAACACGTTTTGAGGAAGCCGTTTCGCGTGTTGCCCGCAAGACTAAAAAAGCGCCATCGTACAGAAAAAGCGTATGGAATGGAAGAGCAATTAGGCTAAAAAAATTAACTATTGGAGAGGAAATTAATTATTTAGACCATAACGGGAGGCGTGCAACAAGAAAAGTCTCAGAGGACGATCTTTATTCTCAAATAAATACGATATATAGGACAAAGAACACATGCAGAGAGATTCTAAAAGAAAGATCAAGATTCTCATCAGAAAAATATTTACAAAAGAGGGTTTTTGTAGATTGTCTCAAGCTTATGAAGGAGGATGTGGAATGAGATTATTACAGTTTAGTATAAATATCCTCATACTCTTTGTATGTATTTCCACTGCATTTGGTTATGGACATCCAACTCATAATAGAATGAGTGATGAGGCATATAACGCATCAGACTTGGACTCTTATCTTCCTGAGATGCTTGGTATTGCTGAAACTGACCAGTTTGATATTGCAAACATATCTATAGGGGGGATGATAGGAGGTGTTTTGATTAATGACGGAACACCTCGTGGATGGATAAGTGAAGGCAGCTACCTTGAGGATGAGTTTAGCATTATTGATTGGCTCTTTCGCTTTGAAAATCATTACTATAATCCGATTAATAATACAGGTTTAGACTTTACAGTATTAGGTTTTTATCATGTTACAGGGTATCCAACGCCAGATTGGGGGCTTGAAGATGCTCAAACATTTAGTGAACAACTTTTCTCTATTAGGGACGCAAGGGATTATTTTTATAATGGATTGACTGCAGCAACAAATGAGGACAGGGAAAGCAATATGGCCCTGACCTTCAGAACCCTTGGACAGGTAATACATCTGATACAAGATATGGCTCAGCCCCAGCATACAAGAAATGACCCTCATGGAGGGTTTTTTGGAGCAGGTTGGGGGCCTCAAACACTTGGACAGAAGAGCAGGTATGAGGATTATGTTAATGATGAAATAGTTGCTATAGATCCAGATCCGTTTATTTACACTGGTTATCCTATAGTTTTATTTAATGATTACAGGAGCTACTTCGAAAGTGTAGATGGCAAGGGTTTGTCCCAGTTTTCAAATCGTAATTTTGTAACCCATTTAACTAACTTCACAAGACTTGAGCAGGGTAATTTTGCACCAGGATTCCCAGAACCTACACTCGATCTCAACAATAGGACCGAAGAAGATATTCAACAATTAAATCCAGGTGCAGATGATTTTTGGCGGAATCTTCTTACCGGGGTAGTTACTTTTTATAGAAATAATATTACAGACAATTATAATAATGAAGCTATCAACGATGTTTTAATGACCACATACTCTCTTTTTGATGATGATTTAGAAAGCAGAGGCAAAGATCCAACGTTTACCTTGAATAATTTCAATTTCAAATCCAGAGCAAATATTCTCATCCCCCGGGCCGTAGGCTATTCTGCAGGGCTTCTGGATTATTTCTTCAGGGGGGAGCTATATGTAATATACCTTGTCCCGTCCAATGACGGAGTAAATCCCATTATGTGGGGTAACCAGACAGATACAGGAAGCGATATCAATTTAGTTTCCGTACTTATTCAAAACAACAGCAAAATAGATGACGCTATAGAACCTATTGAAGAGGGAACTCTCGCCTTGACCGTCAGCTATAAAGATTCTGCAGACACAATTGTCTATGTAGCTGCAGACAACACAGTAGATGTAACTTCAATGCCCGAAAAAGGAAGCAGTTCTTATTTAAATGCCATATTTACTTTTACAAATCCGATTCAGACACAAACAATAGAAGACTTAACATATCATCTTGCTTTTAAAGGGCAATTAGGAAACGAACAAGACGCAGTCATTGGAAGAGTAATAAAAGGCCCTGTACTGCACAGCGTTTTTCCTGATGAAGGCTTAGAGGGTGATGAAGTAACACTTACAGGCAATAATTTACCCATAATTAATGGGCCTTTCCCCACAACATCAGAAGACGTAAGGTTTCAGCATGACATGACAAAATCTTATACTACAGAAATTGTAAATGTAACTACCAATGACATAACGGCAAAAGTGCCGAATACGGCAGGACTTCTTAAACCCGGCTACGGCGGATTAAGGGTAAGGCATTTACTCGATACAGGAGAAAAGATATACAGCAATCCTGTCTCAATCTTTCCGATTGCTCAGGGTGAAGTAACAAATACAGGACAAAGCACTATTGATGTAACAATTACAGCAAATGCCCCTATAGTAGGCGATAATAATCAATTGCCCTTACCACCGCCTGTTACTGTAACAGGCTTAGCGCCTTTGGCAACCGCTGCAGTTGATTTGAAAACAGGCTACAATTATACAGCAGCAGCCAACTCAACTGACACACAAGATATTGAGATTTTAAAACCTGGGGAACCGGATTTTATATTTAACGTGCAATAAGGAGGAATAATGAGAGTTCCTGGCATTATGCTTGCTCTATTAATAATACTAACTGGTTATACGTTATCATTTGCAGACGACACCCAGCCAAAGGGCTTAAAAGCTGTTGCAGGCAATAATGTAGTATATCTAAGCTGGTCAAAGCCTGATAAAGCAGTGCAGGGTTACTGGGTATACAGGGCCATTCCGGATGGAGAATACCAGAAAATAAGCACTATCCTGCTTAATAAAAACTTCTATAAAGATACTGCTGTAGCAAACGGGCAATTATACTGGTATACAGTAACTGCTGTAGATGTAGAAGACAATGAGAATGCTCAATCTGAAAATGTCAGTGCTACTCCATATATTCGTAAAGGCAGCATAAGCGGTTACTGAAATAATAATGCCTTGCCTCCATCCAAGTCCCTGCTTACCTGCGGACAGTCTTGTAGATTATGGAACAACTACAGTCTATGATTCAACAGAGTCTGATATAACGCTTGTTACAAGTCATAGTATTGTTTTAACCAACCTGACAATGGGCACAGAATATCATTTCATGGTTACATCTACGAATGAGTATGGTTTTGCATCGTCTTCAGGAGATAATACTTTTACGACTTTAACTCCTATAACATTAACAATTACTTCTCCTTTAGATAATGATACAATAAACAGATCTGATGTAATGGTTAGAGGTACGGTGAGTAATACAACGGGGAATGAAACAGGGATAACTGTGAATGGAATAGTAGCTGTTGTCTATAATGGTGAATTCTTCGTGAATCATGTGCCATTAGAAGAAGGGCAGAATACTATTACGGCCAATGCAGTAGATACGGCAGATAACACAGCAACAACTTCGATTACAGTAACAGCAGTATTAACAGGAGTTATTGTCAAATCTGGTGTATGGCAAGTTAATTCAAGCGGCGGCCTGATCGACTGCTTTCACCTCGATTCCATCTTTAAATTTGATTCCTGTTATCA
>VAPC010819717.1_pt1 | contig 18326 bp, 20 predicted proteins | sample 3395121 | NCBI WGS metagenome assembly VAPC01 (sample SAMN08290434, study PRJNA428436) | hydrothermal vent metagenome | isolation source: Deep-sea hydrothermal vent chimney | place: Indian Ocean: Southwest Indian Ridge | depth 1711 m m
AAATAATTATCAAGAAAGATTTATTGAGGCAAAGAAATATAATCGGGATATTATAGCTAATTAGAACCTCAAAAAACACTTCTCAGGAATTTCAATCGTCACTGCTGCTGTGAGCGAGAGTTATAACATATATTTCGTTGGCCCCGGCTCTGTTCAGGACTTGTGAACATTCCCTTATTGTCGCACCTGTTGTGAAAACATCATCAACGAGCAGAATATTCTTATTGATTATTATTTCTTTTCTGTTTACAGCAAATGCATTTTTAATGTTCTCCTGTCTTTTCTTTGCGCTCAATCCGACCTGGGGCGCAGTATCCCTGATTTTCACAAGACTGTTAAGCGACAGGCGGGTGTCAGCCCTGCCAGCAAGTGATTTTGCAAGCAGTGCCGACTGGTTAAAGCCTCTCTGCCTGAGCTTTTGTTTTGATAATGGGACAGGTATAACGGTATCAACTGACGGAAGACTTATCCCCCTTATTTTTTCAGATAAGGGCTTTGATAACCTCTTTATACCGTAATACTTTAGCAGGTTTAAGGCTTTTTTTAATGTCCCTTTGTAAAGACCGTAACTCCTTACCGATGTAAATGCAGGCGTATCACTAAGACAGTCACTACATGTAATTGAAGCGTCTGAAACAAGAGGCTTGCCGCATTTATCACAAAAAGGGCCGCTGTATGGTGAGATCGACTCCCAGCATTCATTGCATATCGGTGCGGTTCGGTGATTTACAGCAGTCCGGCCGCAGACAGGACAGGATTCGGGGAAAAGTGCGTTAAGAAAATTGTTTAACATATAACGTAACGCAGACAATCACTGATTAATTACCCCTGCCGGCCGGGATGATCACAGATATTTTTGTGTTCTCTGCGAAAACACAAATGAAAGGAATGTTTTACTATTATAATCGTTCACTAAAGCTTATTACGTATTTAATGTTCCCTTCGGAAACCACTGAACGCTTAGTGAACGTTAGTGAACGAATATTAATAAACAGATATTCCCTACGTTGTGTTACCAGAGGGAACACTAATGTAAGGAAATGCCAATTTAATTATATCCGCTCGCTGTTGGCGAGCTGTTGCATTTAGTCTGCGCCAATCTGTAGTTCTTTTTATCTGTGCTAATCTGTGTGTAGTATAAGACTCTTGCCTGTCATCTCCTCAGGTTTAATTATGTTCATAAGATCAAGTATTGTCGGGGCCACGTCTGCAAGTATGCCGTTATCTCTCAGTTTTAAACCTTTTTTTACTAGAATGAAAGGCACAGGATTTACAGTATGGGCAGTGTGGGGATGGCTGTTTTCCATCATTTCTTCACAGTTCCCGTGGTCAGCGGTAATTATGACAGTACCATCTAAGGCCTGTATTTTTGAAACGAGTTTTTCAAGACACAGGTCAATTGCTTCACACGCCTTGACGGCAGATTCCATTATTCCGGTATGCCCCACCATGTCGGGATTGGCGTAATTTACTAATATAAAATCGTAGCCGGGCTCTTCCATTTTTCTTATTACTTTATCTGTTACTTCATAAGCGCTCATCTCAGGTTTCAGGTCATATGTTGGAACATCTTTAGGGGATGGAACCAGGCATCTGTCCTCCCCCCGGAAGGCATGTTCTACTCCGCCGTTAAAAAAATATGTGACGTGCGCGTATTTTTCAGTCTCCGCCGCTCTCAGCTGTTTTAATCCCTGATTACTTATGACCTCCCCAAGTATATTTGTTAATGGTTGAGAAGGGAATGCGGCGGGCAATTCAAATGATTCGTCGTAGAGGGTCATAGTTGTGAACGAGCTTAATTGAGGTATAATTTTCCTTTCAAAGAACGGAAATTTTTTATCAGTCAGGGCTATTGTCAACTCTCTTGCCCTGTCGGCTCTGAAGTTGAAGAAAATAACTGAGTCGCCGTCTTTCAGCAGCGTTTCAGAAGAATCATCAGAAATTACAGATGGCCTGATAAATTCGTCTGTCTCGTCAGCCGCGTAGCTCTGCAGGACTGCATCTATTGCTGAACCGGCTTTTACACCATCTCCAAACACGATAGCGTTGTATGCGCCGTTAATTCTGTCCCAGCGGTTATCTCTGTCCATTGCCCAGTATCTTCCGGTGACTGTGGCGATTCTCACTGAAGGCTTATTTTTTATAAAGCTCTCAAGCTGTCTGATAAAGTTAATGCCGGATTTAGGCGGGGTGTCTCTGCCGTCCATGAATGCATGAATAAATATCTGTTTGACTTCTTTTGCCAAAGCCATATCGATCAGCGAGTACAGGTGATCAATATGACTGTGAACCCCGCCGTCGGATACCAGGCCGAGAAGATGCAGTGTTCCGCCGTTTGAGGAACTCATCGCATTGACAAGGGCGGCGTTATCAAAAATTGATTTATCCTGGACGGCTTTGTTTATTCTTGTGAAATCCTGATAGACTATCCTGCCGGCACCCAGATTAAGGTGGCCGACTTCAGAGTTGCCCATCTGACCCTCGGGCAATCCAACTGCCATTCCGGATGCACTGAGGACAGTATTTGGAAACTCTTTTAAAAGGGCCGTATAGAATGGGAGCGCAGCGTTCTCTATTGCAGAGGCCTTCAGGTTACTACCTGCTCCCCAACCGTCAAGAACAATGAGAACAATGGGCTTCATTCCAGGGAGTCTGAAAAATCCTTATATTTCTGAGGAGGATCCGTAAGTTCTACGCCCATACCATTTTTTATCTGCTGGAAAGGAGTTTTAATGGTTCTTTTGACCACGCCACGCATTTTCAGAATTTCTCCTGAGGGCAGATAAAGTTCCACGTCAACTGTTATTCCGGGTGGAAGCCCTTTCTGAGTTCTGATGAAAATGCCCTCTCTTGAAATATCACTGGTGATCCCGGTGTAAGATAAACCGCGGGCAGTGAATGTAACCTCTAAACGCTTGATTACTCTTTTGGAACGTCTTTTTTGCATAAAAAGATTTTAACAGTATGCCGGGTATTTGTCAAAGAAAGAAAAGATAAGATAATAACGATTATTGATTGAAAATAAAGGATTTTTTTGCTGTTGTGTTAGGTAGTTATTTTGTTTTTGCTGTTAAGGCGGATGATAACAGGGGAAAATTTTTCAGTTTCTTCTTCGGTATAATATGAATAGCAAAAGATTATAATTTTGTCTCCAACCGTACCCTTTCTGGCAGTAGGGCCATTGAGACACATAATTCCGGAATTCTTCTTCCCGGGTATGACATACGTCTCAAATCTCTCTCCGTTATTAAGATTGCTGATCATTACCTGCTCGTAGGGCTTGATGTTAGCGGCAGCAAGAAGTGTTTCATCAATTGTCAGACTTCCTTCATAGTTTATGTTTGAGTCCGTAACAGTTGCCATGTGTATTTTTGATCTGAGCATACAGCTTAGCATGATGTCTCCGTTATAAAAACCGTTAACTGTTTTTTCATTCTATAATCTTCGGTACTCCATAGAAATTATCGGCCCTTTCCGGTGAATTTATAAGTGCCTGGTCTACCGGCAGAGACGCTTTTATCTCATCAGGCCTGAATACATTATTAAGAGGAAGAACATGAGCAGTCGGAACGACTCCGGTAGTGTCCAGTTCGTTCAATTTGTCTATGTATCCTATTATATTGTCTATCTGAGCGGAAAAGAGCCTGCTCTCCTGTTCAGTGAGCTCGATCCTCGCAAGCATTGCAATATGCCCAATTTTCATTTGGAATTCCCTGAAAAAATCATTATAGACAAAGGCTATAATTTTGTGGTGAAAAGTTATAGTTTCTCAAGATTCGCAAATTTCAGCGAAAGCCTTTTTACACCAACAGATGAGAAGTTTACCATTACCCTCAGGTCGTTTGTGTCGCCATAGCAGTCGCGTACTACCCCAACGCCCCATTTCGGGTGTTTTACTCTTACTCCGGTGTTAAACGGCATAGAGTCAAATAATACCGCGGGTTTGTCGGAAGCGGTTCTCGCCGAATTTGTTTTGATCCTTTTTTCAATGTAATGACAATATTCCGCAGGTATGTCACCAAGGAATCTGGATGGTTCCTGTTTCTGGATCGAAGAATAAAGCCTTCTCTTCTTGGCTGTTGAAAGAACGAGCAGGTCCTGTGCGCGGGTCATGCCAACGTAAAAAAGCCTGCGCTCCTCCTGAAGTTCGTCCTGGTTTTTAATGGTGTGAAAATGAGGCAGAAGCCCATCTTCGACCCCGGCAATGAATACTACCGGGAATTCAAGCCCTTTGGCACTGTGAAGAGTCATAAGGGATACGGAATCAGCAGCGTGAACGCCATCTGTTGCACTTGACAGGGACGCAGTGTCAATAAGACTCCCGACATCTTTGCCTTTGGCAGAAGCGATAAGTTCCTTAATGTTTTCAGCCTTTTCTTCCCCAATCCATTCCAGATATCCTGTTGAGCTAAGCAGCAGATTAATAAGCTTCGAGGCATCAGTGTCCTTTTGGCGCATTAACTCCTCTATTGTTTTGACAAAAACACTGACTTTTTCTCTTAGCGCCGTAGCTGCTCCGTTACCGCGGGCTATCTGTTTCATTATTTCAAATAGAGATTTGTCTTTCTTTTTGGCGTCATTTTCCATCCGTGTAATGGAGGTAGCGCCGATACCCCTTGGAGGGCAGCTGATGATCCTCTTCAGGCTTATGGAATCACTGGGATTTGCAATTACCCTGAGGTATGCGATTATATCTTTGATTTCTTTCCTATGATAAAAACTGATCCCCCCGATTACACGGCATGGCAACCCGTGTTCTCTCATTACTTCCTCCAGGATCCTTGACTGAAAATTAACACGGTACAGGACTGCAAAGTCGCCATATGAACGTTTACCTTTGAGGTAGAGTTCTTTAATGGATTTTGCTATATACTGCGCTTCCTCGATCTCATTATTGGTAGTGCAATAGTATATCTTTTCGCCCCCGTCTCTTTGGCTCCAGAGTTTTTTTGGTTTTCTTTTAGGGTTTTTTGTAATGATCTCACTGGCGGCGTTAAGAATATTTTGTGTGGATCTGTAATTCTGCTCAAGCCTTATAACTTTTGTTTTGGGGAAGTCCCTCTCAAAAGCAAGTATATTCTTGACTTCCGCCCCTCTGAACTTATATATGCTCTGGTCATCATCCCCAACGGCGCAGATATTCCTGTGTTTGCCCGCGAGAAGTTTGGAAAGCCTGTGCTGCGCAATATTCGTGTCCTGGAATTCATCAATCATAATATATGGGTATTCTTTGGTATACTGCTCAAGAACTTCTGGATGCTTCTCAAAGAGTTTAACCGTGTACATTAAAAGGTCATCAAAATCAAGGGCATTGTTCCTCTTAAGTTCGTCCTGATATCTTAAATAAACACGGGCAAATTTTTCATCAAAGCCGTAGCTGTCTTCATTATTTGTAAGCCGGAGAAATTTTTCAGGCCCGATAAGAGATGCTTTAAGAGAAGTTATCTTTGAGGCAATCCCTTTATAAAGGGCTTCATGTATCTTGAATTCTTTTAAAATAGCCCGGATAAGGCTGCAGGAATTATCTTCATCGTAGATCGTGAAATCTTTCTGAAATCCAAGCCTTTCGATTTCTTTTCTCAGTATCCTGTTTGCCTGTGAATGAAATGTACCTATGCATGCCCCTTTGTAGCTCTTGCCCAACAGTCTTCTGATCCTCTCGCTCATCTCGTCTGCGGCCTTATTGGTAAAGGTCATTGTAAGTATGGAAGACGGAGGAACTTTAAGTGTGCCGCTCAGATAAGCAAATCTGTGGGTGATTACCTTGGTTTTACCGCTGCCGGCACCGGCAAGGACAAGCAAGGGGCCTTTGTTGTGAAGAACGGCCTCTCTCTGTTGAGGATTAAGGTCTTTTATTGCGGCATTTTTGTTCATATTATATTGCTATCGATATGATGTAAAAAAAAATAAGAAGAACAAGCCCTCTCTATTCTTAAACATCGGTTTTCCACAAGAGATTGCAATACTCTACTTTAACAGATTCAGGGTATAAATTGGTATCATTGTCCTGTAATTTTACAGTTCAGGCCTGTATTTGAGCGGCTTATTCGACGGTAACGCTTTTTGCGAGGTTTCTGGGCTGGTCGACGTTGCATTTTCGAAAGACAGCTATGTGATAGGCGAGAAGCTGCAAGGGAATACTAAACAGGACCGGTGTAAGATAATGATTTATTCGAGGAATGAAGATTGTGTGCGATGCAAGTGAGGATATGTCACTGTCCCCATTTTCCGCAATGGCGATAACTGTGCCGCCGCGGCTTTTTACTTCCTCTATGTTGGAAAGTATTTTCTTGTGGACTTTGTCCAGCGGCACAAGAACCAGGACAGGCATGTCATCATCAATAAGGGCTATCGGCCCATGTTTCATTTCCCCGGCCGGGTAACCCTCTGCGTGAATATACGATATTTCCTTTAATTTAAGCGCCCCCTCAAGAGCTATCGGGTAATTAATTCCTCTTCCCATATAAAGGAAGTCTTTGACCCTGGAGAATTTTTTCGCAATTTTCAATATTGAGTCGTTAAGTTTTAGGGAATCCTTAACTTTTTTGGGTAAATGAACAAGGTCGCTAAGCAGTTGTCGGGTTTCTTTCGCGTTAACCGCACCTTTTGCCTTTGCCATAGCAACGGAAAAAAGATAAAGCGCGACAAGCTGTGTAGTGAATGCCTTTGTTGAAGCAACACTTATTTCAGGCCCTGAATGAGTGTAAAAGACGCTGTCGGCGTGACGAGAGGACGTACTGCCTACGACATTACAGATACTGAGGACTTTTGCTCCGCATTTTTTGGCTTCTCTCTGAACAGCAAGCGTGTCAGCTGTTTCTCCTGACTGAGTTATGACGATAACCAAACTGTTTTTGGGAATAATTGGGTTTCTATACCTGAATTCAGACGCAATCTCGACTTCTGATGATACTCTGGCTATATTTTCCAGCATGTATTTGCCGACGAGGGCCGCATGCCAGGAAGTACCGCAGGCAATAAGAAAGATCTTTTTGAAATTTTTCAATTTATTTGTTGTTATAGCAAACTCATCAAGATTTACATCTGCATCATCAAGAGAAAACCGCCCTCTGATCGTGTCCGTGATCGCACGCGGCTGTTCAAATATTTCTTTTAACATAAAATGTTTGTATCCGCTTTTTTCAGCCAATGAAGTATTCCATGAAATATTTGTAATATTTTCTTTTATAGATTTGCCGCGGGGATCAGACAATGAAATCCCGGAACCTGTGATCACTGCCATTTCTCCGTTGTCCAGAATTATTACGTTTCTTGTATGTTTTAGAAAAGCCGGTATATCGGAAGAGATAAAGAACTGTTTGACACCCAGACCTATTATCAGGGGGCTGTCTTTCTTTACTGCCACGATCCTGTCGGGGTACTTTTCGCTTATAACGCCAAGGGCATAGGCGCCTTTTAAGTGTATAAGGGCTTTTCGTGTTGCCTCTTCTATATTAAGCCCGTTCTTAACATAATTGCTAATGAGATGGCAGATGACCTCTGTGTCAGTCTCAGATGTAAAAATGTGCCCCTTTTTTTTCAACATGGCCCTAAGCTCGAGATAATTCTCAATGATGCCGTTATGAACGACAACAACGCCGCCTGCTTTATGAGGATGTGCATTTTTTTCGGAAGGTTTTCCGTGAGTCGCCCAGCGCGTATGTCCGATACCAACGTGACTCTGCAGTTTTTTGCCTTTAATTGATGTTTCCAATTCTTTGATCTTGCCCGCACAGCGTCTTACATCTATCCCTTTATTACCGAAGAAGGCGATTCCGGCTGAATCATAGCCCCGATACTCGAGTTTCTTCAGCCCATCGATAAGTATAGGGACGGCGTTTTTTTTGCCTATATATCCAATAATTCCGCACATAATAGAAAAAGTTAAAAGCTTGCCCGCCTGGTAGTATGGCGGGTTGAAAGTTAAAAACAGAATGCAATTTATCAGGTTTCAAATAAAAGAAATGCCGAAATATTATTTTTCTCCGGGTTTAGCTTTTAACTGTCCTTTAATTGACCAGCCCAGAATATTCTTTTGACCGGCCCGGCTTATTGCAAGAGCGCCGGCGGGAACGTTCTTTGTTACTGTCGCGCCGGCGGCAATGTATGCGCCCTTACCTATTATAACAGGCGCTATGATCTGACTGTCACTGCCGATAAATACATCTGACCTGATAATGGTCTTGTGCTTTTTCCTGCCGTCATAATTGCATGTGATAGTGCCGGCTCCTATATTGACGTTTTGTCCTATAAGGGCGTCTCCAACATAACTTAGATGTGATATCTTGGTACCGTCTCCGATGTTTGATGTCTTGATCTCAACGAAATTCCCTATTTTCACATTACGGCCTATATTGCTTTGCGGCCTGATGTGGGCGGACGGCCCAATGACCGAGCCTTTGCTAACCCTGCAGTTTTCGATTAAAGAGTTGTCTTTTATGGAGACTTTGTCACTAATCGTACTGTCAAGTATTCTCACGCCGGGATAAATGATACAGTTTCTTCCTATGGATGTATTGCCTTCAATGTACGTATTTGGGTATACAACCGTGTCCTTTCCTATTTTCACTGAGGAGTGAACAAGAGATGAAGAAGGATTAATGAACGTAACTCCAGAGTTCATTAATTTTGATATGTTACGTTTGTTCAATGTCTCAAGTGCTTTGTGAAGCTCGGCCCTGGTATTAATTCCCATGACCTCTTCAGCAGGGCAGTTATACGCTTCAACCTTACGGCGTTCTTTAACTGCTATAGCGACGATATCAGTCAAATAGTATTCACCTGAAAGCCGGCGTTTTTTCAGTTTGCTCAGAAAGCCCAGGATATCAGGTTCTATTGCATAGATCCCGCCGTTTAATTCTGTCAGCTCTTTTTTCTCATTAGCAGAGGCATGCTTATCTTCTATAATGCCGGATACTTGTCCGCGGCTGTCGCGGGAAATTCTGCCATATCCGGTAAGAGATTCGTCAATAAAAGAAAGGAGTGAAAGATCGTTATTGCTGCGCCTGTGGTTGCTCAAAAATTTTTTTATTGTATTTGATGTTGTTAGGGGTGAGTCACCGTTGAGAACAAGAAGCGTACTGTTTTTTATTCCTCTTAAGGCTTTCTCTGCTTCCAGCAGGGCGTTGCCGGTACCAAGAAGTTTCTTTTGCGTGACAAAAGACACAGATCTGTCCGTGATCTGTTCTTCGACCTCATCAGCGCCGTTGCCGACAACTATTACCAGCCTTTCGGGCTTAAGGGCTTTTACAGCATCAACAGTATGCTGCAGAATTGGCTTTCCCAAAATTTTGTGAAGAACCTTTGGCTTGCGGGTTTTCATCCTTTTGCCTTGTCCTGCAGCCAGGATCACCGCGGAAAGATTCATATTGAACTCCTTTTATCATGATTGATCGTCGGTAAAGCGAAATATTTGATATTAAGGGCAAGCATATTTTCCTAATATGATAATGCTTTTGGGGTGTTATTTCAATTAAATGAGAGAGTACCACACTCCCGTGATTCATAACGATGTCAGGGACTATCTTTTTCTGTGAGCTTCAAAAAGTATTTCTTCCACCATCTGGCAGAGGACATGCCCAAGTGTTATGTGAGTTTCCTGAATGCGCGGAGTACTGCCGGAAGGGACGGCAAACACATAGTCTGACTTTGCCGCCAGTTTATCGCCTTTTGCTCCGGTAAAGGCGATTATTTTCAATTTCTTCTTTTTGGCAACATCAACAGCTTTAAGGATATTGGGGGAGTTGCCGCTTGTGCTTATTGCAATAATAACATCGCCTTCCTGGGCAAGCGCTTTAATCTGTCTTGCAAAGATATCTGAAAAATCATAATCATTTGCAATAGACGTAATGATCGCAGTGTCGGTATTGAGGGCAATAGCGGGAAGTCCGGGACGCTCTTTCATGAAGCGGTTAACAAACTCAGCCGCAATATGTGATGCATCTGCAGCACTTCCTCCATTGCCGAAAAGGATTAGTTTGTTCCCTTTGTTGAACATACCGGAAAGAAGCTTTGACACATCAATCACTGTGTCAAGGTTTTCTTTAATGAACTTCTGCTTGACGGATATGCTCTCTTCAAATGCTTTAAGGATCTTTTCTTTCATTGCGACCGGTCCGGGGTTAATTCATTTTCTGCCTGGTTTTTATGGTATTAAATAGGTGTAAAATAGTCAATGTCAAATTGGCAATAATCTGATTTTCCTGTGAATTCCAGTATCTTTGGCTCCGGGCATTATTGCCTCTGAAAGGGCGTCAAGGTTCCTGGAGGAGGTTCTTTCATATGAAGCGGTAAAGCCTGTTCCGGGGAAAAACCAGGAAAGTCCCGTGATTCCGAGTGCTTTAAGAAACCATCTTCCGGTTGTCTTAGTGATAACGGTTTTCATTAAAGTATGTTAATGAATTTCAGTTATAATGCTGATTTCTTCAGATGGCGGACTCTCTTTATTGCTTGTAACAGCGGTTATTCTGTAATAGTACTTGATTGAAGGCTTGATATCTTTGTCAGTAAAGGCGGGCGTGACGGTTTCACCTACAGGATCAAATCTAAGTCCGGTCGAGCGGTAGATAACGTATGATATGTTTTCTTTTTCAGGGATCTCCTCCCAGGCCAGAACAATGCTTGTCCGGGTATAAACGGCAATAAGTCCGGTCGGCGCCGGGGGCGGGTTTATTGCCGGTTTTTCAGACTGTATCTCAGAGTATCCAGCCGCCACAATATTGGAATCTCTGCTCATCCGGTTGTTCCTGTCCATTACAACTACTTTATAAGCATAAGCCTGTCCGATAACCGCCTTTTTGTCTATGTATTCAAAATTTCTGCCTCCGCCGGGTATAAAATCAAGAGACCTGAATTTGCATTCGCACTCTTTGATCATAACTCCTTCCGGGATCTCCGCCCTGAAAACAACAAAACCCTTTAGGGCTTCATCAGGGAAATCCTCGTCAGAGGGTGTTTCCCAATTAAGATAAATGCTGTCGTTAATAACAGAGACGTTTAGGGATGTTACGGCAGATACTTCTGTATAAGGCGCAACAGCGACCGGGTCACCCCTTCGGCCGCATGACACAAAGAACGCAGCGAGTAAAAGGCATAAAAAAATTATCAGTTTATTTTGTATCACAGATTTTTTTGAGTTTATTTATACGTTCAGAGACCCTTTTCCTGGCAGTTCCGCCGTAAGAATCTCTTCTGTTGATCGAAGCCTCAACAGAAATATATTTGTATATGTCCCTGTCGATTTCTTTTGAAAACCGCCTGAATTCTTTTATATCAGTGTCAGGAAGCGACTTTTTCTTATTAATGCAGTATTTAACTATCTCACCGGTAACTCTGTGGGCTTCCCGGAACGGCACCCCTTTTCCTGCAAGGTACTCCGCAATGTCCGTTGCCGTTAAAAACCCGCTTTCAGCGGCTTTTTTCATAGCCTGCCGTTTGAATCTTATCAGGGGCATCATTTCAACCAGAATGGAAAGGCATGCCTTGACAGTATCAACGGTTTCGAATAAGGGGGATTTGTCTTCCTGCAGGTCCCTGTTATATGTAAGCGGCAACCCTTTTAAAACGATAAACATGCCAAGCAGATTACTGATGACGGCACCGGATTTTCCCCGAATAAGCTCCATGACATCGGGATTTTTTTTCTGGGGCATTATACTTGAGCCTGTTGCGTATGAATCCGGCAGTTCAATAAATCCAAATTCCCCGCTGTTCCATAGGACGAATTCTTCCGCAAGACGGGACAAGTGGGTCATAAGAAGGCTTGATGCTGAAAGGAATTCAATAATAAAATCCCTGTCGGACACTGAGTCCATGCTGTTTTCCGATACAGAGGGGAAATTCAAAAGCCGCGCGACATATTTTCTGTCGATCGGCAGGGTCGTCCCGGCAAGGGCGCATGAGCCAAGGGGGAGTACGTTGATTCTGCCCGCACAGTCTTTAAATCTGTGCAGGTCCCTGTCAAGCATCTCAAAATAAGCCAGCATATGATGTGAGAGAAGCACAGGCTGTGCTTTTTGAAGGTGCGTGTACCCCGGCATAACCGAATCAATATTCTTTTCAGCAATGCTGACAAGGTTTTTCTGGAGACTCGCTGTCAATTTCAGTATTTCTGTTATCTCATCCCTGAGAAAGAGCCTCAGGTCAAGGGCAACCTGGTCATTCCGGCTCCTTGCGGTATGCAGTTTGCCTCCTGCAGGCCCTATCTTTTTGATAAGGGCGTATTCAATATTCATATGAACGTCTTCCAGGTCGTCCCTGAATTTGAACTTCCCTTTTTGTATTTCCTGCTTTATTCCGTTGAGGCCGTCAAGGATCAACCGGGCATCCGGAGCAGATATTATCTTCTGCTTTTTAAGCATCCTGGCATGGGCAATGCTGCCTTCGATGTCGTATTTCCACAGTCGTTTGTCAGAGGATACCGAAGAAGTAAAGACATCAACTGTCTTTTTTGTTTTATCTGTAAATCTGCCTGCCCAGGGTTTTTTCATTTAAGGTAAGAATAAAACTAAAACCGATTAGTAGTCAACCCGAAAAATGCGGTTGCATTTTTCGCCCGAAGGGCTGACCAATAAAAATAAAGTCATTTTTAGACGATATTTTATTGTGCTTGTCAGGGTACCTAAAGGAAAATGCTCGCATTTTTTTGTACAGTCTGTTTTTGCAATAAATTATTATATTGGAATGGTTTATATCACAAATAGATTTGCAACTGCATTTTACGGGTCAAGAGGATCGTTTTCAGATTATGTAAATCGACCCTGAGGGTGCTATTAAGGCTGGTCAGTCCGGATTTCCAGGCATACAGAGATACAGACAATAGAATACTATACGGTTTTCTGATTGGCTGAAAGAGCAGGCTGTTTCGGGTGTTCGTCGCAAACATCTTCAATTGCTTCCGGTTTATTAATATTTGATGCACTTACTTTATGAGGAAGTTCTTTGTCAAGCGGCGATAAAATTCCCCGTTTCACCTCAACTACAGACGGGTTCTTGCACTGAAATTTCTCAATCAGATAATCAACGGCTTTCTGCGGCTTTAACACGTTGCCGCATGTAAATATATCGACTGCGGCATATTCATATTCGGGCCATGTATGAATACTCAGGTGAGATTCCGCGATCACTACCATGCCGCTTATCCCAAACGGACTAAACTCATGGAAAGCTACTTCAACTATAGTGGCGTCTGCAATTTTTGCGGCAGTAACTAATACGTTCTGGACTTCTTCTAAATTACTCAGAATCTTTGCACTGCATTCCTTCAATTCTACGAGCAGATGGGTACCTAACGCATACAATTATCTACCTCCCTTTTTCGCAAGAAAAACAATACCGCACAGATACCTCTCTTGCGTATGAAAAAATACAGCATAATGAAACTTTTGTCAAGCAAAAACTGCAATTTAACGTTTTTTTTCATGCCTTTACAAGGCATACCCTTTGTGATAAACTAAAATTATCAGGCGTAAATGAAAAACAAGCTCTTCTTAGTTTTTTTATCGGCACTATCTGTTGTGACCGTGGTTGTAATCAGCAACCGGGAAGACGGGGTAAAAACATTCCCCTCATATAAGATGTCCTCCATGAGCGGATTCCATTTGACTCACAAAGAAAGTGATGAGGTCAAATGGGAAGTTACTGCTGAAAAAGCAACGTTTCCAAAAGGTAACAGGGAAATTATTCTTGAGGAATTGATAATGCGGATACACGATGAAAAGGAAATGGTCGTTAAGAGCGGTAATGGAATGTATGATATTGAAAAAAGAAATCTTACAATGACGAGGCCGGTAGAAATAGACATAGAAGGGGCTTTGCTTACGACTGATTCGCTACATTGGAACGGTGAAAAGGGGATTATATCAACAGGAGATAATATAGAGTTTAAAGGTGATAAATTCCTGATCGAGGGTACAGGGCTTTCTGCAAACATAACAGAGAGAAAAATAAGAGTATTTAATAATGTTAAAGGTACTTTTTACCGTTAGAATATTAATAATATTATTGAGTTTTGTATTATTCGATTCACTGGCTGTTTTCTGCTATGCGGCCAATGAAGCGCCTATCGTAATAACTTCTCATACTCTTACGGTAGACAGTAAGAATAATACAGCTGTTTTTGAGGGAGAGGTAGTAGCAAAGACCGGGGATATAGTAATTTATTCAGATAAGATGGAAGTTTCATATAGTGATATCCAGGGGGAAATTACGGCGATACATGCTTCCGGAAAGGTTCGAGTCCATAAAGAAGAACGGGCGATATTTTCTGAGGAGGCACACTATTCCGGAGTAGAAGAGAAGATCATTTTCACCGGGGCCCCGAAAGTAGTTGATGGAGAAAATATGATCACGGGAGTGGAAATAATCTATTTTATCAAGGACGACCGTACAGTTGTAAGAGAGAGCCGTGTGATAATAAAGCAGGCCGAGGAATAAGTATGCACTCCATAGAGGTTAAAGGACTGAAAAAAAGTTACAACGGCAAGCATATTGTTACCGATGTCAGTCTGCACATCAAGTCCGGAGAGATTGTGGGCCTGCTTGGGCCGAACGGTGCAGGAAAAACAACTACTTTTTATATGATACTGGGACTTATATCACCTGATGATGGGACCATTACCCTTAATAATGACAGCCTTGATAATTTACCGATGTATGTGAGGGCGAGGAAAGGTATTGGTTACCTTCCTCAGGAGACTTCGATCTTCAGAAAATTGAGTGTTGAAGACAATATAAAGGCAGTGCTTGAGATATCCGGCAATAATCGTGAGGAAAGGGATAGAAAACTGAAAAGTATTCTTGATGAATTTAAACTTGTTCCTTTTGCCGGCAAACTGGGATATCAGCTGTCTGGAGGAGAACGCAGGAAAGTGGAGATAGCCAGAGCCATAGCGGTGGACCCGTTATTTATCCTGCTTGATGAACCCTTTGCTGGGATTGACCCTCTTTCTGTAATAGAGCTTAAGAAGACCATAAAACAGCTTACGGACAGGAACATAGGATTGATCATAACCGACCATAATGTTAGAGAGACTCTTTCGATAACTAACAGGGCATATATCATTAACGAAGGACGGATATTTGCACACGGAGTACCAACTGATCTTATCGCTGATGAAAAAGTTAAGAAGGCATATCTTGGTGAGGAATTTACTCTGTAATGGCAATTACACAAAGACTTGATCTCAGGCTGTCACAGAAGTTAATACTGACTCCCCAGCTTCAGCTGTCAATTAAGCTTTTACAGTTGCCTCAGCTGGAACTTTCGCAGAAACTGACCCAGGAGCTTATGGAGAATCCTGTACTTGAAGAGGTCTCGGAGAGGGAGCCTGAAACCAGTTCGGAAACCTCTGAGATATCAAATTCCCAGGAGTCTGCTGAGGATGTGTCAGAGGATATGGAAGCCCCGCTGGAGAAGATCTTCGGGTTTACTTCTGATGATTATTTTGAGGAAAGAGGAAGTGACGGCAGGGACCTGGGCTATTTCACTGATGGAATGGAGATCATTTCTCCTTTTGATCGTGACAGTAAACGGGTCGATCTTCATGAGTATCTGCTTTGGCAGCTCAGGCTGTCACGTACGTCTGACACGGTGCGGCAGGTTGCAGAAGTCGTGTTGGGGAATTTAAACGAAGACGGCTATTTGCAGTCTTCCGTCGAGGAGATCGCGAAACAGGCAGAGACTGATATAGAAACTGCTGAGGAAGCCGTATCGCTTATTTGTGAATTCGACCCGCCCGGAGTGGGGGCTAAAGACCTGCGTGAATGCCTGTTGTTACAGCTGAAGCCATTGAGTCTTGAGAATACACTTGTTGAAAAAATTCTCTCACATGGCTTTGAAGAACTCGAGAAAAAGAAATTCAAAAAACTTGCATCAAAGTTTAATGTTTCTACGGATGAAATATTGGCCGCAGTTAAGATTATAGAAGGACTTGAGCCCAGGCCTGGAAGAAATTATTCCATTGAGGAAACAATACACATAATACCCGATGTATATATAGAAGAGTCGGAAGGGAAATACAGAATAATACTTAATGACGAGGGTATTCCCAGACTCAGATTGTCTAATTATTACCGAAGGCTTCTTGCGAACAAAAAGAACCTCGGGCAGAAGGAAAAGCAGTTCCTTGAGGATAAATTACGCTCCGCTGTTTGGCTGCTTAAAAGTCTCGATCAGCGAAACAAGACTATTTACCGTGTAACTGAAAGTATTCTTAAGTTTCAGTGGGAATTTTTCAGGCATGGACTGCAATATCTTAAGCCCTTAAATCTCAAAGATATAGCTGAAGATCTTGGAATGCACGAAAGCACAATAAGCAGGGTGACGTCAAATAAATATCTGCAGTGTCCCCGTGGCCTTTTAAATTTCAGGTTCTTTTTAAGCAATGCTGTCCATTCCGGGGCCGGGGATGTTTCGTCTTCAATAGTAAAGGAACTTTTGAAGCAGTTAGTATCCGGTGAAGACCCCAGGTCGCCTTTAAGCGACAAAGATATTGTTGAATTACTCAACCGCAGGGATATAAATATCGCTCGCAGGACTGTGGCAAAATACAGGGAGGAACTAAAGATCCCGTCTCTCACGAGACGAAAAAAATGGACTTAAGATTTACTTTCCGGGCCAGGCAGTATAATGAATGCAATCCAGGAGGTGAGAATGAACATAATCATTACGGGAAGACATCTGGAACTGACAGACAATCTTAAGAATTATGCTGAAGTAAAGATACAGAAATTCAAAAAATATTTTGATAATATCACTGAAGCAACGATAACTCTCAGTGTTGAGAAATACAGACACAAAGCAGAAGTCCTGTTAAGGGTCAATGGATTGATGCTGCAGGCGGAAAGTGTTACCGGTGAGATGTATTCCTCTCTTGATGAAGTTGCGGAGAAACTGGAGCGGCAGGTTAAAAAACAGAAAGACAAATGGATTTCAAACAGAAAGGGAGAAGACAAGCCGCTAGAGGCTGTTAAACAGGAGGAGCAGACACCTGTGATTGTAAAGAGAAAACAGTTTGATATCAAGCCAATGAGTCCTGATGAAGCGGCGATGCAGATGGAATTACTGGATAAGAATTTTTTTGTTTTCACAAATTCATCTTCAGGAAGCATGAACGTATTGTACAGAAGAAGAGACGGTAATTTCGGACTCATAGAACCGGCGCAATAATGCCAAGAACCAGAGACCGGCTTTCCATAGTTATCCTGACCGGCCTGTCGGGTGCGGGAAAATCAGTAGTTCTTAATGCTCTCGAAGACAGCGGGTTCTTCTGTGTGGACAACATTCCTGTTTCTCTTATCAGAACATTTGCCCACCTGTGTCATAAAACTCCTGATATAAAAAGAATAGCTATCGGTATTGATATAAGAGAACGGAAGTTTTCCACCAATTTGACTGAGTCAATTTCATCTCTGAGAAAAGCCCAGAAAATAGAAATAATATTCCTTGAGGCTGATGACGAAACTTTATTCAGGCGTTTCAAGGAAACAAGACGGCCGCATCCTCTTGGCTATAAGGACATGAAAAAAGCAATCCGGCTGGAGACAAAGATATTATCAGAGATAAGGCGGGCAGCCGACAGAATAATCGATACGTCGTCTTTAACGCCTCATCAGCTGAGAAAGATATTTACGGCCCGCTATTCAAGGGGAGAAGAAAAATCAATAGGGGTGACGCTGGTATCGTTCGGATATAAATATGGAATACCGTCTGAAGCGGACCTGTTATTTGATGTAAGGTTTCTGCCAAACCCCTATTTCATTAAGGACTTAAGGCCGCATGATGGTACTACTTTAAAGGTAAAGAATTTTGTTCTCAGAAAAAAAGAAACAAAGAGTTTCCTTGAAAAACTATATCCTCTTCTTGAGTTCCTTATTCCAAGGTATAAAGAAGAAGGGAGAAATTTACTCACTATAGGGATAGGATGTACCGGAGGGAGACACAGATCTACTGCCATTGTTGAAGAGGTCGGGAAGTTTCTTAAGAAGCACAAGTTTAATGTTGTTATCAACCACAGGGACCTTCATGAGGTGCATGAGTAGAAACCCTTAACTACACTGAACATAAAAACTGTTCAAGTTTGTTCAATGTAGTTCAATATCCCGTGAAGTCATATACCAAACTACGGGACAGGTAGTTCAAAATAGACAAGAAAATGACGAGTTCAGAATCTATTCCGCCAAACAAGGCATGGGAAGCTGGTGAAATAGTTCTATCCGACACCTTTTAAAATAAACGCTGAGGAATTGACCAAATAACGCTTTACATAAAAAGCTAAAACAAAATATTAATGATTTGTCGATTATAGAACGGTTGAGGCAGTTTTTCA
>VAPC010197410.1_pt1 | contig 18287 bp, 14 predicted proteins | sample 3395121 | NCBI WGS metagenome assembly VAPC01 (sample SAMN08290434, study PRJNA428436) | hydrothermal vent metagenome | isolation source: Deep-sea hydrothermal vent chimney | place: Indian Ocean: Southwest Indian Ridge | depth 1711 m m
CACAGTGAACTGTAAGTGATTGATAACTCAACTACGGTATGGGCTGGGCAAGCACCACAAGTGACTGATTAATAAAGAAAGTTAATGTTTATATTCTGGCTGCGAACCAGGCGGTCGGGAGTTCGAATCTCTCCGGGCGCGCCAATAATTCAGAACTTCAACAAGCGGTTAGCGCGTTATGCACTAGCCGCTTTTTGCTTCAGTATCACCAGTGCCGGACTTTCCGTCACGGACCCTGTTTGCAGCCTCTATCAACTCCTCCAACTCGGGTGCAAAATGATAGTTTGTGATGTCTCCATTGCGATGACCGAGCAATACCTTGCGGGTCTCCAAATCAACGCCAGCCGCCCTTAAGCGTCGCCCGAAAGTGTGTTTGAGGTCATAGACAGGGATGGAAGTGACAACGCAGGCTAAACTGTTTTTCGAAGAGGGTTAATCCATGGAGATCACTTTCATTTCCCACCCTGATTGCGAGTTGCACGATACCGGCGCCGGTCATCCCGAGTCGCCCGCGCGTGTCAGGACGGTGCTGGATTATCTGCCGACCAGGGAGATCTGGCAGCAGTTGGCGCAGCATGAGGCGCCGCTGGCCAGTCGTGAGCAGCTCTGTCGGGTGCACGACAAGGACTACGTGGATACAGTGTTCACTGCCGAACCATCAGAGGGTCGCGTCTACCTCGATCCTGATACCAGCATGGCCCCGCATTCACTGAACGCCGCCCTGCGTGCTGCCGGTTCCGTCGTCATGGCGGTGGACCTTGTTATGCTGGATGGACCGAATCACGCCTTCTGCTGCGTGCGGCCCTGTGGCCATCATGCCGAGGTCGCGCGCCCGATGGGCTTTTGTATGTTTAACAATGTTGCCGTTGGCGCCCGCTATGCACAGGACCAGTACGGTCTAAAACGGGTCGCGATCGTTGATTTTGATGTGCACCACGGTAATGGTACCGAGGACATCTTTCGCGACGATTCATCCGTGTTCTTCAGCTCCACCTTTCAGCATCCCTTCTATCCCGGCAGCGGCGCAGACACCCGGTCCGATCACATCGTGAATGTACCCTTGCCGGCAGGAACCCGGGGAGACCGGTTTCGTGCTGCCTTCGAGGAACAGATTCTTCCCGCACTTAAGGGCTTCAAACCCGAGTTGCTGTTTATCTCTGCCGGTTTCGATGCGCACGATGACGATCCGCTGGCACAGCTTTGCCTGCAGGAAGAGGACTTCGCCTGGGCCACCGGAAAGATTAGCGAGGTTGCCGATGAGTACGCGCAAGGGCGTGTCGTCTCCGTGCTGGAGGGCGGTTACAGCTTGCCGGCACTGGCCCGCAGTGTGGAGGCACACCTGCAGGCGATGTTGTAATTGCAGGAACGATCGCCGGGTGAAATAGCCGGCAATGGGCGTTTATATGAGCCCGAGTGCCTTGGGAAGGGAGTTGCGGTTTACCTTTCCACTGGGGCTGTGCGGAAGCTCGGTGACGATATGTATTTTCACGGGCATCATGAACCGGGGAAGTTTCTTCCTGCACTGGTCAAGAATATCCGCTTCATCCAGTCTGCCGTCCTGAACAACCGCGGCATGGATCGCTTCACCATAGATAGTGTCGGGAACTCCGAATGCTGCTGCTTCCCTGACCCCGGCAATATTAAGAAGCACATCGTCGATCTGTGCCGGAGAAATTTTTTCGCCACCGCGGTTGATGAGATCCTTCAGGCGTCCCAGTAGCGTAATAAATCCATTCTTGTCAATCTCGCCCAGGTCTCCGGTACGGAGGTAGCCATTGCTGAAGGCGTTTGCGTTGGCCTCGGGATTGTCAAGGTATCCGTTCATGACGTTTTCGCCACGGATGGCGACTTCGCCTTTTTCACCGGTTGCCAGGATGTTTCCTTCCGGGCCCAGGATTGCAACCTCGACGCCGGTGCCCTGGCCGACGGACCCTGTGACACGGTCCGCTGGCGGCAGCGGGTTGGATGCAATCTGGTGGGCGGCTTCGGTCATGCCGTAGGCCTCCAGCAAGGAGGTACCCAGCAGTTCTTCAATTCTGGCCCGTGTCTCCGGTGCAAGGAACGAGCTGCATGAGCGAACAAAGCGGAATTGCCCTTCGGGTATGTCCTGCATCGCGGCATTGCCGAGGAGAATCTGGTGTATCGATGGCACGGCTGTGTACCAGGTCGGTTGTTCTGCAAGCGTCCATTCAACGAAATGGCTGGCGGAAAATCTGGGTGCGAGGATCACGCGCCCGCCACTGTAAAGCGTGGCAAGGAGGGCGGCTACCAGGCCGTGTACATGGAACAGCGGCATCACCAGCAGTGTCGAGTCATCCGGCGAGAGCTTGTAGGTGGCTATGATGTTGTTAATAGAAGCAAGCAGGTTTGCATGGCTGAGAGGTACCCACTTGGGCTTGCCGGTCGTCCCGCTGGTTTGCAGCAGCAGCGCAATAGTATCGACATCGGGAACCTGGTTCCGGGGCACGTCACCCTCGAGCATGCCGTCAATTCGTAAATCAGGGTGCATACTCCAGCAGGGTATGCCAACTCGTGTAGCCGCCTCACGCAGGGCGCCAGGGCCAGGTGAAATAATGAGTGCACCCGGTTGCCCGTCGTTCATTGGCTCGGCGGCGAGATCTGCCGTCAGGGCCGGGTTAAGTAGCATGGCAGGAATACCGTTCCAGGCAAGCGCAAGAAATGAAACAACAAACTCAGGACAATTCGAGAAGGAGAGGGCTATCGGCCGGTTCTTCGGCCAGTCAACGGTGGCTGGTTGTATTGACTCGGCCGTTTTTATGATCGCATCCATCAGCTGGCCGTAGGTCAGGCTCAGCCCGCCGCCGGGCACGGCAAGCGCAATTTTGTCCGCATTTTTCCGCGCGATTTGTTCAAGAATTCGAAGTGAATGGGTCATGATGTTCTGCATGCATTCTGGTATTTCAGCGTATGTTACCTTCTTGAGCAGACATATTGCAGTAACTAGCCTGGCGCGCTGCAGTGTCGCTCAATAAACCCGGATATTGCCTTGTAGGCGTCCGGGTCCTGGCTCAGAAAGTTATGACCTCCCGCGAAGAAGCGTAATTCTGCATCGGTAATCTGCCCGTGAAGGTTTCTGACAACCTCCGGTCTGGCCTGCCTGTCGAATTCTCCGCCACAAACCAGTGTTGGTACCTGAATGGCCGGCAGGCGATCAAAGGTGTCGTGATGGCTGCGGGCCTCGATCTGGTGGGTAATGCCGGTAATGCCGCCGGGTTCCGAGAGGAAGGGTGAGGCGTTCGCTGCCGCTTCCTTCAGCATACGTCCGGTTTCTTCGGGATTCCCGGTCTGCCAGGACTCGTTGTAACGGTCATCCCCGATCGCAAGCATCTTTCGTGAACGCTCGGGAGGAGACAGGTCGGATAAATCATGAATAGGGTAGGAAGAACCGCCCGCGCCACCTGCCGCGGTACAGCAGAGTACCAGGCTGCGTACCCGTTGCGGATAACGGATCGCCAGTTCCTGTGCGACCATGCCGCCAAAGGACACGCCGGTGACATGGGCGCTTTTCCAGTTAACGGCATCCATAACCGCCGCTGCGTCCTGCGCATATTGCGCCATGGTGTACGTTTCGTCGGGTTTGTCAGTGAGCCCGGTTCCACGCTGGTCGAATGCGAGGATCTCAAACCTGTCAGCAAGGTAGCTGTCGAAGACGTTCGACTGGCTGCGCAGATCGCCCCCAACACCGCCAAGAAACAGCACTGGGAAGCCCGTTCCACTGTGCTGGTAATGAATGTTTATGTCCGTGGTTTTTGTGTGGGGCATAACCGGTTCCGTTTGTTACTTTCAGTGCTCTCGGCTTGTTGTAGTCATCAGTCGTTGTACAACTTGTCGGCGTGGCAGGCGAGGTGCTCACCGATAAACGTGGCGATGAAGTGATAGCTGTGATCATAATCCTCCTGCATGCGCAGGGTCAGCGGGAAGTCGCGCGCTTCGCAGGCAGCCTGCAGGTTTTGCGGGTAGAGTTGCACCTTCAGGAATTGGTCACCGGTGCCACTGTCAATGAGCAGGGGAATGGGTGGTGCACCTGCCGTAACCAGTGCGGTGGCATCGTATGCCTCCCAGGTCTGCTGATCCTCGCCGAGGTAGGCCTCGAAGCATCCCTGGCCCCAGTCGCTGACCATGGGATTGCATATGGGCGCAAAGGCAGAAACGGATCGATAGGCACCGGGATTTTTCAGGGCGCAGATCAGGGCGCCATGACCGCCCATGGAGTGGCCACTGATGGACTTGACGCCTGGCAGGATGGGCAGCTCGCACTCGATCAGCTCAGGCAGTTCCCGTGTTACGTAATCGTACATCTGGTAGTGCTCTGACCAGGGCGGCTCTGTGGCGTTAACGTAAAAGCCGGCACCCTTACCGAGATCGTATTGATTCTGGCCGTCCGCCACGTCGGTGCCGCGCGGACTGGTGTCGGGAAATACCAGTGCAACCCCCAGTTCTGCGGCATAGCGTTGCATGCCACCCTTGGTGCGCGCGTTGTCATCGGTACAGGTAAGGCCGGACAGCCAATACACTGCCGGAACGGACTCGCTGGCCGCCCTGGGTGGCAGGTAGACAGAAAACCGCATGGTGCAATTGCACATGTCCGATGTATGCCGGTAACGGTTGAGCCAGCCACCGAATTCTTTGATGTGTTCAATCTGCTGCATGTGAAGCTCCTGAAATAGTCATGTGACAATGCATTTTGTCTGCGCAGTTCATCCCGCCGACAGGGGCGTGGAGGTATCCCCCGGCCCTGCAAACCACCTTATCCGCATTTACAGTATTTGGTATAACGTATACAACATACCAGATACTGTAAATGCGGAGCCCCCATAATGTCCAGTTCTGCTATTTGCTCGCTAATAGTGAATGACCGCTTGCAACACAAGTAATCTGGTATACAATATACAAAAAATACGTGTATCTTCCCCTGATTTTCGCGGATTTCTCGATCCGGGTGGTGAGTGAATAGCTGTACATATCAGGTCATAGGGCGTCCTGCAGGAGAAAATTCTCTGGCCAGGCGCAACTGGACCAGGCAATAAATCGGGAGGTTAGGCGATGACAGAGTCCACCCAGGCAGTGATCAAGCGTGGCCATCCGGGTAAGAGCAGGAAGCGGGGCAGGAAGACTCCGAAAGGCAGGCAGGTGGAGCCAGTCGCACTGGAAGAGGTGCAAGTCCTGCTGGGGGATGAACCCCGGCGCCGCGACCTCCTCATCGAGTACCTGCATCTGATTCAGGATAAATACGGTCATCTGTCAGCACGCCATTTGTCGGCACTGGCGGCCGAGATGCGACTGGCGCAAGCCGAGGTTTACGAAGTTGCAACCTTCTACGCGCATTTTGATGTGGTGCGTGAAAATGAAGTGCCGCCACCCGCCCTGACGATACGCGTCTGCGATGGCATCGCCTGCGAAATGGCCGGCGCCCAAACCCTGCTGGCAGAACTGTGTGAGCAGTTCGATGCGGATGTACGTGTCGTGCACGCGCCGTGCATGGGACGTTGCGACCAGGCCCCCGTTGCCGAGGTGGGTCACAACCACATGGTAAGCACCAGCAGTGCTGCCGTGGTCGAGGCGGCTAACAAAGGCCGCACGGCGCACCAAGTGCCGGATTACATTGATTACGACAGTTACGTGGCACAGGGTGGTTACACACTGTGGCGTGAATGCCTGTCGGGCAAGCGTACCGTTGAAGAAATTATAACGGCACTGGAACACTCCGGGCTGCGCGGTCTCGGTGGTGCGGGTTTTCCGACCGGGCGCAAGTGGCGTATCGTGCGGGGTTACGAAGGCCCCCGGTTGATGGCGGTCAACTGCGACGAGGGCGAGCCGGGTACGTTCAAGGACCGTCATTACCTGGAGCGCGATCCGCATCGTTTCCTGGAGGGTATGCTGATCGCTGCCTGGGCGGTAGAGGCGGCTACCTGTTATGTCTATGTGCGCGACGAGTATCGAGCGATCCATGAGCTGAAGGCCAGGGAGCTTGCGCGCCTCGAGGCAGAGGGCCTGTCAGGCAATCTCAAGGTAGAGATCCGTCGCGGCGCCGGTGCCTACATTTGCGGAGAAGAATCCGCAATGATTGAATCCATTGAAGGCAAGCGCGGCTTGCCCCGCAACCGGCCGCCCTACGTCGCTGAGGTCGGTCTGTTCGGCCGACCCACGCTGGAGAACAATGTCGAGACCCTCTACTGGGTGCGCGATATCCTCGAGCGTGGTCCCGAGTGGTTTGCCGGCGCCGGGCGTCATGGCTGCAAGGGCTGGCGCAGTTATTCGGTCTCTGGCCGGGTGAAAGAACCCGGCGTCAAGCTGGCCCCTGCAGGCATCACCATCCGTGAGCTGATAGAGGAATTTTGCGGTGGCATGCAGGAGGGTCACCGCTTCAAGGCATACCTGCCGGGTGGTGCATCGGGGGGCATTCTGCCAGCCTCCATGGATGATGTGCCGCTGGATTTCGGCACCCTTGAGGAATACGGCTGTTTCATTGGTTCAGCCGCAGTTGTGGTGTTCAGCGAACAGGACAACATGAGAGACGTGGCGCTCAACCTGATGCGCTTCTTCGAGGATGAAAGTTGTGGTCAGTGTACGCCCTGCCGGGTGGGCACCGAGAAGGCCGTCAAGCTGATGTCCTGCGATCACTGGGACGAGGGACTGCTTTCTGAGCTCTCCAGGACCATGACGGATGCCTCTATCTGCGGACTGGGGCAGGCTGCCGGTAATCCGATTAACTCGGTGCTCAAGTACTTTCGTGAGGACATCTCATGACTGACTTAATCCACTTCACTCTGGATGGCAAGGATGTTGAGGCACTTCCGGACGAGAGCATCTGGCAGGTTGCCGCACGTTACGACACCGCGATTCCGTACCTGTGTTATTCGCCGCAGCCGGGTTACCGCGCTGACGGCAACTGCCGTGCCTGCATGGTCGAGATTGAAGGGGAGCGGGTACTGGCGGCTTCCTGTTTGCGTACCCCGACTAAGGGCATGAAGGTTCACTCGGCCAGTGAGCGCGCGAGAACGGCGCAACGCATGGTCATGGAACTGCTGGTGACGGACCAGCCGGCACGCAGCGTCGCGCATGACCGGGATTCGCATCTTTGGCAATGGGCAGATCGCCTTGGTGTCAGTGACAGCCGCTTTCCCGTCAGGGAGACACCAGCCCCCGATGCCAGTCACCCGGCCATGCGGGTCGCACTGGATGCCTGTATCCACTGTAACCTGTGCGTACGCGCATGCCGGGAAGTGCAGGTCAACGATGTTATTGGTATGGCGTATCGTGGGTATCATGCAAAGATCGTGTTTGATCAGGATGATCCCATGGGTGCCAGTACCTGTGTAGCTTGCGGCGAGTGCGTGCAGGCCTGTCCCACCGGTGCGCTGATGGAAACGACACTGGTTGACGAACAAGGCATCGGAACACGTGCCGGGTTCACGGAGGTCAACAGTGTTTGCCCGTACTGCGGTGTGGGTTGCCAGCTCACCTACCAGGTGCGCGACAACAAAATTGCTGCTGTCCAGGGTCGTGCCGGACCGTCCAACGAGAACCGTCTGTGTGTGAAAGGTCGCTTCGGATTCAACTACATCAACAACCCGCAGCGTCTGACCGTGCCGTTGATCCGGCGCGATGATGCACCGAAGCGCGGCGACATCGACCTGGACCCGAAAAACCCGCTGACCCATTTTCGCGAGGCAAGCTGGGAAGAGGCGCTGGACGTGGCGGCCAACGGACTCAAGACCATTCGTGACCGTGATGGCGGTAATGCGTTGTCCGGCTTCGGTTCAGCCAAGTGTTCGAATGAAGAGGCCTATTTGTTCCAGAAGCTGGTCCGTACCGGATTCGGGACCAACAATGTCGACCACTGTACGCGTTTGTGTCATGCGTCGTCGGTCGCTGCACTGCTTGAAGGTGTCGGTTCGGGTGCGGTGAGTGCCCCCTTCGGTGCCGTCAGGGACGCCGATGTGGTGGTGGTGATTGGTGCCAACCCGACCGAGAATCATCCCGTTGCAGCGACCTATTTCAAACAGGCGGCACAGAATGGCACCCTGATCGTGATGGACCCGCGGGGAATGGCGCTGAAGCGCCACGCTACACATATGTTGCAGTTCAAGCCTGGCAGTGATGTGGCCATGCTCAATGCCATGCTGAACGTGATCGTGAGCGAAAAACTCTATAACCAGTCCTACATTGATGCGCATACCGAGGGTTTTGAAAATCTCAGGACACACGTTGAGATGTTTACGCCCGAGGCGATGGCGCCCATCTGTGGTATCGATGCAGAGACACTGCGTACTGTGGCTCGCACCTATGCCACGGCCAAGGCTGCCATTATTTTCTGGGGCATGGGTGTCTCACAGCATGTGCATGGTACGGATAACTGCCGCTGCCTGATTGCACTCTCATTGATCACCGGACAAGTTGGCAGGCCGGGTACCGGCCTGCACCCGCTGCGCGGTCAGAACAATGTCCAGGGTGCATCGGATGCCGGACTTATCCCGATGATGCTGCCGGACTACCAGCTGGTCGAAGACAGTGACATTCGCCAGCGCTTTGAAGATGTCTGGGGCACGTCGCTGGACCCGCAGAAGGGGCTGACCGTGGTCGAGACCATGGAGGCGATTCACGCGGGCAAGTTGAAGGGTATGTACGTGATGGGTGAGAACCCGGCCATGTCGGATCCCAACGTGCAGCATGCGCGCGATGCGCTGGCCAGTCTTGAACACCTGGTGGTGCAGGATATCTTTCTGACCGAGACGGCCTTCCATGCCGATGTGGTGTTGCCGGCATCCGCCTGGCCCGAGAAAGACGGTACCGTGACCAACACCAACCGCCAGGTACAGCGTGGCCGCAAGGCTGTGGAGTTACCGGGGGATGCCCGCCAGGACTGGTGGATCACCAACGAGATCGCGCAGCGCATCGGTTGTGCCTGGAATTTTTCGGATCCGAGCGAGATCTATGCCGAGATGGCCAGTGTCATGCCGTCACTGGACAACATCAGCTGGGAGCGTGTGTCGACGGAGGAGTCCGTGACCTATCCCTGTGCGGCGCCGGATCAGCCCGGTGACGAGATTGTATTCAGTGATGGTTTCCCCACGTCGACGGGGCGCGGCAAACTGGTACCGGCCAGCATCATCCCGCCAGACGAGTTGCCTGACGAAACGTTTCCCATGATCCTGACTACCGGGCGCCAGCTGGAGCACTGGCATACCGGGGCCATGACGCGGCGTGCCAGCGTGCTTGATGAGCTGGAGCCGGAGGCTGTTGTTTCCCTGTCACCCGGCGACATGACGAGCATGGGCATTGAGCCCGGAGACATGGTCAAGGTCTCGACCCGTCGCGGGGTGCTCGAACTGCGCGCCAGGACGGACGACGCGATACCGACTGGTTTGGTGTTCATTCCTTTCTGCTATGCGGAGGCGCCGGCTAACGTACTCACCAACCAGGCGCTTGATCCCTACGGAAAGATCCCCGAGTTCAAGTTCTGCGCCGTGCGGGTGGACGTACTTTGAAGGCAGTCCTGTGCAGTGAACCCGGCGGGGCAGAGGTCTTGCGCATCGGTGAGGTGGCACAGCCGTCACCGGGTGCAGGACAGGTGCTTGTCCGGGTGATAGCGACTTCGGTCAATCGTCCGGACATTGTGCAGCGCGAAGGCAACTATCCGCCCCCCGAGGGTGACTCGGAAATCCTTGGTCTGGAAGTCGCAGGAACGATTGAACAGATTGGTGAGGCGGTCACCGGCTGGTCCGTGGGTGACCGCATCATGACACTGGTTGGCGGTGGCGGTTATGCAGAGTTCGCGGTTGCCTATGCCGACCACCTGATGCCGATCCCGGAGTCGATGAGTTTCGAGGAGGCCGCCTGCGTTTGCGAGACGTACATAACGGCCTACCTCAACGTGTTCATGATCGGTGGTTTGCAGGACGGTGACAGCGTGATGCTGCATGGTGGCGGCGGCGGTGTTAACACGGCCGCCGTACAGCTTTGCAGGGCGCTGATTACTGATGTACGCATTATTGTCACTGCATCACCCGCGAAGCTTGAGCGGGTTAAGGCGCTGGGTGTGGATCATGTGATCGGTTACAAGACACAGGACTTTGCCGAGGAGGTCAGGCGTTACACGGACAGGCGAGGTGTTCAGGTCATCCTGGACCATATCGGTGCCGCCTACCTGGCGTCTAATATGAAGTCGCTTGCTGTCGGCGGACGGCTGGTGGTGATTGGTGTTACTGGCGGTATCAAGGCGGAACTGAATCTGGCGCTGATGATGGTCAAGCGCCAGCAGATTATCGGGTCTGTATTGCGGTCCCGTCCGGTGTCTGAAAAGGCGGCCATTGTGGCCGGCTTCAGCAAGGTTGTATTACCCCTGCTGGCGCAGCGCGAGATTGTACCGCTGGTATACAAGGTCTACGCGCTGGACGATGTTGCCCGGGCGCAGCGGGACATGGAGGCGAGTGCGCATTTCGGCAAGATCGTTCTTTCTGTGCAGGGGGAGGGCTGAGGATGCCTTTTCCCGGGTGGGGCTTACGCGCGAAAAGGCCTGTCAGGGAATAAATACAAGAAATATACAAATCAAACAAGATATTAGGTTAAAAGAAGGCCGACGGTGAGTGGTGATATACCACAACAAATATTTTTCAGAACGTACTTGTAAATAATTTTTATAGGGCTATTATTCATTCATCTGGTATTCTGTATACAAAACACCAGATATCTCAGTAAGGCCCCGCTGGCATAAGCCGTGTGGGATAACAAGACGAACCCTGCCATGTGGTTGGGTTCCAGGAGGATGATTTGATGAGTGCACTATCACGCAAATTGGCATTGTTCCCGGCAGCGCTGGTCGCTGCAGCGGCACTTGGCACCACGACCACCGCGGTCCAGGCCGCGGAATGGACACCCAAAAAGCCCGTCGAATTCGTCATCATGGCCGGTCCCGGCGGCGGTGCGGACAAGATGGCCCGACTGATGCAGACCGTTATCGAGAAGCACAAGTTTTCACCCAAACCCTTTATTCCTGTCAACAAGCCAGGTGGTTCCGGTGCCGAGGCCCTGATTTATTTGAAGGGTAAGAAGAAGGATAACCATGTCGTCATGGTCACCCTGAACAGCTTCTACACCACGCCCCTGCGTCAGCCCAAACTTGGCGTTGATCCGCTGCAATTTGCGCCCATCGCGCGCATGGCCGAGGACACATTCATCCTCTGGGTTCACAAGGACAGCGGCATCACCAACATCGACGAATTCGTGGCGGCGGCCAAGAAGGCGGGTTCCGGGTGGATCATGGCCGGCACCGGCAAGGGCGGCGAGGATGAACTCCTCACCTCGTTTCTGAACCAGACCTACGGGCTGAAAATCAGGTACGTGCCCTTCAAGGGCGGTGGTCGGGTTGCCAAGGAGCTCGCAGGCAAGCACGCCAACTCCACAGTCAACAATCCATCCGAGGCCCTCGGCTTCTATGAGTCTGGTGATGTCGTGCCCATCGTGACCTTTACGGACGAGCGGCTCCCGCTGTTCCCGGACACCCCGACAATGTCCGAGGTCGGTAAGCCATACGCCTACTATATGCAGCGCAGTGTCGTCGGCACTTCTGAGATGAGCGACGAGGCCTATGAGTTTTACCGGGGCGTCTTCAAAAAAGTGTATGACTCGGAAGAGTGGCAGGCGTACATGAAGAAGAAGAGTCTGCTGGGAGAATTCCTCACGGGCGATGACCTCAGGGACTACTGGAAGGTGAATAACGAGACCCACAAGAAATTGCTGAGAGAAATCGGCGAGATCAAGTAGCCACGTTTAAAGGCAGGAGTTCGAAGAAAAATCAGAGCATAACGGGAGAAAATTCAAATGCGACGTGCCGAGCTGATAATGGCTGTAGTGTTGGCGATTTTTTCCGGCTATCTGATGTGGAAGAGTATGGAGCTCCCTATCGGCTGGATCCCCGACGAGGGGCCAGGCGGTGGGGCGTTCCCCTTCTGGCTGTCGCTGGGCATGTTCCTGAGCTCGCTATGGATAATCGAGCGCTGGTTCAGGCGGAAAACACCGCAGTCCCGATCGACCGAGCCTTACTTCCACAGCGAGTCCAAAGTCCTGATCGCGATGGTGATAGGGGCGCTGGTGCTGATGATCGGCTCAATCCACTTTATCGGAGTCTATGGTGCGATTCCTCTGTTCTTCGTGTTCTACATGAAGAGTATTGGTCGGCACTCCTGGGTGCAGACCGCGGCCTTCGCGATCGGTACGCCGATCGTCACCTTTTTCTTCTTCGAGATCCTTTTGCACATCACCTTGCCCAAGGGAGCCACAGAAACGCTTTTCTACCCGCTGTATGACATCTTTCTGTAGGAGCCAAACCCATGATTGCATTCAGCGGAATATGCAGGTTCGATTTCCTTACCACGCGTCTCTACCGAGGGTCCTAGCATGGAGATAATCCAGCTTCTGCTCGATGGTTTTCTGGTCGCACTACAGCCAATGAATTTATTCCTGGTGATTGTTGGCTGTGCCGTTGGCCTGTTCATCGGCGCCATGCCCGGGCTGGGCTCTGTCAATGGTGTGGCCATCCTGTTGCCGGTCACCTTCATCGTTCCACCTACTTCAGCCATCATCTTTCTTTGTGCGATTTATTATGGCGCCATGTACGGGGGTGCCGTGAGCTCGATCATGCTGGGTATACCCGGCGCCTCGACCGCCGTGGCGACCACCTTCGACGGGCGCCCGCTGGCGCTGCAGGGCAAAGCCGACGTGGCACTCGTCGCGGCGGCGGTGGCTTCCTTCGCCGGTGGCACCATCTCGATCATCCTGTTCACAGCTTTTGCGCCGCCCCTTGCGCACGTGGCGCTGGCATTCGGTTCCGCCGAGGAGTTCGCGCTCATGCTGCTGGCTTTCGGCACCTTCATCGGCCTGGGGGGGGACGACATTCCCAAGACCATCTTCTCGATTCTGATCGGCCTGGTGCTCAGTTCGGTTGGCCTGGATATCCTGAGCGGGCAGCCGCGCCTGATCTTCGGCGACCTCCCGGGCTTCTTTCATGGCATCAACTTCCTCGTCCTGGCGATCGGTATCTACGGTATCGGTGAGATCCTCTGGACCATCGAGAGTAGTCGCGGCGAGGTAAAGGTATGCCAGGCAGTGGTGTCGGTCCGCCGGGTCTGGGATGCCATCAAGGAGATGAAGAAAAGCATCAAGACCGTGATCATGGGCTCTCTCGTGGGGTACTTCGTCGGTCTGTTGCCGGCCGCCGGCGCGACCCCCGGATCCATCATGGCTTACGGGTTCGCCAAGACCATGTCCAAGAACCCGGACAGCTACGGCAAGGGAAACATCGACGGCGTCGCCGCTCCCGAATCCGCCAACAACGCCGCCAGCACCGGCTCGCTGTTGCCCATGCTGACGTTGGGTATCCCCGGCTCACCGACCACGGCCATACTGCTGGGCGGCATGGTTATCTGGGGCCTGGAACCCGGCCCGCGGTTGTTCGTCGATCAGACCGAGTTCGTCTGGGGCCTGATCGCCAGTCTCTACGTGGCCAACCTGTTTGCACTCATATTAAACGTGGCCTTCATCCCGCTCTTCATCCGGGTTCTGAAGCTCCCCTTTACCATCCTGGCCCCGATTATCTTCATCCTGTGCATCGTCGGAGGCTACGCACCGACCCAGGACATGCATGACGTCTGGTTGATGCTCATATTCGGTGTCGTCGGCTACTTCATGCGCAAACTCGACTACCCCATGGCGCCGATGGTCCTCGCGATCGTTCTCGGACCTCTGGCCGAGGCTTCGATGCGCCAGGCCCTGCTGCAGTCGGGGGGCTCACTGATGGTGTTCATCGAGCGGCCCATCTCCGGGCCCATTGTGGGTGTTGCAATGCTGCTATTCCTGATGCCGGTTTTCAAGGCCTTTAAGAGAAGGCGTGCTAACGGCGATGCATCCGGTGACGAGTCACCGGGTTAACAGCCGTGGTTACCGGTATGCGCCTGTCACCCGTCAATACCAATGTCGTGCTGAAAGACAAGGTGTACGACGCCTTGAAGCGGGCGATCATGACGATGGATATCTATTCGGAGAATAGCGATACCCGGCTGGACGAGCGCCGTCTGGCTGAAGAACTCGGTGTCAGCCGAACACCGATCCGTGAGGCCCTTTCTCGCCTTGAGCAGGAAGGCCTGGTGCGGATGAAATCCCGTCGCGGGACGTTCGTGGTCCGAAAGTCGAAGCAGGAGATTCTGCAGATCATCGACGTCTGGGGTGCCCTGGAAGGTCTCGCGGCACGGCTGGGTTGCGAACATGCCAGTGACGATGAGATCGCGGGCCTGAGGAAGATGTTTGTCAACCCGGATGATGCGGAGCGTGCACTTGCGGCGATTGATGAGTACTCGGACGAGAATATCCGCTTTCATCAGGCGATTATCAGCCTGGGCAAAAGTGGCCCCTTGTCCGAGATCGCAGAGAGGTTGTTCACTCACATGCATCCTATCCGGGCACGCTCTCTCAGGGGCGAGGGTCGGGTGGCAGAATCGGTTGTTAACCACTTGCACATCATCGAGGCGATTGAACAGCGCGATGCGGTGCTGGTCGAGCGACTGGTACGTGAGCATACCTGTCATCTCGCGGAACACGTAAATGAATTTGTGAATTGGGAGTACTAAGTAATGAGTAACGAGACAGCTATAACACCTGAAGCGGAAGAACTGACCGACGGTTTCCATCTTCTCATGGAAGCCCTGGAACTGAACGGCATTGATACCATTTACGGTCTTCTCGGTATTCCGGTTACCGAGATTGGCCGCCTGTGGCAGGCGCGCGGGAACCATTTCTACAGTTTCCGGAACGAGCAAAACGCCGGTTATGCTGCATCGGTTGCCGGCTTCATGACGAAGAAGCCGGGTATCTGCCTGACCGTTTCCGCGCCGGGATTTTTAAACGGCCTGACTGCACTTGCCAACGCCACTACGAACTGTTTCCCGATGATTATGATCAGCGGATCCAGTGAGCGCGAAATCGTCGACCTGCAACAGGGCGATTACGAAGAAATGGATCAGCTGAATATCGCGCGGCCGCATTGCAAGGCTGCCTACCGTATTAATCGCACCGAGGACATCGGTGTTGCTGTTGTGCGCGCGGTGCGTACCGCGCTCTCCGGTCGTCCCGGCGGCGTGTACCTGGATATTCCGGCCAGGTTGTTCTCCCGGACGATGAACGCCGCAGAGGGTGCGAAATCCCTGTTTTTGCCGGTTGACCCGGCACCGCAACAGCTGCCGGGGCCTGATGCTGTTGCACGTGCTGTCGAGCTGATCAAGGGGGCGAAGAAACCGCTGATCCTGCTTGGCAAGGGTGCGGCCTACGCGCAATGCGATGACGAAATACAGGCGCTCATCGAGGAAACCGGCATTCCCTTTACGCCGATGTCGATGGCCAAGGGTCTGTTGCCTGATACCCACCCGCAATGTGCGGCTGCCGCGCGTTCCCTTGTTCTGAAGGAATCCGACGTGGTCGTGCTGGTCGGCGCTCGCCTGAACTGGCTGCTAGCCCACGGCAAGGGCAAATCCTGGGGTGGACCGAAAGAGTTTGTACAGATCGATATCCAGGCGAATGAAATCGACAGTAATGTACCGATTGCCGCACCGCTGGTTGGTGATATCGGCTCTTGCGTCGCCGCGCTGCGCGACGGCCTGAAGGGTATGACGACCAGCAGCGAATGGACTGGCGCCATTACCGAGAAGGTGACCAGCAGTAAAACCAGGCTGGGTGTCAAGCTGAACACGCCTACACCAGTCATGAACTACCATAACTCGCTGGGAGCGATCCGCGAGGTACTGAAGAACTATCCGGACATCAGCCTGGTCAACGAAGGGGCCAATACCCTCGACAACGCCCGCATGATCATCGACCAGTACCGGCCGCGTCGTCGCCTGGACAGCGGCACTTGGGGCGTGATGGGTATCGGTATGGGTTCCTGTGTTGCAGCGGCAACAGTGACCGGCAAGCCGGTCGTTGCGATCGAAGGTGACAGTGCATTTGGTTTCAGCGGCATGGAGCTCGAGACAATCACCCGCTACAACCTGCCGGTGACCGTTATCATCATGAACAACGGCGGTATCTACAAGGGTGACGAGGCTGGCCACGATCACCAGGTTTCATGCATGGTGTTCAATCCCAGGACCCGTTACGACCAGATGATGATCGCCCTCGGCGGCGAGGGTTACCGCGCCACCACACCGGAAGAGCTGGCCGAGGCGCTGGACGCCGCCATCAAGTCCGGCAAGCCGACCCTCATCGATGCGATTATCGATCCGGCTGCCGGTGTTGAGTCCGGCCGTATCGGCAACCTGAACGTTGTTAGTACGATTGGCAAGAAGTAAGGCGGTGGCGGATGTTACCGTTACCCGGGGCGCCAGCGAGCTGCCCCGGGTCGTTTTCTGATTCCGGGCTAAACTTATCCTGCCTGATGAAGGTGGTCGCGAAACAGCGGGATTGCGCGACATACCAGGAAGGCCTTGGCGCCGTTGTAGATCAGGACGGCACCCAGAAGGGCTGGAATTGTTGTGGCAGCATGCTGCAGCAGCGGGTACCCGTACGCCGATGCGATAACCAGCAGCAACCCAAGGGCGATTTGAATCATCCCCAGTCCAACCGAGCAAGTGTCTGAGCGCGCCTCGTTGGCGTTGTGATTTGTCGATTTGATATGCGTTGACATGTCTATATCCCTCTGAATTAACAAATAAAAACGTATGTATACAAAATACCAATAATAATTAGAAAAGTATAATATACGAATATACTATTGGTGTCCAGTGGTGTGAGCTGACGTTATAAACGGCAGACAGGCGTCCGATTCAAGGTTGTTACAGCTAGGCCTGTATAGCGGGAGAGGTGGGAGGGTTGCGAGTGTGCGGTTTACCTGTTGGATCTATGAGTGGCCTGTGTCTCGCTGAATCCGGTATAGAGATCGGTCCGGAAGGCGAAGGTATAGATGTCCTGGTTGTACAGGGCCAGTAACGGATTGCCCAGCTTGCGCGCAGCCTTGCGGGCCATATTTCGTATATAGTATACAATATACCAGAAAATGAGATTGTACCTATAAATAGGGTGGGAGAAATGCTTGTTTATACGGCCGTGTTGAATGCAAGACATGTGCTACACGCAGCACCTACACCTTTTTTAGTCACCTGAAGTGAACGCCGGTTATCGCGCCGGGGTATGCGGCAAGTATCCTCGTCCACATGTGGCTGAACGCGCGTCTTTTCTGAACGTGATCGGTTTAGCGCCAGTGATCTGGCAGGAGCCGGGAATGAGGTTGTTCAACAGCCTTTCTATTGCATGCATCCATCTGCCTGCGAATCCGCTCGAGGCAGCGATGTTGGCCCGTGGGGCATTATGAAAAACAGTATCGAGTCTTTTATACAGCGGGAAAGTGTGTGGCCGGACAGCTACGACGACCGGATCATTGATGAGATTGTCTGGTCGGAGATTGAGGCGAGTCCGTCGGCAGGCGATTTTGCCTGTTACCTGGTGCATCGTCCGCAACGTGCCCGGCATATTGATGAAGCACGTGCACGGTATGAGTCTGTTGGTGAGCGGCCGGATAGCTCACCCGTGTGTTATTTTCGGGCTATTGACGCTATCCAGGCGCTTGCAGAAAAAGATGATGCCGCAGCGATGTTTCATCTGGGCAAGGTCTACTCACTCGGGATTGCTGTAGAACAGGATTTTCACCTGGCAGAGAAGTGGTACCTCAGAGCCATTGAAACGGGCGAGATACGTGCTCACTGTAACCTGGGCTGGATATATCAATCGGGTTATGGGCTGGCCATGCGGAAGGAGAGGGCGTTCAAGTTACTGTCCGTGGGTGCGATCAATGGTGTTCTGGCGTCCTCTGCAACCGTAGGTTTGATGTTGCTATCCGGCGAGGGTTGTCATGCCGATCCCGCCCGGGGAGTGACGATGTTGGAGGAGGCATTCAACGACGGGTACAATAATGCGGCCAACTGTCTTGCTGATGTCTATTTTGCGGGCAGGGATGTGCCACAAAATATCAGGCTTGGCTTTAACTGGCTGGGTCGTGCAGCGGATCGTGGGGATGATCGGACCATGGCCATTCTGGGTCAATACCTGATTACCGGGAGCCATGGCCGGACGGATGTCGCACGCGGTCTCGCTTATCTGGTCAGTGCGGTCAACCGTGGTTATGCGCCAGCCTGTCTTTGGCTTGGCGTCTTGTATGAGGAAGGCAGGGGCGTTCAACGGGATCCTGTCATGGCCAGAATGCTCTACGAAAAGGGTGCTGCAGCCGG
>VAPC010030790.1_pt1 | contig 18220 bp, 21 predicted proteins | sample 3395121 | NCBI WGS metagenome assembly VAPC01 (sample SAMN08290434, study PRJNA428436) | hydrothermal vent metagenome | isolation source: Deep-sea hydrothermal vent chimney | place: Indian Ocean: Southwest Indian Ridge | depth 1711 m m
AAAAACAAAAAAATATCAGGATTTTGGATCTCATCACTTAGATCCTCCTAAGTAAAAGAATACTAAAATTATATTATAGACAGGTAAAATCAGAAAGTGAATACAAATCCCCTTATAATGGTATAATTCACAGGTAATAAATGGAACATTCATGAAACCAGATAAAAACATCCTAAATCTTATAGGTAATACCCCGATCGTGAAACTAAGCCGCATATCTGACCCGGAAACTGCTGAAATATGGGCAAAACTTGAAGGGTTCAACCCCGGTGGATCGGTCAAGGACAGAATAGCATTTTCTATGATCGAGGCTGCTGAAAGAGAAGGTAAACTTAAACCCGGCGGTACAATTATTGAACCTACAAGCGGAAATACAGGCATAGGTTTGAGCCTGGTTGCTGCTGTTAAAGGATACAGGCTGATCCTTACCATGGCAGAAACAATGTCTATGGAAAGAAAACAGACATTTCAGGCTTTTGGCGCTGAGCTGATACTGACCCCCGGTTCAAAGGGAATGATGGGTGCTGTAGAAAAAGCGGAACTGGTGCTGAAAAAAAATCCTGAATATTTTATGCCTATGCAGTTTGAAAACCCTGCTAATCCGGAAATTCACAGAAATACAACTGCTATAGAAATACTTGAATCCCTGGGCCCGGAAATAGATGGATTTGTAGCTGGTGTTGGCACAGGCGGTACAATAACCGGCGTGGGGGAAATCCTTAAATCCAAAAATCCTGATATCCGGATATCTGCAGTTGAACCTGCAGGCTCACCTGTACTGTCTGGAGGAGATCCTGGACCGCACAAAATAGCAGGAATAGGCGCAGGGTTTTATCCGGGCATTTTAAACACACATATATATAATGAGGTAATACCTGTAACTGACAGCGATGCAGCAAAAACTTCTCAGAAACTTGCAAAAGAAGAGGGTATTCTGGCAGGCATCTCTTCCGGAGCTGCTGCCTGGGCAGCATTAAAAGTAGCTGCAAAATTAGGAAAAGATAAAAAAATAGTCGTTATCTTCCCTGACCGTGGAGAAAGGTATTTAAGCACCGGCCTTTTCAACACTTCAACATAGAAAGATCAGTCAGCTTTTTTCTATTTTATAAGCAGTTCCTTTAAAAAATCTTCATGTTGCCGGGGACATAGATCAAAATTAACTTCAGCTATTCTATACCATTAAATTATTTTAATAAGAATTGTCTGTTGCTGGTTTCTTACAAAGTAGCTGTCAGGAAAAGTTTTAAAATTACACCAAATTGGTACCTGCTTATGTAACATACTGTCAAAGCATAATCTTTTTTACATGGTCAGCAAGCCTGATAGATAAAGCAATAATGGTTAAAGTTGGGTTTGAAGTACCTCCAGTGGGAAAAACAGAACTTCCGGATATATATAAATTGTCTATTCCGTAAACTCTACAATGTTGATCAACAACCCCTTTCCTTGGGTCCTGGTTCATACGGGTAGTTCCCATATGGTGATAGCCATAACGAAGTTTTATGGATTCATCCCATGAGGTTTTGTTATTAATTAATCTTTTGATCCGTCCCAAATTGGCCAGCATAAATTCTTCACCAATTATTTTTAGCGACTCGCTCATTGCACGCATATCTATGGAGTTCAAACGCCAATCCAACCGCGCCTGACGGAGACCAAGAATGTCGCGTTTATTGCTTAGGGTGATTCGACTGTCCGGATTGCAGGATTGTTCAATTACAGGGATAATGTCAAATATCTCCGGCCAGATGTTTGAAAGATCTCTGTTACCACAGGCAATATTGTCGTCATTAAGATCAGCTATCACATTGCCCACATGTTTTTCAAAAGAACCTGGCTTTTTTGGATAGGCAAGGTCAGCAACAAACCCTGGTAGTTTTTCCTGCTCCTGCACCTCTTTGGAAGTTGTAATCCTTAACTTTTTCTTCCGGTAGAAAGTATAATCATATGCACGGATATTCTTAAAGAAAAAATTCCCAAATAATCCGGCATTAGTAATCCTGGGATGTTCCATAAAAAACCTGCCTACCAGATCATATTGATTCCCCACACCGGGTGTTCTACCCTTTTTATTGGATAAAAGCAGTAAACGTGCGTTTTCAATTCCACCGGTAGCCAGGATAAATATTTTAGCTGATACCCAAAATTTGCTGCTGTCCAGCGTAGCTACCTTTACACGCATAACGTGATTCTCATTTCCGGTTGTTTCGATGTCTATTACATTAGCATGCAGATAAGTAGTTATATTCCCGGCTTGTTCAATATCCTGCCTGTAAGCCTTACCAAACCTGGTAGGAGGAAAACTCCTTTGATAGAATTTCGAATCAACACTGTTACCGGGAAAAGAAAGCTGCTTGAAGTCAGGATTTGAAAGTTTATCCTCCCAATATGCAGTGTCATAAATAAAAGGACCAAGCTCGCAGTAAGGCTGAGCACGCTTGTAAAAAGGAATTACCTGTGCTTTTGTGAAAGGCCAACCACTATAAGGAATCCATGGACGATATTCAAAAGTGTTTTCATCAAGTGGACTGCACATTCCAGTCCAATAATTGGTGCTTCCACCAAAAAAACGGAACCGTGTATTTTTTATTGAATACTTTAACCCAACATTTTCACCCTCATACAAAGATTGCGTTTTTTTATCGGGTTCCAGGCCTCCACTTTCCAGGAGGCAAACCCGAAATGACTGAGTTGTGAATTCCTTAGCCAAAGTAATCCCGGCTGCTCCGGCACCGATGATACAAACATCAGTTTTAATAACCGTTTCCTTTAGAACTTTTCTTGCATCAATAAACATATGTTCCTCATTAAGTATTAATTAAAGCTATAATTTTGTTTTAGAGAAAAGGTTTAAATTCAGGAGTAAATGATTTATCAAAAAAAGGAAGGTTGCAATGCTACCAGAGCACAGAGCCGGGCTTCAGTAATGGAGAGCGGCCAGCCCCGCACCTCTGTTACCCGACCTTCTTCGAAATCCCTTTGTCGACAAATACATAACAGTTCCCGGAGTTTCTGAGTATCCGTTTTAGTATTAACAGGTCCGTTTTTGAAAATTGAAGAAGAAATACTAGAAATAAGCCTTTGTCTATCTCTTTCCTCAGGCACACCTTTAAAGTACTCAAGCCCTACAACTTTGGCACTCTTTGTTTTATTGAATAATTGAACTAACTTCTTCTCAAACCCTTCAGCAGGTCTGCTCCTGAAAACAGCAAACTTAGGTAAAAGAAACCTGGCCAGGAAAATGAGGCCAAGAGAAAACATACCTATTAGAAAAATACGCCTGGTTACTATGTTTTTTGAAGCCATTTTTTACATTCTAATTTGTTTCATGCTGATCAGCATTTTTTAGTCTGTTCATTCAGTTTTCTATTTTACAAGCAGTTCCTTTAAAAAATCTTTATACTCCTGAGTTCTTGAGGTGATTTTTACGCCCATACCATTCTTGAAATCCAGACTCCTGGTCTTGGAGGCCCTGGCCACTACGCCAGAGATCTCTATCCTGCGGTTTTCGTCTATTTCCAGAATCATCTTTAAATGTGTTCCGGGTACAAAGGGTTTTGAAGTCCTTATGAAAAGTCCTGTAAAAGAAAAATCTGAAGATGTTCCATGGTATTCATTCTGGCTGGTTGAAAAGACGATAGGAACGCGTTTTATCTTGCGAATGGCTCTGTATTGACCTTGAGGCATAAATGAAAGCTCCAGTTATTATAAAACAACCAGAAATAACTTCCTTACTTGATAAAAAATAATAATTTCCGCGATCTGGTATGCCATGTACCATATGGTACATGGCGGGGTGGACGGGACTTGAACCCGCGACCTCTGGCTTGACAGGCCAGCGTTCTAACCAACTGAACTACCACCCCATATACTACAGTTACGAGTTATTAGCAATTAGTTATCAGTAAAAACCAATAAAAAACTTCAAATCGCAATAAGTTATTAGTAAAATAAAAACGTTATGTGGGATTTATTGTATAAACTAATAACTCCATTTCTGCTTACAGCAGAAATGGTAGGCGGAACAGGGCTCGAACCTGTGACCCCAGCCTTGTAAGGGCCGTGCTCTACCAACTGAGCTATCCGCCCGACTCCATAAGATTGCCTTAATACTATACCAGATAGCAGTATAAATTTTGTAGCACATATTTAAGAGACTATTGACAAACCACAAGGATGCTGTATAATTTTTTTCCTATGGAACCCCACGGGCAAGCCTGCCTACCGGTAGGCAGGCCTGTGGTGCCTTTTATTACCCGCCAGGTGACATCTCGCCGAAGCACTGTGTTCGCATTTCCATCCTCCGAAGTAGAAGCCCTACCTCTACGGAGGACGGGCATCCACGGGTAAACCCGTGGTTTTCTGCGAAGGCGGATAAATCCTGCACTATTATTTCCCGGATAAAACAGGTTTTTCCTGTTTAAACTGTTAAAAGATTGATTTAGGTATCTTTATTAAGATAGAATTATAAAACACATAAAAAATAAGAATATTTTCGATCAATGATAAAACTTCAAATTATAAATAAACTCCTACTGCTTGTTCTGGTACTATTGCTCTTTTCAGGATGTTCCTCAAAAAAAGATGCGGTTAAGAAAACCCCTGTCTTTAAAGCTGAAGAATCTTTTAACCAGGCAAATGACAAAATAGATAAGGGCCGTTACGAAGATGCCAGAGAGATACTCGAGCGCATTAAAACACAGGATATTACCGGTGAATATTCCACATTAGCACAAATACGCATTGGTGATACCTTTTTCAAAGAAGGGCTCTATGAAGAGGCATCTGTTGAATACGAACATTTCCTTTCTATGCGCCCACACCATAAGTATTCATCCTATGTGCAGTACCAGATTGCAATGACATATTTTAAAAGGATCGAAACAATAGATGTAAGTTATTCAGTCGCACAGAAGGCATTAAAAGAATTTGAAAAACTTTTACACCGCTACCCCAGAAATCCTTATATAGATATTGTTGAAAACAGAATAAAGCGATGTAAAAATATTCTTGCTGAATATGAATTTTATGTTGGAGAGTTCTACTTTAAGAAGGGCTCCCATAAAGCGGCTGCCGGCCGCTTTGACAAACTTGTCAAAAACTATCCCAATTCCAGGAAAGAGGCAGAGTCTCTTTACTATTTGGGGGTTTCTTACAAAAACCTCGGAGATATGGATAAATCGATCGAGGCATTGACAAGCCTAATAGAAAAATACCCAACAGTTGAACTGGCTAAAGAGGCAAAAGAAATAATTGCCTCTTTTAATAAAATCCCATAGATCGTTTTAAATCATTTCTATCCTGTTATGGTACGAACACCGTACCTTTAACTAAACAAACGGGCGAGGTGCTTTATGCTGCCTCTCAAAAAAATGAAAATGAAATATTATCCTGTATTTTTAAAACTGAATAATAAAAAAGCAGTAGTTATAGGAGGAGGAAAAGTAGCTGAAAGAAAAGTTCTCACTCTCTTAAAGGCAGGTGCTGCTGTTAAAGTAATAAGCCCCAAAATCACAAAAGCTCTAGAAAATCTTAAAAATAAACGTGCACTCACTCATATAAAAAGGACCTATAGAACAGGCGACCTGAAAAATGCCTTTATTGTTATTGCAGGGACTTCATCTGACAAAACAAATGCAAAAATTGCCCGGAATGCAAAACATCTCGGAGACAAATCGCAGCGGCTTGTAAATGTAATTGATACCCCTTCTGAAGGGAATTTTATCGCGCCGTCTATTGTAAAACGCGGCCCGCTTACTATTGCAATATCTACTGAAGGCAGTAGTCCTGCAATATCAAAAGCCATAAGAAAAGAACTTGAAAAGCTCTATGGGGTTGAATTTGCACGCTATCTTAGATATCTGACAGATATGCGGAAAAAAGCTATAAAAGATATTAAAAACAGTAAAAAAAGAGAGCAGTTCCTGAAAAGTCTTGCTTCAAATAAGATATTTGATGAACTAAGAAAGAAAGGGTTCTCATCTCTCCCCAGGTCAATCCCACAGCGTTTTAGATAGACATCTGCACAATTTGCAGGGCTTCGGCCTTAAATTCAGCGTATTTTATTCCAATTCTGCAACGCTCTTTATCTCTTCATGTATTATTTCAGCTTCCTCATAACTGCCGAAAAATCCAACCCGAATATTAACTGTCGTCGTATCCTCTTTCAGATACCTGAGATTTATAATTACTATTTTTCCGTTCCTCTGTAAAGCCTCTATTTTGCCTTTCAAGCCCTCGTTTACACTATTTGTTACACTTATATAACGGTTTGCCAATGCAGTATTGGTTACTTCCCAGGCAGAACCAAATTCAAGAGGATAGTCCCTCTCAACACTGCCCTGTATATATTTATAGGCTCCGACTCCTAATCCTGCACCAACTCCAAGCCATGCAAGTGCACAACCATAGAAAAATATCATTGCTGACAATAACAATGTCAACCTTAGAGTCCTAATCATAACACCTCCTTTTTATAAAGAAATACCAAAAATAACAATAAATTACAAGTAAAAAAATAAACCTCGTTAGAAGAACTTCACCCACACCTTAGGCGTACAAGCTTCTAACGGGGTAAACACTTTAAACTGCCGGCATGACAATAAGACACCAAAATAGCCTATATAAAAATATGTATGCTAAAATTATTAATGCAGATTCTGCCTTTTTCAGAAAAAACCCGTGAAACAGTTATTACCGAATCACTAAAGGTGATCAAGAACGGCGGTATTATAGCCTATCCTACAGAGAGCTTTTATGCTCTGGGTATTATGGCTAACAACGAAACAGCTGTTAATAAGCTGTTCTCACTTAAAAAAAGACCGGCTGAAAAGCCAATGCCGGTGATCATCGGCTCCGATGACATTCTCAGGACCATAATCAAATATGTTCCAGCCGTAGCAGAAACACTCATGAAAAAATTCTGGCCCGGACCCTTAACCATAATATTTGAGTCTAACAACACACTGCCGAAAATAATTCTTGGAGATAGAAACAGCCTGGCTGTAAGAATCCCCGGAGAGAGCCCTGCCCTGTATCTGGCAAGAGCTGCAAAATTTCCTATAACAGCAACCAGCGCCAATATATCGGAGAGACCTCCTGCTGATGACATAAACAAGGTGTTGCAATATTTTAACAATAAAGTTGATCTGATAATTGATGTAGGAAAAACACCGGGTGGAAAACCTTCTACGATCATCGATGTAACTGTTATGCCCCCGCTTATACTGAGACAGGGGAGTGTTGTGCTGAACTCCCTAAAATGACAGGACTTTGTCAAAAACTATATAAGCTACCCATGATAGTCCTATACAAGCCGGTAGAGTAATAATCCATGCCATAAGGATCTTTCCGGCAACTCCCCATCTTACTGCAGAAAGTCTCTTCGTTGCGCCAACACCCATTATGCTTGTAGTGATAATATGGGTTGTACTAACAGGAAGACCCATGGAACTCGCTCCTATAATCACTGCAGTTGCAGCAGTCTCAGCAGCAAATCCGTGAACAGGCTGGAGCTTTAACATCTTATGACCAAGTGTCTTTATAACACGCCATCCTCCAAAAGCAGTTCCCATGCCCATAGAAAGAGCACACATTAATATTACCCAGAACGGCACATCAAGACTCGATATATACCCCCCGCTTAAAAGTGCAAGAGTGATAACTCCCATGCCTTTCTGGGCATCGTTTGATCCATGACTGAATGCCATAAAGCTGGCTGATAAAATCTGTAATCGTCCAAAATACTTGTTCATTGCTCCGGGCGAAACATTGCAAAAAAATCTGATAAGAAGTTTCATAAACCAGTAGCCAAAGAGTATTCCAATAATTGGTGATGTAAATAGTGCTATAAAAATTTTGGTAAGACCGGACAGATTAAGGTCTGCAAATCCGCCTGGAAGATGGGCAGCTCCGGCTCCGATCATCCCGCCGATTATCGCATGTGAAGCGCTGACCGGTAATCCAAAAAATGTCATCACAGTATTCCATAAGAAACCTGCTGATAATGCCGCTGCCACAACAATAAGTGTTATGTCTTTAGGATCTACTATACCCTTACCAATGGTTTTTGCTACTGCAGTTGTTAAAAAAGCACCTGCCACGTTCATAATAGCTGCAAGAATCACAGCCTGCATGGGAGTGAGTACTCTTGTGGAAACTACAGTTGCAATGGCATTAGCAGAGTCATTCCAGCCATTGCTGATTTCAAACAGGATGGTAATAAAAATAACAAGAATTATTACTGTTTCAGGCATGCTTTATGACAATGCTTTCAAGGATATCTGCTACATCTTCACAATTATCAAGCGCTTCTTCCAGATGCTCATAGACCTCTTTCCATTTAATTACAAGTATAGGGTCCTTGATCTCATCAAATAATTTAGCCAGAGCAGCCCTGAAAATACTATCTCCCTTATTTTCAAGACTGTTTATTTCAATACAGTGTTCCTGCACATAAGAATATTTTTTTCCTTTAAGAGACGCTACTGCTTTTGAAACAATCTCTGTAGTTGCTAAAAGTGTCTTTGAAAGTTCAACTGCTTCCGCAGTTGAAGATGAAAGTTTAAACAGAATAACCCTGTCTGCAGTTGCCCATATCAGATCAAGAACGTCATCCAGACGTGCCACAAGCGAATGAATATCTTCCCGGTCAACAGGGGTCAAAAAGGTCTTGTTAAGCTGGCGCATAACCTCATGAGTCAGCATATCTCCTTCCTGCTCGGCTTCATATATCTGTTTTGCCCTGGTCTCGGCAACAGTAAAGTCCTCCATCATATCAACAAGCAAAGATGCCCCTTTCTGAAGGTTCTCGGCTGATTTTTGGAACATGGTGAAGAAGTCTGTTTGTTTAGGTAAGAATCTCTTAAATGGCATATTTTTTTAACATTGTCCGGCTACAGAATACAAAAATTATGAACTGTTGTCAATAGTAAATAATATCATAAAAAGATTAAATCTCTCATATAAGCACAGCAACGATAATTTTAATTAAGATTCATTGACTTAGAAAAATCTGTAGGCTATTCTCTATTAATGAAAAGTACAATAGCCACCAACAGAAAGGCTTATCATGATTACTTCATAGAGGAAACGTATGAAGCCGGCATTTCTTTACTTGGAACAGAAGTAAAATCTATAAGGCAGGGAAGGGTAAATCTTAAAGAAAGCTATGCCCTGATAAAGGACAGCGAGATTTTCCTTTTTAATTGCCACATCAGTCCCTATAGCCATGGCAACATTCAAAACCATGATCCTTTAAGAGCAAGAAAGCTTCTGCTTCACAAAAAGGAAATCGACAAATTGTGGGGTAAGCTCAGCCAGAAAGGTTTTACACTCGTTCCCCTTAAAATATACCTTAAAAAAGGTAAAGTAAAGGTGGAAATTGGACTTGCAAAGGGCAAAAGAAAATATGAAAAAAGGGATTCTATAAAAGCAAAAGAAGCCAAAAGAGAGATACAAAGACACCTGAGAAGAAAAACTTAAGCTCTAAGCACTAAATCCTAAATACTAAACAAATCATAAATCCTAAATTCAATTTTCTAAACAGTTTAGAATTTATGGTTTTGGAAATTAGAAATTGTTTAGGATTTAGATATTAGAATTTAGAGTTTATCTTTTGTTATTTATTCGTTAAAGCAGAAAGGCCGGGTAGCGCTTTTCCTTCCAGAAGCTCAAGTGCTGCTCCGCCGCCTGTAGAAATAAAAGATATGCTTTCAGAGACACCTGCTTTGCTTACAGCCAGGTCAGTATCTCCTCCTCCCACTATGGTTAGGGCATATGCGTCAGCAACTGCATGGGCAATCGAAAAAGTTCCTCTGGAAAAGGAGTCTATTTCAAATACCCCCATGGGGCCGTTCCACAGTATAGTCTTTGCGTTTGAGAGGACTTCAGTAAAAAGTTTGACAGACGCAGGTCCTATATCAAGAGCTCTCCATCCGTCAGGGATCTCCTGTACAGGAACAAGCTTGGTCTCGGCACCATACTCAACACTCTGGGATATTACACAATCTACAGGAAGGTAAAACTTTATACCTTTTGAAATAACTCTATTCATTATTTTGGATGCAAAATCGATCATATTATTCTCCACGAGAGAATCTCCTACAGTATAGTTCATTGCCCTTAGGAAGGTATAGGCCATACCACCGCCAATTATTACTTTGTCAACTTTATTTTCAAGGTTTGCAAGAACCCCGATCTTTCCGGATACCTTTGCACCGCCCAGGATCGCAACAAAAGGTCTGATAGGATTGTCTATAACTCCTTTCAGGTATTCAATCTCTTTCTGCAGAAGAAAACCGGAAGCAGATGTAAGAAACTTCGCTATTCCAACAATGGATGCATGCGGCCTGTGTGCAGTTCCAAAGGCATCACTAATAAAATAATCAGCCAGCTTTGCAAGCATCTTGCTGAACTCCACATCATTTTTCTCTTCTTCTTCATGAAATCTCAAATTCTCCAGTAATACAATATCTCCTTCAGACATTTTGTTAATTTCAGCTTCCACCTGAGGGCCGACACAATCAGGAACAAATTTCACATTTTTCTTGACCAATCTCTGCAGCCGTTTAGCAATAGAAATTAAGCTGTAACGTTTATCAAATTTACCTTTTGGTCTTCCCAGATGTGAAGCAAGAATTATTTTGGCACCTTCATCAACTGCATAATTTATGGTAGGAAGTGCTGAGCGGATCCTTGTATCGTCAGTTATATTGAGGTTTTCATCTAACGGGACATTAAAGTCAGCCCTTATGAAAAGCCGTTTACCTTTAATATCAAGATCCCTCAAGGAGAGCTTGTCAAAAACTCCTTTAATAGGGACAGAGGAATTGTTTGCCGTAGCCATTTATTTCCTCTTACTTCCAATAAACAGCATTAAATCCATAGTACGGGTACTATAACCCCATTCATTGTCATACCAGGCAAGTACCTTAACCATATTACCACCCATTACTTTTGTTATTGGAGCATCAAATATGGACGAATGTGAATTGCCGTTGATGTCTATTGAAACAATAGGTTCTTCAGAATACTCAACAATGCCCTTAAGCGGTCCGTTTGCGGCATCTTTAACCGCTGCATTTACAGCTTCTGCCGTTGTCTCTTGATTAACCTCCACTACAAGATCAACAACAGAGACATTTGGAGTAGGAACACGAATCGCCATTCCGTCAAGTTTTCCCTGCAGGTGTGGAAGAACAAGTCCGACTGCCCTGGCGGCTCCGGTAGTTGTCGGGATCATTGATAATGCAGCAGCCCTTGCCCTGCGGAGGTCTTTGTGAGGAAGGTCAAGTATACGCTGATCATTTGTATAGGAATGTATTGTGGTCATAAGTCCACGTTTTATAGTAAATTTCTGGTCGATTATTTTTACTACAGGTGCGAGGCAGTTAGTCGTACATGAAGCATTTGATATAATTTTGTGCTTCGAGACATCAAGCACATCTTCATTGACTCCCATACATATAATAGCATCAGCATTTTTTGCGGCAGTTGAAATAACAACAAATTCAGCCCCTGCTTTCAGGTGCTTCGATGCACTTTCTTTATCAGCAAAATGTCCTGTTGATTCAAGAGCAATATCGACCTTTAACTCCTTCCAGGGAAGCTGTTCAGGATCAGGGATTGCATGAACCCATATTTCCTTACCATCAACGATTATGCTGTTTTCACCAGCCTCGATCTTATTGCCTTTCAGGATCCCGTGTATAGAATCATACTTAAGGAGATGTGCCAATGTCTTGGCACTGGTAAGATCATTAATGCAGACAACTTCAATTTCAGGGTTACCCAGACATATCCTCAGGAAATTTCTTCCGATTCTTCCAAACCCGTTTATACCTACGCGTATAGCCATGAAACCCTCCTTTTTAAATTTTAAAGGGTCCAAGGGGTCTAGTGGTCAAGCCTGCTCGCTCTCCTCGGGGCTAAGCAACGGGCCTCGATCCGGCGAAACGAGCCGGCTGGGATTCAAGTGAAAGAACTTTTTTCTTCTACCTTGAACCCTCGAATCCTAGAATCCTCGAATCCTGTTTAGTTACACTTCTTTCAGCTCGGTCTCCTTGTGAGACATAATTTCATCAATTCTTTTTATATAGGAATTGGTCTGTTTCTGTATTTCATCAAGGGACCGCTTTGAATCGTCTTCACTTAAATGCTCTTCTTTTTCCATCATCTTGATACCTTCGTTTATCTCACGTCTTATATTCCTTGCTGATATCCTTGCTTCTTCAGCCCTTTTATGTACATGTTTGATAATCTGTTTTCTGCGTTCTTCAGTAAGTTGAGGAATGGCTATCCTTATAATTTTTCCGTCATTTGAAGGATTCAGGCCAAGATCAGATTTCTGAATGGCTTTCTCTATTTCTGATATTATTTTCGGGTCCCAGGGCTGTATCGTTATCAGCCGGCTTTCAGGAACAGCAAGGGTTGCAACCTGATTGATCGGGGTGGAGGTGCCATAGTAATCAACATTAATTCCGTCTAAAATTGCAAGAGATGCGCGTCCTGTCCTGATTACAGCAAGGTCTTTTTTGAGGGCTTCAAGCGCCCTCTCCATCTTATCTGTTAACTTTCTTTTTAGTTCTGCCTGCATAGGAACTCCCCCCTTTTACCAAAGTTCCGATTTTTTTACCTTCGAGTATTTTTCTTATATTACCCTTACCCATCAGGTTGGAAACGATTATAGGCAATTTGTTATCCATACATAATGATATGGCTGTAGAGTCCATTATCTGCAATCCCTTTTTAAGAACATCCATATATGTTATTACTGAAAATTTTTTTGCACGGGCATCTTTTAAAGGATCTTTGCTGTATATCCCATCAACTTTAGTTGCCTTTAATATAACCTCCGCTCCAATTTCCATTGCTCTTAACGCTGCAGCTGTATCAGTAGTAAAATAAGGGTTACCAGTACCTCCGGCAAAAATAACAAATCTTTTCTTCTCAAGATGCCTTACAGCCCTTCTTCTGATATACGGTTCGGCAAGTTCTCGTATTTCTATAGCCGACTGAACTCTTGTAGGAATGCCTACACTTTCAAGTGCGTTCTGAATGGCAAGAGAATTAAGTACAGTAGCCAGCATCCCCATATAGTCTGCGGATGTCCTTTCCATACCTTCAGAACTTGCCTCAAGGCCACGAAATATGTTTCCTCCTCCTATAACGATGGCAACCTGAATTCCGGATTTATATATATCTATAAGTTCACTGGCAATATAGTGTACTACCTTTTGGTCGATCCCAAAATTCTTGTCCCCCATAAGGGCTTCACCGCTAAGCTTCAGCAAAATCCTTTTATATTTGGGTTTTTTAATTTTCATAGGAATTTATGAACTGATCTTTTCACCTAACTGAAACCTGGCAAAACGCTTAATTAATATATTCTCACCAAGCTGGGCGATCTTTTCCATAACAAGGTCTTTTATTTTCTTCTTCTGATCAGAGTCCTTTACAAACACCTGGTCAAGCAAACAGTTCTCTTCATAGAACTTTTCCAGCTTTCCTTCTACGATCTTCTCAATAATCTGAGGCGGTTTGTTTGTTACTTCCGACCTGTAGAAATCTTTTTCTTTTTCTACAATGTCCTCATGTATCTCTTCCCTATTGATATAAGATGGATTGGTAGCTGCAATATGCATAGCTATATCCTTAACAAGCTCCCTGAATTCATCTGTTTTTGCAACAAAATCGGTTTCACAGTTAACCTCAACAATGACTCCTATCTTGTTGTTCATATGAATATATGAACCTATATGCCCTTCAGATGCAGCCCTTCCAGCCTTTGTGGATGCTGTAGAGAGGCCCTTCAGTCTCAGTATATCCTTGGCCTTATCAAGGCTGCCCTGTGCCTCTGAAAGAGCTTCCTTGCAGTCCATAAAACCAGCCCCTGTCTGTTCACGTAACTCCTTAACAGCAACTGCGGGTATATTCATGTTGTCGCTTCCTCCTTAATCCCGGTCTCTGTAGTTTCTTCATCGGCCTTCTCAGCAGATTCCTCAGCAGATTCCTCAGCAGCTTTTTTCTCTTTTATAGCTTCTTCCTCAGCGGCTTCCTGCATTTTTTTATCAAAAATACTGTTTCCCTCAAGGACAGCATCTGCCATCCTGGATGTTATGAGACGTATTGCTCTTATCGCATCATCATTTCCGGGTACAATATAGTCAATTTCATCAGGGTCGCAATTTGTATCAACAATGGCAACAATAGGAATCATAAGCTTTCTTGCTTCAGCAACTGCAATATTTTCCTTTTTTGGATCAACAATAAAAATTGCCCCGGGGAGCTTATTCATATCTTTTATTCCAATAAGGTTTTTTTCAATCCTTAGCCTTTCGACCTCCAGAGAGGCTACTTCTTTTTTAGGCAGAAGATTGTAAGTGCCGTCTTCCTTCATCCGCTCAATTTTTTTCAGTTTCTCTATGCTAAGCCTGATAGTTTTAAAATTAGTAAGCACTCCTCCGAGCCAGCGCTGGTTTACATAAAAAGACTGCGCCCTTTGGGACTCTTCAACAATCACATCCTGTGCCTGCTTTTTAGTTCCTATAAAAAGAACAGGTTCCCTCTTACTTGCAACATCCTTGATAAAATTATAGGCTTTGTCCAGCATCTTGGTGGTCTTCTGAAGGTCAATAATATAAATACCGTTACGCTCTCCAAAGATAAATTTTTTCATCTTCGGATTCCAGCGCTTCAACTGGTGTCCAAAGTGAACACCCGCCTCCAGAAGTTCTTTCATTGTTGCTATCATGTATTCCTCCTTGGTTTTTCCTCCGTCCTTTCTCCCCAGATCCCGATACCCAGGAACACCCTTAGAGAGACGATTAGATGGACGTGTGTTTTTTCCCATAACAGGAAGAAAAAAACTTATTGCTTCCTGACTACAGGTTAATTAGCCTATCATATTTAAGTGCCTTATTTCAATAAGTTTTTTTCTTTTCATGCGAAAAACTCACTGCCGTACACACTATGTATGGTATAAAGGGATCTTTGAACTAAAAACAGTCCTGCTTTTACTTGAATTCAGGGAGTCCGCTTTTTAAATACCAGAATTCTTCATCCTCATTGAATTCCCACAGTTGATTGTCAATAAGAGTCTTCTCGATCAGATTATCTATAATGTAATATTTTATTTCAACTGTCTGCTGAGCCAGTGTCCCTTCGAATGTAATCTTACTGTCAACCAGGTCATATGAGCTCACTTTTATAGTTTTCAGGTTTTTAAAATCTATTTTTCCCTGGCCCGTATCATCTGATTTCAGAAAACGGCTTGCCTTTTTAAAACGGCCAAAACGTATATCATGGCCATATAACTCAGATATAAATTCAAGCGAATCAACGCGTTTCTGTCCTTTTAAAGTCTTAAAAGAAGAACAGCCCAGAAGCAGCATAATGCTAAAAAATATACATGCTATGGATTTTGACATTTAAGACCTCACAAAATATTCAGACTGTCACACCTGCCGGTTTTACAGGAGATCATGCAGGCAAATCCGACTGCATCCGGTTCGATAATCCATAACCCGCATCTCAACCCTGCCTATCTCTGCATAACACGAATTATATGTGATTATATACTTATTATCAAGCAAAGGATCCCAGACCGACAGAAGTATAATTATCTTTTCCGCTGATGTCTTGACTTACCTCCATGTTTTGGGATAATTTGGGTTTAATACAGGAAACATTTATTAATGATACTTACTGGAACATGTTCGTGGACAGAAAAAACTCTCCTTCAAAGCGGTGAGTTTTATCCCGGAGATGTAAAAACAGCCAAAGACCGTCTGCAGTATTATGCAAGGAATTTTAATACTGTAGAGGTAGACTCAAGTTACTATGTCATCCCTGATATAAACACTGTCAGCCTATGGGCCGGCAGAACCCCTGAAAACTTTCTTTTTCATATCAAGGCATATGGTGCATTAACAGGGCATGGAGTAAACCCGGGAAGCCTGCCCCGCGATATGCTTAGGCTCCTGTCTGAAGAAGACAGATACAAACGATACATTTTTATCAGGAACAAAGATATAATAAAATCACTTTTTACCAGATTTACAGATGTTCTAAATCCTTTAGTGAAAGCCGGGAAGCTGGGGATTCTTATATTTCAATATCCTCCGTGGTTTCGTTACAGCCTATCCGGCCTTGACTACATATTAACGTGTAAAAAATTTTTAAAGGGCCTTCCCCTTGCTGTTGAATTTCGTCATGGAAGCTGGCTGACACCGGAAAGAGCAGGATCAGTTTTTGATTTCCTCAAAGAACATAAAATAACCTATATAACTGCAGATGAGCCACAATATGGTAATCTCTCGACAATTCCTTTCCTGCCTCAGGTAACCTCAGATATTTCATATTTCAGGTTCCACGGCAGGAATAAAAATAACTGGCTGAAAAAAGGCATAGAAACTTCCCTGAGGTATGATTATTTTTATACAGATAATGAATTAAAAGAATTTATAAAACATCTTATCAGTTCAGACAGGCTTGCCAAAAAAACATTTGCCATGTTCAACAACTGTCATGGAGGCTTTGCAATAAAAGACGCCCTCAGACTGAATGAATTAATCATTGAAACTAAAAATACTGATAAAATGCTTTAGAAATAAAGAGTTAACAAAAACGATGTTTTCCTGAAAAAATAATTATGTAATTATTTTCCTCCTGTTTTAATAAATAATCAAAAAAAGTGGTAGAATTTATATATGGAAAGAAGACGATCAAAAAGGATAGTTGTCAGTTATGGTGCTGAGCTTATCTCTAAAACCAAAAACTGTTCAGCAATAATATCTAATCTCTCTGAAAGAGGTATAGGTATTTACGTTAGTTACTCTTTTGAAAAGTGTTTAAAAGACTACCCCGCAGGGTCAGAACATAAAGTAAAATTTCATCCTGTACCAGGAGAAATATTGTATCTTAACTGCCTGGTAAAATGGACACAAAAAACCCCTCCGCATGGCTTAACAACCAGTATCGGTATGGAAATTCTTAATCAGTCACTGGACAAGAGCAAATACTTTATTTAAAACTATTCATTAAGATATTAAAAAGAGCATAGAACAGCCCTCCGCCTTTGCTATTTAGCAGATACCTTATTTCTAATTAGTTTTTACCCGTAACCCCTTTTAATTTCAGCAAAATCTCAAAGATCAGTATTTAAAAACCGCGAAAAGGTTTTCCGCCTCAGGTCGATACGACTCTTCGCTTAGACTCGCTTCGAGCAGACCCGCTCTCCCCGGCGAGTCTATTCGACCGTGGCGGGGAACCTTACATTGATGGTATCAGAGATCTGTCCTTCGGGTTATTAAATGAAGCATATACAGGATATGCTTGACAAAGCACATGAAATATGATAGGAATATACATGATACGGCAAACAGAGCAAGCTGATATGTGTTAACCTATAAGGAGGCATTTATGTTAATGCTTGTACTGGGCATCCTGATCGGGGTTTTTTTGGGTATAACCCTGATGTCAACACTGGCTGTAGGGAAAAAGCATGATGAGGTTATGGAAGACACAATTGCCGAGCTGGCGGAAAAAACACCCTGAAATTCAAAAATTCGTTCGAGTATCACATCAACTTATCTCCGAATCATCTCTGAAAATCATTTTGCTTGAGGATTAGTTGATTTATCTCTATTGAAAAATGAAACAGATAGGAGACATAAAATTATACTCGGTTAAAGACCTTCATAATTCCCTTGGAGTAAATCAAAGAACTATCAGGGACTGGTTTAATAAGGGCAGGCTTAGAGGCCAGAAAATAGGAAATGAATGGCATATCACTGAAGAGAATCTTAAGAGGTTCCTTAATGCAGAGGAAGATGTGATAATAAAAGGAAATTTATTTTAAGAAAAGACCTCTTATAACCTGTTCTAATTTCACTCAAATGAATTTGCTCTATCAGGAGTCAGGTAAAACAGATTGAGAGTAACACTGCTTAGACCGCCATTTCATGCATTATTAGGCTTTAAACCAATTTATCCTATGGGTTTGGCTTATCTTGCTTCGGCATTAAAGAAAAAAGACCATGATGTTACATTGGTTGATGCCGAGACTATAATCTTTAATGAATATAAAAAAGATAATAATTTATTTAAAAGAATAAAAGGGAAAATTGTACATATATCAAAACTTTTTAAATCCGGTTTTGACAGCTTTAAGTCTATTATGGAAGATCCTGAACATCATATGTGGGATATTATTACAAGT
>VAPC010195040.1_pt1 | contig 18175 bp, 21 predicted proteins | sample 3395121 | NCBI WGS metagenome assembly VAPC01 (sample SAMN08290434, study PRJNA428436) | hydrothermal vent metagenome | isolation source: Deep-sea hydrothermal vent chimney | place: Indian Ocean: Southwest Indian Ridge | depth 1711 m m
ATTAAAGGCGGAGTTAAAGAATATCATTTATTCATTGATATCTATCAACAGGAAATTGTACCCGCTTTTAAGATTCACACATTAGCATTTAATAATCAGGTACCCGGTCCGGAAATCAGGGTCTACAGAGGAGACAAGGTCAGAGTTATTTTTAAGAACAAGACTGAATTAAACCATACCATTCACTGGCACGGAATGCATGTCCCATGGCGGATGGACGGAGTACCCTATATTACACAGATGCCTGTAATGCCGGGGGAGGAGTTTGTCTATGAATTCACAGCCGAGCCCTATGGCACACATTTCTACCATTGTCACTGGGGAACACTCCTTCATATGCAATCCGGGATGTTCGGGAGTTTGATTGTTGAGGATAAAAATGATCCGATTAAAAAGAAATTTCATTATGAACGTGAGTATACACTGGTTTATTCAGCTCACGATGTAAATTTCGTGCGAAACGAGTTGAATGCCATGATTGAGCGGATGAAAGAGAGAATGTATCTTATGAAAGATGGTCGATTTGATAAGGAACGCTTTGCGGTATTTGATACAAAAGAGGAATTTGAAGAAGCTGTCGGCAAAGGATATCAGCCGCCGTATGTCGTCAACCGCAGGGCGCCATCTGACCTTCCACAGCCTAACTGGTTTACAGTAAATGGCAAATCGTATCCGCATACTCCGAATCTTTATATTAAATCCGGAGAAAATATCCGGGTACGGCTCGTAAACGCCGGCACTGAAGACCATTTCTTGCACCTTCACGGTCACGATTTCTGGCTCGTCTGCGACGACGGCCTGCCTATTCCGCAGCCATGGCAGATGAATACTCTGAGAATGAGTCCGGGCAAGACCTTTGATATTATTATTGAAGGAAAAAACAGGGGAATCTGGACGTTTCATGATCATGATATACGCAGGGTTACCAATAACGGATTGTATCCGGGTGGTAATTTACTGGCTCTGGTCTATGAAGATATGCCAGCGGAAGAAGCCGAGGCAGGCATGATGGCCAAAAAAATGGGCCTGAAATCTCTACCTATGGTGGCTTTAGACGAATAGAATATTGAATAAACTATGGGAGGGAAAAATGTTTAAGCACAATAAACTTTTACTCATTTTCATAATTTTGGCTGCCTTTAGTTTTTACAACCCGGGTTTTGCCGGGGTTACTCCGGAAATCCTGCTGGGTGCAAGAGGTATCGTCTCTTTAAATATTGAAGATACATCGTATGGTGACTCGGAAACGGTGGCGGATTTTTCTGATACAAGTCTGCTGATAGGATTCCGGCAGAAACTCTACAGTAATTACCGCGGTCAGTTTGTGTTTGGATTTCAGCTCCTTGACCGGGATTCTGACCTTGATTCACCATTTTTCCATCAGGTGTTCCTGAAAATTGAAGACAGAACAAATATATTAAAACTGGGGCGTACACGGTTAAGAAGCGCTCTCATAGAATTCCCCACATTGCGTGATGACGATGCCATTTATTTTACGGATATACTCAATCCATTTATTACCGGCGAAAATTCTGAAGAGAATCAGTACGGTGAACTTCTGGAAGTCACCCATATATTCAAACAGCGTTACCGGCTCAACCTTTATGGCGGGCATGTGAAAGAGGATATAGAGATAACCGGAGACGATGAGGAAGTTTTTGACTTCAATGCTATCGGGTTACAGTTCCAATACCGGGTGCCTGAAACGCAGAAGTGGAACCGTGAAATACTTGATCAGGCAGGAATCAGTTTTAACAGTTTTTTTGGTGACAGGCTTAAGGGTCCAGGTGTAAGAGATGACGCTCTGAAAAATATCATTTTCTCAACCGTTCTGAATATCTATCCTGATCCGGTTCATTTTCTGGATTTGAGGCATCAGAGTGTTTATAACATTGGGTCTGATGATATAACACAATTGACAAGCTATGCAGATATGGCAGAAGCAGAATCCTTTAGCATGTTTACTTCACTAAGATATCTTTACCGCAAACTGGAGACCCCCGCTTTTCAGGCGGCACTGTCTTATGGATATAAAGACTTTCCTGATTTGGAGAATGACACTTACCAGCACCAGATCATAGCCAATTGCTTCTATCGTATTGGAGATAATTTTGACATCGGTCTGCAGCTGCAATATCTGAAAAATGGCGGTGACTTGAAAGATGTTTTTTCAGAAGATGAAACACGCATCCAATTTGCTCTTGTATATTCCGTTGAACAGTTATGGAACAGTCAATTTAATGACCGTGAATCCCTGTTGAATCTGGAGCATGGCTACATCCCATAATATAGATCGTAAGTTGTAATACCTGAGCCTCTTGCAGTAGGAGACTTTAGCTTCTTTGCTGGATTTGAGGTTGAAGATAAGGAGGTGTAAAAAGGAGGCATTCAAGGTATCTATTTTTATCAGGATTTCAGTAATGATAGAAGTAAAAAAGGGGGTGGTACGCACCTTATTTTAATCGTTGCAAAGGCAGGAAAACCCTTTAAACTGCGGTTTGCCAGAGGAGAGGGGTTCCCCTGCACAGAGATGGTTGTTTTAGGCGTGATCAGGAGAAAACTTATTGTGGAAGAATAAGCAGTAAAAATAATAGCTTAAGAAAGGGGGGTGAGACTATGGCACAAGACCCGGTTTGCAATATGAATGTTGAAGAAAGTAAGGCCGGTGCAACAAGCATTTACAAGGGAGAAACTTACTATTTCTGCTCAGCTAACTGCAAGGAAAACTTTGAAAAAGAGCCTGAAAAGTATGTTAAGGAAACAGGCGGTCATGAGCACAGCCACCATTAAAACACAGAAGTTCTAATCAGCTTACTGAAAGAAGAGCAGGGCTATAGTTGTAAATTTTCTGCTCTTCTTCACCCATTAGAAATATTTCTTCCAACGGGGTTCACAAAGCTGGACAGGGCCAATTTAAGGGCAGTGCTGAAAAATTTATGTGATATAGCGATGTCTCCGGCGGGGCCGGGGGCAGGTGGAGTCATTGTCAATATGGAGATAATTTCTGTTGTTTATGCCGGATTTGGGCGATTCAGAGGGCAAAGGAAAAACCTGGACCAATGTGTTGATTTGCAGAGGATTGCGAATTATTGAAAAGTCTAAAGTAGATTTGGAGGTATCATGCTTGAACAAATCAAAATCGGCCGTTACTGTTGTGCGCCGTCAACACAAATAGAAAATTTTAGACCTCTGGTCGGAGGTGATTTGATTGAAGAAGTCATGGAGCTTGCAGCAGATTTACGAAATATTCGAATCTGCCACATCAATGCAACACCATTCGGCGGAGGAGTGGCTGAACTGCTTTCCCGTGAGATTCCCATTCTGAAGGCCCTCAAGGTGCAGGCCGATTGGCGGATTATACACGGGGACCAGGAGTTTTTTTCCATTACAAAGTCTTTTCATAATGCCATTCAGGGGCAGGAATTTCATCTTACCGATGATATAAAAAATATTTACACTCAGCATAACCGGAAAAGCGCGGAATTACTCTCATCAGACTATGATGTATTTATAGTGCATGACCCTCAACCTGCAGCACTTAGATATTTTAATAAAAATAAAGAAGGGAAATGGATCTGGAGGTGTCATATAGACAGCTCTGATCCCAATATGGAGCTATGGAATTTTATAAAACCTTATATCGAAGCCTATGACGCAGCTGTTTTTACCCTGGAAGAATTTGTTCCGCCTGATCTGAACGTTAATCTGGTAGAATATATTTTACCTGCCATAGACCCCTTTAGTTCCAAAAACATGGAACTTCCTGAGGATGTTTATCGGAATGCTGTTGCTAACAGTGGAATTGATATGCGTCGTCCTTTGATAGTGCAGGTCTCGCGGTTTGATCCATGGAAAGACCCCCTGGGAGTTATTCAGGCTTATCAACTGCTTAAACGGGAGAGGCCGGATGTTCAACTGGTAATGGTAGGCTCTCTGGCCGGAGACGACCCTGAGGGTTATCAGATTTTATCAAAAGTTAATGAGGAATCAGCCAAAGACCCTGATATTTATGTATTCACAAATCTTGAAGGGATAGGCAATATGGAGGTTAACGCCTTCCAGCGCTCGGCAGATGTAGTAATACAGAAATCTATCAAGGAGGGGTTCGGGTTAGTAGTATCAGAGGCTTTATGGAAGGAAACCCCTGTCGTAGCCGGAAACGTAGGGGGTATTAGAATGCAGATACCTGATGATATGAAGGGCTTTCTGGTGAGTAGTGTGGAAGATTGCGCCGGGTCTCTTCTCCGCCTCCTGAATGACGAAGCATTACGAAAGGAATTTGGAGAAAAGGGCAGGGAAAAAGTGCGAAAAGATTTCCTCTACCCGCGGATGATTCGTGATGATCTCAGGCTTATCAAACGGCTTGTGTCGTCTTAAAAAACGGAAAAGACAATGATCTGCATGACTGGAAGGACTGATACAATTTATGAGAATGCCCGGATCAGAGGGTTTCAACCATGAGTTGTAATTAATACTATGGGAATAGTTGAATTTTTTTAAGTCTTGTGCTGATTTTAGCAGCAGCAAAAATATTTTCTGAAATATTTGTCTATTTTAAATTACCAGCAGTTATTGGTGAAATTACCGCGGGTATTATTATCGGCCCCAGCCTTCTGGGATTGGTGGAAAGCAGTGTTATCCTGCATCATCTTGCAGAAATAGGTATTCTCCTTCTTCTTTTCGAAATAGGGCTTGAAACTGATGTCGGACAGATAATTAAAGTCGGCACGCAGTCAATAATGGTTGCTTTAACAGGAGTTGTTGTTCCCGGTATTTTCGGGTTCTGGGCGGGATATTATGTCCTGGAATTACCTCTCATTCATTCCCTTTTTATAGGCGGCACTCTTGTAGCAACCAGTATCGGGATCACTTTGAGGGTTCTTAAGGATTTAAAGAAAACAGAGACGAAAGTAGCTAAGGTCGTTTTAGGGGCCGCGATTATTGATGATGTCATCGGAGTCGTCATACTCGCTGTAATCTACAACTTCTCAATCAGGGGCAGTCTTGATATTATCGAGCCCATAAGGATATTCGGCATTATGACGGTGTTTTTATTTTTAACGCCCGTTATTATAAGATTTCTTTTCCCCCTTATAGCAAAACTTTCTTCAGCAGGCAAAACAGAGGGGATAATTCCTACAGTGGCCGTATCAATAATTCTCATTATGGCGATTTTTTTTCATAAGATAGGCGCTCCGCATATCCTTGGCGCATTTGCGGCAGGAATTGCCTTTTCAAGGGCTTTCTTTATTCCTTTTATCAGGAATTCCAGAATTAACTACATTGAAATAACAGACGAAATCAAGCGCAGTATGAAGCCGGTTGCCAACCTGTTTGTCCCGGTCTTCTTTGTAATGGTGGGCGTCTCAATAGAATTTCAGGCGGTTGATTTTATTTCCGGCGACTTTTTGAATATCGCAGTGATTCTCACTGCGGGAGCGATTATTACAAAAATGATCAGCGGTCTCTGGATTAAGGGAGATTGGAACAGTAAACTCGCAACCGGGATTGCCATGGTGCCACGGGGGGAAGTGGGTCTGGTTTTTGCGGAAATAGGACGGAGGAATGGATACTTTGATGAAAATATTTACGCGGCACTGATCCTTGTTGTCGTCCTGACAACACTGTTTGCCCCGGTTGTGTTAAGGGGTGTAATGAGGAAGACATAAACGTCTCTCTTCTTACTACGGGTTCCACGCTGCATACTGCTCCTTAATAGTGCCGCGGGGGAAACTGATCAGAATCAATACAATGCCTACAACTGCATTATTCCATTTTGTGCCTGTGTTAGCGCCTGCAAGCAGCCAGGGCGCGGCCATGACCCATGCGCCGAAGAGAATATTCAGGAAACGTCCCGCCCTGATGACTTCTGCCGAGACTATTACAGCGACAGTTATAATAAGCGCTCCCGCGATGTGATCGCTGTTTGCAGCCCTGCCTGTTGTGCCGAGGAGCGCGGGCGCAAACATGAGCCAGATGCCGAGGAGAGTGCTGACGATCAGATTCCACGGCATCGTAACTCCCCAGGCCGCTGCCGGAAGCAGTTTGGCGACAGGCGCTCCATATCTCGGTGTCCTCATATCCATGTTCTCCTGTTCCAGCGTCCCGCCTATCCAGAATGTGCGCCAGAAGGGTTTTCCTTCACGAACACTTTGCCGGAGGAACTGTCCCATGGCAACAAGTTCATCCACAGTAAAAGGTATCATCAGAAGCATTATCAGAGCTGTTGCCAGACATAATGTGCACCAATAACCCACCACCACAGGCTGTAGGGTCACCAGTACAATGCTTGTAACGCCGAGAGGCACGACAAGGATGAAGAAACCTGTAACCATCCACGGCATTGAACGCCAGCGCGTTTCTCCGCCCATAAATGCCATGAGCATTTCCAGAGTATAAGCGGCAGCCCCAAGACCGGCGTCAGAGATCGGGAACTTCTGTGATACATCTGACGTCAGCACTCTGGCTGTGCCTTCCGCAAAGAACGGCTCCCATACAGTTGGGATGTAACCCAGCTGAAATGCCGCGAGGTAGCGGGAGATCAGCCAGCCTGCAAACGCTGCCAGTATCATAGGCGCGCGTTGATGCCACGAGGATGGATTGTAACTCCAGCCGGGAGGGATCACCGGGCCCGGCTTCGCCATCTCCATATGATGAGCCATGCCGGGCATGGACGGCACGAGCACTGTAAATACAATGACAAGCGCACCGATCAGGGTATCATTTACAAATGCGGCAGGAGTTGAGGCCCAGAAAACGAGCGGCGCAAACTGAAGCCATGTTCCAACCAGGGAAGCGCTCCAGCGTCCGATAAAATCAAATTTCGGTGATAATGCCAACAGGGAAAACAATACGATCAAAGCTCCGCTGACCACATCGCTCCAGATCATGCCTGGTTTTATATAGCCGAAAGTAAACGGGCTTGTGATCAGCCAGAATCCGAGACCTGCGACAGTAAAGTTTGTCCATAGCCATTGCCTGCGCATGTCGCGGGTCATTTCTGTTATATCACCATGCATATCCATTTGAGACATGTCATGGCCTGCATGTCCCCCGGCGTGTTCGTGCCGCTGCATTGTGCTATGAGAGGCAGATATTGAATGTTGCGGCGCGCCTGCCGGGTCTTTCGGAACGAGTTGCATACTGCATTTCGGGCATTTACCCGGCTGGTCCTGCTGCACTTCGGGATGCATCGGGCAGGTATAAAAAGAAGCCGGGGCAGGTGGATGGTGAGGTTTCATGCCCCCTCCTGCTGATTTTGGATTTTCGACGGCGGATTGAGCTTGTTCTGTCTATACCAGCCTAACGGGTTACGCTTCAGGGCATCTATCATCTTCGGCAGTGTCTTTCTGAGTGAATGTCCCGGCTCCCAGTCGAGCAGGGCGCGCGCGCGGGTAATATCTACCGCATAGTGGTCATTGGCCCGGTCGATCATCCACGGCTTTATGAAAGGCTCCTCTCCGGGCAGTCTGTTCTGCATCCAGACTCCTGCCTTTGCCAGCGGCGCCGGGACTTCGTGTGTCTCCCATGATTCACCATGTATCAGGCGGGCGAGCGTGTGCTGTAATTCGTCGTAGCTTAATGTTTCCGGCTCACCGAGCAGCAGCGGCAGTTCAGGCGGCAGTTGTGCGCGGCGTTCCACCACCTTCTCAATAGCATCCACCAGATCTTCCATGTGCATAAAAGCCTGTCCATGAGCAGTCTCCCCGGAATACATACGGCTGGAGAGCTGCTGTTCGTAGATGCGCTGGATCTGGTGCGCCAGCGGGATCGAGTTGCACATATCATCGTAGACTCCAGAGATGCGCAGCAGCACCACAGGTATGCCGTGTCTCTCTTCCCGGATAAGCTGTTCAGTCCTGACCTTTGACTCCGGGTATGCCCAGGTCGGCTCAATCGGCCAATCCTCGTTTATAAACTGCCCGGGTTCTCCGGGCTTATGAACCAGCATGGTGCTGGAGAAGACGAACTGTTCGATATTGAAGCCCGCGTCCTGCAGTCCGCGCAAAAGCCGTCCTGTCCCGCGCACAGTGATCTCTTCATACTTCGGACTGGGCTTTCCGAAAAAATCATAATAGGCCGCGAGGTGTATCACAGAGGCGATATCGGTTCCGTGATGTTCAATTATAACTCCAAGCCCTTTCCGCACGCTCTCCTCCGACCCGATATCGATGGGTACAGCCGTGCAGCCCGGCGGGGGAGGAGCCGGAGCCTTGCGGTCGAAGCCGATTACATGTTCAAATTTTCCGGTAAAGCGCTTCATCATTGCCCTGCCTATAGATCCGTTTGAGCCTGTAACCAGGACAATCTTTCCTTTCGGTTTCATATCCGTGCCCTCCTCAAATCAATTATAGTTGGTTAATTATGCCCGGTCAATCCAATTGTTCTATGGATCGTACATTTTGCAGGCAATCAGAGGCATCACATACTGCCCACACAAAAAAATGAGCGCCCTTTTTTTGACCTACGCCTACAGCTCCTTTGGCGAGATACAGTGCCCATGCCCAGTCAGGCTCAAAGACGCTTGTTGTTGATGACCAGTAGGCTTCCTTAATTTCACTGAATTGGTGCTCAGCAGGTAAGGCGGGACTATGCATACTGCAGTCCACCAGGGATTCCAGTTCATTGATATTCGGCAAGCGCCAGACGGCTTTCCTGTTCAAGTTCTGATTTAATTGTGCCACGGCTGTCAGGGCGTCACTCCATGTTACCTGTCTGCCTGTCAGATCTGCCTTTCTCAGCCAGCATAGACCGGTGAGGAGGTCGATAATTGCATCACTTATGATTTTAAAGCGTGGTTGGGGCCACTTATTCCCATAACGAAACTCACTGTCCTGACCAGTACCTGCGCATGAGATAACCTGTCCATTCGTATCATAACACTGCATCTGCCCAGTTACAGGCAAAATGTTATACCCTCTACCCCGCACCGGCCAGAGAAGATAAAACTGTCGCTTGTTGCCATAAAACATCCGTGCGCCTTCCGTGTGAATGTACCATGCGTAGGCAGTATTAATAGCAGCAGTAGTGGAAGTCCAGTACCAGCCTGAAAAGACATTATAAAAAGGATGGTCCTCCGGCAATGCAGGCTTTTTCATCTGATGGCTCATGAGGCTCCTGAATTCGCGGCGGTTTGGAAGACGCCAGTCCGTATAACCAAATGCTTTCTCACGGTTCATGCGGGCTACATAGTCCAATGCCTCCTGCCGCGTTACAGGGAATTCAGCAAGGTTTGCGTTTTGTGTCCACATCAGCCCTGTGAGGCTATCTAAAACTGTTTCATTTTTCTGTTGAAACCTCGGCTTAGGCCATGATATGCCCTTCCTGAATTCAGCATCCTGTCCGCTGCCAAAACAGGAAATCTCACGACCGGATGTGTTATAACACTTTGTCTGACCCGTATTAAGATATCCACGTGTATTCATTTCAATCTTGACTTTTTTTAGACTTTTTTATTACCAGAATTATTGCAGTTCCGGTCATCAGTAATCCTGTCAGCAGATACGGTACATGAACATTCCATATAAATAAAAGACCCCCGATTACTGGGCCGGCGGCCTGACCAAGACTGATAACAGCGCTTTGCATTCCCAGTGCGGTTCCGGAGATCTCGCCCGCATTTTTGCTTACGAGTGAAGACAGGCTCGGATTAATTAATGCCATGCCAACGGCAAATAAAGATACATAGAACAGAATAAGCGCCATGTCCTGAGTTGTCATTAACATAAACAATGCGCCTCCCATCATTACGAAGCCCGGGGGCAGCAAAGGTCTTTCGCCGACACGTCCGATAAGCCAACCTACTGCGCCTATCTGAGCTACAGCCATAACCAGTCCGCAGACCATGAATACGGCCCCCATCTGTCCCGGGCCGAAATTCATTACACTTTTTCCATGCAGAGCAAACGTGCCCTCAAAGAGAGACAGTGCGAAATAACCGAGAAAAGACAGGATAAGCCATTCCCGGGATGTTTTTAATATCACTGACCAGTGTGCTTCAGATGGGAGGTCAGCATGTTTTGAGGACAGTCCTGAACGCGATTGAATTTCTGATCTTTGCAACGACTCAGGTATCAGATATATAGCGGCAAATAAAGAGAGTGTCGCAAGAATCGCAGCCACAAAAAAAGGAGTGGAAAAATCATCGGCACGGAAATGCCAGATACTGAATTTGAAGTGCCAGTCGAGCCGCGACAGGAATGCGCCTAATGCCGGACCCGCAACAACTCCGAACCCTATGGCGCTGCTTAACCATGCCATCCCCTTGCCCCGGTCCGACTCTGAAGTAGTATCAGCAACATAAGCGCTCGCCGCAGGCAGTACAGCTGCGCCGAATATACCTCCCAGGATACGGGAGGTATAAAGCATAGTCAAATTTGCGCTAATCCCAAAAAGCAGCATAAAAACGGCATAACCGGCCAATCCAACTATAAAAAGAGGACGGCGGCCCACACGGTCAGACCACCTGCCCCAAAGGGGTGCAGCAAAAAACTGCATAAGGGCAAATATGCCTGTCAACAGACCAACGTGGAGATATGCCTTCTGAGCCGTGGCACCCTCAGCCAATGCCAGCCGTTCAATGTAAAATGCCAGCACCGGCAGCGTCAGCCCATAGCCGATCATGACTACAAACAGACAGAAGAGAAGAAAGCCGGGATGTTTTCTCTTGAGAAAATTCATTTTTCTTCATTTATTTAAAGTATTGCATTAGCACTACAACATTGTATCACAGAAGACAATTATTGAGGTTTCCATGAAGCTACAGCGGGATGTATTATAAAACCATTATGTAACTGCTCAGGCATAAAGGGACAGAGACACAGAAGCATAAAGTTTAAAAGCAATGCAAGGAAAGTTCTTGATCCTTTGTTCCACTTTGTGTCTAACTGAGTAGTTACATAATTATATTGAAGGCGGAAGCATAATGTGATAAGATTTTTCACATAAAGATAGTAAGTTACGGTTTTCCAGTTTCAATGAACCGTTCCAATGATTATCACAACATGATGGAGTTCAGCTAAAGCGCACTCATTGGGAGGCTAAATTATGGAGAAAAAAGTCTGCTTTAATCTTTTTTAAAGAGGGGAATATGGAAGGCAAAAGTTCAGCAAGCAAAACAGTTTCCGGCCTATTGTTTGGTCAGATTTTTTCTTCCCATATTTATTGCTGTTATGATTTATATCATTGTCGAGACTTTAAAAGAGTGTTATATAAATTACAGGATTCAGTCCTTATATTACAACGTAAAATTTATACGTGAGGATAAATAGATAGGATAAAGGAGGAGGGAGCATGGAGAGTGGTCAGCCAGCATTAGGGGGCACATGGATTATTACCATTATTATGGTGATTGTTGTTACATGGTTTGTATTCAAGTATCTGGTTCCGAAGAATTTTAAGGAGTGGCGTAATTTTGGACTGATCCAGGCATTTATCATTGCGCTTTATGCGGAGATGTATGGTTTTCCTTTGACTATCTATCTCCTGACATCTTTTTTAGGTTTTGACATTCCGTGGCTTCATATCAAAGGCCATCTGTGGGCCTCTCTCTTTGGATGGGGTGCAGGGATGGCCATGGTGGAGATGCTGGTGGGTTTTACTTTCATTTTTCTTGGCCTATCCCTGATTGTCAGGGGTTGGAAGCAGATTTATGAAGCACAGAAAACTGACAGACTTATTACAGAGGGCATTTACGGTTATATACGACATCCTCAGTATACAGGTATATATCTTGCTATCTTCGGACAGTTGATCCACTGGCCTACCATTCCGACCCTGGTACTGTTTCCGGTGATTGTCGTTGCCTATTATGCCCTTGCCCGAAAAGAGGAAAAGGTTATGATTGAGAGTTTTGGAGATGAATACAGAGCATATGTAAAGAAAGTGCCGATGTTCTTGCCAAAATGGGGGGAGACCAGAGAGGCTTTACTTGGAAAAGACGAAAAAGAGAACACAGCCTGAGTGATATTATGGAAAGAGGATAATATTGTAATAATGAAGGAAACGATTCATGTATATGGTGCAGGTGCAGAGAGAAAGCATGTCCATGATATGAGATATTCATAATTATTTCAAAATTTTGAGATATCTTTGTATTAAAGAGGAGGTGGAGGTATATGGAATGGGTAATGGAAAACTGGTTCTTCATTCTTTTTGCCGCTTTATTTATTGGAATGCATTTGTTCGGTTTCGGATGTGGCGGACACGGTAAACACGGCAAGCACGGTGGGGATGATGAACATAAACATTCAGGTGAAGAGACAGCTGAGAAGAAAGGAGGAAGCTCATGCCATTGAACATCAGAGTTGTTAGCTGGTCAATAGGTATTTTTATGGCAATTTCCTTTATTATCTGCGTTCTTTATGGATTAATAGTTCCTAAAAACTTGCACGGAATGTCTGCCTTTCTTGAGTCAGTGCTCCCTGCATTCAAATGGCTGACTTTCGGCGGATTCATCCTCGGCCTGATAGAGAGTTTCCTTTACGGGATATATACAGGCATTGTGTTTGTGCCGATATACAATTTTATAAACCGTAAGCTGGCGTAGAGAAAGGAGGCTGTACGTGGATTTAATGCTGATTGATTTAAGATTAAGGAGAGTTTTAACTTCAAAGGAAAAACCTGTAAAAAAGGATGGAAAAATGAAAAGGTTATTATTAGCGGTTTTGGTGTTTGTGTTAATAATCAGTCCATATGCCTTTGCAGGAATGGGCGGTTCAGGCGGAGGAATGATGGGAGGACAGGGCAGACAACAGCAGATGGGCCAGGGCATGATGGGCGGTCAGCAGGGGAATATGGGACAGATGATGACGCATGGCGATATGATGGGTGGTATGCATACCAACATGAAGCAAATGACCAACATGATGCAGAGGATGTCCGATGTGATGAATAAGGGGATGAGATCATCAAATATGAAAGAGATGTCCGGGATAATGAGGGAGATGTCTTCACATATGACCGGCATAGCTGACATCATGAGCAAAGGCGCTGCCTCACAGGAAGAGATGCAGACTGTAAATGATCATATGACTGAAATAGAGAAGAGGTTTGATATGATGAAGTTATGGTAAATATTATTTTATAATTGTACTATTAAAAATGTCTGATTAACACATTTATGAATCAATAGAGGTACAAACATGACATATTATTTCAATAAAAAACTAAAGATGTCTTTTGATGAAGCAATTACAAAAGTAACCGAAGAACTGAAAAAAGAGGGGTTTGGTATTCTCACTGAAATCGATGTTAAAGAGGCAATGAAGAAAAAACTGAATAAAGATTTCAGGCAATACAGAATCCTCGGTGCATGCAATCCTCCTTTTGCTTTCAAGGCTCTACAGGCAGAAGATAAAATCGGCACTATGCTCCCATGTAATGTAATCGTGCAGGAGACATCAGACAGTGGACAGGTGGAAGTCGCTGCAATTGACCCGGTTGCTTCCATGCAGGCAGTTAAAAATCCAGCGTTGGAGGACATTGCTGCTGAAATTCAGAATAAATTAAAAAAGGTTATTGATAGTCTGTAAATATTCCTATAAATATGGACCTTTTGCGAAAAAAGATTCTGATAAATAAACATCTTCTGTAAAAAAAATAGGAGGGGATATGAACAGAGTTTTACTATTTATGGGCAAGCTTTTTTTACTCAATAGCTTTGCTGTTAGTTTGATTTTAGTTGGTTTTTTGACAACTGATTCTTATTCAGCAGAGTTAACCAAGAAGGACTTGGTCAGGATTAACGATGAAGGGGCTGTAACGATGCGAGTAACATATCTTAATCCGATAAAAGATATAGACGGAGGAGAACTATCATTTGAGGTAAGGATGAATACCCATTCTGTAGATCTGGATAGTTATAAGATGGAAGACATAATATCCTTAAAAGACGATAAAGGCAATACATACATTCCTTTGGGATGGTTCAATCCGGGAGGAGGAGGGCATCACCGGTTTGGTGTAATCAAGTTTTCAGGCATAGACAGTAAAGGCAAGGATATAATTGATAAAAATACAAACCACATTATTATCATTATCAAAGGCGTGGATAATGTAAATGAGAGGAGTTTTTTATGGAAATTTCCTCTCAAATAACAAACAGGTGGTTATACTCTGATAATTTTAAAAAATATGCCTTCTTACTATTTCTGATATTAGCGATTTGTTTCTTATGGGTTTTGCCCGCCGTGGGACATGGAGATGAAGAGCATGGAAGTGGGGTTCCCGGAGGTACAGAAGGCACGATCTTTATAAGCATGGGCACTTCAAATAATGTGGCTGTGATCGATATTAAAACGAATGAAGTTATGAATACCCTTGTCTCGGGTAAAAACCCCCATGGTGTTGCTGTCACACCTGATGGCCGTTTTTTATATACCACGAGTCGGGGAATGGGGAAGAAGAAATCCGAGAGCAAACCTGAAAATACCCCGACTTTCAATGTTTCTGTTATAGACACAAAAGAAATGAAAGTTATTAAAGAAATATTTGTTGGCGGGAATACTCACCATGCGTCGATAACACCTGATGGTTCAAAGGTTGTTGTAACCATTGCTGAAAAGGAGGGGATAGCTGTCATAGATACGAAAACAAACGTGGTAGCCGCTCAAATTCGTACTGGCGCAGGCGCTAATTCAGCAGTAAGTTCTCCTGATGGGAAATATATGTATGTTACAAATACAGATGATGATACCTTGTCCATAATTGACTTAATCGACTATAAAAAATTGAGAGATGTTGACTTAAATGCCGGCCCGGATCATATAACTATTAGCACTGATGGAAAGCTTGTTTATCTGACTAACAGTTATTCCAACAAGGTAACGGTCGTAGATGTTAATAAATATAGAGTTGTAAAGGTGATAGATGTTGGAAAGGGGCCTCATGGCATAGGAATAACTCCGGACGGCAAAAAGCTTTATGTGGCAATACTTGGTAATGGTACGGTCTCGGTATTAGATGCAAAGACATATGATATTATTACGTCCCTGGATCTGGGGGGTAAACCTCAGCATATAGCTGTTACCCCTGATGGGAAACATCTCTACATAAACGATGAGGAGAAAAACCGTACGTATGTAATTGATCCTTTAACAGACAAGGTAATTAAAACTATTTACTTGTGGCCTCAACCCCATGAAATTGCTGTATTTCAATCACGGAGTCATTGATATAAGGTCTCTTTTGAATTTATTGAGATGAAACGGTATCTTTTTGCAGGTGAGATTCCTGTTATATGAATCATTGCCATTTAAGAAAAGGAGGGTTTTATGCATGAGGGTTTTGGATTAGGAATGGGAGGATTTGGCGGGCTGTTTATGATTGCTTTCTGGGTGCTGGTTATTGTAGGGATTGTCTTTCTGGTAAAACTGGTCATAGACGGTTCTAAAAAACAAGAAAAAACCGAGCCAGCGATTGATATCCTTAAGAAGAGATATGCAAAAGGAGAGATCAATAAGGAAGAGTATGAAGAGAAGAAAAAAGAACTGCTTTGAAACCCTGATATGAATATTTTAAAAACGGGCTGGTTTTTTAGAATATTGTTGTCCTCTGCCTTTATTTTTCTTTTTGCTGACTGTTTAGAGCCAGCAGATTTACAAAAGAAGAAATCTTTCAGAGAGGATTTTTCCTCTAAAAAACTGTCTGTATTCAGGTGGGGCATACCAACCTTTTCTCTGTATAAATTTAAGGCTGATCCTTCCATGGTTTCAAACTCATCAGGTATAAACTACCTTCGCCTCGGAAAATCGCAAAGCGACATATATCCCACAGGCTTTATATATGCAAAAGAACATTTTTCTTATGGTTCATACTCTGCACGGATAAAGGTATCTGATATGCCGGGGGCAGTGGCGAGTTTCTTTGTCTGCACGGAGATTTCAAAGATATTTTCAGATGGCACACATGATGAGATAGATTTTGAATTAATAACTGCAAAACCTCATGCTGTTTTGATGACTACATGGTATATGGCGACAGGTATGGAAGGAGGCAAGCAGACACCGACTCACAACTCTTTTTTATGGGAAGACAAATCTTTCGATATACGTCAGTGGCATGTCTACAGGTTTGACTGGCATCCGGAAAGGGTTGATTTTTATATTGATGATAAGAGAATCTGGACAAGCACAAAAGCTATTCCAAAAAGAGATATGCAGATCTCCCTGCATATTTATACAATTGATACATGGGATGAAGTGCAATATCCTCCAAAAGGCGATGTATTGCAAATGACGGACTGGGTGGAATACAGAAATTTTGAATAAATACCAAATCCGAAATCTCAAGCACGAAATCCATCCTCCGTAGTCCCGAAGTGTCGGGACGGAGGACGGGCAATATCAAATGGCCAAAATGCAAAATATCAAAACAGTGATCGGGATTTTGGGAATTAAAATTCCGGACTTGTCGGAGCGACTCGGAGTTTACTCGTATCGAGCGAAGACTCGCTTCGAGTTTCGAAATTCGAATTTTACCAAGAGTGGAGGTGTTAAAAATGAAACGACTATTTATCATAATAAGCCTGATTTTATTTTTGCCTGCAACCTACAGTTTTGCACAAATGGGGCATGGCATGATGAGAGACAGTCAAATGATGGGGCAGGGCCATATGATGGATCAGAAAGACGTGACAGGAGAGAGGCATATGCTGGAGCATGGCAGGATGATGGACAATATGAGAGGTGTGACACAGGATATGTCGGCTGTTATGAACCGGATGTCTGAGGTCATGGGCAATGTGTCCAGAACGGGCAGGGATTTATCCAGGGATAATATGCACAGACTTTCAAACATGATGAGGGATATGAGCTCTGAGATGAACAGGATGTCATGGATAATGGATAAAGGTACTGTAACTGATGAAGAGATGAAAGCAATGAATGACAGAATGAAAGAAATTCAGAAGCAGATGTCAGATATAAAGAAGTAAACCCCGTTAGAAAAAGTAAAGTTCTAACGGGGTAAAGAGTAGAGATCCCTGTTAGAGGTGTATCCTTCAGGTTTCATTTTAAGGCCTAACGCAAAACTGAGAAGCACCCATTGCTTTTCTTTTGCGTAACAAAACGAAGCAGTGGGTGTCCCTCTTCACAGTGATTTGTTAGGATCGATAGATTTCTTTTCTGTGCCCTATTTTAACTATATAAATAGATAACTCATCATCCTGAACTGAATAAACTATTCTATAATTCCCCTGACGAATGCGATACTGTTCCTTTTGAGATAGCTTTTGTGATCCCTGTGGTCGAGGATCAGTAGAAAGGGATTGTATTTTTTTCACAACTTTTTGTAAATTTCTCTTCGGTATACTACCAAGTTCTTTTACAGCAGATTTTCTTATAGATATTTTATATTTTGCCATTCTTCCTGAGCTTTTTTAAAACACTCTCAAATACCATAAGAGGTTCATCCCTACGTTCCTCAAACGATGCAAGATCTATTACATCTTCAGCTAAGACAAGTTTTACTGCTTCATTAACCAGCTCGGAAATGGAGTGTTCTGTATCTGCTGCCTTTATACGAAGAGCGTGATGAAGTTCAGAATCAAGATAAATTGTAGCCCTTTTAGTTGTTGTCTTCATAGTTTTACCTCCTGATAACATTATAACGTTAAAACGTTATAATGTCAATGATAAGGCCATAAATGCGAAACAGCACCCTGTCCAGCTTAGTATGGCGGAGTTTGAAGCTTATTGTCGTGCATACAATAAGCAAAACATTGATGGAGTAAAAAATGCTTCAGTTTGTTCTCTGTTTTCAATTAAATGTCAGCGCGATATTTAAGCTGCACACCTTTTAGAAAATTACGCAAGATCTGATCTTTACAGTCACGGTAGTGTTTATGGTCTGGCTTACGGAAAAACGCACTTAATTCGTGTTTACTAATGTGCAAACCAGCCAGGTCCATAATTTCCAATATGTCTTCGGCTTTCAGGTTTAATGCGATTCTTAATTTTTTGAAAATGATATTGTTAGTTAAACGCTGCTCCGGCTCGGGTTGCGGCCCTTCTTTTTTGCCTCGTTTATCGATAATCAAACCATTCAGGAAAATTGCCAGCTGAGTGTCGCTGCATTTCTGATACGCAGGATCATCATCTTTTTTTAACCAATCGCTGATCTGCTCCCGCGTTACCTGATGATCAGCTAAGCCAAATACAGCAATCATTTTCGAATC
>VAPC010078343.1_pt1 | contig 18162 bp, 8 predicted proteins | sample 3395121 | NCBI WGS metagenome assembly VAPC01 (sample SAMN08290434, study PRJNA428436) | hydrothermal vent metagenome | isolation source: Deep-sea hydrothermal vent chimney | place: Indian Ocean: Southwest Indian Ridge | depth 1711 m m
GTGTTTATAGTCAAGACAGTTGGTCTGCATAAGCCTGGGCAGGCCTGACTCGTGCACCTGATGACACTTTGAACACGGGAAAGAGTGCTCTATATTGTCGCCCCAGTCTTTCACTGAGGTATGAATTCTGTCCAGAGTCCTGAAGTCAGCATTATCACCTGTAGATCCGGTAGTAGTATTTGTTAAAGTTGACTTTGGATGACATGTAAGACACAGTCCTGCAAACTGTGAATCTGTCTCAGTTATTCTGTCGTATTTATCATCCCACATGGTTTGACTGGACTGAAGGCTTAAATCTGCAGTATTAAAGGTATTCCTGTCAGTGCGCCATACATCATACTGTGGATCCGCTCTGTTAGGATGAGGCTTCCATGAACTACCCCAGTAGTTGTTATGTTTTTGCCAATATGTACTGCGTGAATTGGTGCAGCAGCTGTCATTATATGAACTGTCTCCCTCATTTGCAGGCACATCATCCTTAAAAGGTGATGTAAGCCATGTGCCCTTAAGTATCGGCACTGCATATACCATATCCGTCCCCAGGGACTCGGTTACACCGTGAGGGTCATGACAGTATGAGCAAAGACCTCTTATAGTTCCGGTTGCTTCATCTCCTGTATTTGGATTATCCGGTTCTTCATCAGGGGTTCCGTCAAGGCCCTTAAGGGGTGATGACGCTTTTAAATGTCCGCCCAGCAAAGTTTTGCCTGCTCTGTAAGCAAAACGGTCTTTTAATGCACTCGTTGCAGTAGCATCACTGAACCTTGGATTATCCTTAAATCCCATAACAGGCGCATCAGCCCCAAATGTTTGATCATAGCCCCACGGGGTCTTGCCGCCATCTGTGACACCGCCTTTAAGTTGAGTTTCATGGCAGTCAAAACACTGCCCTGTCTGCGTAGCATAAGGATTTTCATCTGGTGTAACATTGTCTTTAGCCACATAAGTATCCTGATAACCGCCTTTGCCTCCCTGTGTCTCTTTCAGATTTGCTCCCTTGAAATCTCCTTCAAAACCTGCATAACTTGAAGTTATACCTGATGCCATTGAGCCGTGAGAGCTGTGGCAGTCATAACACTGGATATTATCAAGGCCCGGCCTTTTGTTCACAGCTGCAGCATCCAGTCCTTCATCAAGTCCTTTTATATAAGTAAATTCGCCGCCGGGTCCGGGTGTAATATTCACCTCGCTCCAGCCTCCCTCATTTGCAACAGCATTGCCGTGAGCTGAAAATGCCTTTGTTATTTCTGATTTATCATTAACATTCGGATACTCGCCTGCTCCAAAGCCCTGTATATACTTGCCCCACGATGTTGCAGTTGTATTTGAATAACGGGCTCCAACACTGGACCTGTCCCATGCATACTGTGAAGGTGTTTTGCAGTCATCAAAATCAGGGTCAACAATTCCAAAGACCTGTGTATATTTATTATCGTCATTATGACACCCGAGACAGTGAAGTGTAGCATTGCTGACCTGTGCCCTTTCATTTGCCCCTCCAACTGTGATATCAGAAGCCAAAAATGTTGAATAAGTGCTCTGTGATGCATACGGAGTATTTTCATTCCAGTTATCTTCTGTGCCTGCTTCCAGTCCGTCATCACGCCAATATTCATTCCCTCCGGGTACTGGTTCGTCAATCCCGCCCATTTGTGTTGATTCATGGCCGAGAATGCATGTATATTTTCTGCCATTATGCTTCACTAAGTTAGCAGATGGTTCAAATGCAAACGGCCTTTGTCCGGGCTCCCATATAACCAGGTCAACCTTTGCATCAGCCACTGTTGTATGGTTTTTATAGTCATAGCCCTCGTGTGCAACCCTGTCGCCAGTGCCGTCATTGACAATATCAAGATTTATCAGGCCTACGTCATTAGCTTCCCAGTGGCAGGCATAACAGTGCTTGTTTGTAATTAAAACATTGTCGTCAGCGTCTTTTATCTGCACATGATGGGAATTGGCGCCAAACTGCCCGATAATGTTCATGCGTGCACCAATAGTCCCGTAATGACATTTTGTGCAGTCTCTTGGCAGGCCAAATGCCGTGTGCCTTGGAACAGGCCTGTATCCATGACATGTATAACATGACTGGCCAGAGGCATGGGACTTTTCAAAGCTGTGCTCATGACATACCGTGCATATTCTCCTTCTCCTGTGGTTGTCTCCTCCCGGAGCCGTTCCTGCAGTATTCCGGTAATGCTCGGTATTCGTATGACAGACATTGCATATGCCGTACTTTGGATTAGGAGGCCATTTCACATAATCATCACCGTCTACTATCTGTGTAAATTCCACATCAAGTCTTGAGCCGGGCACAGGTATTCCAAAGACTCCGTCAGTCTCAGTTGCAACCTTATCCTGTATCATATAAATATTATCGTCACCATGAGGGTCATGGCAGTCCCAGCAGAACTTTCCGCCCTTCCAATCACCATTACTTTGATATGCTTCATAGTGTTTATGCCCGAAATGTGCTGATGTTACCTTTGTCTGTGCAACATTAAAAGTTGTATCAACCATTTTCGGGTCAAATCCTACATAGTACTTCTGGCATGTACCTGTAGTAGGCACACATATCTCACCAGGTGTAGTACACTCCGAATCATCTACACAAACATCGTCTGTGTTCTGATGGCACTGTACACACTGGCCGTTACTGTCATCATCATGACATGTAAGACAGACACCCATCATCTCATACTGACTCTTAATATCGTCTTTTTGTGCAACTGTCCATATACCTGCACCTGTATTATGCGGGTCAGGCGGGTTTCCCTCATGACATCCGGGCCCTGTTATACAGCCTGACGTAATAGTCTGATCGTTATGCGCAATAAACACCGGCCCAGTGGGTCCATCATCAACCTGTGGAGCCAATGTTTCTCCTGTTGGATCATAATGACAGGTCAGGCATTCTGCCTCATCTTCTTCCATATGACAGAACACGCACTCTTTTGCAAAACGGTTGGTATACTGGTCATGTATCCTGAGCCTGAAAGGGTTATTTGCATCATCGTGAAGGACCTCTTCGTCATGGCAGTACCAGCATGCATTTCCCGTAAGGTTTGCAGGAGGATTTCCTGAAACATATTTATCTGCCTGAGGATCTCCTGTGTCCGGTCTTCCATGTCCTGTGGTATACCAGTCCTCTTCATTTATCCTTGCCTGGATGCCGTCAGTATAGTCAAAACTGTCTACATCAGGTCCGGGCGTACGATGACATGTTAAGCAGACAATCTCATTATCTACTTTCTGGCCCCATATAGGCGCACTTCCATTATGGCAGTCAGTTGAAGTGCACGACAGGTCGCTTCCATGCCAGTCGCCTGCTGCAAGAACAATATCCGGAAACTTGTTAATATGAAAAACGGGATTAAGGTGCTGTGCTTCACTTGTCATGTCTCCGGGAGGACCTCCAGAATGGCAGTTTGTATTAGAGCATGTAGGGGGAGTTTCAGGGTCACCGTCATCATCTATAATAGTTACAGAATGGCAGTTATAACATGCACTTTCAGCAACAAATGAAGTTGTCAGATGCCGTGGATGTGAATTCGGCTTTCCTGTCCTGCTTTCATACGCAGGAGATGCTGCTTTATACTCATCACCGGGCGGCCACTGTGTGCCTGAATCATCACCGTGACAGGAATTACATTTTGTATGTGTACCGGCATTCCATGCAAAAGGCCTTACTTCAACAATTATGGGAGGGTCCGCATCATTGTCTCTAACTGTTGTTCCGTCGCTGTGACAGTATATGTTTAAACATACCATTGTACTTGAGTTATAAGTAGGTGCTGGTGTTGCATCAGGACTGCTTATAATATAGCCTTCAGGATTCGGTATGACAACATCAACAACTCCATTTGTTACATGCTTTGTAAAATCTTTAATGGTTTCAGGACTGCCCGGGCCGCCGGCCCTTATATTTACAGTAGCATCATGACATTTGTAGCATGCATATTTTCTAATCCTGGGTGAAGTACTACCAATAAGCCAGTCGTGTCCGTTCGTGGACATTTCACAAAGCCCCGGCGATCCGGTCTTGTCACAGATATCGCCGGTCTTAGCGTCATGGCATAAAAAACAATCCGCGTGATCAGGCGGTGTGGTTGTGTCAGCATCATCCCATTGCAGAAGCTCCGGTGAAACCGGAAGATTTGGTGCACCGCCTACCGCATTACTGTGACAGTATGTGCTTGAACATGCCTTTGTAGATTTATCAAATGAACCGGCAAGCCCCCTTGTTGTTTTAAACAGCGCGTCTTTTACATTATTTACATGGTAAGGATTATTGACAGGTGATGGCAGGTTCTCATCCTTTATTTCGGTCTTACTGTCAACGGCAGCGGTTTCTACATGGCACTTGTCACAGAAAAAGTCATATGTTGAACCATGTGTATGCGTGTCGTGACGGCCGCTCAGACCTGTACCATCCCCGCCAGCATCATGACAGGGATTACAGGTTGTTATAGAGCTTGACCAGACAGGTGTTGTATCCTGTCCCCCTCCCCAGTCAGCTCCCGGCTGAGTAGCATGATTAAGAGGATATGTGCCGTGGCAATACAGGTTTGAACACGTCTTTGTCCCCAAACCCGGGCTGGTGATATTATTATTCACTGCGTCGTTTGTATTATATGCAAGTCCTGACTGGCCGTCATAGTCACCGCCTACATATGCAGAACCAAATAATGAAAAACCCAGTGTTATGGTAAGGGCATTATCGTGCGAAGGGTAATTAAAACCAACACTTTCATAGTGGCAGATATCACACTCAAACCCTTTTAAATTAACATGCTTGTCATGTGCTCCTGCTGTGCTTGACCCGGTACCGGGAGGCCTCAACAAAGGGTCTACAAGTTCGGATGCAATGGTCGGTGGAAATCCATGGCATGATTCGCATGAGGGATTGAATCCCTCTATATGCAAATGGCAGTCAGTACATCTGTCACTTTTTTGATGATTATGGTCGCCTGCAGCAGTGTTCCGGTGGTATGTAGTCTGTGTGTGGCATACTTCACAAATCCCGTCGTAATCCACGTCTCCGTCTGCAAAAGAATTAACACCTGTTCTCCTGAAATATTTTACAGGATTTGTGCCGGTCTTCATCTCTACGACCTCAAACATCCTGTCAATCTCGCACTTTGTCAGGTCTATAGGGCCTGTCACTGTTATTGTATCTGTAGTGTTTCCGGTTATTGCGTATCTTGTAGTTTTATATGTTAAGCTTGGCATGAGCTTTTTACCTGCAAACTTATCCACTGCCCAGTCACCCTTATAATATGAACCTGCATCCCATTGAGGATTGCCTGAGCCCAAGCCCAGATCCAGCCAGTATGTCGCCTCATCAGCTCCAACACCCGGTTCTGCATCCACTTCATTCGACTTGTGTGTCTTAATGCAGCGATAGTTATGATCGCCGCCGCCGGGGTCATTAGTAACTACGGCTGAAAGTTCTTTAAGGGTCGTAGTAGTTATTTCATCCGACACTCCCAGATAGGTTATTATGTCTGCCAGCTTCACCTGATAATTCATAAGCTTGCCCAGAATTACCACATACGTGTCACCTATACTTGCATTGGTTATTGGTTTTGTGCCGTTATCATCATCTACTGTAATGGTTGTTGCAGTGTTTGCGATTATCTTGTAGCTCCATGTGTATTGGGCTGTATTAGGGATCAGGACCATACCTGTCAGATTGTCGTCTGCGTCTGTAGGAAAGGCAGCTTCATCATCAGTAAGAACAGTGCCGGTTAAACCTTCTGAAATGCCGGTGTACAGGTGACTGCCAGTCCCGTACGGAGCATATGTGTACTGTTCATGTAAATGAGGGTCGTGGCAGGTCCTGCAGTCAACTGACCAGTCACCATAGCCATTATCTATCTGAACGCTTGAGTGTGTGTTAACAAAAGGGCCCCCTCCGGTAGCGTGACAGCTTTGGCAGAGGTTGTTGTACTGGGTTTCCTCAATATTCGTAGGCGGTATGTTTGTTGTAGCAGGCAGAAGCGAGGGTTCACCTGAGTGATGTGAATGATGACAATAATCACACCCGTCGTTATGAGGCCATTGCAGCATTTCATGAGCATTAGCAGATACACCCGCCAGGCAAATTACTGTTACCATGAGCAGTGTTTTTATGCTTAAATAAGTCAATCTCATTTAATTGCTCTCTGCATTACCCTCATTAATATATCATATTATATAAACTTCTAAAACATTCCCATAAATTATTTAACAATTTTAAAGTTATCAAAATGCGCATGGTTGTCCTGTCCTGCAAGCCCTATCCTGCCTGAAGGCATTCCTCCGGGGAATGTGTAGCTTGCCTTCTCTATGTCATCCGCATAAAGGGTTACGGTATTGCTATTTACTACTACTTTCAGATTATACCATGTGTTTGTGTCTATTACCTCCGGGAATCCTGCATGCTCTACTGAAGAGCCTACATTGGAGCTCCGTGCTGATCTTGATGAAACTGTAACTTCCTCTATGGTCCATCTGTTATCATCTACCCGTGCGCCTGCCCAGTATGACTTTCCATTGATTTCATCATGAGCAAATACAATAAAGAAATTGCTTGAAGATTCGCTGGCCTGTTCACTTGCATCTGCAATTATGTTTATTAAATCCTGATTCTCAATATCTGTCAGTGAAATAGCAGGTTTTTTCGCTTTTGTACTGATTTCGCTGTAACAGATATCAGACACTGCATCATCATCTCCCCTATCCCACTCTCCTGATATCTGGTCCCAGTTAAAGCTGTCATTGAAATCATAAGAGCCGTCAGTCAGCACTGCAGAGAAGTTATCAAAATGCGCATGGTTGTCATATCCGGCAAGCCCTATCCTGCCAGAAGGCATTCCTCCGGGGAATGTGTAGCTTGCCTTCTCAATGTCATCCGCATAAAGAGTTGCTGTATCATCAGATATCACTACTTTAAGGTCGTACCATATGCGTGAATCTATCTGCTCGGATGTATAATCAAGTATAATGCTCGGTGCACCGCTACTGCCTGTAATATCCGCTTCTTCTATTACCCAGTTGTTATCACCAATTCTGGCCCCTGCAATATATGCTTTCTCTCCGGTTTCATCATAGGCAAATACTATGAAGAAATTGTTCTGCCTGCCTGTATTCTCATCACGTGCTTCTACCTGTATGGTCATATTATCTGTATTTATCTCTCTTAAAGAGAAAGACGTCATATTCTTTGAACCGCTTCTTAAGTTATAGTGAATGCCACCGGTAGCCGAGTCTTTCTCTATAGACCACTTGCCTGATACCTGATCCCAGTTAAAATCATCTATGAACAGTTCTTCTTCTGCAACAAAAACTGCGGTCACATTCTTGTCGGAATCCATGGTAAGCTGACATGTGATGCCTGAGCATGCTCCGCTAAAACTGTCAAATTTCCAGCCGGATGCAGGCTCCGGCGTAAGGGTTACAATCGCGCCATCGGCAAAGTCCTCTGTACAGTCAGATCCGCAGTCTATACCTGAAGGGGCACTTATTACAGTACCGCTGCCCACCACTGTAACAGCAAGGTTAAAGGTTGATGTCCCAACATCTATGTAATCTGTCTTTGTCAGAGAGTCAATGCTCAGGTCAGTATCATTTACAGTAAGCTTTACAGTGTATTTTCCAACCGAATTATATGTGTAAGATGGATCTTTTTCTGTTGAATCGGTTATACCGTCATTATCAAAATCCCACTGATAGCTTAATGGCTGGTCATGGGCAGTTGAGGCGTCAGTGAAGTCAACGGTAAGAGGCACTGCGCCTGATACAGGGCTGCCGGTAAAATCAGCTACAGGATCAGTGTCAGATATATCTGCAGTGGTTTCATTCCCGCCTGTTGCACCGCCGTTATCAGTTACCCTAAGTTTTACAGTATATAAGCCGTCATCATCATATGTGTACAGATATACGGGTGATGCAGATGTATATTCATAGGTTCCGTTGCCGTCAGCATCCCATTCATACTTCACTATGATTCCATCAAGATCTGTCGAGCCCGAGCCGTCAAAGGTTATCTCCTGGCCTTCTGTGCCTGTATACGGGCCGCCTGCCTGCGCCTCAGGGGGTGTATTCAGAATTGCCCCGGTTCCTGTAAGCGCTGCAGTTGCCTCGGGTGTCACTGTATCATTTGACGGAACCAGAAGATCTGCGTTCTTTACAGCCTCTGTTAAAGGCCTGAAAACCACTTCAACCGTACAGTTCTCAAGATTCTGAAGCACAGCACTTATACAGCCATTGTTTTCAATGCTGAATTCAAGCTTATCCGGGCCGTCTAATGTTATGTCCCCGATTATCAGGTCTCCACCGCCCTGGTTTGATATTGTGAAAACTTCTGCAGGTGACTGGCCGCCGACTGATGTGTTCCCAAAATCATGGGCTGAAGGCTCAACCAGTATTGTTGGCTCTGTTGAAACTGTCAGGTAAATATCCAGCCTGGATGCACCGATTGACGGTATGTACAGACGTGTGCCCTGAACAGCTACATCTACAGGGTACCTCATAGGCCTTACCGTGCTTAACATAACCCCAATATACCCTATGTATTCATTGAGAACCGTATCATAATAAACGTCATTTTCATATACCTGCACAATGTTGTGAAAAGAATCTGAAATATATACTCTGCTCTGGCTGTCTACTGCTACACCTGTGGGCATGAAGATCTGGCCCTCCGAATCTCCAAATATCCCTTTTACCGGAGCAAAAGTTCTCTTGTGGTTCCCTCCCATATCAAATACCTGAACCCTTGCTGCCTGTGTAACTCCAAAAGATTCAGGCTGCTCCTGGCGGTCTGTTACTATAAGCTCACTGCTGGCCTCGTCTATTGCTATAGATGTAGGCTCATTGAATTTACCATCAGGTGTACTTACAGGCGGGACAGGCTGTGTGAATGATCCGCCAAAAGAAAAGTTAAATGAGCCGTCAGGATCGTATACGTTTATTTCATCTTCTGCGCCGTCTGATACGTATATTTTGTCCGTACTGTCAATGGCTATTGCATTTGGCTTTGTGAACTCACCATTGCCGATTCCGAGCACTGCCACCTGATTAAAATTATAATCATACGCCTTTACACTTCCCTGAACTTCGCTTCCGACAAATATCCTGCCATTACTGTCCACTGCTACGCTTATCGGATCTGACAGCGCTCCAAGCTTCTTAATGAAATTCCCTGAACTGTCGTATATGTTGAGACTGTCGGCATGCCGGTCAGTTACATAAATCCTGCCGGATGAATCAAGTGCAACTGCAGTTGGAGATCTGAGTTCATCCCAGATTGAGGATAAAAGACCGCCGATTATTTCAGGCTCTGCCGAAGAATTTAGAACTGACATCAACAGAACTGCCAGGATCAAAAGAAAGTTTAGAGTTATTTTTTTAATAAATAATATTTTACGCCTCATATTATATTAAATAAGCAATATATATGCCACCAGACTGTAATTAATTTTAACACATCTTGTTGTTTCCACTATTCATGCCTGAATAAGTCAACCCTTTGATATATAAAGATAATTCATTTATTAATATTATATACTATGCTTATATTATAAAGCAAACTCAAAAAACATACGTATTAAAACTGTGTGATTTGACACAGGGGAGTGTGGGATATCAATGAAGCATTGAATTAATCAAAAATATGGATTAAAAAAAGCATTTATTCCAGCCCTTCCCGCTTAAACATTCTCTTTAATTCCTTAAGTCTTACCTTTGACCATTTGTTTTCTGTTTTTATGTTCGGAAATTTCTCCTCAATTATAATATAGATTCTTCTGGCTTCATCAAAATTTTTCAGATAATAGTTTGCTTCAGCATAATAAAACATTGTATAAGGGTTTGCCATTGTTTCTTTTTCTTTATAATTATCAATAAACGGTTTGGTAAGCGCCAGAAGTTTTTCCCATTTTCCATTATCGAAATAGCTTTTAGCCATTGTGTTTTCTATTGACTGTCTCATATGTGACCGGGGATACTTAAGCAGAAATTCACTATACAACTGCTCAATTTTTTCATATTCAGGCGGTGAATAGTCTTCGGCATAAATAGTAATCAGACGCCAGTAGCTTTCATGGGCAAGGCCTGTTTCAGGATATTCCGCTATGATCTTCTTATACATTTTTTCAACTTTTGGCAGAACTTCCTTTCTTTCAGTTGCAGAACTTGTAACTTTCAGTATCTCCGTGAACACCTCAATTGATTTCTTTTTCTGTTCATCAAGGTACATCTCCCTTTCTGTTTTAACGGGTGCAGAATCCTTTCTTGGCGCAGCTGCACAGGAATAGATGAGTGAAAGCAAAAGCATATATAAAATTATCCCTTTAATCATTTACCCCGTTAGAAAACCCCGTGGTTTGCCACGGTGAATTTCCTCTATAGTGAACACAGGGTTAATACCCCGTGTAAGCCTGTCTGCCGTCAGGCAGGCATTCCCGTTAGAAGCTTGTACGCCTAAGGCGTGGACAAAGTTCTTCTAACGGGGTTTACAGTTTATTATATCTTATTAAAAACATATTTTATGAATTCAAATATTCCGAATTGTTTAATTTCTAAATTAACTTAATATCTTAAAACACATAACGCAGAATAAAAAATCCGCTGATAAGAAGTAATATAAAAATATAGCTTAAAAGATTAAAATACTTCTCTATAAAGTCTCTTATAGAAGGCCCGAATTTCCATATAAGACCTGCAACAACAAAAAAACGGATACTCCTGCCTAAAACGGATGCAATTATGAACAGCCAGAAATCAAATTTGAATGCTCCGGAAGCAATAGTAAATAATTTATACGGAATAGGAGTTACTGCAGCAATTAAAATTCCCAGGAAACCATGGAGATCATACTGTAATTTGATAGCATCCATTACATCCTGTCCATGGTAAAACTCAACAATAGGCTTCCCGATTATTTCATAGCCATAAAGACCAATGTTATAACCCAGGATACCGCCTAAAACCGACCCGGAAGTACATATAAAAGCATATCTGAAGGACTTTTCAGGTATGGAAATAGCCAGTGTTATAAGAAGAACATCAGGAGGTATCGGGAAAAAAGATGACTCAGTAAAAGCAAGTACAAAAAGGAAAGGGACCGCATAGGGAGTTTCAGCCCATCCAAGCACCCAGTCATAGAGTTTTTTTATCAGTTTCACTTAAAACAGATTTTATCAGGTAATTTTTTATCTAATTTTTGTTTCAAAATGAAGGGAAAATTAAAAAAATGGCGGGATTAACACCCGCCATTTCTGTCAGGCAAAACTGCCTAACCAAGCTTCTAGGGGGTTCAACCGCCGCCGCTGCTTAGAATCCCTTTGAAGAAATCCAGTATACTGTGCCTTTTTATATTTTTACTGCCGCAGTGAGGACATATGTTTTCTTCATCCTCACAGTTTGATCTATTTTCAGAAGAGAATTCTTTTTTGCATTTATGACAAATATACACGTATTGTGACTCCCAAAATCCTGCTTAACTACATGAAGTTTTTCTGTAGAGTATGTTAGAGGTAGTGTTATATACTATTAATATAGCACTTTCTGCCTGCCTGCGTCTATATAAAAATTACAGAATACCAAGAAAAAGCGTTAAATTAACTTACACTTAACGCACTTTTGTTTGTTTTAGCGTTAATTTAATTAACACTTAAAAACGGCTTTCTTTTAAATATAAGGGGTTAGCTAATAAGTCTCTGTAATTTAGGATAAAAAAATCATTTTAACTGCAAAAATTTCTTATTTTTTAAAGGCCTATAGCATTTTTAACTTCTCTCATGGTATTAAAAGCATCTTTTTTTGCTCTTTTATTTCCTTCTTCAATAATATCATTAACAATTCCGGGTTTCCCAATAAAATGCCTTCGTTTTTCCCATATAGGCTCAAGTATACTGAATATGTTCTTTATTAATATCTTTTTGCAATCAATACAGCCTATTCCTGCTGTTCTGCAGCCCTCTGCAACTTCATCCTGTTCATCTTTATTAGAAAATATTTTGTGAAGTTCAAAGACCGGCGAAAGCTCAGGGTCCCCGCTATCATTCCTCCTCTGTCTCTGAGGGTCTGTCTTCATTGTTTTTATTTTTTGCTCAACCTCGTCAGGAGAATCGGAAAGGTATATGCAGTTATTATATGATTTACTCATTTTTCTTCCGTCGACACCAGGCACTTTTGGAAACCTGGTCAAAAGCCCCTCTGGTTCAGGAAATATGTTCCCATAGAAATTATTAAATCTCCTGCCTATCTCCCGGGTAAGTTCCAGATGGGGCATCTGATCAATCCCTACAGGTACATAGTCAGCCTTGTACATCAATATGTCAGCTGACTGCAGTACAGGATAGCCGAGAAAACCATAAGTGTTCAGGTCTTTGTCCTTAAGCTCCATCTGTTTTTCTTTGTATGATGGAACACGCTCAAGCCATCCAAGGGGAGTAACCATAGACAATAAAACATGAAGTTCAGCATGTTCCGGAATACGAGACTGCACAAAGATAGTTGATTTTTCAGGATCCAGCCCTGCTGAAAGCCAGTTTATAAGCACATCATTAATATACTCATTTAAATTCGACGTATCTGCATACTGTGATGTAAGTGCATGCCAGTCGGCTATAAAGTAATAACATTCATATTTTTCCTGAAGCTTCACCCAGTTTTGCAAAGCACCTACAAGATTGCCTATATGAAGCTTACCGCTTGGCTGCATACCGCTTAGTACTCTCTTTTTTGGCATTTGTAATCCTCTAAAATATTTTTATCAGCATATAGAACAGGTTAATAATCGGGTAAAGAAACTCGTGAGCTATCCCGGTTACAAAAAGTAAAAGAACTATTATAAATCCATATGGCTCAATTTTACTATATGAAACCGCTTTCTGATGAGGCAAAAAACCAACAAGAACCCTTCCGCCATCCAGTGGAGGTATCGGTATCATGTTAATAACTGCAAGAACGATATTGATCTTAACACTATAATTAAACATAAGAGCCAGTGGTACAGATACAATGCCGGCGGCTCCTCCTGATATATTATCAAACAACACTACAATGCCAAGCAGTATTTCGCTTGCCACAGCGAGAACCATATTTGTGACCGGCCCTGCAGCTGCTGAAATAGCCATATCCCTTCTGGGGTTTTTAAAATTCATCGGGTTTATGGGAACAGGTTTGGCATATCCGAAAATAAACTGCCCGTTTGAAATCACAAAAAGCATTACAGGCATAATTATAGTTCCGACCAGGTCTATATGAACCAAAGGGTTAAGAGTTAGTCTGCCAGAAAATTTTGCAGTAGGGTCTCCCAGCTTATTTGCAACAAAACCGTGAGAAACCTCATGGATCGTTATAGCAACAAGAATGGGAAGAATTGATACAACTATACCCTGAATATTCAATGGTCATTGTCTCCGTAACGAAATATTATTATAAACATCCGGCATTAAATGATGAGTATTTTATCATAATATCAATTATTTAGTGAAATGATTTAAAAAACAGGGAAGGTTTTAAAATTATGCTACCCGTCTATATATTATAGAGAAAACCATAGCACTACAGTCGGAGTTTTCTTGTATCTTGCATCTTGTATCGTGTATCTTTTATATAGCCCCCGTAGCTCAGTTGGTAGAGCATTCGATTCGTAATCGAAAGGTAGGCGGTTCGAGACCGCCCGGGGGCTCAATTAACTGCAGAGGTTAGGGTTCAGGGCTAAAGGCTTAGGATAAAGAGAACAACCCTTTTTTTAACCCTTAATCTTTTTCCTTAAACCTTAAACCCTTTTCCTTGCCTTTTTTCAATGGCTTACAGCCGATAAGGTCTCTCTGTTTTCCCCATTTGGGTTTAGCGGTGTGGAAACTCTGGTTCCACGATGTGTGCAATTTTCGCCATGACTTGATACTACTTACGGATAGCTCAATGTCAATAATTAAGTATGGTGTCCCCGGAATTAAAGGGAATTAAAGAATTAAAACAAATTAAAAATAACATTTAACTATAAGCATAGTCATTATACGCCATTAACGAGATGACGGTAGATAACCTGACTTTTTTGTCGAATATCCCGGGCAAAATTTTAAGGATAAATTTTGACCTTTTCATATTGGATGAAAATAATAAAGTAATGAGACGGAGGGCACAAAGCAGTCGATACCTGAACTTTATTGGATCGTTCTCGTTCATGTCTTTCCAGAAATCAATATCCCAGTAGTATCTCAGCTTATTGTAAATCGATTCAAATGAATATACCTGCCTGATGACTTTGATAAACCCGTCCTCCAGTTCCCCTGAAGTCATGGTAGGGTGTTTAAAAACAACAGTTTTTGTATCGTATTTGCTCCAGTCTTTATGGAAAATCATTCCATCTTCTTCAAAGCGCCTGAACAGCTTCGTACCTGGAAAAGGTGTAAGGATATTGACCAGGGGCATTAATATTTTTGCTTCTTCTATAAATTCGATAAGCTCATCAAATGATGCCGGCGTATCAAAATCATATCCAACGATAAATGATCCGTCAACGCGTATTCCGTATGACTGAATTTTCTTTATTGCATCGATGTAATTGTGTCTTAGATTAACTCCTTTGTTCATGCGGGAAAGGTTTTTGTTTGATATGGACTCCAGTCCTATCAGCATAGAGCCGCATCCGCTTTCTTTCATCAGCTTTAAAAGCTCTTCTTCTATGGATACATTGATGGAAGCCTGGCATGACCATTTAATGTTGTAAGGTTTCAGGGCTGTGAACAACTCGCGCGCAAAATTTTTATTAGCAATAATATTGTCATCAGCAAAGAATACGGCTTTTTTCTTATATTTCAGGCTTGCACCATGAATTTCCTTTATATCGTCTATTACCTGCTGCACTGTCTTGTTCCTGATTTTAGTCCCGTCATACGCATGTACAGAGCAGAATTCACAATTAAAGGGGCATCCTTTTGTGGTCTGAAGAATGTCAGAAAAATATCTGTCCCTTAAAAGGCCTGTCCTGTCAGGAACCGGAGACGCTGTGATATTGGTTTTTTCATCAGATTTATAAATTGTTTTCATACTGCCCTTTTCTGCATCCTTCAAAAGAGTATGCCAGACGCCCTCAGCCTCGCCTATTACTACTGAATCGCAATGCAAAAGTGCTTCGTCTGCGCACATTGACGGATGTATGCCCCCCATGACGGTCTTTACGCCTTGACTTCGATAGCTATCCGCAATGGTATAAGCCCTTTTAGCAGACATGGTCATGGTACTGATTGCCGCTATATCAGGGTTCCAGTCATAATCAATGTCACCCAGGTTTTCATCGAATATTCTGATCTGATGCCCTGCCGGTGTAATAGAGACCAGGGTTGGTATGGCAAGTGGATAGGAAAAGTAGTTCTTTGTGAACAGAAACCTGGATATGAACTTATATTCATAGAAGCTCTTTTCTTTTCCAAAGCTGTAATTAGGAATAATAAAGGCAATTTTCATGATGTTTAGTTTACTTTACGTATGGTTCAATATCAACCGGTGAGAGGTATTTATTAACTGCAGCGATTAAGGGACAGGGGTTGGGGCTCAGGGATTAGAGCAAAAGTAAAGAAACATAAAAACGCATTTTTTAAGCCCAATACCTTAAACCTTAAACCCTTTTCCTTGCCTTTAACTGCAGGTTTCAGGCGATCTTCCAGATAAGTTCAAAATTGCATATAAAAACTTTGGTCTCGCTGTCTTTGTTTTTCATAATCTTCCCGTCATTTCCTATGGCTAACAGAAGGTCATTGGGCTTAAGCAATGATCCGTCATAGCCGGCATTAGCCAGTTTCTCCTTCACTTTATCTGACAAATCCCTGCAATTTGATTCTTCAAGAATGCCATTAGAGGGTGCTTTTGAAAGATCCAAAGGTGTAAAGAGTCCGCTTTCATGTTCGGCAACCCAGTGATCAGGCCCGTTATAATAGCCGCGGATCGTTATATAGTTATGTTTTTCCTGAAGAACAGTATTGCCTTCAGGGTCAAGGATGTCTTTATGTGTTTTATATTTCCTGTAATCAGTTGATTCTTCCAGCTTTGTACTGCCTGTCATGTATATTGCTCTTGCATATACCGTAGGTATTCCAAGCTTATTCAACTCGTAAGCAATTGCAAATTCTTCAAAAGGACTGTTTATGCCATACTTTTCAACCTTCTGATCATATTCTTTAATACCTCTTGGAGGCGTTTCACCTACCAGTGATGTTTTCCAGACAAGGTGGATATTATCTTTTGTAATTGTATGGAAAACTTCTTTTGTATCAGACATTTCAAGAGAAGGAGTCTTCCGCCACCTTTCAGGAAGAAAATAATCGAATAGCCGGGCATTTTCCCCAACTACCCATAAATGACCCCCCGTGCTTTCTGCATGTCCATAGATATAAGGCACGCCAAGAATCTCCATACTTGACAAATGGACAGGAAGAGGTGTTGGTTTAAAACGGTCCCTTTGATCATCCAGATATGAATGTCTTCGTGAATACTTAACTTCTTCTTCATGTTCAGGAGTGCGCAGCAGAAGCTCATAATCAACCACTGAATATTTGCCATCATTTATCAGTTTATAAAGAAGACCTACCTGTCTACCAGACACGCTTACCTGCTGGTCAGGCAGGCAGGTCTTCTCTTTTAAAGCATCTATACTTCGAGTTCCAGCGATCATATCAATCTGTTCCAAATCAGTTTTGTCTATGATAATATGCTCGGGTTTCATGTCAGCTACCAGAAAGCCCTTCTTTCTCAGATCTTCAAAAACCTTACGGTTCATCTCTTTCAAATGATACACAAGTTCAGTTTTACTGACATTTATCTCTTTAAATATATCAGTAATACTTTTCCCCTTTATCCATTTGTAGATAAGCTTGTATTGCTTCAGGATATCAAGATCTATACCCGGATGTTTTGCCCTGATACGGTTAATTTTAGAACGCGATCTTCCACTCTGCCATAACTGCATTTTTTCAGGAGGAATATAAATTGCCAGAGGCTGTTGTATGTTAATAGTTTCATCTTTTGGTCCATAAAGACCTTCCCGCAGTTCATCGTTTAAAGCGAATTCTTCCCACGGACTGTTAAACTCCGCGTCACAAAACTCCTGAAGAGTATGAGTATCTATAGGCACATCTTCCCCTACACGTGAATTCTTAACAACAAGGTCAAGACTCCTGCCATTTACTTCTTTTGTCGGTACACGGAAAACAGCGCTGGTACCCTCAAGTTTAATTTTATGCTTGTTAAACCATTTATTTTCATACCAGTTATCAACAGCAAGATGCTCATGATAAAGTTCAGCAAACTTTGTCAGGTAGAGATCGCCGCCGTCACTGCTTTTTGTATGTACATACACTGTGCCCAGAACATTTACAAGTGTTTTTTTATTCATCAGTTTTACAATACGCATATATAATAAAAAGTTCAATTCAATGCGCTGGAAACACCGATTATTTATGAATCATTTTGTTGTCAAATTCAATACCTGTTTGAGTTAATGTTTAGCTTTATATAAAATGTAAAGATAGCTGATTATATGTCAAACCTTGCAGATAACTTCCTGACGGAGGGGTAAATGAAACGAATTCCCGTAATCCTGATTGCACTGTTTTCCTTGTTTTATACAGGTTGTAATTTATTTTCAGGCAGCAGTTTTAGTGATGGGATTTATATAAATGATGAAATTGGTTTTTCTATTGAATTCCCCTCATTCTGGCATAAAGTATCAAGACCTGACTTTATCCAATCCATGGCATTCACCGGTGTTGAGCAAAGTCTTTTTATCAGCCCTTCAGATCCCAGGGAAGCTATAATAGCAGTCTCTACTGTAAATGCAAAAAAGCTTTCCGGGCCAGTACCTCTGGACAAATTTTGGAACACCGTTGTAGCCAGTTATACTACAGCTGGATTAAAAATTGAGTTAAATGTCGAAGAAAACATAAACGGCATCAGCGTAAAACGTCTGGGAGGAATAATTAAATATTATATAAGCGGTAATAACTCTGATTATTATACAGAGGTTGTTCTATTTACCCTTGAGAACGGACTGGTGCAGTTAGATATACTTTTCAGGGAGCCTGCCAATGAGGTTATGCGCTCCGACGTGAAGAAGGCTATCAACAGCATTCAAAGGTTCAATTAACAGGTGGTTTTTATATTTCTAAC
>VAPC011115476.1_pt1 | contig 18100 bp, 29 predicted proteins | sample 3395121 | NCBI WGS metagenome assembly VAPC01 (sample SAMN08290434, study PRJNA428436) | hydrothermal vent metagenome | isolation source: Deep-sea hydrothermal vent chimney | place: Indian Ocean: Southwest Indian Ridge | depth 1711 m m
CTGGTAATAGAGCTGATAGCGCCGATAGCGATGGAGAAGGAGCTGAGGTTTGCAATAAGAGAAGGAGGCAGGACGGTAGGAGCCGGAGTCGTGACAGAGGTAATTGAATAAATAATTCACTGCCAATAAGGAAAAATGAACGAAAAGATACGCATAAATTTAAGGGCATATGATTACAGACTGCTCGATCAGTCTGTAAAAGAAATAGTCGAAACGGCAAAACGTACCGGCGCCAGGATATCAGGGCCTGTGCCTCTTCCCACAAAGACCCACAAGATCACAGTTCTCAGATCACCGCACGTGGATAAGAAGTCCAGGGAACAGTTTGAGATACGAACTCATAAAAGACTTATAGACATACTTGATCCTACGCCGCAGACGGTTGATGCCCTGATGAAGCTTGACCTTTCAGCAGGAGTGGACGTGGAGATAAAGTTATGAAAGGCATTCTCGGAAAAAAGCTGGGCGTAACGCATATCTTCTTAGAGGACGGAACTTCTATACCTGTAACAGTTATAGAGGCCGGCCCGTGCAAGGTAGTGCAGTCAAAAACAGTAGAGAGTGACGGCTATGAATCTGTTCAGATCGGGTTTGATGAAGTAAAGGAAAAGAACGTTACAAAAGGCCGTCTTGGACATTTCAAAAAGGCATCTGCCGCCCCGCATCGTTTTTTGAGAGAAATCAAAATGCAGGGCCTGAAGGTTGGAGATGCTGTTACAGTGGATATATTTAATAAAGGTGATAATGTTGCCATTACAGGCACTTCAAAAGGTAAAGGGTTTCAGGGTGTTATGAAGAGGCATAATTACAAGGGCGGGCCGGCCTCTCACGGTTCAATGTTCAAAAGAGCTCCGGGTTCAATCGGCCAGAGCGCCTATCCCTCAAGAGTGTGGAAGAATAAAGGTATGCCCGGCCAGATGGGCAACGCAAGGGTAACTACCAGGAATATTGAAGTTGTGGATATTAATAAAGATCAGAATCTGCTGCTTGTCAAAGGCGCTGTTCCCGGTGCAAAAGGCGGTTATTTAATAATAAAGTCGGCAGGATCGGTTCTCCGTGAGCCGGCAGAAGGAAAGAAGGAATAAATGCTTCAGCTTGATATTATAAATAAAGAAAGCAAACCTGTAGGCAAAGTTGAAATGCCGTCGGACTTATTCGGCATTGAAGTAAAAAAAGGTATCCTTCACGAGGTAGTCCGTAATTATCTTGCCAATCAGAGGCAGGGCAACGCTGTTACAAAAACGCGGGGACTCGTTAGCGGGGGAGGAAAAAAGCCTTATAAGCAGAAGGGAACCGGCAGGGCGAGGGCGGGAAGTAACCGTTCGCCTCTATGGAGAGGCGGTGGAACGGTATTCGGGCCGCTTCGCAGGGATTATTCGTATAAATTGCCTAAAAAGGTTAAATGGGCGGCACTCGGGTCGGCATTTTCAGCCAAGTTCTCTGACGGAGAGATCGTTGTAATAGAAGACCTGCAGATATCAGAACCAAAGACAAAGGAATTGGCTTCAGTCCTTGAAGGCCTGGGGCTTAACAACGTTTTGATCATTCTGCCTGAAGATAACAGGACAATCAGGCTTGCGGCGAGAAACATACCCAGGGTTGACGTTGCTGTAGTAGGCGGATTAAATGTGTATGAACTGCTTGTTCATGAGAAACTTCTTATGACAAAACAGTCTGTAGAGCGAATGAAAGAGGTGTATCTGGGATGAAGTCCGCATACGATGTTCTGATGTCGCCACTATTGACGGAGAAAGGTACCTTGTTTAAGGAAAAGGATAACAAGATAACGTTTAAAGTAGCTACACATGCCAATAAAATAGAGATAAAAAAAGCAGTGGAAGAAATTTTCAAAGTAAAAGTGAACCGTGTTACAACGATGAACTGCAGGGGCAAATTTAAACGAATGGGAAGATATGAAGGAAAAAAGCCTAACTGGAAAAAGGCCATTGTGACTCTGGCAAAGGGAGAGAAGCTGGACTTCATTGAAGGTGTTTAAATGGCTATAAAGAAATATAAACCAACATCACCCGGGACACGTTTTAGGAGCGGTTCTGATTTTGCAGAGATAACCGAGACAAAACCATATAAGGCGCTTCTGCGGCCGCTCAAGAGCACCGGCGGAAGGAATAATAGAGGCAGGACTACAGTTTGGCATAAAGGCGGAGGGCATAAGAGGATATACAGGATTATTGATTTTAAGAGAGATAAACTGAATATCCCTTCAAAAGTGGAATCAATAGAATATGACCCGAACAGAACGGCCAGAATAGCACTGCTTAAATACGCTGACGGAGAGAGAAGGTATATACTTGCGCCTGTTGGTATAAGTGTAGGTGATACTCTTGTTTCCGGGACTGAGGCCGAGATAAATACTGGTAATGCCCTTCCGGTAAAGAATATACCTCTGGGCACAATAATTCACAATATAGAACTGTGGCCCGGACAGGGGGGCAAGTTCGCCAGAAGCGCGGGCGGTTACGCGCAGCTGATCTCAAAAGAGGAAAAATTTTGTCAGATAAAGCTGTCAAGCGGAGAAGTCAGGCTTGTACCTTCTTTAAGTATGGCTACTATAGGCCAGGTTGGTAATGTCGAATGGGAAAACGTATCCATCGGCAAGGCCGGCAGGAACCGCTGGCGGGGGAAAAGACCGACTGTAAGAGGTGTTGTGATGAATCCGGTTGATCATCCGCTGGGAGGCGGTGAAGGAAAAAGCTCAGGTGGAAGGCCGCCTGTATCTCCCTGGGGAAAGCCGGAAGGCGTAAAGACGAGAAAGAACAAGACAACAGACAGATTTATTGTCAGGCGCAGAAAAGCAAGGAAATCAAAGAGGTAGGAAGGAGAGTGTATTTTGCCTAGATCTCTGAAAAAAGGACCGTTTGTAGATGAAAAACTTTTCAAAAAGGTCCTGAATATGAATAACACAGGGGAGAAGAGGATAATCAAAACGTGGTCGAGGAGATCTACGATTATCCCCGAGTTTATAGGGCATACTTTTGCAGTGCACAACGGCAGGAAATTCATTCCTGTGTATATAACTGAGAACATGGTCGGTCATAAACTGGGGGAATTTTCACCCACAAGGACGTTTAAGGCGCATTCAGGCGTAAAAAAGGTCGATTCAACTGCAAAGAAATAGGAAGTGACGCCGGCAAACGAGTGCCGGTTTTGAGGTAATTGATAATGGAATCAAAAGCAATACTGAAATATTCGAGAGTTTCGCCGCGAAAGGTCAGAAGAATTGCGACTCTGATCAAAGGCAAAAAAGCGGGTGAAGCGCTTATAAGTCTGAAATTTCTTCCGCATAGTTCAGCTAAAATTCTTGCTAAAGTGCTGAAGTCGGCCATGGCCAATGCGGAACAGAAAAAAGTCGCTGATCCTGAATCCATGAAAATCGTTAGTGCGATTGTTGAACAGGGTCCTACAATGAAGAGAATGATGCCCCGGGCCATGGGCAGGGCTGATGTTATAAAGAAAAGGTCTAGTCATATAAAGGTATTCCTTGAGGAATAAAAGGATCAGGAGGTAGATTTTGGGTCAAAAGACGAATCCAATAGGAAACAGGCTGGGTATAATCAGAACATGGGACTCAAGGTGGTTTGCCAAGAGGGGTTACGCTTCTCTGTTGCAGGAGGACCTGACCATACGCAAACTCATTAAGGATAATCTCTTCCATGCCGGAGTTGCCAAGGTGGAAATTGAAAGAGCGGGTCAGAAGGTGAGGGTGATCATTCATACTGCAAGGCCCGGAATAATTATCGGGAAAAAAGGTTCAGAAGTTGACAAGCTCAAAAAAGACCTGGAAATGATAACCGGAAAGCAGGTTAACATAGATATTAAAGAAGTAAGAAAACCTGAGATCGATGCCCAGCTTGTGGCTGAGAATATCGCTCTGCAGCTGGAAAAAAGGGTTGCTTTCAGGAAGGCGATGAAAAAGTCGGTGGCATCTGCCAGGAGATTCGGCGCGCTGGGCATCAAAGTTGCCTGTTCAGGCCGGCTTGCGGGATCGGAAATCGCCCGTGACGAATGGTATAGAGAAGGAAGAGTGCCGCTTCATACTTTCAGGTCAAATATAGAGTATGGTGTTACTGAGGCAAAAACAACTTACGGACGGATAGGTGTCAAGGTCTGGATATATAAAGGGGATGTACTGAAGGACACGAGTGCTCCCGATCAGAATGGAGAGGGTCTGGGATAAGGAAATAATACTATGTTAATGCCCAAAAAAGTTAAATTCAGAAAAATGATGAAAGGCCGAATGAACGGCAAGGCGTACAGGGGGTCTGATGTATCTTTTGGCGAGTTCGGTCTGAAGGCTGTTGAACCGGGCTGGGTTTCAAACCGTCAGATTGAGTCAGCAAGGATTGCCATTACAAGGCATGTGAAAAGAGGATGTAAACTCTGGATCAGGGTTTTTCCTGATAAGCCGCTGACCAAGAAGCCTGCTGAAACAAGGATGGGAAAGGGAAAAGGAGCTCTTGAATCATGGGTTGCGGTAGTCAAGACAGGCAAGATGCTCTATGAGATATCCGGAGTCAGCGAATCGGTTGCCCGCGAAGCACTTCGCCTGGCATCACATAAGCTTTCTGTTGAAACAAAATTCACCAAGCGGGGTGAAATGCTGTGAAGAAAAATTCTGAATTAGCCGAATTGACTGTCGAAGAACTGAAACAGGAAGAAATGGACCTTAAAAAAGAGCTGTTTAATTTAAGGTTTCAAAGAACAACAGGTGAAATCGAAAACCCTATGAGGATAAGGCAGGTTAAGAGACATATGGCCAGGGTTGAAACTTTCATGACCATGAAGCATAAAGATAAGAATTGAGAAATAAGAGTTAAGGAAGGGTAGAATGCCAAGAAAGATATATACAGGTGAAGTTGTCAGCGACAAAATGGACAAGACCGTTGTTGTTGCTGTCGAGAGGCTGACCCAGCATCCTATTTATAAAAAGACAATAAAAAAGGTCGCGAAATTCAAGGCTCATGACAGTGAAAACAAGTGCAAAATCGGAGATAAGGTCTCGATTGTCGAGTCAAGGCCGCTAAGCAAGGATAAAAGATGGAGAGTACATGAAATTTTTAAAAGGTAAATCTGATGATTCAGGCAAATAGTGTATTAGAGGTTGCGGATAATTCCGGTGCCAAGAAAGTTATGTGCATTAAGGTTCTGGGCGGCTCTCTGAGGAGGTATGCGAGAATCGGGGATGTTGTTGTAGTCAGTGTTAAAGAAGCATTGCCTGATGGCAATGTGAAGAAAGGGACCGTTGCCAAAGGTGTGATAGTCAGGACCAAAAAGGAAATGCGCAGGACCGATGGTTCATATATAAGGTTTGATCAGAACGCGATTGTTCTTTTAGACGCTCAAGGAGAGCCGATAGGAACGAGGATATTCGGGCCGGTCGCCAGAGAGCTTAGGTGGAAAGAGTATATGAAGATAGTCTCTCTTGCGCCAGAGGTACTTTAACAGGGGGAAGACAGTGGGTTTAGGAATAAAAAAAGATGATACCGTCATGGTAAAAGTCGGAGCTGAGAAAGGCAAGCGGGGCAGAGTGATTGATGTCTATCCGAAGAAAGGCCGATGCCTTGTTGAGAGACTTAACATGATAAAGAAACATATGAAGCCCAACAAGAAATATACACAGGGCGGCATTATAGAAAAGGAAGCCCCGATTCACAGGTCTAATGTGGTGTTGATCTGCCCTAAATGTGATAAGCCTACAAAAATAGGGCATAAAATACTGGAAAGCAGCTCCAAGGTCAGAGTATGCCGGAAGTGCAGGGAGGTCCTTGATTAATATATCATGCTGAGGTTAAAAGAAATATATAAAAAAGAAGCCGTGCCGGGCCTCATGAAAGAGTTTTCATATAAAAACGTGATGCAGGTGCCAAGACTTAAGAGTGTAGTGCTTAATGTCGGGATGGGCGAAGCTATTCAGAACATAAAACTCCTGGATGCGGCAGTCAGGGAAGTAGCTGTTATCAGCGGCCAGAAGCCTGTTGTTACAAGGGCGAGTAAGTCCATAGCCGGATTTAAGCTCCGGCAGGGTATGCCGATAGGTTGTAAGGTTACACTGAGAAACGACGGGATGTATGAGTTTCTCGATAAATTTATCAGTATCGCTTTGCCGCGCATAAGGGATTTTCAGGGTGTTTCGGCAAAGTCATTTGACGGCAGGGGAAATTACGCTTTGGGGATCAAAGAACAGATAATATTCCCCGAGATCAATCATGACAAGATCGAAAGTACTTATGGTATGGACATTGTTATTGTGACTTCGGCAAAAACAAATGAGGAGGGCAGAGCCCTTCTGAAGCATCTGGGAATGCCGTTTAAAAAAGGGAATATAAATGGCTAAAAAGTGTTTAGTAGCAAAAGCGAAAAGGCCTCCAAAGTTCAAGGTCCGGGCTTATAACAGGTGCCCGCGCTGCGGCAGGTCCAGAGGTTTTTTGAGGAAATTCGGGATATGCCGTATATGTTTTAGAGAATTGGCGCTCATGGGTCAGATCCCGGGTGTTGTGAAATCCAGCTGGTAATAAAAATGGTTACTAGTTAAGGGTTAACAGTTAATAGTAAATAAAAGACAAAAAAGAGGCTGATTTTATTATGATGACGGATCCAATTGCAGATATGATCACAAGAATCAGGAACGCCAATATGATAAAGGCGGAGAAGGTTGATATCCCTGCGTCAAAGATGAAGATCGAGATAACGAAAATACTCAAAGAGAACGGGTTTGTTAAGGGATACAAAGTATTAAAGGATAAGAAGCAGGGCATCCTGAGGGTATCCCTGAAATATGCGTCAGACGGTGAGAGGATAATTTCAGGACTTAAAAGAATAAGCAAACCAGGAAGAAGAGTATATGTGGACAAGGAGACGATACCGCAGGTTATAGGCGGATACGGAATAGCGATTCTGTCTACATCAAAGGGAATAATTAGTGACAGCTCGTGCAGGCGTGACGGCATAGGGGGCGAGGTACTGTGTCATGTATGGTAAGAGAATCGCAGATGGCCACTGATACTTTACTGTGTTACTTGAGGGAGAACTGATGTCGAGAATAGGAAATCAACCAATAAGCCTGCCCAAAGGGGTAGATGCCAGGATTAATAATAATGCAATTACTGTTAAGGGTTCAAAGGGTGAGCTTACATGGGGTTATTCATCTGAAATGAAAGTCTCTTTGCATGAGGGGCAGCTGGTTGTTGAGAGGCCTTCTGATACAAAAAGATTAAAAGCGCTCCATGGGCTGACCAGGAACATAATCTGGAACATGGTTACGGGTGTAAGCGACGGGTATGAAAGGGTCCTCGATATTCAGGGAGTTGGCTACAGGGCTCAGGTACAGGGCAGGAAGCTGATCCTGACCCTTGGATACTCTCATCCGGTTGAGTTTATGCTCCCTGAAGGAATTAACGCCGAGATTGGAGCAAAACAGGCGCAGATTATTCTTAAGGGGATTGACAAACAGGCAATCGGTCAGGCTGCCGCAAATATCAGGGCTCTGAGAGTGCCTGATGCCTATAAGGGTAAAGGCATCAGATACGCTGGAGAAATGGTTAAACTCAAGGCAGGAAAGAAATAGTAATTAAAGGAGACAAGTTTTGAGGGGAAGTAAAGAGGAAGCAAGACAAAGACGTCACAGAAGGATAAAGAAGAAGGTCTATGGTACGACTGACAGGCCCAGGCTTAATGTGTTCAAGAGCCTTAAACATATCTACGCGCAGATAATAGATGATTCTGCCGGCGGCACGATCGTATCAGCATCTTCTGTAGACAAGGAGCTTAAGCTTGAAGCGGGAAGCAATATTGAAGCCGCGAAAAAAGTTGGCGCCCTGGTCGCGAAGAGAGCTGTAGATAAAGGGATTAAAAAAGTAGCATTTGACAGGGGCGGATACATTTATCACGGCAGGGTCAAGGCTCTTGCTGACGCTACGCGTGAAAAAGGGCTGGAATTTTAAATAACGTGGTTATTATTAAGGAGGCATAGTGGGTAGAATTAACCCCGAAAATCTTAATCTTAAGGATAAGGTCGTATATATAAACAGGGTTGCCAAGGTTGTTAAGGGCGGCCGCCGTTTCTCTTTTACCGCGCTCGTTGTTGTCGGTGATGGTGAGGGGCATGTTGGTATTGGCAAGGGCAAAGCGAAAGAGGTTCCCGAGGCAATCAGAAAGGCTATAGAACAGGCAAAGATCAGCCTTGAGAAGATCCCTCTTAAAGACGGTACGATTACGCATCAGATAACCGGCAAGTTCGGAGCCGGCAAAATCGTTATGAAACCGGCTAAGGAAGGAACAGGTCTTATCGCCGGCGGAGTAGTAAGGGCAATGATGGAGGTAGTTGGAATACAAAATATTGTCGCAAAGTCGATTGGCACACATAATTCGTTTAATACATTAAGGGCTGTGCTTGACGGGCTTACAAAACTCAAGGATGCAGAAAGTGTTCAGAAAAGAATGGGTAAAGCCCCTGAAAAAGAGCAGCAATAAATTATGAAAATCAGAATAACATTAAAACGCAGCTTTATCGGCAGAAGTGAAAAAGTAAGGAAAGTGGTCAGCGCTCTGGGCTTGAGAAAGATCAACCACAGCGTTGAGCATAACGATACTCCTTCAGTTAGAGGCATGATCCACAAGATCTCCACCATGGTTAAAGTGGAGGAGATTAAGGGAAAGGCTGTGAAAAAAACCAGGACCGCGCCGGAAAAAGTTGATATACCGGAGAAACAAATATGAGATTATCAGACTTATCACCATCACCCGGAAGCAAGAGGAAGAACAAGAGAGTTGGAAGAGGCCCCGGTTCAGGCCATGGCAAGACATCCTGTAAAGGCCATAAGGGGCAGAAATGCAGATCCGGCGGAGGAACCAGGGTCGGGTTTGAAGGCGGCCAGATGCCGCTTCAGCGAAGACTTCCGAAGCGGGGTTTTACCAATATTTTCAGGAAAGAATACTCAATAATTAATCTCAAGACACTTGATGAGATTCAGGAATCTGTTATAACGCCTGAAGTGTTCCTTGAAAAGGGACTTATAAAGGATATTAAGGACGGGATCAAGATCCTGGGAGACGGAGAAATCAAAAAACCTCTTACTGTAAAGGCCCATGCCTTTAGTGCTTCTGCTAAAGATAAAATACTTAAAGCCGGTGGAAGCGCGGAAGTAATCCAGAGTGCACGAGTCATTCCTAAGGATCAGGATTAACTCTCAACCTTCAATTATTAACTTATGAGTATTGTTGGCAGCTTTCAAAATATTTTCAAAATAGCCGAACTTAAAAGCAGGGTTTTGTTTACCCTCGGACTACTGGCTGTTTACAGGATCGGCGCCCATATCCCGACTCCGGGAATCAACGGTGAGGAACTGAGCAAGTTTCTTCTTGATCAGGGAGGCGCGCTTATGGGTTTTTTCGATATGTTCACAGGCGGCGCGTTATCCAGAGTCACAATCTTTGCTCTTGGCATCATGCCCTACATCAGCGCCTCTATTATCCTGCAGCTTCTAACAGTTGTTATCCCCGCCCTTGGAAGGCTGGCAAAAGAAGGGGAAAGAGGCAGAAAGAAAATCACTCAGTACACTAGATACGGAACGGTCATAATCAGTGCGATCCAGTCTTTTGGTATTGCCGCTGGAATTGAGGGTATGGGGCAGGGCGCATTTGTTCAGAGTCCGGGCTGGTCATTCAGGTTAATGACGATGATAACACTTACGTCCGGGACTGCGTTTATCATGTGGCTTGGAGAGCAGATAACAGAACGGGGAATCGGCAATGGGATATCACTGATAATATTTGCCGGTATAGTGGCAAGGCTTCCGGCCGCGGTAATAGATACTGTAAGACTGCTGCAGATAGGTGAGATGTCCCTAATGGTACTGATACCGCTGCTAGTCATGATGATAGCTGTTGTCGGCATAATTGTATTCGTTGAAAGAGGGCAGAGAAAAATACCGGTACAATATGCAAAAAGAGTTGTGGGCAGGAAGGTATACGGCGGACAGAGTACACATCTTCCTCTTAAGGTCAATACAGCCGGGGTCATACCTGCCATATTTGCTTCTTCGGTTATAATTTTTCCGGCTACGATTGCCGGATTTATCGACATACCATGGGTTAAGTCAATAGCCGGCCAGCTCTCACCCGGGTCGATTGTTTATACTCTGATATATGTCAGCATGATATTCTTTTTCTGCTATTTTTATACTGCGATAATATTCAATCCGGTGGATATGGCAGACAATCTGAAGAAATACGGGGGATTCATTCCGGGGATAAGGCCGGGACAGAACACGTCCGAGTATATATACAGGGTACTGGCGAGGATTACTTTTGGCGGGGCAATATATCTGTCTGTAGTATGTATACTGCCGGATATTCTTAGCGGATACTTTAATATTCCGTTTTATTTTGGAGGGACGTCTCTGCTTATTGTTGTAGGTGTCGCCCTTGATACTGTCTCGCAGATAGAGTCTCATCTCATAACGCGGTCATATGAAGGTTTTCTAAAGAAGGGCAAGGTCCGCGGAAGACGGGGCTGAAAATAACACAGATGAACACAGATAGAAAATAGTGCAGATGGTCACAGATAACAAAGTATATAACTATCAGCGATCATCCCTGCCGGCCCGCTTCGCCGTCCGCCTCGGCGAGCCGAAGGCGAGACTGGAATCGAGGCGAGCAGGCAGGTGCAAAGTATCTGCGATTGTCTGCGTTTTTTATAGTGATAATTCTTAAATCGGAAGATGAGATAAAGAGGATATCTGAAGCATGCCGGATTGTCGCAGAGGCATTGGAAGGAATAAGGAAGATGGTGGCTCCCGGCATTACGACTCTGGAGCTTGACGGCTTCGCAGAATCCTTTATTTCAGCCAGACATGCTGTGCCTGCTTTTAAGGGATACAGGGGCTATCCGGCCAGTATTTGTTCTTCAGTAAATGAACAGGTTGTTCACGGTATTCCCTCGTCGGCGAAACTGAAGGACGGTGACATTATAAGCCTGGATTTAGGAGTGTATTTAAAAGGATTTTACGGTGACGCCGCCATGACCCTGCCAGTAGGCAGAATAAATGGTGAAGCGAAAAAATTGCTGAGAGTAACCGAGGAATCTCTGGCACACGGAATTAAAAACGCAGTTTTAGACGGCAGGCTTGGCGATATTTCTTTTGCCATTCAGGACCATGTTGAATCCGCCGGTTTTTCTGTTGTCAGGAATTTTGTTGGGCATGGAATAGGCAGAGACCTGCATGAGGAGCCTCAGGTTCCGAACTACGGCAATCACGGACAGGGCGCTGAATTAATGGAGGGTATGACCCTTGCGATCGAACCGATGGTAAATGCCGGAAGATGGGAGATAGAGATACTGAAAGACGGCTGGACGGCAGTGACCATAGACAAACGGCTTTCAGCCCACTTCGAACATACAATAGCCATTACATCAAAAGGCCCTAAGGTCTTGACTAAATTATAAAAAAAATATAAAATTAATAGTTTCAGTATGGCAAAAGAAGAGGCGATAGAGGTCCAGGGGACAATCATAGAGAATCTGCCGAACGCCATGTTCCGGGTTGAGCTGGAAAGCGGACAGAAGATTCTGGCCTATGTTTCGGGAAAGATGCGTATGCATTTTATCAAGATATTGCCTGGAGACAAAGTTACGGTGTCTCTTTCTCCATACGATCTAACGAAGGGAAGAATTACTTACAGATTTAAATAAAAAAGAGTTATTAAGTCATTGAAGTCCCTGGATGAATTTGAATTTATTTGATATCTCAATGACTCAGTTGCCTAATTACGCAATTACTTAAAGTGAGATAGACATGAAAGTACGTTCGTCAGTAAAACCAATTTGCTCAAAGTGCAAGATAATTAAGAGGAAAGGCGTAGTGAGGATTATTTGCACTAACACCAGGCATAAACAGAGACAGGGGTGAAAAATTGCAAATTGCAAATTGAAAAATTGACCCTTCACCCCCTGCGTCTTCCTGTCGGAAGACAGGAGCTGGGGAACCGTGAGGGCCGGGGAAGGTAAGGAGAGACAGTGAGAATCGAAGGTGTTGATTTACCAAACAAAGAAAGAATCGAAATAGGGCTTACAAGGATATTCGGCATCGGAAGGACAGTATCGAAGAAGATACTGAAGGAAGCGAAGGTTGACCCTGATAAAAATGTTAAAACAATAACAGATGATGAAGCTGTAAAGATAAGGGCTATAATCGATAGAGATTATAAAGTCGAAGGAGACCTGAAGCGTGAAGTCAATTCGAATATCAAGAGGGTCATTGATATAGGCTCTTATCGGGGGTACAGGCACAGGATCGGCCTGCCTGTTCGGGGGCAGAAGACAAAGACAAATGCCCGTACGAGAAAAGGACCTAAAAAATCTATTTCCATGAAAAAGAAGGCAACATAATGGCACAAAGACCAAGAGGAAGTAAAAGAGACAAAAAAGTAGTTCATGCCGGAGCCGCATATATCCAGGCGACTTTCAATAACACCATAATCACCATTACGGACCAGAACGGTAACACCGTAGCGTGGGCTTCGGCTGGCTCGCAGGGATTCAGGGGATCAAGGAAGGGTACACCTTATGCCTCGCAAAAGGCGGCGGATGTAGCCGCCAGGAAAGCCAAGGATTTCGGAATGAGGCAGATAGATGTTTTTGTTAAAGGCCCGGGTGCCGGCAGAGAGTCCGCGATCAGGGCGCTTCAGGCTGCGGGACTTGAAATTAACCTTATAAAGGATGTGACTCCTGTTCCTCATAATGGCACGAAACCACCTAAAAGGAGAAGGGTATAGCGATGGCGAGATACAGAGATGCGTTATGCAGATTATGCAGGAGAGAGAGTGAAAAGCTTTTCCTGAAAGGTGACAGATGCAATACTGACAAGTGCGCCGTTGAAAGGAGAAAGTATGCTCCTGGAGTACATGGGCCGAGACGAAAAAAAGTTTCAGACTATGGATTGCAGCTTAAGGAAAAACAGAAGGTCAAACAGATATATAGTGTGTTGGAAAAACAGTTTAAAAGGTATTTTCATCTTGCTGAGAAGAAGAAGGGGGTTACCGGAACTAACCTTCTTCAACTGCTTGAATGCAGACTTGATAGTGTTGCATACAGGCTCGGATTTGCATCCAACAGGAGACAGGCGAGACAGCTTATAACTCACGGTCATTTCACAGTCAATGATAAACGTGTGACGATTCCATCGTTTCTTGTGCGTGCAGGAGATGTAATAGGGCTGAAAGAAGTGAGCAAAAAACTTGTGTCGGTTCAGGATAGCATTGCGAAAGCGGAGCATAGAGAGCTCCCGTCATGGGTTGAACTGGATACACAGAGTCTCAAAGGAAAAGTACTTCATATTCCATCTCGTGACGAGATACCTTTACCAGTTCAGGAACAGCTCATTATTGAGTTGTATTCAAAATAATTAATAATTAACTTTTATTATACAGGGGGGCTTAATGGATTTAAGAAAGAAAGGCTTTCAATTACCTGAGAGGGTTGAATTCGATGCCGAAAGTCTTACGAATACATATGGAAAGTTTTACGCTGAAGCTTTTGAAAGGGGTTTTGGTACTACCGTAGGGAATTCGTTAAGAAGAGTTTTACTGTCCTCCATAGAAGGAGCAGCTGTAACTTCAATAAGAATGCCGGGAGTGCTTCATGAATTTACAACTATTCCAAAAGTAAAAGAAGATGTGGTTGATATTGTATTAAATGTTAAACAACTCGGTGTAAAACTGCATGCTGATACTTCTAAAGTCATTTCAATTAATGTTGAAGGGCCTGCGGAAGTTAAAGGAAAGGACATTACTACCGGGGCACAGGTGGAGATACTTACACCGGATCTGCATATTGCGACACTGGACAAAAATGCCAATTTCAAAATGGAGCTTACGGTTGAAAAAGGAAAGGGATATACTTCGGCTGAGGGAAATAAAAATGAAGACCAGACAGTAGATACTATTGCAGTGGATTCTATCTTCAGCCCAATTAAAAAGGTTAATTTCTGGGTAGAAAATGCCAGAGTGGGGCGGTCAACAGACTATGACAGGCTTATCATGGAAATATGGACAGACGGAGGTATTTCTCCCGGTCAGGCTGTTTCGCAGGCCGCGAGTATCCTCAAAGGCCATCTCTCTCTGTTTTCTGACGATAATGAGGAACCTGTTGTAGAAGAAGCTGAAGTCATGGAAACTGAAGAGATAGACGAAGGCGGAGAGCCTTACTTTAATGATCACCTGCTTAAAAGCGTTGACGAACTTGAGCTTTCCGTACGCTCGTCAAATTGTCTGAAAAACGCAAATATCCGTACGATTGCGGACCTTGTCCAGAAAACCGAGCAGGAAATGCTGAGGACCAAGAATTTCGGAAGGAAATCGTTAAATGAGATAAAAGAAGTGCTTACGACAATGGGGCTTTATTGTAATATGAGAATAGATACGGCTGCGTTGGATGAGGCAATTGCGGCCAAGGATAATAAAAGTGCGGCATAGAGTAGCAGGAAGGGAATTAGGACGGAATACCAACCAGAGGAAGGCTCTTTTCAGGGGACTGATAACGTCTTTATTTCAGAACCTCAAGATTGAAACTACAGTTGCGAAGGCAAAAGAGACCAGGATAATCGCTGAACGAATAATAACCCTTGGCAAACGCGGAGATCTGCATTCCCGCAGACTGGCAATGTCACATATACCGAACAGGAATGTTGTTGCGAAGCTCTTTAATGTAATTGCGCCTAAACTTCAGGACAGAAACGGCGGCTATCTGCGTATTCTGAAAACAAGGGTACGGCAGGGAGACAGTGCTTCCATGGCTATCCTGGAATTTACTGACTATGACGTGCTGAAAGAGAAGAAAGAAAAGAAGAAAGAAGAGAAGAAAGAAGAGAAGAAAGAAGAGAAGAAAAAATAAGTTCACCCATGCTATCCCGTCTTTACCGCCCCTATTGATCTGAATTTTCTGTACCGCTCGTCACGCAGGGATTCAACCGGCTTTTCCATCAGTTCTAAGAGATTCCTGTAAAGTGCTTTTCCGATTAATGAGGCAGCCTCTTTTGGATTTCTGTGTGTTCCTCCAACCGGCTCGGGGATTATCTCATCAATAACTTTCAATTTGAGAAGGTCCTGAGCTGTTAACTTAAGAGCCTCTGATGCTTTCGCATATTCCTGCGGCCCGACCTCTGTATTATTCTTTTTCCATAAAATTGCAGCGCATCCTTCAGGGGATATTACAGAGTAGATAGAGTGCTCAAACATCAGGACCCGGTTTCCGACAGCGAGGCCCAGTGCTCCTCCGCTTCCGCCTTCACCGATTACCGTAGATATAACAGGTGTTTTTAGCTGGGACATTTCAAAAAGGTTAGTCGCGATCGCCTCTGCCTGTCCCCTTTCTTCAGCCTCTATCCCGGGGTAAGCGCCCGGTGTATCAATAAAAGTAAGAATAGGCTTGCCGAGTCTTTCGGCGAGCTTCATGATCCTTAGAGCTTTCCTGTAGCCTTCAGGGTGCGGCTGCCCGAAATTTCTCGATATCCTTTCTTTTGTGCCCCTGCCTTTTTGGTGTCCAATAACGGCTAAAGGTATACCCTGAAACTTCGCGAAACCGCCTACGATAGCAGGGTCGTCAGAGAAACGCCTGTCACCGTGAAGTTCAACAAAATCTTCCATAAGCAGGCCTATATAATCAAGGGTGTTAGGCCTTTCAGGATGCCTTGACAAAGATGTCTTCTGCCACGGCGTCAGCCTGGAGAAAATGTCAGCCCTAAGATCCACAGCTTTTCTCTCAAGTTTTTTTATTTCCGAGGCAATATTCATGTCCCTGCCGTCGGCAATACGTTTGAGTTCCTCAATTTTGTTCTCGAGGTCAGCGATCGGTTTTTCAAATTCAAGATAGTAATGCATAAAACTCCAATTAAAGACCGTTAATTGTTAATGGGTAACAGTTTATCGTAACAGCCACCTTATAATATTGACAGAAAAGACTGCCTCGGTGTTTCTATAATCGACAAATTATTAATATTTTGTCTTAAATTTTATGTTTAGCGTATTTTTATCATTTCCACAGCGTTTTTTTTAAAAGGTGTCGCATAGCAAATGACGTAGTGAGTTTAAGCGAATGAATATAATTAATATAAATTCATTACATTTCTGCTCCTTTTTAGGAGTAACTAACTTTTCGCCAGCCTTTTCTGCCGATCCTGGATCTTGATCCGTGACTCTCAACTTCTATCTTCTTATTTTAACTTAATACAGCTCTTCCCTTCCCGATAATATTCTCAACCTCTGTCATCATCTCATCAGTTGGATTGACATGCTGGCCGGTAACAATTACTGTTTCCCACCTGCTGGGAGATATGACCTTCAAATAAACCTGAACCTGACCGTGGCCGTTATGTTTCAGCAGACTTTCTCTCAGGCTGGATATTTCACGCTGATCAGCATCTGAGCTTAGAGTTAAAGTCAGTTTTTTTTTGTATTCAGGCATTTGTGCTCTGGTCTGCCCGGGGCCTGTTTTGCCGTTCGGGTAGCCGTTTCTTTTTCTCCTGACATTAGTTGAAGGCGGTAGATCTTTTATCTTCTCGCAGTCTTCTATCGAGTAGATCTTTCTCGCGATTATTTTCAACCCTTTATCACTTTTGTCAATCATACCTGCTATTATGACAGGTGTGTCCTGGGAAATAATGCCGGTGGACTCCGCGTAAACATCGGGAAAAACAATAAGTTCTAATGTTCCATAAAGATCTTCTATGGTCAGGTAAGCCATAAGATCACCCTTCTTTTTGGTCTGAATCTTTTTAAGCTTGACAGGTATGCCGCACACAGTAACATCCTGTTTGTCGGACAGGTTCTGAATCTCGTGAGCCGAAGTCACGGAGCACTGTTTAAGTTTATCCTTATATCTGTTAAGCGGGTGCCCTGTAATGTAAAAGCCCAGGGACTCTTTTTCCATCATAAGACGCCTGGATTCGCTCCATTCTTCCGTTTCAGGAAGCTTGTCATGAAAGGAAGACTGCTGATGGGTCTCAAACATACTCCTCTGTCCGGAGATACGCTCTTTCTGGGCCTTTAACGCGGCCTCCATGACGGGGCCGAGGCCTTCCATGAGCTGGGCCCTTTTCCCCATCGAATCCAGCGCTCCGGCCTTTATAAGGCTTTCAATGACCTTTTTATTCACTTTCCTTGAATCAGCTTTTGAGCACAGATCAAAGAATGTAGCAAATTTATCCCTGTTACGGATCTCTATTATGGCCTCAATGGCGGCACTGCCCACACCTTTAACTGCCTCGAGGCCGAAACGTATGGAATGACCGACTACACTGAACTCACGGTCACTCTCATTAATATCAGGCGGAAGAATCTCTATGCCCATATCTTTGCACTCATTAATGTATGTAACTACTTTCTCAGTGTTGTCCATTTCAGCGCTTAGGGACGCTGCCATAAATTCAACAGGATGGTGTGTCTTTAGGAACGCGGTTCTGTAGGCAATAAGCGCGTACGCGGCTGAGTGCGATTTGTTAAATCCGTACTGAGCGAACTGAGCCATAGTGTCGTAGAGTTTTAATGCCTTTTTCTCGGATATTTTATTAGACTTTGAGCCCCTGATAAAATCATCTTTTAATTTGTCCATCTCAGTCAGATTCTTCTTGCCCATTGCCTTGCGCAGAATATCCGCCTGTGCAAGTGAAAAATTGGCAAGCACATTGGCAATCTTCATTACCTGTTCCTGATAGAGAATGACCCCGTATGTTTCCTTGAGAATATCTCCCAGCTGGGGCAGTGCGTATTTGATAGGCACATCGCCTTTCTTGCGCTTAATAAAATCATCAACCATGCCGCTTCCAAGTGGTCCGGGTCTGTAAAGAGCAACAAGGGCAATCAGGTCTTCAAACGTTTCAGGCTTCATCTTTGTCAGGAGGTCTCTCATACCGGAGCTTTCGAGCTGAAAAATACACGTAGTTTTGCCTTCACCCAACAATTTAAAGGTTTCCCCGTCGTCCAGAGGAATATTCCGGATATCAAACCGTGACGATTTTCCGTCCGCCTCAGTCTGGTTTATCAGTTTTTCAGTTCTGTCTATTACTGTGAGTGTCTTTAATCCCAGGAAGTC
>VAPC010936765.1_pt1 | contig 18072 bp, 17 predicted proteins | sample 3395121 | NCBI WGS metagenome assembly VAPC01 (sample SAMN08290434, study PRJNA428436) | hydrothermal vent metagenome | isolation source: Deep-sea hydrothermal vent chimney | place: Indian Ocean: Southwest Indian Ridge | depth 1711 m m
TAAACTCAAGACTTCGTTCGGGGTCGGCGGACTTCCTGTCCCGACAAGTCGGGAAACCCTGTCTGCCGACAGGCAGGCTCGCAAAAATTATTATTTTTAAAATCCTGAGTAGTATCGAAGGGCAAATTTCGGCGGCGGGAAAATTTTTTTAATAGGCGGACTAATTTAGAGCGAGGCAGACTCAGCAGAGGAAATAACTCAGCGTAAAAGAACTTGTAAATTACTGGGAAAGCATATCATATGACTTTACTGACAAGCACATGCAAGACCTGAGAATGTTTGAGAAATACGCATTTAAGAATAAAATAACATTCTAAAATATAAGTAAATTTGTAAAACTGTAACGGTAACCCCGCTGAAAACTCGGGATTACCGTATTAGGGCAAAAAACGCTTTATTAATAGCCATAGTAATATCGCCTTGCATCGTTGCGGCCACGTCGGTACTCAAACCGCTTTTGTTCTCTTTCAATTCTTAGTTGTTCTTCACAATATCCTCTTTCGTATGAGCTTCGCGGTCTGTAGCAAGGGTCATAACTGTAGCTTGTTGCCGGTGTATAAACAACTCCTGTTGTTGCTGGATAGGCTCTATAGACCGGCGGATAGAAAATCTCTGTTGTAATAGCGTTTAGTACAGGTTTACCAAAAATAGCAATAGCCCCTGCCAGCATTGCAGCCGATTCATTATTCATGGCATGTACATTTTTACTGTTAATCAGCAGGAAACAGCATATTATTATTAAAAACAGTGCTATAATTTTTGTCTTTTTCATTTTTCCCCTCCTTTGTTATTTTTACTTTATATTTCAAAAGGTTATATCTTTCAAACAAATACTTAAAGATTCACCACCTCCTTTCCATGTCTGCTTAATTCATAAGATGATAAAAATTGATAAAGTGTTCAGCTTGATTATTTTCTTTTTGCCCAATCACATGCTGGCTTGCTACTTGAGACCTCTGTTTTAAATTTTGTACACCATTTACCAATGTTAAAGATACCCCCCTTATCCTTACAATAAGGACAATCTTTACAGGTTTTGATCATCTTTTTTAACTTCCATTACTTATTACTGATTAATTCTGGTTAGTTAGTAAAACTTCGCCTTGTACTTATTTTTTACAAACAGCTATACCATGAATTCTGAATGGTTCATATATAACCCTGATCTTTTCTGATAAAAAACCGCCCTGTATAAGTACTTCTGAAAACTGCCTCTCATTTCTGTAAATCATAGGCCATAATAAGACCCAATCAAGGAATATTTTTTCGCGGTTTTTTCTTATATTACAGGTGATAAATGTTCCACCTTCTGACAGATAACCTTTTATTTCACTGATAAGTTCAATAGCCTTTTTCTCTGGCAAGTAGTCAAGAAAACCAACCATTTCAATAATATGAGGTTTAAATTCTTTACAAACATTCTTTAATTTCCGCGGAGTACCTCTGACAAAGGAAAACCTTCCCTTTAAGCCTTCCATCTCAACAAGTTCTTCTGCTTCTTTTAAAGCACTTCTGTCAACATCAATTAATATTGCTTTGATATTTAGCTGTAGACATTCCTTCATTACCTCAATAACTGCCTGCGCAGAACCGGATGCAATTGAGACGATTCTTACTTCTGATTTGCCGGAAAACTTTAAAAACTCTTTCTTTAGTAATCTGCCCACTATCTTTTTTCTGTTTGCAATGGCCTGTCTGTTTTCCATCTTCCCCATCCAGAGCTGTGTCATCTTGCCCTCTATATCGTTTTTTAATCGGGGTAGAACCTTTTCATGATAGTTATAAAATAGATCAAGTGCCCGCCAGCTAGCTGCATCACATTTAGCCCTGTGGTTATAACGGCTGAATCTATCAAGAAAAATGCCGGAGAAGTGTCTTTTATCTCTACCCATATCCCAAAGAATTTTTTTAATTGAAACATTTTTGCCACTGAAAAATTTAAGTCGAAAAGCCCTCGATATATTAGTAATCATTGCCAAAATACTGAAAATCCAGAGAAAAAGGACATAAAATGAATTTCTTTTTTCATATTCACCACCAAACTCCTCTGCTTTAAGGTTAATGATTTCGGTCACTGGATCAGAATCGCTAATTCCAACTCCATTTGTTGATACAGACAGACTATTAAGCTGCATGACAGATCCTCCACGAATATATTTATTCTTGTTTACTTAACTAATTAGATGAGGAAAATCGGGTAAGTGTTCAGTGGTTAAAAACCAACTAATGGTTATTTTCTCAAATAGACTTAAGTTTTTCTTGTTTTCCTTTCAGGATTGAAAAGAGACAAATAGATAGGCTACTTAAATAACTGTTCAGGTAGGTCGCTTATCAACGTTTTCAGAAGCTGATGTAATTGCAAGTGAATCATATTTTTTCTAATCACCATCCATCATCATAAAGAACTGAGTTGAAATAAAAAAATGCCCAAAAATTAGTGATTACTTTATGTAATTAAATTTCTCTTAGTCTCCTCTCGTAGGTCATTTATCAAGTCGAACAGGGATAAATAATAATGCAGTAACCTCTCCTCTACAGTTATTTTCATTTGTAATTAATTTCGGAAGATTGAGACTAATTGTAACATGCCCGTTTTTATCAGCTTCTATCCGAGAGCTAAGCGGTAACCCATTGAATAGTATGCCTCCATAATGACCAGAGTATGGAAGCTGGGTTTTTACTTGTGGATTATTTACTCTCGAACCAGTTATCGGAACCCCTGTCCTATTAGCTAAGATTCGATAAGGGGGGCACTCGTAATAAGTTTTTCTCTTTACTTTAACTCTCCAATATCCCTCACCAATATATATATTTTGGGGACGTGCAGTTGGTGCATAAGTTATTGTTTTCTCCTTTTGTATGCTATAGGGCTTTTTCTTGTTATAGAAATAAATAGCACGGTTGTATAATTCTGACAGGCTATATTTCATTTTTCTTCCTTCAATTGCTGTTGGATATAAAGATGTTGCTTTGTGATTTGCTTCAATTGATTTATCAAATTGGCCACCCCGAGCATATGCAGCAGCAAGAGTAGCAAAAAACTCGTAGTTGCCTGGCTCCTGAGAGGTTGCTTTTAATGCATAATCTACAGCCCTTTCCCCATTCCTGTATTTTCTATTGTGATAGGTTGCATAAATCCAAGCAAGGGCATTTTGAGATTTACTATGTCCTTCAATAGCTGCATCTTTATATAATGCTATCGCTGTATCAATTCTATTATTAGATAATTCTTTTTCTGCTTTTGTGAATAATTGAGTTATCCTTACTTTATTCTGAATTTTTTCCGCATCTTTTGAATTTGCACGGACCCAACTAGTTTTTTTACCTCCTTCATGGAAGACCAATATATTATTTTCTCTTGTCCCTAGATGTATAACTGTGGTTCCTAATGCTTCCAGTTCGACTTTAATTCTACCATCATCTAGTACAACATCCCATTTAATTGCCATTGTCATTCCATCTTCATGATAAATACCACTCTTGTCCTTTAAAAATTCGATACTTTCACTTGCATAACTATGTTTAGTGTATTTATCCCATTTCCCTACGAGTTCTGATTCTTTTGAACTACAAGCAGAAAAGATACCTATAAACAATAAAAGACTAATGAAAAAATATTTTTTCATGATCTTCTCCTTTTTTATTTCGTCTACATTGTTCCCTATAAGCTTTCAATACATATTTAACTTATTCACCTGAAACAATTTTGAGGAACAATAAACTGCCATTTCAAAAAAAACTTTAATAGTCTAAAATTTAACTTCTTTTACTTTTTTATTCATTTTTGGTATCTGAAAAAGTATTGCGGGTTTGAACTCATTATTTAGAGGTTTAATAATTTTATTATATTGACCAACAGCATTATTATATTGATGCCTACTAATGGCAATATTGTTTTCTGTTTTATTAAGACTGTTCTGTAGTTTAAGAAAATATTGATTTGCTTTAAGATCAGGATAAGCCTCTCTTAGTAATATAAGCCTTAACAGTACATTCTCAAGCTGATTAGATGCCTGTATCTTTCCTTTTACCTCTTTTGCTTGGAAATATTTTCTCCGCGCATCTGTAATATTCTTGAAGAGATCTTTTTCATGAGTTGCATAGTCATTGACGATTTCAATAAGATTTGGAATTAGGTCATATCTCCTTCTCAGTTGGTTCTCGACCTGTGTCCATTTTCTTGTTACTTCTTGATACGCAAAATTTGCAGTTCTCGCTTCACGTTTTGCTTTTTCAATTGATAGTTTTATCTCGTAATCCTTTTTACGTGCTTCTTCGTAATTGGCTGTTGAGTAGTAGATGGTTCCATCTTCATCTTTTAGTCCTTCAGGAGTTATTTCGAAGTAAACTACTTGTGTCATCCCCAAGCTGTTAAACACTACTCGAAACTTGTTGCCATCTTCAATCGTATATTTAGATAATATAATAGGATCAGAACCCTTACTAAACTCCAATTCAACGGAGGAATAGATTTTTATTTTTTCTTTGCCATCCAATGAGCGATACGTTTCACCTTTGAATGGTTTTGCTTTTTTATCACAACTGCTAAGCACAAGAACAAACGTAATAATCAAGAAAAGACATAAACTCCAAAGCTTATCTCTTTTCATAATTTTTCCTCCTCTCTTTCTCAGCTTGCATGTCACTTATTAATAAAAAACTCAACGCTAAAATAAAAATTACTCCAAAAAATATTGATTTGCTCATAGAAAATCCTCCCTCCCCCTACATTGGTGATAAAGTGACTGGCTTTTCTTTTTGTTTTTCCTCTGGTTTCACCTCGTTATTCTTTTCAGTTTTTCCCTCTTGAACTTGCGATTTAACCTCTTTCTTTATTGTTTTAATCTTCTTTTCTTTTGTTGCAGATTTTGTACTACCATAACTTTTCGTTGTATATCGTTTTTTAGGGCAACCCTTTCCTGTCTGCTGACAAATATCCTTCTTTTCTTTTAAACTTTTTCTTACTCTTGCAAGAGCATCAAAAAAATCATTGTCAGCTTTTAAATCGCAAGCCTTTTTAAGTTGCTTTTCAGCTAAAAACAGATCGCCCATCATCTCAAAGGCAATTCCAATGTTATATACTGCAGCCGGGCTGAGCTTATTAATATCAAGAACTTTCTCCCACTGCTCAATAGCATCTTCCCACTGTCCTCTTACAGCATATTTATACCCAACATCATAATATCTATTTTTTAACTTCTCACTTTCAGGTTTTTTCTCCCATACTTTTATGTTAAAGTCAGAATCATTCTTCTTCAATACAATCCGTACATCCTCATAGTATGGAGTTATCTTTCTTACAAATTTCTCAATTGCCAGCATTGAAGCACCCTTTAACATCTTTTCAGGAATATCAATCGGAACAACTTTTATATTATCAGTCTTCTTTTCAACCGACTGAAACAGCGCATCTGTAATGCTTTTAGCAATTGCTTCTGCCAGCCCTCCCATATTCTGGCATGAATCACCTACATACTGGCCCTCAGCAGATGTTTTTGCCATCACACGTCCAGAGGTTGAATCAATAAAAGAGGCTGTAAATTCCACATAAGCATCTCTTACCTGACAGGTTACCCTTCCCTGTCTTCCATCATCTCTGGTAACAGTTTTGTAATAGCGCCCATCTCTAACAACAAAAGAGGAAATTGTACCCGTTACAACAGCCTGAGTGCCGGAGATTTTTCCCATTTTTGAAGCGGTTCCGGGATCAACAAATCCTTTTAGACTTAACATCTGCTCTCCCAAGAGTTTCATCATCTGAGACCTTGAAATAACTTCAAAAAAAGGAGTGTCGTCCACCCTTGCATTCTGAAGCTCATTTTCCATCCATTCAGCAATTTGCCTGCCACCTCTTCCGTCAAAATCAAGGACAGATATTTTCTTGTATTTTGATACATTGATCTCTGCAGGAACGAGTTTTTTTACTGTAATAGTGTTACCGCTCATTATTGGAATTCCTGCACAACCAGTCATGATAAACAATAAAGTTAATAGTAAAGAGAAAACCTTCTTCATAATTTTACCCCCTCGATATTATTTGCTATGCATGATTAATAAAACATGTATAAAATTTCCAGCTTCTGTAATAAGTACTTATAAATCTGTTCCTCTTTACATAGGAGATAATGATTCTTTCTTTTCTTTGAACTCATAACCTATACCTCCCCAGCTTGTGATGTCTTTATCCTCATCACTACCGCCGACAACTCCATCTTTGCCTAAAGAAAATAGATCATAGTCACCATATTTACCAGGACTGACATATAGATATGGTCTCCCCCAAGGATCAATAAAAGTTTCTTTTTTTAAATAAGGCCCTTTCCATGCATTATACCCCGGATTTTTCATAAGCGCCTGTAAACCTTCATTAGATGTTGGATATCTTCCAACATCTAATCTAAATTGATCAAGAGCCATTCCTAAAAGCACTACATAATCTTTTGCAATTTGTGAGTTAGAAAAAGTTGATAAACCTTGTACAGGAATTCCGCCTTTAAATATAATGCTATATTTTTCATTTTGAAAAGATTGAATTGTGGGGAACTTGGAATAATTCCAACCTTCAAATATCTTTTTTCCTCCTTCAAATACAGTAAGATGAACAGCCGGATTATTTGGTTCAGGTGAGGCTGAGGTAAGAATGTTTCCGTTCATTTTAAAATCAGGAAGAAAATCGCCCACCTTTATTGCTAAATTTGATCCAGGTATATTAAATTCTGAATGAAGATTTATTTTATATTCGGTTGTCTTTTTTGTTGTCTTATTCTTGATTTCAAGAACCACACCGGTCCATTTACCCTTAACAAAATCTGGCACCTCAGTAATTATCGAACTATTGACTCCTGCATATACATCTACATACAAAATCAACAAACAACTTGCAATTAAAATAAAAAGAAATCCTTTTTTGATCAGTAATTCTTTTATAAACTGCATCATAGTGGCCTTTAAAAATTAAATATTTTACGTATCCAGTTGTGTAAAGGTATTATATTTTTATCCTTTTTTAAAAGTTTAGTTTCTTCAAGAACAAAAACTTCTTTTTGCGCCACATTCTGATAAACATTTTTTCTTCCTAAAAATTTTGAAATTTATTTCAATATTTTTCACCACAATCACTGCAAAATTTATTCCCTGACTCGTTTTTAGAACCACATTTAGTGCAAAATTGGTAACTTGGTTTAATTTTCTCACTTTTTACAGATACGTCTTCATATTTCACAGTCTGAGCACTAAATTGTTCAGAGGGAGCTACAAAAATCATAACTCCAGAAATTATCAACAACAACGAAGATAATAGCCCAAAGAAATTTCCCTGTATTAACAAGAGCGCAAAACAAATTGCAAAAATAAAACATAACAATCCAGAAATAAATTTCTTCAACCTTGCAACTAATGCACCAGTTATTATTGAACCTATACTTGCAATAATTGATAAGGAATAAAGGAAGTCAACAAGAGCCTGACCTTCTTTCTCGATCTGATCAACTCCAGTTGCACGACCAATTTCACTCCAACAACCGCTACACATCACAGCAGGCAAACCGAATATTCCAGCTAAAATCATAAACACCATTGCTGCTCTAAGCATTATCAGCCCCCTTAAAATTTGATAATAATAGTTTTTGCGTCAGTCTTGCGATAAAATTCTTCTTTTCTGTCAATACCATAATAGTTATACCCAATAAAATCATTAGAGATAACCATTGTGCAGAGCTTAAGCCATAAAAAAACATCCTACTATCACCTCTTAGGTATTCAACAAAAAACCTAAATACTCCATAAGCAGCAAAATAGATGTATATAATTCTTTTTGGACACTTCTTTTCTATAAAAAAAATAAATACAGCAAGCATTAACAAAAAGCTTGCTTCATATAGCTGGGTTGGATGAATATCAAAAATGGGTGAAAGGAAATGACCATTTGGAAGAACTATTCCATGACAACAGCCAGAGAAAAAACACCCAATTCTACCAATAGCGTGAGCAAAAATAAACGGAACTACTGCGCTATTTAAAGCCTGTGGGATCATTTCTTTGCCTAAATAAAAATAACCAGCTATTGCATAAAAAAAGAATCCACTGAGTAAGCCGCCATAAAAAGTAAAGCCGGAATTAGAAAACGTTTTACCTTCAACAGCCCAATTAAAAATATATGCTCCAATCCAACCAAAAATAATAGAAAAAACAAATAGTATGTATGCCTTGTCAGAAATATCAGGAATTTTCTTTTTTAGCTGTGTATCAAGGTATAGCAGTCCAATAGCAAGCCCTATCCCATTGAACAATAGGTAAGGTGAAATCATATATTGATGACCCATTAATGTTATAAACCATAATTTTGGCATTATTGATTTCTACTTTCTAAGTTCACGTTCTCAAGGAAATAATGTTAGTTAACTTTTAACAGTAATATTCAAAAATTCTATTAATTTTTTTGGGTCTTCTACTTTCTCTCTACCAGGCGGTGCTGCTGTTAGGAACTTTAGTATTCTTTTAATTGAAGTAGGGTTTTTAGGTTTCAAGGTTATCGAGATTTTTTTAGGATCGTTTACAAATTTCTTGAGTTCTTCTAAGGCTGTCTTTGTAAATTCAGTGTCAGATTGATCAATTTCCTCATCTATTTCATATGTTAGCTTTTTAATAAATTCATCAACTTCTATCCCTTCTTCCGCTGCAGCAACTTTAAAAATACGTGGTAAAAGAGAGTCATCTTCGTAGAGAAACCTGGCATTATGAATCTTAATTTCAGGAAGACCAAATATAAAAGAAAATATATTTTCTGAATCAGTAGGAATCTCAATATTACTTATATGAAATTTTAAATTAGCATATCCAACTTCATCAGCACCGATTCTAAGCTTTTTAATATTGATCTCTTTTTCTTTTTCGTTATATTCACCGTCAAATTCGATATCTGCTTTTATTACGTCATATCCCAGTGTTTTAATCTTTTCTGCATCGTTTCCAAAATTATTTTTATCAATTGTAATTTTTATGCCTTTAAAAGCAAAACGGTTATGGAGTTTATTATTACTCTTGCTTTTATCATAGATGTCATAATCATAAATTATGATCTCATCAATTCTAATCTTTTGTTCTGTGCCATTTGGAGATATCGTTATTCCCTTTATACGCGTATCCAATCCGAAAAGGTCTACTCTAACCTTATCAAAAGATATATCAGCATACTTAACAGTCTCAGCAATTACTTTATTCACCTCTTCTTTTGCAACATTATTTGCATAAGACTTAACACCAAAATAAAACGACAGTAAAACTATAATTACAACTCCTACAACTATGTTCCTAGTTATATTAGAGTTTATTGGTGGAGTTGTAATTTGTGATGAAATGCTTTGCCATTTACCCACTTTCTTTGATTCCGATTTATCCAGTCCATTCCCACAACTTTCACAAAACCTTGCATCAGCATCATTTTTATTACCACATTCAGCACAAAACATTTCTGCCCTCTTTCTTAGGTGTGATAGTTTATTAGATGTGAGGAATTGATGAATCGTTCATTTATTTTCATCAGTATCTGTTTGTTTTGCACCACATTTGCCGCAAAATTTTACTGCCACTTTAATCTCTGTTTCACAAGAGTGACAATACTTCATGCCTTCTGTGGGTTTTATTGCCTCAGTAAGAATCTCCCGAACATCCTTACCGCAAGATGCACAGAACTTCTGATTAAGAACAATGTCTGTTCCACACTCACACTTAGCAATAACACCTGTAGATGACATTCTTTGTATATTTTTTATCTCATTTTCAACGTCAACAATCTTCCGGTCAAGTTCATTAATCCCTGAGTAAAACTCTCTAATTGATTTTTCATTATACTCATCCTTGCGGAACTTATCATACACTAACCTTCCCAATGCGTTAATTTTTTCTCCCTTTTCTTTTTTAAGGGCTCTCAACTGGCTTCTCAGTTTTGCAAGTTCAATTGTTTCTTTTGACTTTGAGCTTATAGCACTTACGCCTTCGTCAACTTTCCCCTTAACTTTCTCAAAAAATTCTTTCATTCCATTTTCCTCACTATCATTTCATGTTTACAATCTTCCATTTCCCTGTTTCCTTCTGGAAGACTACATTATTGGTTGTGTTAAATGTCTGCATTTTTCCTGTCTCTGCCGAGCGAGCCATAATCTGCCAGCTAACAGTTACTTCAGCAGAGTCCTGGGTTGCAATTATGTCCTGAATATTAAAATTAAGATTCGTAAAGTCAAAATTCTTCCAGTTTGAAATAGTCTTATCCTTCTTTTCGTCATACAATGGGAACGAAGATGAATAGCATGACATAAAAAGGTTTATATCTTCAGCAAGGTTTGCCTGTTTGATATTTTCAAAGACTTTTTTAATTTCTTCTTCTGGTAAATGTACCGGGGCTGAGCCAATGCTCTCTTCAAATGTAATATCGACAGTTTCATCAGCACTTCCCTTAGTTAAATATCTATAACCAAAGTAACTGCCTGTAACAAGAACAACCAATATAACAATGCCCCCTGCTATTTTCAGAGACAATTTAAGTATTTTCTCTCTGTCTGCTGAGGACGATTGCAGCAGCCTCAATATCCTCTGCCTCTTTTTTATCTCTCTGGTAATCCTCCTGGACTCTTTATGAGGCTGTTTTCTGAACCTCATGTAATCTGCAAAAGTTAACCCTTTTGCTCTTCGCATGGATTTCAGTTCAGAAAGTCGGCTTGTATGAGGATAAACATCCTTCTGTAAATTCTGCATATCAACAGATAATTTCCTTTGTAAAGCATGTAAGTAATTATCAATCTCTTCAATAGCTTTACGAATATTTTCTAACTGTGCCTTATAAGGCCCAATAGTTACATTTAGAGCATCCTCAGAAATGGCTCCCTTCTGCTTTTCAAGATTGTTAATCAGCATGATAAGCTTTTGTTTCTTCTTTAAGAGGTTCTTTCTCTTTCTGAGTGTTGATCTAATATTAAACCAGGAGGGAATATCCGCGCCTGATTCGGAAAAAGACATTTTTAGCGTCTCGCTGCCAGCCGTTTTTATTCTTTTCTTAGCTTTTACGGTATCTTCCGGTGGAGGAGTATCAGTCAGCTGAACACCACAACTTTTGCAGAATTGTTTATCTGATGGATATTCCTGACCACAAGACGGGCAATATTTTTTATCATTTTCAATGATTTTTGTATCAACAGATGTTTTACTCTTGTCTTGTCTCTCATCTGGTTTTTGAGCGGTATCAACTTCTTCTCTTAAAATTAGGCTTGAACCACAATCCTTGCAGAACTTTTTACCTGCTTCGTAATCTATATTACATTCTGGACAGTAAAGCATCTGTAACCTCCTTTATAATACTGACGGTCTTTTCTGGCTGCTGCCGTTGTTTTTTAAAATATTGATAAAGTCCTTTGATAATTGCTTAATAGTCTTTTTAAGAGGTACATCCACAGATGGTGCATTTGAGCCCATATCAAATCCCGGGACAGATGCACTCTTTGTAGTTAAGGATGCTTCGTCTGAATCAGAAAATATTATCGCCCCTGACTGGACATTTACAACCCTGACTCTAACTTCAGCAAAAGACACGTATCTTTTTATCTTAGAATCCCCAACCCTGATTGTTTTGTTACTAATACCAAGCTTATCAATTGTTCCAAGTACAATCACATCCGCACCAATCATTTTTCCTATGTTTATTGCTGTCTGAGGGTCAACATGACCGGAAGCCTGAAAGTCCTGTTCTAACATAAGGGCATCAAGCCTTTTTCTCTCAACAACTGTAACTTTTCCACTCCCGGTCAATTCATTTATCATCCAATCTGCTGCTTTTTTTGAATATTTACTGCTATATGAAGACTGGTTTTCAAAGTCCAGTACTGCTACTTGTAATTCTTGTTGTGCCATCGCTGAATTACATAGAAAAATAACCAAGATAAAAATTAAAAATAACTTAATGCTCCTCATAAGGTCCTCCATTATCTGTACTCGGCTTTTATCCTTGTAGCTTCGAGTTTATTTATTTTTAGATTTATGCCATTGTCTTCCATAGTAGCTGCAAACTCCATCGCATTACCTCTAAAGGTTATGTCAATAGTAGCAGTTCCACCGTCAAAATTAAGGACTTCCAGACTTTCTACTCCTTCCATACCTGATAGTTTCCGCTTCAATCTGTTCAGTTTTGAGAAGCTGCTTATATTTTCAACCATCATCTCAATCCCTGCCCCGGAAACACCCGGACTGCTCCTTGCAAACATTTTTACAAAATACTCTCCGGCCTCTCGTCCGGCATTTGCAAGGGCGGTCTTTGCTGCTATATTTTCGCTTATATCGGCTCCTGACCCATGAGCACCGTATGTCGCAATAATCTGCCCTGTATCAGTTCTTATAGCCTTTGCCTCAACCCTTGCCCTGCATGAAAAAAAGTCACCGCCAGGCATCCCCCTCATAGCAGGCACCCTGGTTCTCCCGGCAAACTCGCTGAAAGCCTCACCAACTATTAGAATATTTGCGTTAAATTTCCTTGCAATTTGAAGTGCGCCTTCATCATCACCTTTCCATGCCTTGTCAAAGACATCGTTGTCCCTTATCTTCTTAACCTGTTTTTGATCAACCAGCTTGTAGCCAGCCTCAATAAGAGCACGAACAATCTCTGTCTCTCCAGCAGGGTCAGGCACCCTCGGCCTTCTTAAATGGACTTCAGGAATAACTACCATCACTCTTTCTTTCCTCACTCCCGCATCCACTGAAGATTTTAATGATGGAAAGACACTGAAAATCATCAAAAGTAAGATGAAGAATAAAATAACTTTTTTTTGCATATTCAACCTCCTGATTTTTTTATTAATATACCTCATTTCTCATAAAATCCCTCGCCAACAAGCGTTGCCTTTATCTGCATACCATCTGAAACATTCACATTTTTCTCCCATGGCCTATATCCAGCCTTGGATATCTTTATCCCATGCACCCCGTCTGAAATGGTTACCATATAAGGTGTATTTCCAACAAAAGCCCCGTCAATCTCAATATCTGCCCCCTCTGGCGAGGACAATATTTGAACTGTTTGCTTACCATATGTCATCCTTTTCTTAGACTGGCCGGAAAAATTATTCATTAATTTATTTACACTCTTTGAAAGGGCATTTTTTAGCAGCTCCTTGTAAATTGCCTCTCCCTGATACGTAGACAGGTTCTTTGTCTGGCGCACCATCTTTGAATCAGACATTATATCCCCGAATATTATTTCACCCCTTTCAGTGTCAATAATTCTTACTTCAATAGCAATGTAGTAATTAATATTTTTTGTATTTACTCCATATCCTGAAAAGGTTTTTACATTAGTGCCCATTTCAGTTATTGAGCCTGTTGCAATGTATTGTGCACCAAGGAGTTTCCCCATTTTTACAGCCTTTTCAGGGTCAACCAATTCTGTCCTGTTAAATTGCAGTTCCTTTGCAAGAGAATACACCTTGCTCCTCTCAAGAACACGGAATTTGTCGGTATCGGCAAGAAGCAGGGACAATATATCATTTGCCACTTGCTCAATCTTAAAAGGGCCATCATAGCCTGCATTATTTGAAAAGTCTATTACTGCAATTGTGTTTTTATATGAGGCAGATAAAAAAAGAGGATAAAACAAAATACTAAAAATCATTAAAATTATGGTTAAATATTTTTTCATTTTCCCTCCAACCTCTCTATCTTTATTTCATTAAATCCTGGCGATACCTTCCACCTTGAATCAATCAGAAGACCTGCCCTGACTGTTTTCAAAGGATGGGTAATCTGTGATACCTTTGTCCCATTTATATATGCTGCGTAATTACTGTTAATCCCTGTAATTTTTATATGTGCCTTGTTCGGAAAACTCAAATTTGTTTCACTGGACATATTCCCTCTCCTTCCATCCTTCTGGACAATCCAGCCCATAGTCTCATCACTTAAATAAAAGATTATGGCATCAGACATGTCATCACGAGCTATAATCACACCAAATCCTGCATCAGGCCATGCAGGTTGCCCCTGATATGCTGTCAACTCAACAATAAAGTTTTCTATATCATTCCCTATAAAAGATATTGCCTCTCCATCCCAGTAATCTGTTAAAAGCGTATAGCGACCGTCCTTCCAGCCCCATGGACCTGATACAGGATGATAATTACTAACAAATTTATTCCTGAAGCTGTCACTAATTTTATTCTGCAAACCCGGGAAAGCATAATACCCTCCCACAGAGGCAATAAGCATGATAAGCAATATAAAAACAGCTTTTTTAAACCGGTTGGACTCAGGATATAATAATGCTGCTGGAAACGCAGTATCCTTTGTAGAGTCATTAATATATTTATCAGAAGAATATGGCTCTCTCATGCTATTTTGTAATCCAACTTTTTCTTGAACATCGTCTTCTACAGATATTCTGGAGTCTTTCAAACTGTAAGCGGGATCTCCATAATGTATAAAACTGGCCCAGTGAAGATTACTCAATCCCTTGTTTTTAATTGCGTTTTTCCTCGCTTCATTAAGGGATTCACCAAGCGGTTTGCCTCCTAAAAATACCCTGTAAAAGTCTGCCGCAAACTTTACGCTATCTTCATCATGAATAACCCAGATAGACCCGATAAAATTCCTTACACCTGCTACCATAAAACCGCCGCCAACGCCAAAAGATTTTTCATCAAAGAGATAGCCTTCCTGTGAAGACACGGCTAAAGACTGACAGGAATTAGAAAATACAATACAAGGCGGCATATCCATCCTGCTTATATCCTCAGAAGTAAGAATGCCTTTTTTCAGTACCCATCCGCTTTTTTCCGGATGGCTTTCATCGTAAAAGGAATGTCCAATAAAATGGACTACGTCTTTACTCTTCATTTCCTTTAAAAGATGCAGTTTATCCGCATGCTTGCCTCCTATTATTTCTATTTTTATATCCGTTTCTTTTTCAAGGATAGAAAACAATAATTCAGCCTCTCTTTGTGCATATTTCAACGTCTCTGAAGGATCAATAATTATTAGCATAGTTATACCATTATTATCAGACCCCTTCATGAAAGTATTTGGTTTCTTACCTGTTATTACCTGCCTTCCGATTCTGAACTTCAAAGAAAGGAAATCTTCTCCGTCAAAACAAAGTTCCCATGGTATATGTAGAAGTTTTTCATCCAATCTGAGGCAAAGGTCAGTATTCTGTGAATCACTCAAAGCCTTCTGAATATCATCAGGGAAAAGGTGCTTAAACAGGAAACTCCCTGTATTTTTCAGATTATCCACTATTTCAGACTGTAAATATTCAGTTTTCCCTTCATATATCATTCTATTTGCCATTAGCGTTATTCTATTAATCTCCTGACATATATCTTCAATAAACTTCCTGTCTACATGTATCTCCGTCTTAGGTGTTAGAACATTTTTTTGGAGCATATCCACTATGTGGACATCTCCTTTCTTGTAAATAGTTATATACTTGGTTTCTTCCATTTATAATTCCCTTGCATCCTGCGGATAAATTCTAAATCGTAATTCAATATCTTCTGAGGGGACTTTTATTGAGTAATATCCATAGCTCAAATCCGGCAATTCGACTAAGCCTTCTTTTGAGGTTATCTTTGAACTTAATAATGTCTCGTTCTGATATAGTGTTATACGCTGATTTTTAATAAATACATTATCTTTCAGTAAAAATACTCTGATCGTTACAAGTAGCCCTCCGGTATGAACAAGCGCTACCTTCAATGTAATACCTTTAAGGCTTTCCTCGATGATCAATGATTCCTTTTCACCTGATACGCCACTCCTAAATTCGCCAGCAGGAACAGGTGTACCGATTATATTTAATGTGGCTTCATCTGGAAGAAGAATATTCGATATATAAGAAATCCCTTTGTCTGTAAGGGATAGTGCAAACTCTGAAAGATACCTCATAGACTTCCTGAGTTTTGATTCCTCTTGTGCCGTTATTAGCGCCTTCTCTTTTAGTTCTTCGGGAAGGTTGATTTTATGACCCCAGGTAGACTCCAGCATCCTTTTTACAGCAAAAACCTCCTTCAAGCAAACATCACATTCCATTAAGTGTTCATTGACAGATACCATCCCATTCCTTTCAAGAACTCCTTCTGAAAAAGCAAGGAGTGTCTCGGAGTTCGGGCATTTAATGCTTTTTACTTTTTTCATTACTTCCCTCATTAAAATATCCTGCAAATTTCTCTTTAATTTCTTTTACCCTTGTTGATACTGTACCTAAAGACACTGATAACAGACGTGCAATATCCCTGAAAGAAAGCCTGACAAGAGTAGTTTTATATAATCTAAGTATCTTATCCTTCTGTTCATATCTCCAGCGCAATTTTCTTTCAAGTTCGGCAATCTCATCACTGCTCTCCATCTTTTCCTGGACCTTTTGTCTCAATGTCTTTAATTTTCTCTCTATATGAATAATTCTGACCTCAACCTCATTCAGTTTAGCGAGTCTTTCTGCATAGACTTCATCCTTCTCCGAAAGTCTTTTATCAATTTCGACAAGAGATTTCATGACTTCATTAAGGGGTCTTTTTGATATTTTAGAAATCACTCTTATGTCTTCAACATCAAGACCAGCCTCATGATATGCAAGGAGTTTTATATAAATCCCTTCTTCATTAGGCAATTGCTTAAGCATCTGTTTAAAAGTATCCAAAGTATTTGTCTCACTGTCAAAAACCATTGGAGAAGTAGAATCTTCATCTTCCAGTAAATCAATTATTTCTGTTCCACTTTCAGGGTTTACAGGAGAATTCAATGAAACGGTAGGGATGGAATGAAGCATTTCTGTTCTCCCCCATTCATTACAAAGATCGTTAAGCACATGATACTGGTATGTCCTTAAACTACAAATACCCTTATAGGTCAGCATTCTTTTAAAGATCCTGCCTTTTTCAAAGCAGTAGCAGTAAAAATCAGAAGCTTTGTCAATATCAACACCTCTTGCTTTTACTGGGAAATTGTATATATCTTCACCAAATTCTTCCTGAAATCGCATAATAGAGGTTGACTCTCCTTTTAAACAAAATTTGAGAAGCTCTTTTAGCTTTTCAATATTATCTGTTGAATAGCCTCGCATTAGTAGATGAATTTTTTATATAAACTGTCCAACTTTTGTTTAGCTTTTTGACGTGAGTAAAAAAGATATTAAATCTATTAAGAACGGTACAGTTCGGGAAAAAGACTTTTTTTGATTTTTAAAGCAGATATAGGAAGAATTAAAAGTGTTAATATCGGATTTTAACAAAAATTGGTTTTTTATAACCATTTTGGAACCTCAAAAAGCTTAAAAACTGATATAACTTGTTGAATATTAGCAAATTTTTTGTCAAATTGCAAAAATATTAGAAAGAGAATGATTTCACTTAAGAAGTTAAAGTAGAATAATTATTTTTTCTTCTACATAGTCGTTGGGTATCGGGCTAATCAGAAGAACTTGAAGCGGTTTTCATAGTACACCTTCCGGTCAATGACACATTGTTAATACATTATTTACGGGGAAGCAGGTGGCGAGTGCAGGCAGGCTAAGACCGAAGGGCTGAGCCCCGAGCACGCCAACTGCTTGGAGGGTGGGGGATAAATATTCATCAAGCAAGACGCACCCCGAAAGGGGCAAATGTCTTCCCGAAGAAATCGGGATGTCTTTTGGTCTTGCGTCCTTTACGCCTGATAAGGCGTAAGGGTGATGAATATTGAAGGCGGTGGCTTTTTTCTGTTCTTTCAGGGGAAAAAGCAGGCTTAGAGCGCCCCGTAGAACGGGATTTCCGCTTCGCTACAAGAAGCATCAGGCTGCTTGTCCCGTATTGCGTAGCAATGTACGGGAAGCACAGAGACCGCTTTGGGCGGAGGGGATAGAGCGGCTTACCCGCCATATGGCGGGGCGGACGAGACCGAGCAAAAAATAACTTCCTTATTAACGCCGCCGAAATTTGCCCTTCGATACTACTCAGGATTTTACAAATAATAATTTTTGCGAGCCTGCCTGTCGGCAGACAGGGTTTCCCGACTTGTCGGGACAGGAAGTCCGCCGACCCCGAACGAAGTCTTGAGTTTATCGAA
>VAPC010462871.1_pt1 | contig 17997 bp, 10 predicted proteins | sample 3395121 | NCBI WGS metagenome assembly VAPC01 (sample SAMN08290434, study PRJNA428436) | hydrothermal vent metagenome | isolation source: Deep-sea hydrothermal vent chimney | place: Indian Ocean: Southwest Indian Ridge | depth 1711 m m
GATCCGAACGAAAAACGAAGAAGCAGGGTAGAGCCTTTGACGGTATTGATAATCTTCGTCTGGGAGTAGATATTGAACCACTGTGGATTGTCGTGATTCATGTTCAACACTTTTTTTATCTGTCTGACTATCGTCGGGACATCCTGAGTTTTGTAAGCTTTTATCAATATCCGCTCGAGATAATCATTGCCCGCCAGTCTTGTCTGAAGCGTTGTGATCGGGATGAATACCTGCATATTCATCCATTGGGCTCCCTCTATCTGGTGCTCACTCATGACGCCCACGATGGTAAATTCTACATCTGTACCAATCAGTATTGATCTGCCGATGGGATTAAGCCCGTCGGCAAACAGTTTTTTGCTAATTTCATAGCCCAGAACACAGATCTTGCTGGCGTTTTGAACATCAATATCATGAATAATCCTCCCGGACTCGATATCCCAGTAACGCATGCCGAAAAACTCGGGTTTCACACCAAGGAAAGGTCCGATAGAGCGCTTTTTCCCGGCAGAATAGAGTTTAACGATCCTGGCAACCGGTGAGGATTTATCGATAAGATTGCTTGACTCCAGAATCGCCCTGTAATCATTTAACGTCAGCCGCCAGTTTGTCTCTGACATCCGGGACATTTTTGCGCGTTCATGGTCGTTTTGAACAACTATAAGCCCCGTACCGCCCAGCTTTTCCATGTCACCTATGATCTTTGCCCTGGTTCCCTCTCCAATACCGATCATGGCGACAATTGACGCGGATCCGATCACAACACCAAGCAATGTAAGGGATGTGCGAAGGGGATATATTCTAAAGTGGTGGAGGCTGGAGTAGATTCCTTCTAGTAATTTCATACGTTTATTTCAAGGTTTTTTGTCTGCTGAATCCCGGCAATTTGCCAACAAAAGAGGAGTTTCCAGTGGTGCTTCGTAAGGCTTCTCCCTCAAGGAAGGCCAATGGGCGATCACAAACGATGGTTTTTTCGTCAAGGCCAGATGTGATTTCAACAGTGTTCTCGTCAGATATCCCTGCAGTTACGAGTTTCTTTGCGTAGGAAGTCCCTTCTCTGGCAAGGACAAAGTAACCTTGCTCTGTGCTGATCAGGCTTCCGATGGGGAGTGTAAGAACATCCTGCTTTTCTCTGACCAGGAAGGATGCCGTGAAAGACATTCCCGAAGAGATCTTTATATCTTGACTGTCAGGGTCTATCAGAACTTCAAAACGGCTGAGTCCCGAAACACCGTTCATCTGCTCAGCTGGAGTCAGTGGTTGAGCGGTCCCGAAGGAGGAGATCCTTCTTACCTTACCAGAGTACGTTTTATCCGGAAAAGATTCGAATCGAAGTTCAACGCTGTGGCCGGGCTGAATACGGTTGATATCCAGTTCGCTCACATTGGCTGTGAGAACAAGTCTGGTCAGATCGGCCATGGCTAAAATACGCCTGTCCCTGAGCATATTTGGACCCTGAAAAGCAGGGCCGATATTTTCGTTGTACTGAGAGTAGATTTCAAGGATTGTTCCCACGACGGGCGCTTTCAGGTAAGCGGTAGTAACATCTGGAACCTCATTGTCAGATGCGTACGGGTTGATCTTCTTCCCGATTTTCCTCTCAATTTCCCTCAGCCTTTCCAACGCAACCTGCTCTTTTAGTTTGATTTCCTCGAGGCTGATTTTCAGTTCCTCCAGATTCACCAGGGCGACAAGACCCTCTTTATATAATTCCTCATACCGTAGAAGTTGCTTTTCAAGAGATTTGCGTCTCAAATAGGTTCTTTTAAGCGTTAGTCTCGTCTCATCAAAGTAGCTCTGGAATTTAGGGTTTCGGATGATCTTTACCAGGGGCTGCCCCTTTTTTACTATATCGCCCTTCTGAACAAGGATTTCCGATATTCTTCCCTCCGTTGCTGGTTTTAAATAATGTATTTCCTTCGGCTTAACCTTGCCCTTGGATGTTACTTTTTGAACTATGTTTCCCCTTGCGGCCCTGAGGTCTGTGCAGGTGTAATCAGGTCCTGCTTTCGTTTGGGAATTGCCGCAGGCGGAAAGCACAACAGTAATGAAACTGAAGAGGAAAATTGGCAGGTTCATGGAACGTTTCATCTATCCTCCTGCCCCATTGAATGATCATCCGCCCTTTCGGTGTGAGCAGGCTCTGCAGAGTCATCCCGGCAGTTCTGCAAGTCGAGATCATTGTAATATCCGGTCAACATATTGATCTTGAACTCTATAATGTGTTTATTTATCAGGGCGACAGTAATGGCATTTTCCTGTTCATCAGCCAAAGCCTGGGCATCCAATAATTCCTTAAAGGATGTTAAACCAAGTTCGTAGCCTTTCCTGGATAGATCAACGAATTTTCTGGCTGATTTTCTCTGTGCCAGGATTTCAGCGATGGCAGATTCTTTGAATTCAAGCTCAGAAAAAAGCGTATCAATCTTGTTCTCGATACTCTTTTTGGCCTGATTTACGAGAAGTTCCCAACTCCTGACCTCTATCCTGGCAGTTTCAATGCGGCGGCTGGTTGAACCTCCGTCGAAAAGATTTTTCGACAGGGTAAAAATGATAGCGTAATCAGCTTGATTGTCTACATCATCCGGGTTGTAGCCGATGTATGCCTGGGCGCCAAGTTGTGGCCATCGTGTCCATTTTACCGCTTCGCTTAGTGATCTCATCCTGATGAGTGCTTCATTATTGATCCTGAGTTCAAAACTGTTATTGATAGCGAGATCCTTACTTGTGTATTTATCCTGGATCGAAACCGATTCAGTTCCCTCTACAGCCATCGGGAGGTTGTTTGGGGGCAGATTGATAACTGTGCCGAGTTCATATTGAGCCTTTCCCAAAGTTCCTTTCCTGGATGCCAGTTCAATTGTTGTCCTGCTTAAGCTTGCCCGTATCCTCAATAATTCTATCTCAGGCAGAAGCCCAAGTCCGAACTTTCTTTCAGCCCCAGCAACATCTCTTTTCTTCTCATCGATCTTTTGCCCTTGCCAATCTACCATTTTCTGAGCCAGAAGAAGATTAAAGTATTTTTCACCTGCCAGCGTAAGTGTAGCTAGTTTCGCTTTTTCAAAAGAGAGTTTAGCCGAGTACAGACTCGAAATGGCATTCTTCACCCTTTGAATGTTATCAAAATCATTAAAGGTATTCTGCTTGAATGCAATGTACGGCCTGACAGGACCTGGCTCCCCGGTGTTATAGGAATCCTTGTAAACGTAATCCACAGCAGCGGCTATCTTTGGCCAATACAGAGTTTTTGAATCCCTCAGATCCATCTCAGCCGCCCGCAACTTTTCCTGAGCAAGGAGCAGATCGAATGTGCCGCCGCCCGCGCATTTCAAATAGTCTGTAAGAGATAATGTATTTGAAATAGTACCCTCATTTTTGTCTATAGCTTCAGCGAGTAGTGTTTGGGGTATTAACAAAATATTTACCGCAAGAAAAGTCGCGAGCAGAAAATTTTTGTACCCTGGCCCGCAGTGGTCAGGAGTGAGAGGCCCGTCAAAAGGAGCTGTCTCGCGACACAAGAAACCGTACCCGGAAGTCGGGGTGGTAGTATTGTGATCTTCTGTAGGGCGCTGTCGGGTAAAGTTGTCCATATCCTGTTCAGATTGTCGCCAGATTAATATATTTGGCCGGTTTGTAAGCGCTGTCGATCAGATTGAGCATGCAGATAAATCACTGCTTATAGATGCCTGAGGATATTCAGGGCCTTTCTCTTCAATAAACCCAGCTTGTCCAGACGTTCCTGGATCGATAGATTCAGCCCCAGATTATCACAGCATTTGTGACATCCCTGATTGATAGTAGTCATATCGTTACCCATATTCAAAAAATATGGATCGGCAGGATCGTAATCAATCGTATGCGCTCTGAATTCCTCCTGTTTTTCGCTATACCATATTTCTTTAAAACTGCTTTCGTAAATATTGCCAATGGGTATTTTAAATGATTTCAGGCATGAATTAACATCGCCGTTTGCGAGGATTCGGGCGAAGCTCCAGCCTGCGTAACAGGAAGTCATTGCAGAAAGAAAATCAGTATCGTAATTTGCGCTTTCAGCGCCACTTTCGTTAGTCCTCCTTAAAAAAGTATCAAAACCCTCCAGAAGTGATTTGTGCCCATATTTTAAACTCATGGCCACCACCAGTTCGGGCAGGATGCGGGACATGTTGTAGAGTACCTTAAGATCTTCAGCTGTTAGTTTGAGGTCCTCAGTCCTGTCTGGAATAATGTCAACATGAGTGAAATGTACGTGATCCATCCTGTGCGCGAAAGCATATTCCAGCATGTTGTAAATATCGCGATAATTGAGGATGTTGATGACATTATACATTCCAAGGCCGGGAACTGTTTGACCATACTCCCCCTTGAGTGCATAAATGAAGTCCACAACCTCTGTGATTTTGTCAAAGGTTTCCTCAGACTTGTTTGGATGTTGTTTTGCGTAGACTTCCCTGGTGCCTGCCCAGAGGCTTAAATTCATATGATCCAGGCGCAGTTTCACAATCTCCCTGGCCAGGGGCTTGTCAACAAGTGTGAAGTTCGAGCTCATATCAAGATGGATGCCTTTGCCCTTAATGTACTCTATCAGGTCCAGTATCCGCGGGTGCATAAAGGGTTCCCCGCCACCTGTAAAATATATACTCCGGACTCCCAGGGTGGAAAGTTCATCTACTATGCCTGTCAGTGTTTCATAGGAAAGCGTAGCATCCTGTAGTTCTTCCGGCATACCCTTATCATCCAGCAGCGGAGAGTTACACCAGCAGGCGATGCAATCGTTATTGCACCTGTTAGTCAGGTCTATCTGAACCGTCCAGGGGCCGGTTAGTACGCGCCTGCTCATTATCCCTTCGGCCACCCTTGCCTGTTGTCTGAGGTCAAGATATTTTTTTTTCATTGCGATCCTGTTTAGAACCTGAAAGTCATAAAACTTCAGAAGGAGTTGGCCTTTAACCTGTTTAAATGGGAGATAAGCTTCTGCTCAAGCCTGTAGGAAGTGGTGCCGGCATAAGAAATCATATTTTTTGTCTCCTCAGGGTCACGACTCAGGTCATAAAACTCTCTTTCACCGCTTTCAATGGCGTAGATAAACTTATAACCATCAGATGTCCTGATAGCGCGCTTGAAGGACTGCGCAAGATAATCAGTTTCCATATATGCATCTAGATGGAGCGAGTCTCCCTTCATTCCGGGCAAAAGTGATACACCCTCCATCTGGGCCTGAATCCTATCATTAATGGAAATTCCAAGCAGGTCAAGTGCTGTTGGCATGATGTCAAGAGTTCTTACCTGCTCCTCAATTACCCTCCCGGGGATCCCGGGGCTTTTTATTATTAAAGGTACCAGTACCAGTTCATCGTATAAAGTGAGGCCGTGATCGATGCCTCCATGTTCGAAATATTCGTTACCGGAGCCAGATGATACGATAATAACAGTGTTTTTTAGCAGGCCCAGTTCGGATATCTCTTTCATGAATTCCCCGAACTTCCTGTCAGCTTCATAAATTTTCGCATCATAATTGGCTTTCCAGAAAGATACATCCTCAACTGAGATAGCAAAATCAGGATTATCAAGATTTTCATCTCTAAGCTTCCAGTATTCTTCTACACTTCCACTGAATTTGCCTGTGTAGTTATTAGGCATGAATCTGCCTTCGGCGTCTTTCGTCACAGGATAGCGTCCGTGTACATCGAATCCCTGAACGAACAGGAAAAATCTCTTGCCGGCATTTGCTCGAAGCCACTTGACGGCCAGCGGCATCGTCAATTCGAAACCGCCAAAGGTGGCCTTGTCGAAATATTCGTCAAAGCCCCTGCCGTATCCGAAATCACCTGATAATGCCGCACCCCCGGTAAAACCTGCCGTAATTAAGCCTTTCGATCCGAGGTATTGCGCCAGCGTTATAATCCCGGCAGGAAGGGACGAAAGGTCGGGGTTTTCGCTGCCCTTCATCGTACTCAGGCGGTACTTGTTAGTCAGGGTGTGCTGCGATGGATACAAGGACGTCATCCAGGACATGAAAGCGGGCAGAGTCCAGCTCGAGGGACTCACTGCATTCCTGAAGAGCGCGGCTCCGCTCGCGAATTTATCCAGGTTCGGAGTAGTTTCTCTGGGATAACCATATGAGCTGACGTGCCTTGCCCCAAGCGGTTCAAAACCGACAATTATGAGGTTCGGACCACCTCCGTCGGTATTGGTGGGATTTGACCGAAAAGATTTTCCCTCAGGTGTTATATCTTCGGCTCCTGGACTTGTGCTTCCCTCAGAGGCAATTTCCCGCTGTTTGTTCACTCCATGGAAACGGAGGGAACTGAACAGGCCCAGAACATCAGCTTCCTTGTATTCTTCCTTTGGAATAAAAAGATCCATCCGGAAAACATCACCGGCAGTCCTGTTGTAGACGAAAATAACACCGCCTCGATACCGGATTGCATCCTCATCTTTCGCGCCATAGGCCATTCTCGATGTACTAGGGAGGATGTAAACATCAGCAGGTTGGCCATCTATTTTGAGGCTTACTACTTTTGGAGCGTATTGTGTCGGGAAAGATACCTCTTTGGAAATAACTCCCGGATAAGGTGAAGGCATATTGTGGAACAATGACCTTAAAACACTTTGCCTCTCCTGGATATAAGCCAGGGCGGAGGCGTCATCTACTCGCCGAACAACCTCGATCTTAATGGTCTGGCTTCCCCTGCGGGCTTCAATATTCCACAGCCCTCTGCTGCCCAGGTCGCGCTGCAGGTTTTTCTCGACAATGAAATCGTTCCCGCCATCTATTGTTATCCCCAGTTCATCCGAGATGCTTGCCATGGTAGGTTCAGAAACAGCCCTGCTGAGGCATGAGTGGAACAAAAAAAGAGCAGATAAACAGATTGCGATTACCGACCACAATTGCGGCAGGCCGGTACGATTCTTACTCATTTTCCCTCCCAGGGAAAATCCTTTTACTGTACAGACTGTTTGGCGTCATTTCATGAAACTTTTGTGCCACTTCCAGGCGCTTTCTATTATCTCGTCAAGGCCTCCGAATTCAGGAGCCCAGCCAAGTTCCTCTCGAATTTTTACCGAGTTTCCTACCAGCACAGCCGGATCACCATGCCTTCTGGGTTCATCAACGGCTGGAATTTCTCTTCCAGTGATGCGGCGTGCCGCTTCAATGACCTGGCGGACCGAATAGCCCGTTCCATTACTCAAATTGTAATTACGGCTCAGGCCGCCACTCAACAGATGCTCGAGCGCGAGAACATGGGCCCTGGCCAGATCACTGACGTGGATATAATCTCTTATGCAGGTTCCATCGGCGGTGTCCCAGTCGACTCCGAAAATAGCAACCTCCGGCCGCTTGCCGAGAGCCACATCAAGAACAACAGGGATCAGATGGGTTTCCTGATCGTGGACCTCTCCAAGTTCGCCGTCGGGATCAGCCCCGGCAGCGTTAAAATACCTTAGATTTACATGTTGCAGCCCATAGGCGGCATCAAAATCTCTAAGCATCTGTTCAGCCGCAAGTTTTGTTCGTCCATAAGGATTGATGGGATCCTGCGGATGGTCCTCCGGGATGGGGATCTCCTTTGGTTCTCCGTAGGTGGTACAGGAAGAAGAGAAAATCAGATTTCCTACCCCAACCGCGATCATGGCCTCCAGAAGGGACAAGGTGCCGACGACATTATTGCGGTAATATATTGAGGGTTCCTCAACCGACTCACCTACGTATGCGAAAGCTGCAAAATGCATTACGGCTGCTATGCGGTAATCAACAAGAGCTTGTTTTAAGGTTTCCGTATCGGCTATGTCAGCCTCAATAAACGGACCCCACTTGACTGCCCACCGGTGACCACGAATAAGGTTGTCCAGCACTACGGGACGATATCCCTTCTCGAACAGGAGTTTGGCCGTGTGGGATCCAATATACCCGGCGCCTCCTGCTACCAAAATGGATTCAGACATTTTTCCGCTCTCTCTGGACGACGACACGGCGAATATTATTGCACGTGAATCGTCCCGCTTCAGGGCCTTCGCAAGTCCATGATCTGCGATACCGGCTGACCCGCGGCTAACAGGTTTGCCATTTTAACCATATATTTTTCGGCATATGAGAAAAACTTCCTGTGTCCTGCGCATAGATAGTTCAATCCGGTCTCACCCTGGTGTGAAATTGCAAATCTGTTCTTCGGACAGCCTCCCCGACAGGCAAACAACACTTCACATTCTCTGCATTGCTTCGGCAGTCGTGTTTCCTTATCGTGTCCAAAAGATGTCTGCTTCGGCCCTGTCAGGATGGTGGCCAGGTCATCTTCCATAATGTTTCCAAGCCTGTACTCCGGGAACACATAGTGATCGCAGGAATATATATCGCCGTTCCACTCAAGTACAAGGGAGCGTCCGCATTCCCTGGCAAACTGGCACACCGGCGATGTGCCAAGGAACCATGCATTAAGTGCCCACTCAAAATTCATGACAATTACTTCACCCACATCTTCTTTCACCCATTCCTTGAATACTTCGATCAGAAAATCTCCGTAAGCTTCAGGAATCACCGACCACGAAGTAACCTCTCCCGATGATCCTTCTACCCACCGTTCGCCGTGTGTGTGTGGCGGCGCCAGTCTGAGCCCTGGTCCTGATGGATCCATATCATAAGTTCTCTCCACAATCGGTATGAACTGTATGAATTCTACTCCCTGTTCCTTGAAGAAGCGATAGACTTCCAAGGGTCTTTTTGCGGTTTCATGCGCAACACAGGCAAGGATGTTGAATTCAATATCGTGTTTTCTGAGCAGATCCAGTCCCAGCATCACCCTGTCAAAGGTTGGATTACCCAGTGTGTCCACTCTGAAGCGGTTGTGGATATCAGCTGGGCCGTCGAGGCTGAGTCCAACCAGAAAATGATGTCTTGCCAGGAAACTGCCCCATTCGTCATCGAGGAGCGTGCCGTTGGTTTGCAGTGAATTCAGGATCCTTTTTCCATCAGCGTACATCAACTGGAGTTCCACAGCCCTTTTAAACAGATCGAGCCCCGCTATCGTGGGTTCGCCGCCCTGCCACACGAAAACAACTTCATCTGTATCCTGTATCCTTATGTACTCGCGAATAAACACTTCCAGCGTCGCATCAGAAATGAACCGGGTTTGACTTTTCAGAAGGGATTTTTCTTTGTCCAGATAGAAACAATATGTGCATTTCAGATTACATTGCGGTCCGACAGGTTTTACCATCAGTTGAAAACCTTCCAACATAGTAAAATTAACTTCCTTTCTCTAAAAGCAGCAGCGAGTTGGTCATGAATCATCCCTGAAACACTTACCATTTTTCAAGGGTTTAATTCAACGTCATGAAGTGCGGGATCATCTTTGTCAAGCTTATGGCTGCAGTTCTGATTCGTGGAAAACAACCGGTAATAGTAATGAGTTCTCCAAATAAATACACAGCTGAGGTTGTCGCCTTTTCCGAAAACATACAACAAACAGTGTTTGGGGGAGAATGTACATGTTTGACCGTGCCTGACGAGGGATGATAACCTGTATTTCAATCGAGAGTGTCATCTACTAGTCATCTGTGTATTTCCATAAACATCAAATCAGCCGGGTATTCACCAACTTAATTATTTCCGGTCATATTTTTTTCGACCGGGATTAGGTTGTGTGGGGTGAACGGAAGGAGGGTATGTGCGTATTAAACCGTTTTTTGTCATTATATCTGCTGCCAGTCTGATATCTCTTGCTGGTTTTTTATCGCCACTCTTTGCTGCACCGCCAGCGGGTCCTGCAGCTGAGATCATCAGTGTCCAGGGTAAAGGCCATTTCAGAGAGAACAGGCAATACAGGTGGAAACCGGCTGAGGTGAAGCAGGGACTGTTTGCGGGTAACTTTGTGCGTACGGGGAGCTACGCTCGAATGGGTCTGCTTTTCAGAGATCAGACCCAGATTCGTCTTAACGAAAAAACCATCCTGCTCGTTAAAAAAACGCGGAGTATCGTTAATGAAAAAGGCACCACCCTCCTTCGGCTGAACCGCGGTCGGGTCTGGACTCGATCGAGAACCGTTCCTCTCGGCCTGATCATGGAAACGCCCTCAGCAACTGCTGCCATACGCGGCACCAGTTGGGAGATGACGGTGGATGAGGATTCCACTTCAATTCTCACAGTGTTTAAAGGCGAAGTTGTGTTTTACAACGATTTCGGACGAATCATCGTCGGTCAAAATGAACAGGCACGGGCAGAATTGGGCAAGGCTCCTGTTAAGATCGTACTCGTCAGCCCTCGTGACAGGGTGCAGTGGGTAACTGCTTATGAAGTACAGCCCCTTCGCCACGTCGTCTTTCACAGTGCACGTCTTGGCGAACTCAATCAAAACCTTGACCAGGCAAAGGGTAATTCAGTTTCTGAACGGTTAATACGAGGAAGGATCTTGTTCGATCTGGGACGGTGGAGTGAGGCAGAATCTGAGTTCCGGACTGTCCTTACAAGGCAGCCGGATAATCCATGGGCTATCTTTGGGTTGGGTTTTGCGTTCCTCCACAAGAACGAAGTGGACATGGCGGATAGTTACTTCGGCCGGGTAAAATCGGGAGGTGATGGATCACTTTTGGAATTACTCAGGCTTGGTCAGGCAGCCCTGATGATAAAAACCGAAAAGCTCATGCTTGCAGTCGGCAACCTGAAATCTCTGATACAGAGCTCATCTCTGCGGCAACCGGCCCCTTATCTTCTGCTTTCCGATATTATGATCTACAGGGGTGATATTCCCGCAGCTGAAAAGTATGTCAGGAACGGGTTGGCCCGATTCCCTGAATCGGCACGGCTGTATGCACAACTTTCAAGGATTTATCTTTTTGCCGACAGAGTCGCCGATAGCGCAAGGGAGGCGGAGCTTGCCCTCAAAAAAGACCCTGGATCAATTGAGAGCAAGCTGGTCTCGGGCGATATCGCCTTCATCAAGGGTGAATCAGAACCGGCCAAAAGAGCCTTTACAGAAGCTGCCAGGGACAACGAGAACGAAGATCGTGCCTGGTATGGTCTGGGTGTCATTAATACAGAAAAGGAGGAGGTAAAGACCGGCAGGAAAAACCTTGCCAGGGCCCTGACACTAAACCCCAACGGTCCCGGTTACAAAGGCCAGTTGGGTACACTGGAAACCTTTGCCAACAATTTTGATGATGCCGAGGACTCATATCGGGGGGCACTGCTGCTGGACCCGGATGATTACGTGGCGCTGACCGGGCTTGGACTTCTGAAACTCAAACAGGGCAAAACCGAGGCCGGTCTGGAGGCCTTTCTCAAGGCAGAGATCCTGGAGCCTCGCTACTCCAGGGTCCAGATGTACAAGGGTGTTGCCTATTATCAGCTTGGCCGCGCCGATGAAGCGCTGGAAGCTCTGACGCTGGCCGGTGAGCTTGACGAAAAGGATCCCATGCCCCACTTCATGGCCAGCATTATCTATTCTGACCTGCTGAGGGCAAACGACGCTATCGATGAAGCTCGCACTGCACTGAAACTCATGCCTTACCTCAAATCCCTTAATCAACTGGCAAACGATCAGAGAGGTGTCACCAATCTCGGGCAGGCCTTTGCCACCCTTGGTATGGAGGAATGGGCAAAAAGCTATGCCCACGAGTCGTATTATCCCTTCTGGGCCGGCAGTCACCTGTTCCTTGCGGATCACTATGACGGGCTGTTTAACAAGAACTCCGAACTCTTCCAGGGTTTCCTGACTGATCCAACAGTTTTCGGGGCAAGCAATCGGTTTCAGACCCTTCTGCCCAAGCCCGGTCATTATCTCAGTGGTTCGCTTCGGGGAACGACCTCTGAAGGTTTCAGCGGAATAAGCCCTTTTCTTGAAGTGAGCGGCTTCGACAACAGGGTCGTTCCTTTCGCCTATTACCTGGCCTACGATAACTTCGACCTTGAATTCGATGGCCTTCCCTTTGTGAGAGATACATATACGGCCGCCTTGGGCCTGACGCCGAGGCACGATTTGGGTGTATTTGTGTTCGCTGACCACTCCGACTTGTACAATGAGCTCCTCGAAACATCAGGAAGTTCAGTGTTCGACCTTGAGGACACTCTTGCCACCGATCGTGTGGACGCGGGCTTCCATTATAAAATAACTCCCAAGTCCCAGGTGTGGTTCAAGGGAGGATATTTCCAGTCGGAAGATGAGGTAGCAGGCGCTATTTCCGGACGTATTACCGCGTCTTTCATAGATGTATGGCTGGATGAATACTCCCTCAGACATACTTTTAATACAGTATCGCGCCATGAGTTGACCTGGGGTATCGACTGGGCCAAGAGAGAGACAGAATCCATATTCTATCTTGAAACGTCCGTTGGATCAGGTATCTATAACTATTTCGAGGATACGTTCTTGGAAAGATCAATGGATGTCTATATTTCGGATCGCTTCAGTGTACGCGACGACCTGTTGATCCAGGTGGACCTTGTTCATCAATGGCAAAACCGGAAGGCGTTTAATGATAGCTACGGATGGATACCAGGATCGCCCCTGATACCGATCAGTTTTGATGTTGAGGAGTTCCCGAAAAGCAGGGTCAATCCCAGGCTGGGTCTTGTTTACCGGTTTGCTCCCAACAGGCTGGTGCGCCTTGCCTACCAGGACTGGATCAGGCCAGCCTCCTTCAGTACTCTCGGCCACGTTGCGACCGCCGGTATTCCGCTGGACGACAGGCTTGTCTTGCGAGGGGGGGAACTGCAGCGTCTTCGAGGCCAGGTCGAATGGGAGCTTTCACCAAAAAGCTTCGCAAGCGGATATCTGGATTATAAGGATATAAATAATAATCAATTCGATATTAAACCTTTCACCGTTAATGAACTTGAGAGTCTGGGCAAGCTGCGACAGCGGGATTTCATGTCGCTGGCCCAAGGGGATCTACTGGAATTCATAAATACACCCAATTATGAATCAGGTAAAATAAGAAATGCCGGTGTGGCTTTCAACCACAGCCCGATGGTTGGATGGGGAGTGTTCGGCAGGTATATTTACACCTCTTCAGAAAATACAGGGACAACATATAAAGGAAAGGACGTGCCTTACCTTCCGACTCATACCGGGGCTGTTGGTGCGACCTGGGTCAATCCAGGAGGGTGGTATCTTGTCAGCCGGCTGGTTTACAGGACAGAGAGATTCACAGACGAAGCAAATACAAAGCCTCTTAATGCCGGCTGGAACGGGGCTGTGGACCTGTATTGGGAATCCAGCAAGAAAAACTGGCTAACCAGGTTCTCGGTGGATGACATGTTGGATAGAGACCAGGATGTCCAATATACTGCCGAGGTCAATACGCGTTTCTAACAGCGGGAGGCTGAAAACCTGAACAGCAAATTAAAGACGGTCATACTTGTCCTGTGTATATGGGTCTTCGTAGCCGTCATCGCCGGCACATCAGTATGGCGCCGCCTCGAATACCTTGAATTCGACTGGCTCACAACCATGACGTCCCCCGCTGATGTTGACAGAAGGATCGTGATCGTTGGTATTGATGAACCTTCCTTTGCGGAACTTAACCTTCAGTGGCCATGGCCCCGTGGTATCCATGCGAGGCTCATCGATCAGTTAAAATTTGCCGGTGCGGCGGTGATCGCGTTTGATGTGATATTTGCCGAACCCTCCGATCCGGAACAGGATAACCGGCTTGCTTCTTCCATAAGCGCATCAGGAAACGTTGTCCTGGCGTCTGACCTCGTAGTGGCCGAGACAGCCAATTTCAAGCAGGCAATGTATGTAGAACCCTACGATCTGTTCCGGGAGGCAGGGGCCCGGGCTGGTGTCTCTGCTGTTACTCTGGATGCCGACCTTGTAGTGCGCCGCATACCAAAGGATCCGGAGGCCTTCTGGAAAAAGGTGGTACTTGAATATTTTCTTGCCAGTGACATCTCCTCAAGAGACGATATCCGCCTTGATGGCACCATGATCCGTTACATGGGAGGCTCTCATTCCTTTCCGTATGTTTCCTATTACCAGGCCCTGGATCCTGACAAGTTTCTGCCGCCTGGTTTTTTCAAGGACCGAATAGTTCTTGTTGGCTTCGATGTTAAGGCGTCACCAGACCCCGGAACCGTTAAGGGGGAGATGTTTGCAACCCCGTTCATGGCGTTTTCGGGATGGCCGACACCGGGGGTCGAGATCCAGGCCAATCTCATAGCCGGCGCCCTGATGGAACGAAGTATCAGCGAGGTACCAGGGATCTTCATGCTGGTAATCGTTGCCTTTATTACAGTTCTGGCCGCTCTTGCGATGCGCCGATGGAGACCTTTGGGAAGTGCCGCGATAGCTGCTTTCGGGTTTTTACTGCTAATTGCTTTCAGCCTTGTGCTGTTTTCATACAGAGACCGGTGGATACCTGTGTCCAGTTCTATGGCAGCTGTAACTTTGATATATCTAGTCCAGGGCAGTAATGCTTTTCTCCATGAAAGACAACGGAAGCGACAGATAAAACAGGCCTTCGGATATTATGTGTCACCCCAGGTTGTAGAGGAAATTATAGCTCACCCTGAAAAACTGGCCCTGGGAGGGGTGAGACGAGACCTCACTATCATGTTTACAGATCTTGCAGGCTTCACGGCAACGTCTGAACATATGGACCCTGAAAAGGTTGCAGAAATGCTGAACAGACACTTTACTGCCATGAGTCTTATTATCATGCGACATGGAGGTACTGTGGATAAGTTCATGGGTGACTCGATAATGGCGTTCTGGGGAGCCCCCCTGGATGATCCTGATCACCCTGTAAATGCATGTATGGCTGCCATTGAAATGCAAAAGGAAATGGACCGTCTGCAGAATAAGTCGGATTGGCCAGGAGCGTCTCCCTTGTTTATGAGGACTGGTATTCACTCTGGACCGGCCGTGGTGGGTAATATGGGTTCAACTGATCGGTTCGACTACACGATTATCGGAGACAATGTAAACCTGGCTTCTCGACTGGAGGAAGCCAACAATATCTATGGTACGGATATCCTGATTAGTAAATCGACTGCTGATCAATTGAATAAAAGCTTCCACTTCCGTTTCGTGGACCGCTTATCCGTCAGAGGGAGGAGCGAGCCCATAGACATCTGCACTTTCTGTGAAGATGAACGCCTCATTATAATGAGCAGAAAAGCTGTAGAGTCTTACAGGGCACAGAACTGGAGCGAGGCTGAGGCTCTTTGGCGTGCTGTTATTGAAAAATATCCGGCTGACAGCATAGCAGAAGTTTATCTGAAGTACATAGATTACCTGCGTCGAACCGACCCCGGACCAGGATGGGACGGTTCAGTGGATTTAGATGAAATCCTCAAATAAACACTATCGATACACATGGATAATTTAAAAACGGGCATTTTCAGGCAATAATATTTTTTATGGGAAGAAAGGATAACCCTTCGTATATTTATTTATTAATGTCTGGGACATTTTTTGGGTCCAGGATCCTGTTTTGGCATGCCGGTGTTAAGTTTAATACAATTCCTCTGTCGACCTTTTGGCAATATCTGGATGTAACAATATTGAGCGGAAATCTTCTGGAGGGGGTTTATTATCTTCATTCCCAGCCACCATTATTTAATTTGTTTTTAGGTGGTGTACTCAAACTTTTTCCAAATAATAATAATTATTTTTTTCATGCAGCATACCTTTTATTCGGGTTTGTGATTTATTGTGGTATTTACCATATATTGTATAGCAAAATTTATAGTCAATGTTGGTCTTTCGTGCTGGCAACAATTTTTATTCTTACTCCTGAGGCTGTATTATATGAAAACTGGTTAATGTATACTTGGCTGATTGCAGCTTTTTTAGTGGCAGCAGCTTATGCAGTAATGAAGTACGAAAACACATTGGATCCTAAATTTGCCTTATTATTTGTATTGCTCATATCTCTTTTGTGTTTGACACGCTCCGCTTTTCATCCGCTGTATCTGGCCTTTAGCATATTCCTGTTGGTTGGCATTAAATCAGAATATCGCAGGGTAATTTATTTTTTTTCGGGCACTGCACTTGCTTTAGTGGGGATGCTTTTACTGAAAAATCTTTTGCTTTTTGGTTTTTTTGGTTCGAGTAGTTGGCTTGGAATGAACATGTGGACGATTACACCGAAATCAGTAATTCACAGGATGAAAGCAGATAATATGTTTTATGAGATTGCTAAAAAGGAACCATTCCTGTCTATTTCCGGTTATCCTGAGAAATATTCAATTGTTCCCGAAAAATATTCGGGACTGCAGCAGCTTACAAATGAGTACAAGGTTAATGGAAAGAGAAATTATAATCATTATGGCTATATCGGTCTTTCAAGGGATTACCAGGAACTTTCGTTAAAAATTATATCTTATGATTTTATAGGTTATTTGAGAAATGTTTTTAAAGGGTGGATGGTTTATTCAAAGCCTGCGTGGCAATTTATGCCTCTTGCGGAGAACCGTATGGCAATAGATAGTTATATTGATCTGTCCTCATTGTTAAAATTACGGCTAAATATGGAAAAATATATGTTGGGTGACCGCGCTGAAAAGGAAGTTCCCTTTTCCTCATATTTGTTAATGCCGGCAGTATTTCTGGTAATACTATGTGGAGCGATAAAGAAAATTGTTTATAAAATAAAATTTAAGGAGCGTATTGGTGTTTTTAACGTGTTTATTTTAGTTACCATTTTATATCTGGCAGTAGTTGTGATATTTTTCCAGTTTGGCGAAAATAACAGGATGAGAGTTATGTCCGATCCATTGATATATATTGCAGTTATATTGGCTGTAAATGAACTGTTTGGTCTTTTTGGTAAATCAGAAAATAGTATTTAGCAAAAACAAACATTAATTAACCGTGATATCAGAAATTAATTATATTTTTCAGTCAGAGAGCAGGATTTATCAACCTGCTTCAGAATGATATGTCTGCTCTCTGTCTGTTGCGTGGGGAGCAGAGAATCGGTAATGATGTTAAACAAACAGGAACTGCCTGAATGATCCTCTGCCGTAAAACAGGAGGTAGGTATGCCCGACTTCATACCCGAAATCAGGAAAAGGGCTCGTAAGCAACGAAATGAGATCATTGCTTTTTTAAGAGACGTCATCGAAGCGAACAGTTACTCCAGAAATTTCGAGGGGATCAACCAGGTCGGGGAAATGGTTCTGGAGAAGATGCCCGGTGGGCTTGACCATGACGTTACCATTGATCGGAACGGCGTCAACCACCACTTTTTTTCAACAGGTGCTGAAAAAAACGGCGGCAACCTGGCCCTTGTCGGTCACATTGACACCGTTTTCCCCCCCGACTCGGTGTTTCAGAAGTTCGCGGACTCCGATGGCAGGCTCCATGGGCCCGGTATTTCAGACATGAAAAGCGGGGTTGCAGTGATAATTTATGCACTGCGTATCCTTGATGACATGAAACTGCTGGATTCGGTCCCCGTAAGATGCCTGATAAACGGCGACGAGGAGATCGGTTCTCCCAATTCCCGGCCGCTGATCAGGAAGCTGGCGAAATGGGCATCCTACGGACTTGTGTTCGAATGCGCGGGCCTGGGCGGTGAGGTGGTATCCGCAAGACGGGGCATCAGGAGGTTCGCTCTGACTGTTACCGGCGAAGCGCACCACGCCGGCGTCTGGAAAGGCCCGAAAGCCAGCGCTGTTCTGGAACTTTCACGCATGATCATGGCCCTCGAGGCCCTCAATGATCGCGAGAAGAGAGTCTCCCTGAACGTGGGCAAGATATCCGGAGGAACGGCCTCCAATGTTATTCCCGACCTTGCCAGGGCCTCATTCGAATTCCGTTTCTGGGACAGGGAAACCGAAAACAAGATTCTGGGAAAGATAAAAGAGATCGTGGATAATCCGGAAAACCCTGAGTGTTCCGCTACCATCAAGTGCCACCACAGGCGGCCTGCTGCCGGCGTCATCTGCGGCGCAGACAGGCTGTATTCTATGGTAAGAAAAACGGCACGTGAGTTGGATCAGAAGATGGGAAAGGAGATGCGAGGGGGAACCTCGGACGCCAACTTCCTCATCGA
>VAPC010033612.1_pt1 | contig 17995 bp, 17 predicted proteins | sample 3395121 | NCBI WGS metagenome assembly VAPC01 (sample SAMN08290434, study PRJNA428436) | hydrothermal vent metagenome | isolation source: Deep-sea hydrothermal vent chimney | place: Indian Ocean: Southwest Indian Ridge | depth 1711 m m
AAAGTCTTGGCATGTTGTCCCCACTTCAATTCATTGTGAAGGAAATGGGTTTATCAGAGCGAAAGTGCCATAAGTGGTGGACTAGTACATTTTCTTGACAAACGCAATACTCTAATGTATCGTGTGTTTAGCAACAGCGTTTTGAACTTTGAAAAAAGGAGGCGAACAAAATGAAATTTTTGGTATGGAGGACGGTGGCTGTGTTGTTCATTTTTTTTGGAACATCCATCCTTCCTAGTTTGGGTTCATATGAACCCAAACTAGGAACAATTATATTCTTGTTTTGGATTCTCGTTGCCTTGAACGCGCTGGACGCGCATTCAACTTATACCGGCCTAATGGCCGGAGCGACAGAAAAGAATCCTACTCTTTCTATTTTAATGGAGAAGGTAGGTATTTTGCCGGCGATGATGCTGGTAAAATTGCCGTCATTGCTTTTATTAGCAGTGTTTCTTGTTTTGTCGGCATATTTCAAGGCCAACAAAACAAGTTTTTCTCTATTAGTGGCATTGCTTGCATATTACGCGTATGTTGTAGTATGCAACTATTACATAATTTATTTTAAAATTAGGGAGGTGTAAGGATGAAAAATTTTAAATCTCCAGTCAGACTGGAGACCAAAAAGGACCCACATCCGGGTCATGTAATCAGAGAGGCGATTTCAATCGCCATCCGACTCAACACCGAAGTGGTGTTCGAGATGGATGGCGTTGAATTTAGGGTAACCCCTTCTTCAGATGAGAAAGGGGTGTTTGTAAAATTTTTTAAAAAATAAAGTAAAAAATTAAAAAACCCTTAAAATTTGAAAAAGTTTTAAGGGTTTTATTTTTGCCGAAATTGAATTTCGCAGTTTTTTGGAGTATAGTTACTCTTATGAAAAAAGCGGGAAAACAGACTCCGCCGGTCGGAAAAAGGATTTATCTGGACCACGCCGCCACCACTTATTTGGACGAGCGCGTCAAAGAGGCGATGGAGCCGTACTGGATTGAAAAGTTCGGCAATCCGAGCGCGCTGTATAAAGAGGGTAGGGAAGCAAGGCAAGCGTTGGAAAACGCGCGCGGGAATCTTGCTAAGGAGATGGGTACGCGGGCGGAAGAAATAATTTTCACGAACGGAGGAACGGAAAGCGACAATCTCGCGATTTTCGGCGTGGCATATGCCGTCTTAAAAGAGAAGGCCGGGAAAAATTCCAGTGGTGTTTCTCTTCCTCATATTATTACCACAAAATTTGAGCATCACGCCGTTCTTTCCCCGTGTGAATTTTTGGGAAAAAACGGTTTTAATGTTACCTATCTTGAAGTTGGAGAAGAAGGAATTGTTAATCCAAAAGATGTTGAAAAATCACTTCGCCCGGAAACGGTTTTGGTTTCCATAATGTACGCGAACAATGAAGTTGGCACTATTCAACCGATTGCTGAAATTGGGAAGCTTCTTAAAAATCATAAAGCCGTTTTTCACACGGATGCTTGCCAAGCCGCAGGCTATCTTGATTTGGATGTAGAAAAATTAGGCGTTGATTTGATGACTCTGAACGGTTCAAAAATGTATGGCCCCAAAGGTATCGGTTTGCTTTATGCCAAGCGCGGAGTCAAATTGGAGCCGATGCTGCGTGGCGGGCAGCAGGAAAGAAGAATGAGGCCCGGAACCGAGAATGTGCCGGCGATTGTGGGTTTAGCTGAAGCGTTAAAGATTGCCCAAACGGAAAAAGAAAGCGAATCCGTTAGAGTTAAAGAGTTACGGGACTATTTTATTAAACGGGTAACGGCAGAAATACCAAAAGTTTTTTTGAACGGAGATGCCGAAAAGCGACTGCCGAACAATATAAATATTTCTGTTTTGGGCGTTGAAGGAGAAGCGGTTATCTTGTATCTTGACGAGTATGGAATCGCTTGTTCAACAGGTTCCGCTTGCACCTCAGAAAGTTTTGAGCCTTCGCATGTTATTCTGTCTTTGGGAAAGCCGCGCGCTTACGCTCATGGCTCGGTAAGATTTTCTCTCGGAAAGCGAAATACAAAAGAAGAAATTGATTATGTCCTTGAAACATTGAAGGGCGTTGTTGAAAAATTGAGAAGTATTTCGGCGTTTGGCGTATAATAAAAAAATGATTATCCGCCACGGCGGATGCTCGTTTTTAAAATAAAAATGGCAGATGTAATAAACAAAAGCGGGGACGAGTGGCTTTATTCCGAGAAAGTAAAGGAGCATTTTTTGAATCCGAAAAATTTTCTTTCGGGGGAGCCGAAAGAGGGGGAGTTTGACGCCGAAGGCGAAGCGGGCAATTTCGCGTGTGGGGATATTATGAAAGTTTGGATTAAAGTTGATCCCAAAACGGAAAAAATCAAGGATTTCAAATGGCGGACATGGGGTTGTGCCTCCGCCATCGCCGCCACCTCAATGTTTTCCGAGATGGTGCTGGAAAAAGAGGGTATGACGATTGAGGAAGCGCTGAAAGTCACGCCCCAAGACATAATCGCGCGCTTAAGCGGTCTTCCTCCGCAAAAAGTCCATTGCTCCGTTCTCGCCGACCAAGCGTTCAAAAACGCCGTGGAAAATTACAGGGATAAAAATAAATAAAATTGTGAAAAATAAGGAAAACAATTTCGCCTACATTGACGGAGCAAATCTTCATAAAGGGATTGCGAGTTTGGGCTGGGAGTTGGATTACAAGAAATTTAGGATATGGTTAACTGAAAAATATGGAGTATGCAACGCCTATTTATTTATTGGATTAATACCAAAATTTAAAGAACTCTATAAATATCTGCAGGAATCAGGTTTTACTCTTGTATTTAAAGAGGTGGTGTATGACGGAAACGGGAAAGCAAAAGGAAATTGTGATGCCGATTTGGTGTTGCAAATGACGCGCGATGCATATGAAAACAAGTTTGATAATGCATTACTTGTCGCGAGCGATGGCGATTATGCCGGTCTGGTTAAATTTTTAAAGGAAAAGCAAAAATTTTCTGTTCTTTTGTCGCCTCACTCAAAAGACAAATGCTCAATCCTGCTTAAACGAACGGGGGTGAAGATTGCTTATATTAACGACCAATGTTCGCGTTTAAGTCTTTCCCAAAAAGAAAAAGCCCCCGATGCCGACGGAACAGCATAAGGGTCTTTTTCGTGGGTATTACAAACATTCTAGCAAGTAGTTGTTAAAAGTCAATGATTTGTCTACAAGAGGTATTATAAAAATAAATAAAAATATGAAAAATAAAGAAATATTTACGGAGGAGATTCTTAGCAAATACGCCGATGTTTTAATTTGGGGGTTGGAAATGGCAAGAAAGTCCACGGGCGGAAAATACAAAAAAGGAGACATAATTTATGTCAGCTATGAAGCAGAATCACTGAAATTGGCAGAAATTTTATACAGGAAACTTTTGCAAAAAGGAATGAATGTGGTCGCCAGAATGGGCACCACTCCAAAAATGCAATTTGATTTTTACGATGTAGCAAACAAAGACCAGTTGAAATTTTTGGCTCCGTGGAGCAAGGAATTATACAAAAACTTGAATGGACTGATTGGCTTGATTGCGCCGTCTTCTTTGACGCATCTTTCCGACATTGACTCAAGAAAAATAGCGCTTGCGGCAATCTCTTCAAAACCACTGAAAGAAATCACGCACAAACGCGAACAAAACGGCGACTTCGGATGGACTCTTTGCGTGATGCCAACCGAGGAACTGGCGAAACAGGCAAAAATGTCCAAGGAAACTTACGCCAAAGAAATCATCAAGGCATGTTATCTGGACAAAAAAGATCCGGTAAAAATTTGGAAAAACCTGATCAAGAAAGCTGGTGCCGTTAAGAAGGCACTCAACCGTTTAGATATTGATTACTTGCATCTTGAGTCTCCGAATATGGATATAAGAATAACTTCGGGGGAAAAAAGGAAATGGCTCGGGCTTAGTGGGCATAACATTCCCAGTTTTGAAATTTTCACTTCTCCTGACTGGCGTGGCGCGGAAGGTGTTTATTACTCCGATATGCCGTCTTTTCGCAGTGGAAATTATGTGGAGGGTGTTCGTTTGACATTCAAAAATGGAAATGTTGTAAAAGTGGAAGCCAAAAAAGGGGAGAAATTCATCAAAAAACAGTTGGCGATGGATAAGGGAGCCAGTCGGATTGGTGAAATATCTTTCACTGACAAAAGATTTTCACCAATCACGAAGTTTATGGCGAATACTCTTTTTGATGAAAACGTCGGAGGAAAAAATGGCAATTGCCATATCGCGGTGGGGAGCAGTTTCCCGGATGTTTATGACGGCGACCCCAAAAAACTGTCCAAAAAAATGAAAAAAGAACTTGGGCTTAACGATTCCGCGCTCCACTGGGACTTGATAAACACGGAAGAGAAGAAGGTTACCGCGTTCTTAAGGTCCGGGGAAAAGATGGTAATTTACAAAAATGGGTTGTTTACTGTTTAAGGTGTTTGACGCCTAAAACTTCTCAACGCCAGATGTAATAATGAAAAAAAACGCTAAAAAATTGTTAGAGGAATTAAACCGAGAATACAAGGGACTTCATAGAAAATATGAGGAGCTGTATTGGCTTTTCTATATGGGCGACCATTCCGTTAAAGAAAAGATGAACAAGGCGTCGGCGTTAAGGGACGCTTTTCGGATGAATAAAGGATACGCCTTTGCCATTGATAAGTTTTTAAAAAACGCGCGCGGAAAAGAAAAAGAAAAATTGGAGGCATGGAAGTTGTTTTTTGGGAAATATCAAACTCCCGAAGATTCAATTGAGCTGAAAAAGAGAATAGACAAGTTGGAGAGCAAGATTTTGCAAAAGCGGGCAAAGCGGAAAGAGGGATACAAAGACCCTCGGTCCGGTAAGTTCGTAAAAGCATCGGTAGCGCAAATGAGTATGATTATGTCAGCGGACAGTGATGAAGAGGTGAGAAAAGCGTGTTTTCGCGCCAAAGAGGAGTTGGCGGAAGCGTATGTTTCTGAATACGTCCGGCTCGTGAAGATGAGAAATGAGTATGCCGAAAAACTCGGGTATGAAGATTTTTATGATTATAAGTCAAAAACATCGGAGGGAATGTCCAAAGAGGAAATATTTTCCATTTTTGATGAGATATACAAGAGGACCAAATACGCTTTTAAGGATATTGAAAAAATGGAAAAGAAAATGCCGGGATTGCGGAAGCCTTGGAACTTTTTCTATATTTTGTCCGGAGATTTCAGAAAAGAAGAAGACCAATATTTTCAATTTAAGGAAACCTTGGTGAGGTGGGGGAGAAGTTTTTCCGCCCTAGGTGTTGATTTCAATGGGGGAAGTTTAAAACTTGATTTACTAGAAAGGAAAGGGAAGCACAGTAATGCTTTTTGTTGTTATACGAAACCGGTGAGTTTTGAAAACGGAAAGAAGGTTCTGGGTAGCGCCAATTTTACCTGCAACGCCATTCCGGGTCAGGTTGGGTCAGGCATCGATGCTGGTCGGACCTTGTTCCATGAAGGGGGGCACGCCACCCATTTGTTGAACGCGGAGCAAAGCGAGATATGTTTGAACACCGACTATCCTCCGGCATCATCCGCATGGAATGAAACCCAGAGTATGTTCTTTGAAAATATTTACCGCAGTATTGAATGGAAAACCAGGTATGCGTTGAACGAAAAAGGGGAAGGATATCCGCTCAGTTTCTTTGAGAGGAAAATGAAAAGGCTTCACAAATTGATTCCTCTCAATTTGGCGGCGGTTATCTCCGTGAGCGAGTTTGAAAAGAGGGTTTATGAGGAAAGAAACATAAACGAATCCAAGGTGATACAAATTGCCAAAGAACTCCACAAAAAACATTTTAATCGCAGTGAGCCATCCATTTTCATTTTGAGTGTTCCTCATTTGTATGTGTCGGAGCATTCTTGCTATTATCACGCCTATGGTTTGGCGGAATTGGCCGTCTGCCAATGGAGGAATTATTTTTATAAAAAATACGGCTATATCGTGGACAATCCGAAAATCGGGAAAGAGGCCAGAAAATTTTGGCGGATGGGTTCTTCAAAGACATTTAAAGAGTTTGTGAAATTGGCGACAGGAAAATATCTTTCTCCGAGTGCGTATTTAAAGGAGAACACAATGAGCCTTCGCGAGCGAATCAGCTCCGCTGAGAAAAGAGTGAGAAAAATAAGAAGTGTCCCGAAATACGGGAAAAAAGTAAAATTGAACGCTGATATAAAAATGGTTCACGGGGGAAAGACCATCTGCGATAATAAAAACGGATTTGAGAAGATGGCTCAAAAATATAAACAATGGCTTAAAACATTTTGATTTTCCGAATTCAATTAATTTTGTGTTAGAATAAAGTCATGTCTCAATACTACAACGCTCAACGGACACGCAATTTATATAATCCGACTAAAAACAGCCCTGCCGAAGGCGGAGATGCCTTTAAGGTTTCGCGTTCAAAAATTGATTTTTTTTTGCAATGCCCCCGGTGCTTCTATTTGGATCGCCGGTTGGGAGTCGCCAGACCTCCGGGATTTCCCTTTGCCCTGAACAGCGCCGTTGACACCCTGCTAAAGCAGGAATTTGACATTTATCGGCAAAGAAAGGTCAAACATCCGTTGATTGAAAGATATGGAGTTGACGCCATTCCCATTCCGCATAAAGATTTGGACAGATGGCGACATAATTTTACCGGTATCCAGTATTTGCACGAACCGACCAACTTATTAATATTCGGAGCCATTGACGATCTTTGGCAAAATTCAAAAGGAGAATACATCGTCGTGGATTATAAGGCGACCGCCAAGGATGAAGCGATTACGAGCTTGGATAAGGACTGGCATATCGGGTACAAAAGACAGATGGAGATTTATCAATGGCTTTTGCGGAATAACGGTTATAAAGTGTCAAACACCGGATATTTTGTTTATTGCAATGGGAAGGCGGACAGGGAGGCCTTTGACGGGAAACTCGATTTTGATGTTACTTTGATTTCTTATGAAGGCGACAGTTCTTGGGTTGAACCGGTTATTTTTGACATCAAGAAGTGTCTGGACGGAGATCAAATTCCTCCCGCAGGCGCAGATTGTGATTATTGCGCCTACATCAGTTCCGTAAAATCAAAAGAAGATATATAGAGGTATTGGGAAAAATGGCAAAATATGGGAAAATAAAAATATGATAAATATCTTAATTAAATGGTTAATCGTTTCTCTTGTTATATTAGCGTCTGCCTACGCTTTCAGCGGAATAATGGTGGCGAATTTTTTTGTGGCGGTCGTCGCCGCAATCTTTATCGGATTGGTCACGGCTATTTTGCGTCCCATTCTTCTGATTTTGGCGTTGCCCATCACCATTTTGACGCTGGGATTGTTTACATTCGTTGTCAATGCTCTTTTGATAATGCTTGTCGCGATGTTTGTTCCCGGCTTTGTCGTAGCCAGCTTTTGGTGGGCGCTTCTCCTTGCTCTTATTCTTTCCGTCATCAATTTGCTTAAATAGCGGAAAAGCTATTTTAGAACCGTCGAAAGAAATGTTGATTTTTTGTTTGTAGTGGAATAAAATAAAAGAAAAAATGAATGAACTCAATAAAACACAAGTGGTCATGCTCGTTCTGCTGGTCAGTTTCGTAACATCTCTGGCGACTGGCATCGTTACGGTAACCTTGGTCAACCAAGCTCCTCCTCCTGTTACGCAGATGATAGGCAGGGTCATTGAAAAGACCATTGAAACTGTCAAACCGGGAGAAACGATTCATGAAAAAACCGTCATCATCACTCAAGAGGATATGGTTATGAGCGTTGTTAAAAATGTTTCTTCAGCTGTTGTGAGTGTGGTGGCCACCAAAGATGTTCCCATTATGGAAGAGTATTTTACCAGTCCCTTCCAAAATCTTCCGCGAGGATTTTTCCCAGATATCAAAATACCTCAATATCGTCAAAAGGGAACAGAAAAGAAACGCGTTTCCAGCGGTAGCGGTTTTTTTGTTTCAAAGGACGGTTTGATTTTAACCAATAAACATGTTGTCGCCGATTCCAAGGCGGAATACTCGGTAATAATGAACGATGGGAGAAAACTTGCCGCTAAAGTTTTAGTAAGAGATCCTTTTCAAGATATAGCAATTTTGAAGGTTGAGGGTAAGAACTTTAATTTTATCCCTCTTGGGGATTCAAAAAATATTAAAGTTGGGCAAAGCGCGATAGCAATCGGAAATTCCTTGGGGGAGTTTCAGAATACCGTTTCGGTGGGAATAATTTCCGGTTTGAAACGCAGAGTTTTGGTTTCGGGTAACGCCGTAACGGCGGCAGAAGAACTGCAGGAGCTCATTCAAACTGACGCCTCAATCAATCCGGGAAATTCCGGCGGACCACTCCTCAACCTTAACGGAAAAGTGATTGGAATAAACACCGCCATGGCGGAGTTGGCGGAAAATATAGGGTTTGCTTTGCCCATCAACATAGCCAAAAGAGACATAAAGGACATTCAAGAATTCGGCGCGGTAAAATATCCCTTTATAGGGATAAGATATCAAGCGGTTAATGCTGAAATAAAGGCAAAAAAGAAACTCTCCGTTGATTATGGGCTTCTCTTGGTGAAAGGACCTAAAGGAGAGCCGGTTGTCGCTAAAGATAGTCCGGCGGAAAAAGCAGGTTTAAAAGAAGGGGATGTCATTCTTGAGGTAAACGGAATAAAAATGAACGACGCCAATTCGCTAATGGCTTTATTGAACAAATTAAGGATTGGAGACAAAATAAAGATGAAAATTTTCCGCAATGACAAAGAAATGCAATTGACAGTAACTTTGGAGGAAAGACCGGAAAAATCGTAAATTACAAGATAATTTGACAAGAATCACATTTGATGATAAAATTCGGTATTAAAAAAATTAAATAACGCGTCCATTGGCGAAAACAGTTCATGGTTCGCCGGTGACGATATTACAATTATGCAACCATTTCAAAATTTTACGATTAAAGCCCAAGAAGCGGTGCGGAGAGCGCACGAATTGGCGGTTGAAAGGGGACAAAATCATGTTGATGTCCTGCACCTTTTGGCCGCTCTCACTCTTCAAGAGGAAAGCGTCGTTATTTCCATTTTAGAAAAACTGGAAATAGATCTTGTTTTTCTTTCAGAGTCCATTTTAGACCAAATGGATGATTCCCAGGCATCTTCAACCGTCGCGCCTTCGTACCAAATGTATTTAGCTCCGGAATTGGCAAAGGTTCTTGAGGAATCCCACCGTATTGCCCAGCTTATGAAAGATGATTATGTTTCAACGGAGCATCTTTTTCTCGCGATACTGGAAGTGCCTTCGGAGGGGAAGAGGATTCTTGAAAAATTTAAGATAGAAAAGGAACAGGTAATGAGAATACTAAATGAGCTTCGTAATTCAAGACCCGCTGAGGGCGAAGGAAAACATCAATTCAAGATACTTTCAAAATACGCGCGAAATCTCACTAATATGGCGAAAGAGGACAAACTAGATCCCGTTATCGGAAGAGATGAGGAAATTAAAAGAATAATGCAAATCCTGAGCCGAAGAACAAAGAACAACCCTATCTTGATAGGAGAAGCGGGTGTCGGGAAAACCGCCATTGCCGAGGGACTGGCGAGAAGAATTGTTCAAGGCGATGTTCCCGAATCGCTTCGCGATAAAGAATTGATTTCTCTTGATTTGGCATCTTTAGTCGCCGGAACAAAATACAGAGGAGAATTTGAAGAGCGCTTGAAAGGGCTCCTAAAAGAGATGGAAAAAGCGCAAGGCAAAATAATACTTTTCATTGATGAGATACATACTCTGGTCGGCGCTGGAGCGTCGGAGGGAGCGATTGACGCATCCAATATATTGAAGCCGGCCTTGGCGAGGGGAGAATTGCGCGCTATTGGGGCGACAACCTTGAAAGAATACCAAAAATACATTGAAAAGGACCCAGCGCTTACGAGAAGGTTTCAGCCGGTTTATGTGGAAGAACCATCCATTGAGGATGCCATTTCCATTTTGCGCGGATTGAAAGAAAAGTATGAACTTCATCACGGGGTGAGGATTACGGACAGCGCCATAAGAGCCGCCGTCAACTTGTCAGCCAGGTATATTTCCGAAAGATTTTTGCCTGATAAAGCCATTGATTTGATTGATGAAGCCGCATCCGCCCGCCGGCTTGAGCTGGAGAGTATGCCCGAAGAGCTGGAAATAGCGAACAGACAAATAATGAAACTTGAAGTTGAAAAACAAGCGCTTTTGAAGGACGCCGAGGGAGAAGGAGCAGGAGCAGCCAAGGCAAAAAAGAGAATTAAAGAAATAGAAAAGGAAATAAGCGACCGTAAAGAAAAAATTTCCGCGCTGGAGTTAAAATGGAAAAACGAAAAAGACGCAATAGGTGTCATCCGCGGGTTGAAGAAAGAAATGGAAACGGTGCGTTTAGAATCGGAAACGGCTGAACGCCAAGTGGACTTGGCGCGCGTGGCGGAGTTGCGTTACGGACGAATTCCGGAAATTGAGAAAAAAATTAAACAAGAAGAGAATCGCCTTAAAAAATTCCAAACATCGCGCAGAATTCTTAATGAAGAAATCACGGAAGAGGATATAGCCGATATCGTTTCGCGTTGGACAGGTATTCCGGTTTCAAAAATGTTAGAAGGCGAGGCGGAAAAATTACTGAGAATGGAGGATGAATTAAGGAAGAGGGTAATCGGGCAAGATGAGGCGATTAAGAAAATAAGCGAGGCGATACGTCGCTCGCGCGCTGGCATTTCTTACGAAGACAGACCCATTGGCTCCTTTATGTTTCTCGGACCTACAGGGGTGGGGAAGACGGAATTGGCGAAAGTTCTGGCTAAATTTATGTTTAATGATGAAAAGGCGCTCATAAGGGTGGATATGTCCGAATATATGGAACGCCATTCAGTATCAAAATTTATCGGCGCTCCGGCCGGATATGTCGGATATGAAGAGGGGGGGCAATTGACTGAGCAAGTTCGCCACCGCCCTTATTCAATCATTCTTTTTGACGAAATAGAGAAGGCGCATCCCGAAGTTTTCAATGTGATGCTTCAGATTCTTGATAACGGGCATTTGACGGATTCAAAGGGCAGAAAAGTTAACTTTAAAAATACAGTCCTTATCATGACATCCAATGTGGGATCTCAGTTCTTACGCAGGGCGGAAACGCTTGGCTTTGCCACAAAAGAGGAAAAAGAAAGCGAAAAGAAAACCGAAGCCGAAATAAGGGAGAGAATTAAAAAAGCGCTTGAAGCTAAATTTAAACCCGAGTTTTTGAACCGATTGGATGAAATAATCATCTTTAACAGTTTGAGTCGCAAAGACATTGAGAAAATCGTGAAAATACAGATAGATATGTTGGCAAAGCGTCTACTGGAGAAGGATATAATTCTGAAAGTGAGCGACACCGCCCTTTCCTTTTTAGCGAAAGAAGGATATAATCCTTACTATGGAGCGAGGCCATTGAAGCGATTTATTCAAAATAAGATTTTGAATCCCATTGCCAGTTTGATTATCGCCAACAAAATAAAGTTAAAGGGCATTATTTCAGTGGATGTAAAGAATGGCGATTTGAAAATTGAGCTTTTAAACAAGGGTAGAAAATCATCAAAGAAAAAAACAGGAGCGAGTTCCAGAGATTAAAAATTTTAAAAAACAAAAAGACCAATCACCCTGAAAATGATTTTTTAGGGTGATTATAGGGTAGGTGGCGGAGTGGTCAAACGCACCAGACTGTAAATCTGGCGGCTTAATTGCCTACGGGGGTTCAAATCCCTTCCTGCCCACAACGAGAGAGCGAAGCGAGTGAGTTTGGGCAGGAGAAAGCAAACTGCTTTGCTTTTGTGAGGGATTTGAAAGCCGGAGCGATGCGCGAGTTTTGCGAAGCAAAGGCGAGTGCCGCGAGGCAGGGTCGTGAAATTTTTCCGTCAGGAAAAATATTCCTGACCAAATCCCTCCCTGCCCACAAGTGAACAAAGTGAACGCCGTGGCAGGAGTCCCGCTTTTAGCGGGACGTGAGGGATTGTTTAATTTGCAAAAAAAGCTTATTTCCGCTATACTGTAACCATAATCATTATGTCACAGGATAAACTTATAAAACTTAAATGCTCCGAATGCAACAGAATCAACTATTGGAGCAGAAAAAACAAAAAACTCGTTGAGCGAAAAATTGAGCTCAAGAAGTTTTGCAAATGGTGCCGAGGGCACAAGCTGCATAAGGAGGTGAAGAAATAAGAAAACCGGAGTGTAATACTCCGGTTTTTGCATTTTATACATCTATAATGACAATCCCGGGTTGTCCCGGGATTGTCAAATCCACCCTTGTAAAGGTATACCATCCGCCGTCAGCCCCTCCTGCTGACATGGTGGCGGCACACAAACATGTACCGTCAAGACGACGGTTAAACAGTCGTCGTCTACTGACGCCTCTTTAACCCTTTTTCCTACAAGGGTTAAAATTTCTTTCTTCGGCATTCTTATCACCTCCCCCCAGTTCAAGAATTAATTGCAACACCTGTCATTAATTATTAACGCATAGGGCTATATGAAGAAAATTAAAAAGCGCGGCTCAAAAAGCCACAAACCCCTCACGTTGAGAAAGCGCATAGATATTGAGTTGCTTAATAGCGAATTATTGATTATTATTAAGAAATAATCGGTTGGGCATAATTAAATTGGGAGATTAGTTAAGTGGTATAACGGCGGTCTCCAAAACCGCGGTCGGGGGTCCGATTCCTCCATCTCCCGCAGTTATTATAACGAACAAAAAAACAACAATTTTTAGGCAACAGTTAAAATTATGGCATTAATTTTTAAAAAATCCGTATCGGATTCCAAACAGTGGATACCTCCATCCGCAAGAAAGGATTATATTAAATTGGACTTAAATGAAAATTACGGACTGTTTGATAAAAACTTTTTAAATAAATTTAAAAAGTTTGACAATTTCACTCTAAGCTCCTATCCCGAGTATGAAAATTTGCTGAAAGCATTGTCCGAATACACGAAACAGCCGACTAAAAATATCACTCTGACAAACGGAGCGGACCAAGGTATCGAACTCATTTTGAGGTTGTTTTTTGACAAGACCGACAGAGTCGTTATGCCTTCTCCGGTATTTTCAATATATGATCATATCCTGAGCATTTTAAATGTTAAAGTTTTCCATATATCTTACAAAGACAAAAACGAATATTTTGATTTTCCTTTTGAAAAAACCTTTGCCGTGCTTGAAAAATCAAACGGTTTGATACTCTGTAATCCAAACAATCCCCTCGGCTCTTCCATTAAAGAAGAGGAATTGTCCGTGCTGATAAAAGAAACCAATCGGCTTAACATACCTTGTCTTATAGACGAAGCGTATTTTGAGTTTTACGGGGAGACGAGCGCGAATATGATTAAAAAATATAAAAATGTAGTAATCATTAGAACTTTTTCCAAGGCGTTTGGTTTGGCGGGATTGCGTTTGGGTTATATTTTGGCTGATAAGGAGATTGTAAAGCAGATTTTAAAGCTTCGTGGCCCATGGGATGTAAATCATTTCGCTGTTTTTGCCGGAGAGGCGGCGCTGGGCGATAAAAAATATTTTTCGGATAAAATGAAATCTTTTCTAAAAACAAAGGATTCTTTAAAAATATTTTTGCAAAAGAATAATATACAAGTTTATGGCACTGGTACAAATTTTTTGATTATTAAAATTAAAGATGATAAAAAACTCATAAAACAATTAAAGCAAAAGGGGATTCTTGTTACGGGACTCGCGGACTATCCTTTTTCTTCAACATTGCTTAAAAACGCCGTGAGAGTTACAATACCATCAAACACAAAGGATCTGCGAATTTTAAAATATGGCATAAAACAAATATATGGATAAAAAAATTATAGAAAATTTTGTAAAAAATTCCAAAGAGATTTACGAGTCAGGGGAGAAGTTGGTTTGGCCTATTCCAGAGGGCGCAAGCAAAGACAAGGGCGATTACGGTTTGCTTCCAGAAGATGAAGATATTCGTTCTTGGCAAATACCGCCAAGTTCGGCGATGCTGTTACGTTTTCTTATACTTGCGACAAAATCAAAAGTTGTTTTGGAGCTTGGCGCGAGTGTTGGGTATTCAACCGTATGGCTCGGTTTGGCGGCAAAAGAAAACAACGGGCATGTTTACACGACCGAAATTTTGAAAGACAAAGCGAAAATAGCGAAAAAGAATTTTAAAAAGGCGGATGTGGAGAAAGTTATAACTTTGTATGAAAAGCCGATTTTTGAGGTATTGAAAAACTGGCCCAAGGAAAGAAAAATAGACTTTGTGTTTATGGATGCCGACAAACAAAATTATGGCGAATATTTGAAGTTGATGTATCCCTTGCTCAATGACGGCGCGATGATCGTCGTTGATAATGTTGGCGACTATCCAGAACATATGGAGGAATTTTTAAAGCAAACCACGACAATAGAGGACGCGGCGACCTACATGCTTGAAATAGATCATGGAATGTTCCTTTTTGTTAAAGGGGGAGGAGCGAATTTGATGCCTTTGCTTGCTGACGATTTACCTCTTTTCCACACAAAAACGCTAAAAGTGCTGATGAAAGAAAAGGAGCTTGTTGATTTTTGGAAACGTTACATTCAAAAAAAGGTCTCTCTGCGGGCGGACATTCTTCTTGATCCACTTTTGTGCGGTTTGCTTGCCAATGTAAAGGGTAAAAAAATACTCGTTATGGAGTGGGGTATCGGGCGGCTGGCAAATGATTTGGCGCGAAGAGGGGCAATCGTAACCAAAATTGATTTGGAGCGGCAAAAAAATATTTTTGAAAAAATCAAGAGGTTGGACAATATGGAATACTCGGGGTTGAACGATTTTCTCAACAAGAAACCAGAAAAAGAAAAATACGATTTTATTGTCTCTCATATGTTCAATCTTTATTTGCCAAAAGATAAATTTATTGAATCAATAAAAACAGCAAGAAAAGTGTTGAAAAATGACGGAGTTTTCATTTATACCGACATACAACCTTTCAGGGCAATTGTCAAAAGCAAAACTGAACGGGGAGTAATAGCTCTACACAACCCATTTCATGCCAATTACCCGCAATTTTCTTCTTTAAAAGCCAAGCTTAGGGCAAGCAATGGCGATAGCATTCTGAGTGAATATAATCGTTATCCGATATCTTTTCTCGTAAATGTTTTAAGCGAGAATGGATTCAAGCTTGATAAAATGTATGAACCTGTCCCAAAAGGGGGCGATCTAAAAAAATATCCCATCTTATTCAGCCAAGAGGATGTGAGAATTCCTCCGTACATAATCATAAAAGCCGTAAAATAGATTATGCATTTTTTAGAGGAGTATAAAAAAGATAATTTATGGAGAGAAAATGTTGATGGAATTCATATTCGATCAGATTTACTGGTTTCCAAAAGGGTTTTGAGCATTCTTGGCGGCATTGAGGGCAAGAGGGTTCTTGATTTGGGGTGCGCGAACGGGAAAGTTTCCAGATGGCTGGCAAAAAAAGAAGCCAATGTTACAGGAATTGATTTGGCTGAAAATCTCATAAGACTGGCCGAGGCGGTGGAGGAGAAAAGGAAACAGGGAATAAAATATTTTGTCGGTAGCGCACTTGATGAAAAAATAGGCTTGCCATATAAAAAATTTGATATTGTTCTGGCGTTAATGCTACACCTTTATTTCAACGAGAAAGAATTCAAAAAAAGCTTGAAAACGATACATAACAGGCTTCCTAAAAACGGAAAATTCATTTACGCCAATATACATCCTTGCCGCATTCTGTTGAGCGAGCAAATGGAGGGCGCTGAATTGGTTGGTTCAAGAGGGAGGTTAAATTATTTTGAGATTCAAAAATGGCAAACAAAACTTCTATCAAAATTAGCTACCACCACCACTACTACTTACTATAATCATCCATTAAATTTTGTTGTTAATTCGCTGTTGGAAGCGGGATTTGAAATTGCCCGAATATATGAACCCAAACCAACCAAAGCAGAAATGAACAAGTATCCGGCATTACTCGCCAAAGCGGATAAAGTACCGTCTTATTTAATTATTGAAAGTTATAGACGACAGTAATTCTGGAAGCCGAATATCATCAGCGTTTCCGTAATCAGGGGAATTTCTTAACTATCTTTTCCGCCTCCACGGCGGTTTTCACCCATTTTGTTTTCGGTGTGTATTTCTTGAACCATGTCATTTGGGTCTTGGCGTATTTGAGGTTTGACTGGACAAGTTTTTCCAGCAATTCCTCTTTGCCTATTTCTCCCAGCAGATACATCGCCGGATATTTGTATTCAAACCCGAGCTCGTTTATTCTTTTCCATGAAAGCCCTGATTTTTTCAGTTTCTCCGTTTCTTTCACCAACCCCCGCCTCAGCATTTGTTTCATTCTTTTTTCAATTTTCTTTTTTAGTTCTTTTCCAGGCAGTTTAACGCCGATAAATAAAATTGCGTCGTTTGGAGGCTCATTTTCTAAACTGAGTTTCGGCACGCTTCCCAACGCTGTCGCTATTTCAATCGCGCGGATAAGCCGGCGGGGGTTCTTCGCGTCAATCGTTTTGGCGCGTTTACTATCCAGTTTTTTCAGCATTTCAAACAGTTGTTCAGCCGTTTTTTTCTCCAGTTCTTTTCTTAATTTCCAGTCCGGCTTTACTTCCGGAATGGCGATTCCGCCGGTAATCGCTTGGATGTAAAAACCGGTGCCCCCGCAAACAATGGGCAGTTTTCCCCGCGACCAAATATCCTCCAGCGCCTTTTCAGCTTTTTTTTTGAAATCAACGACAGTGAAAACCTTTTTGGGGTTAGCGACATCAAGAAGGTGATGGGGAACACCCTTCATTTCTCGTTTCGTTATCTTGCCCGTTCCAATGTCCATCCCTTTGTATACCTGCCGCGAATCGGCGGAAATGACCTCACCCCTGAATTTGCGCGCCAATTCAACCGCCAGATTGCTCTTGCCGGACGCCGTCGGTCCAAGTATTACGATAATTTTCTTGTCGTCTTTTTTCATTTGATTAGTCCAGCGGGCTTTTGATTTTTTTGAGCGCTGGGTTGGTCACTTGTGTATAAATTTGCGTCGTCCTTATATTGGCATGCCCCAAAAGCTCTTGCACATATCTTACATCAACGCCATTTTCAAGCAAATGCGTGGCGAAAGAATGACGCAAAGAATGAAATGTCGCGTCCTTTTTAATCCCCGCCTTTTTCAACGCGTTTTGAAAAATTTTTTGCGGCGAAGTTGTTGTCAGTTTTCCGCCGCGGTTACTCGCGAAAACAAAACCGTCTTGAGGTTTCCCGCGCGTCAATTCTCCTATGCTTAAAACCAATTTTTGCGGGAAAACCGTAATTCTGTCTTTTTTGCCCTTGGCGTTTTTGATATGAATTGTTAACTCTTCCAAATCAATATCTTTTATTTTTAAATCAACAACTTCGCTAACGCGCAATCCCGCGGCATAACCGAGAGACACCATAAGTTTATGTTTTGGATTTTCTATTTGAAGAATAATTTTTTCCACTTCTTGCCTTGATAAAACAACCGGCAGTTTTTTACTTCTCTTCGCACATTTGAAATCAATCCTGTCTTTTGATTTCAAAACTTCGCGATAAAGAAACTTTACGGCGTTCAGGGCGAGATTGATTGTTTGAGGGGAATTGCCCTGTTTTTGTTTTTCCAATAAAAACGATTCAATCGCCTTATGTTTTTCTTTGATGTTTTTTCTTTCGGAAAACTCAATATATTCGCGAATATAAAAAAGATAGCTCTTTATGGTTTTTGGGCTGTAATTTCTCAATTTCAATAAATTTTCCACTTTCTCTAAAATTTGCATTTTCATTATTTTAATGATAAAATTTCAGCATAGTTGATATGGGTGCAAGTATATCACATACTTGCATAACATACAAATATCAACTATTATCCAAACAAAAAGTTTGCATAATAACCAGTTGTCCTAAATCCGCTCGCTCAGCTCACTCCGCTGTCGCTCCATTCGCCCCACTCTCGGATTTAGGACAATGCGCCGCGGATGAATCCCTCTGCCGTCCT
>VAPC010385369.1_pt1 | contig 17949 bp, 15 predicted proteins | sample 3395121 | NCBI WGS metagenome assembly VAPC01 (sample SAMN08290434, study PRJNA428436) | hydrothermal vent metagenome | isolation source: Deep-sea hydrothermal vent chimney | place: Indian Ocean: Southwest Indian Ridge | depth 1711 m m
ACCTTTTTTCATCAGAAAAGAACTCAAAACATCCCTGATAACCTCTTCATCGTCTACAATCATAATAAGTTTTGGATGCGACATGACAGTTCCTTTAAATTTCTTAGTTGTTCTGTTAAAAATTTTTATTCGAACTTAGTCGCTGTTTTTTTCTAAAAAAATTCTGGATATTATTTATTTATGTAAAAAAGTTGAAATATTTTTTTTCAATTAACAATAAAAGCATCTGGTACTTCCATTGGCCTTTTCCTCTGTATATAGTTCTCTTCCACCTCGGTGAATCCAGACCCTTCCAGCCCCTTCCTGTTAATGAACAGGAAGGGGCTTATAAAGAAAGGGGGAGTTTGCATATACTTCTGTCTTCTGTGCTGACATGTCTGGATAAATGTTTCATCTCAGTCTTGCGAACGATAATATTAAGGTAGAGGAGGCATTGTTTTTAAATTTTATCAGTCCCAGATTTTAAAAGGATATAATGCTGTGTGGTATGATATTATCAAATTTCTGGTTTGTCAAGTAAAAAATTTAATAATATTTTATATTATTTTAGCAAAAATTTTTGTTATGATAGTGGATATGAAGAGACTTCAGGGAAATGCAGGCCAAAGGGGTATTTTAAACGCTGATTAAATTCTTAAAAAACAATTAGTTACGCCCGAAAAATTTTAAGCGAATCCTGAAGAAAGATTAAATAGTTTTTTTCTTATCGCCCTTTATTTTTTCTGCATATACCAGTACCCGCATAAGTTCATCCTCGAACATGCTTAGGTCGAACCATGTACTTATTCGGTTGTTGACATCTTCCATATCAAGAGGTTTTCTGATAACATCAATAGCTCCTGAACTGTATGATTTTTCTATATTTTCACGACTGTCATAGCCGGTTATAATGATGATTCCAGGTTTTGGAGTGAACGGCGAGACCTGTCTTAACCTGGAACAGGTTTCAATCCCGTTTAGACCCGGCATTTTTATATCCAGAAGTACTAAAGCAGGTTTTTTATGTTTAGCGTAGGAAATAGCGGATTGTCCGTCCGGAAGCGCCACGGTTTGATGCCCTTTTTTCTCCAGGAAAGAACTCAAAACATCCCTTATAACCTTTTCATCATCTACAATCATAATGAGCCTTGATTTTGCCATAGGCGACCTCCTTATTTTCCCTGTCAACTTTGTTTAAAATATTATACCAGAATACATAATATAGTATACTTGAAAGAGATGCAAGGGAAAATTTTACAATATTTTATACTATATTAGTATAGGTTTTTGCTTAGACAGGAGTTAGAGTAGGGGGGGGGCGTGAGGGTGGAGGTCCTTGACTCTCGGCGCCGAACGCTTGGCGTTCCGTGGTATTCTGTAGGGCCATCTATTGGTTAACCACCACCAGTAAAATTTATTTGTTAATTTAATATCGATTTTAATGTCATAGTATTTCATCTCATTTTACCTCCTTTTTGTCGATGACTCGTTGAGAATCATAAGGTCTTTTATTTCCTGTACACCGCTGTCTGGATTTTCTGAAATTATGCTTGCGGCAAAGCCTGTAGCATAAGCTGATGCAATTGATGTCCCGGCTTTTTTCCCTTTGTAACCTCTGTAGCAAATGTCGACCTCTTCTCCCTTTATCGAACCGTCATATACTTTGCCGTATCTGTCCAGCGCACCTACTGCAATGACCTCATTGTATTTGGCGGGGTAGGCAACTTCCGTAGTTAATGTGTTTATTTTTGTAGTTGTATTTCCTGCAGCGGCAATTATTACTATTCCGTTATCATGTGCTTTCTTTATTGCCTGATGAAGTCTTGCAGAGTCTTTAAGCCTTAAAGACATATTGATAACATCAACATCCCTGGATATTGCCCACTCTATGCCCAGGATTACTGCCTCTTCATTTACTGCCAGGCCATCTTTTCCCATTACCTTGACAACATAAAGCTCTATATCTGGGGTAACTTCCTTTATAATCCTGGCCATTAATGTGCCATGGCCATTATAGTCTTTGACAGTACTATCTATAAGGCTGATGCCCTCCTTATAAGTACTATTTGAACCAGAATCCAGAATAGCCACTTTAGCTGGTTCTGAGGCACTCGCCAGCAGCGTGTTTGCCATTATCAGCCCTATTGTTAACCCCATTGTTATTGTTGCTCTCAGCGTCTTCATCTTTTTCCCTCTTTCTGCCTATGTAATAGGAAGAATCGTGCCAGACTAATGCACAAAAATAAAACAGCTGCCCGTATTCCATAAGTAGCTGTTTTATAAGGGAAAAATGATATGCTGATGTTAAGTTAAACCTCTGAGTTAAAAAGAGAAGGTAGTATTTTAGCGCAAATTTTGAGCAGAAGATTGACCAGAATTTGAGCAGATATCTGCTTTCAAATTGAGTTAAAAGGAATCAGAAGACTTAGGTATTTTTGCGCTAATTTTGCGCAAAAATTGAGGGGAGTTTGCGCATTGATTGAGCAAAGTACTAAGGGTTAAAGACTTGAAATTTTGGGGTTGAATGACAGGAGGGTTTAGGAGAGAACTATTTTTTAGTCTTTTTCTTTGGCTTAATTTTTTTAAATTTAACTTCGGTTACAATCCTATGGGGGCTTTTTGATTTTGGTGAGATTTCCAATAAAACCGTGTGACCACAGCCGGTTTCTCCTTTTCGGTGGGGACACACATACCAGACATAGAGTCCTTTTATTAGTTTATAAATTGACTCAAAAAGGTTCATGCTAACCATATCATTCTGGCAATAAGGGCAAGCAATTAGTTTGCGTCTTTCTCTTCTTTTCTTCATTTCGTTTCCCCTTTCTTCTATATTTGTTTCGATTTCCAGTACCTTGTATTTATGTCTATATTATACATTTTTTAAAGGTATCCTTTACCATCCGTTCTACTTTTCCTTTGAGGGCTGGCTTCCTGTATTTTGTTACAAACCATATATGGAAATACATTCTCTCTACTTTCTACTTCTTTAATCCATAAGTCCATGTTCTTTCATCTTGGCACGCAGGGTATTTCTGCTAATACCAAGGGTTTTGGCTGCCTTTGTCTGACTTCCCCCCACCTTAGTTAACACTTTTTCTATTAATGTCTTTTCCATTTTGCCTAATATGCTCTTATAGAGTGAAGAACCCTTAGTTAAAGAGTCTTGTAAAATGGGTTCGAGAATATTCTGAAATGCTTCATCGTAATTATAAGACAGCCCCTGGGTTTCCTGGTTTGGAGCCAGCCCTCTTTCGTTAAAAAGGGAAAAATTATCCAAAAGTAAAACATCTTTTTTACTCATCACTATAGCAGACTGGATGGTATTTTCAAGTTCTCTGACATTACCAGGCCATTTGCCCTCCATAAGATGTTTCATAAGCTCAGGGGAGACATTTTTAATGTTTTTATTGAATTCTTTATTAAACTTCCGGATAAAGTAATCTACAAGAAGGGGAATATCTTCCCGCCTGTGTCTTAACGGAGGCATATAAATAGTTACTACCTTTAATCTATAATACAAATCTTCCCGGAAGTGGTCGTCTTCTATGGCTTTCCACAAGTCTTTATTGGTGGAGGCAATTATCCTGACATCCACCTTTGTGGTTCTCTCGCCTCCTACCGGCTCAAAGGTATGATTCTGCAGGACCCTCAGGATTTTGGCCTGGGTGGATAAAGTCATGTCACCTATTTCATCCAGAAATATTGTACCGCCCTTGCACTGTTCAAACTTTCCAATTCTTCTGCTTATCGCACCGGTGAAAGCGCCTTTCTCATGACCAAAAAGCTCGCTTTCAAGAAGTGACTCTGGTATTGCGGCACAGTTTACTGCTAAAAAAGGTTTGTCCACCCTTGATGAATTTTGATATATCGCCCTTGCTACAAGTTCTTTGCCTGTTCCGCTTTCGCCTCTTATAAGAACTGTTGCGTTGGACTCTGCCACCTGTCCTATGGTTTTGTAAATTTCAAGTATCGGAGGACTGTTACCAACAATACACACCCCTTTAGCCGGGTCCTCCCTTTTTTCAGTCAAATAGGCAACTGATTCTTTCATTAGCCTGCCTGCCTCTAAGGCTTTTGTTATCAAATTTTTAAATTCTTTATTGTTAAAAGGTTTGGTTACATAATCGTAAGCTCCATGCTTCATTGCTTCAATAGCAGTTTGAGTAGTCCCATAAGCGGTCATTATAATAATTGATAATTTTGGGGCTATCTTTTTTATTTCTGCTAAGGCTTCAAGACCGCTCATTCCCGGCATTTTGATATCCATAATCACCAAGTCAAGTTTTCCCTTCTCTATTATTGGCAATGCGTCTTCAGCCGATGAAGCAGTTTTGACACTGTAATCCTCATCTTCCAAAAACTCCTTCATCATTGTGAGGAGAGTCTTTGAGTCATCCACGACGAGTATTTCGGGTCTCTTCATTTTCGTTCCTCTACAGGCTCCCGCCTGTAGTATCTCCTATTCCCCACGTGGAAACGTGGGGTGTCCTATTGGTAGTTCTATCCTTACATCTGTCCTTTTATTCTGGTCGCTGTTTATTGTTACAGTGCCTTTGTGTTCGCTGATAATCCTGTAAATTATGGATAGTCCTAAGCCTGAGCCGTGCGGTTTGGAGGTAAAGAAAGGATTGAATAACTTCAGCATATTTTCAGGAGGAATTCCTATGCCTGTGTCTGAAATAACAATGACAACACTTTTATCTGAGAGTTCGCTTCTTATAATTAAATCCCCTCCTTTGGGCATGGCATCGATGCTGTTTGAGAAGATGTTTAAAAACACCTCTTCCATCTTTGTCGGGTCGCAGTAGATTTTTGGCAGCATCTGGTTTGACTCATTCAAAACTTTAATCTTTTGTTCCTCCATTCTATACTTCAGGAACCGAAGGCTTCTGTTTATTACCTTGTTGATGTCTGTTTTAAGAAAGTCTGCTTCAACCGGTTTGCTGAACTTAAGGAACCTGTTAATCATTCTCTCAGCGCGCTCTACTTCCTCCAGTACTAAATCTATGTTTTTGCCCTCTTTTGTTGAAGGCAATTTGGTTCTAAGCATTTCAAGGTAAAGCTTTATCGTTGTAAGCACCGTGTTTACCTCATGTGCTACACCGGAGCCCATCTGGGCTAATGCCGCGAGTTTTTCGGATGTTTTAACCTGCTCTTGATATCTTTTCTTTTCCTCAGCGAGCCTGCGCGTCTCAATAGCTCTTTTAATAACAATACTTACATCTTCTATATCAAATGGTTTTGTAATATAATCAAAACATCCCTTTTTCATTGCTTCTTTAGCCGTAGCCACAGTTGCATAGCCCGTTATAATGATAATGATTAAATCTGTTTTTTTTAATTCCTTTATTTTATTTAAAACGCTCATTCCGTCCATTCTGGGCATTTTCAGGTCTAGAATCAGCATATCGTAATTGTTTTTTTTGATTTTATTCAGGGCATCAAATCCATTACTGGCTGTAGTAACCGAATAACCCTGTTTACCCAGGAACGTTTCAAACAAGTCACGTATCACCTGTTCATCATCTGCAACCAGCACTTTCGGCTTTTTCATATCCTGCATCTCATATATAATATGATTCAGTTTGTGTTCCATGTTTCACCTCTCATATGATGTTGGCAAAGTAATCTTAAAAGCTGTTCCTTTGCCTTCTTCACTTTCAACCTCTACTTTCCCCTTATGATTTTCAATAATTCGATACACTATGGATAAACCTAATCCAATACCACCTTCAGGAGATTTGGTGGTAAAAAAGGGATTGAAAATATGCTCCAGGTTTTCTTTGGGGATTCCGCATCCTGTGTCCTCAAAGAGTATTTCTATGTTTTTCTTATCCCTGCTCAAGGATGTTTTTACAATAAGTTCTCCACCGTCAGGACTCATTAAGTTGTCAATGGCGTCTTTAGCATTGGTTATTAGATTAAGAAATACCTGCTCAAATTGATTGGGGTCGCCCTGTATTCCGGGAAGATTGCTGTTTAGAGATTTTTTCACCCGTATATTGTGAACCCTTAACTGCTCGTTCAGAAGCATCAAAGAATCCTCAATCGGCTGGTTTATGTCTAATTTTCTCATTACAAATTCAGACCTTCTGGCAAAAAAGCGAACATGCTGTATAATCTTGTCCATTCTGTTGGCCTGCTCTATTATCTTGTTTAAGTCTGCCCTTACAGGATTTTTTTCATCTATATCCATAAGAATTGCCTGGGCAAAACCTTTAATCCCTGTTAAGGGCTGGTTAAGCTCATGGGAAACACCTGCAGCAAGCTGTCCCATAGCTGCCATCTTGCCTGACTGAATAAGCTGTTCCTGGGTCTCTTTTAACTCTTTATAGGCATCGGCCAGCTTCTGCTCTGAATTTTTTCTTTCGGTAATGTCTCTTGATATATGGACAACCTGTACAATTTTTCCAGTTTCATCTTTAATTGGAGATGTAGAGACCTCAGAATATATCTTTTTGCCAGCCTTGTTAAAATGTACATGCTCTGCTGCCGAGTGTCTCTCTGTTCTTACAGTGTCTTGTAGAGGACAAATATGATGCGGTGGTTCACATGGAGCATTCTGTTGGTGAGTTATCTCATAACACCTTTTCCCTATAACCTCTTCTTCTTTGAAACCATACGTTTTCAGGAAAGCTTTGTTGACTCCGTCTATTGTTAAATCATTAACATTAACGATGGAGACGGCATCATTTACGCTTTCGAGGACATTTCTGGCAAATTCAGTTGAACGCCTAACGGCCTCCTCCGCTTCCTTGTAGCTGGTTACATCAAAAACAACTCCGTCTACACCGCTAAATATACCCTCGTTAAACACCGAAGTTTTATGGTCTTCAACCCAAACAGTCCTTCCATCCTTATTTTTAATACTGTAATGCTGCACAATAGAAGTGGCTTTTTCAGTTAGTATATGAGTACCTTTAAAAGCCATGTCTTTATCATCAGGATGAATGATATCCATCCATTTGATTTTTTCATCAAGCAACTCATCTTCTGAATACCCGCAAATAGCCTTGCTGTTGACAACGTACTTTATTGACCAGTCAGGATTTACCTTGTAAACCATGCCGGGAATATTTTGTGCTAATGATTTATATTCCTGATTGCTTTTTTTAAGCGCCTCTTCTGTCTTCTTGCGCTCAATGGCATAGTGTATGGCACGCATCAGCAAGTTATTGTTTACCTGTCCTTTAACTAAATAGTCCTGCGCACCTGCCCGCACTACTTTTAAGCTCACATTTTCATCAGCTAAACCGCTCATAACAATAATCGGTATCATTGGTGCTTGAACATACAGACTGGTGAATGTCTCCATTCCCTGGCTGTCAGGCAGGGTAAGGTCGAGCAGTATAATGTCAGTGTTTTTTACAGAAAGGTGTTCCAGCCCTTTTGAAAGCCCGTCAACCCACTGCAGCTCAAAATTTTTTCCTGCCTCTGTAATCATTTCCTGTATTAACCGGGCATCTCCGGGATTGTCCTCAATCAGCAGTATCCTGATTGGTTTGTTGTTCATATCTTTGTTCCTCATATTATGTTGTTTAAAGTAGAGAGAGATAAATGCCAAACTCTTCAATATTCTTTATTGATTTTTTCTCCATTTTCGCTACCTGCCTGCCGGCAGGCAGGTTTTCTACTCTCTACTTCTTTAAAATATTAAGCTCTGCCAGAACGCTCTCTTTGTCGGACAGGTCGCCTATAATGCGTCGAACAGGCAGCGGCAGTTCCTTGACAAGGGTTGGTGTAATTATAATTCCCTCATTCTCAGCCAGTTGAGGATGGTCAAGAACATCAATAATAGCTATCTTGTGCCCGGGTAATTCCTCACAAATACTGGTCACGTTTTCGATAGCGAGTTCGGATCTCAAGGTCTGTCCTGCTATATACAACTTCAGCATAATTTCTTCCACCGCATGTTCCTCTCTATTCCATTATTTCTTATTTAAACTATTTTTCTATTACTCTTTCTATTTCCTCGTAGGTCGTAATACCATCGAGGACCTTTTGCAGTCCATCTTCGAACAGGCTTTTCATCCCCTGTGATCTCGCAGCTTCCAGTATTTCACTCTCAGAAGCCTTTTTTTCTATTAATCTTCGAATTTCTTTATTAACAATAAGTATTTCAAATATTCCGATTCTGCCTCTATATCCAACACCATTACAAAAATCACAGCCTTCCCATTCATAAAAATTTGTGCCTAAAGGGAGACTTAATTCTTTCAGCAAATTCTTATCTGGTTTGTATTGCCTTTTACATCGTGGACATATTTTCCTGATAAGGCGTTGCGCGAATGAGCAGTTGAGGACAGAAGCTATTAAACTTGACTCAATTCCCATATCACGAAGTCTTGTAATAGCTCCAATAGCATCATTGGTATGAAGGGTGCTGAGAACTAAATGCCCTGTTAAAGCAGAACGAACTGCAATCTCAGCAGTTTCAAGGTCTCTTACTTCACCAACATAAATAATATCAGGGTCCTGTCGCAAGATAGACCTGAGGGCAGTGGCAAACGTTACCCCGATGCCGGGGTCAACCTGTCCCTGTATCAACCCGCCGATTTCATATTCAATAGGGTCCTCAATGGTCATTATGTTTTTATCTGCTTGATGCAGGTTACTGATAGCCGAGTAAATCGTTGTAGTCTTCCCGCTCCCCGTTGGACCAGTAGCAAGTATCATTCCCTTATCTGCTTTAAGCAATTTTTCAAAGGACTTTAAGTCCTTTCCGAGCAAACCAAGCTCTGAAAGCAAAATAATTCCTTTGCCTCTGTCTAAAATCCTTAAAACAACATTTTCTCCATACATAGAAGGAAAAGTTGATGTTCGGATATCAACATTTTTATTCCTGATAAAAAGACCCATTCTGCCATCTTGAGGGATTCTCCTCTGCGAAATATCCATCGTTGACATAATTTTTATTCTGGATGTAATTGGGGCAATCAGTTTAGCTGGTATTTTATGTCTGTTGTAGAGAAACCCATCAATGCGAAAACGGATAACCATAGATTTTTTTTTAGGTTCCAGATGGATATCGCTTGCCTCTTCCAGTATTGCCTGAGCAATAAAGCTGTTAACAAGCTTGACGACAGGCGGCTCAGACGCCTCTTTTTGAAGCCGTCTTTCAGCTACGTTGGTGTATTTCAATTGTTCTTCTTGTTCGACTTCCTTTAACTCATTAGCAAGCTCTTCAACAAGTTCTTTCCTCGCATTTCCTATGCCGTACCACTGGTCAATTGCTAAACTGATACTTTCAGAGGAGGCTATGACAGGCTCAACTTTGCGTCCAGCCACTGCGGATATTTCATCGAGAGAAATGATGTCCAGAGGGTCGGATATGGCAACTGTTAGAATATCTTCTATTATGAAGAGTGGAATAGCAGTGTAGCGGCGCGCAATTTTTTCAGGGATATAGTCCAACATCTTACGGTCTATAGCATAATTTTTGATGTTCACATAGGGAATATGTATTTTCTCCCCTATGAAACTAACAACTTGTTCTTTTGTTACAAACCCCTGTTCTACCAATGTCCTGCTCAGGGATATATTTTTTTGCTGTGCCGTCATCTCCGCAGTTCTCAGTTCCTCTTTAGTAACCAGACCGTCAGTAATCATAGCTTGTTTTAGACGAGCCAGGGTCTTGTTATTTATAATTTCGTCTTTTTGGGGAATTGAATTAACCATTAAGTTACACCTCCACATATCTGACCATTGTATTTATATGAATGCATAATTATTTATGACGCTTCATATGCAATTATTTCTCAAGATATTTCTTAACCAGTACTACAAGCGCTTCCATATCAAAAGGCTTTGTGATATATTCATCCGCACCTGTTTCTTCCCCTAGTTTTAAGTCCTTTTTTTGCGCTCTGGCTGTCAACATTATGATAGGGATATGTTTATAGCTTGCGTCGAATTTGAGCATCCTGGCAACTTTGTAGCCGTTAATCTTAGGGAGCATAATATCCAGCAATATAAGGTTAGGTTTTTCTTTTTTTGCTTTTGCAAGTGCTTCTTCTCCATCATGTGCAACTATACAATTGATATTTTCGATTTCCAGTCTGAACTTAATGGACTCCACTATATCAGGCTCGTCATCTACAATAAGTATTTTAGGCTGTTCCATATAACCTCCAGTTCATTTAGTCCGACCAGGGGACCTTGTTTAATAGTTCTCTTGCCTTAATACCATCCCTTGGAAAGCAGACAGGTCCAAGGACGGACGCAATAAGAGCTGCTGCCCCTCCTGCACTTATTGGGTTTTGTAAAAATATCTGTTCCATTTTCTCCTTAATAGCCTCTGCCTCTTCTTTTGATGTCCCTATCAGTGCAATTATCAATCGAGTAAAATTCGGCTTATAAATAATGTGGTCAGAGGACCGCGTGATAACTTTGTGGACAATGTCCATGAGTTGATCCATATACTGGTTGCGTGAATCTTGCGGGATGTGTACGCCTGTCAGCCCATTCTGCTTGACTTCTACACCTAACAGAGAAAAATTTGAATAGCTAAAAAACTGTTGAATCTGCTTTTCGAATACACCCATCTCAACTGCCTGTGGCGAAAAAACAGGAAGGGTAAACAAAAAACGACTTCCTTTGCCAACTTCGCTTACTACTGAAATCTTTCCTCCTTGAGCTTCTATCAGTTTTTTTACAATAGAAAGACCTAAACCCGTGCCTGATATTTTCCGTGACAGAGTATCCTCGACCTGATAAAATTGGTCAAATACATACAGCTGTTTATCTGCTGAAATACCAACCCCTGTGTCTTCCACTTTTACCTTGACTTTGTCCTCCATATCTTGTGCAGAAACGACTATTTGTCCCTTTTCAGGTGTAAATTTGAGGGCATTGTCTATGAGGTTGTAAAAAACCTGTTCAATCCTGTCAGAATCTACATAGACTGTGGATAGAATTTCAGGACAGTCAATTTTCAGTTCTATGGACTTTTCATCTGCCCGTGATTTAAATGTCTCAACGCTGTGTTGGATAATGTATTTTATATTCACTTCAGAGAACTGAAGTTCCATCTTGCCTGCCTCCAGTTTGGAAAGGTCAAGAAGGTCATTAATCAGCCTGGCAAGACGGTCTATATTGCGAGTTGCCATATACATAAAGTGTTTCTGCGTTTCATTGAGCTCTCCTGTTTTTTCGGTTGTCAGAAGCTGAACAGCATTTTTAATGGAAGTAAGCGGTGTCCTGAGGTCATGTGAGACAATAGCAATAAACTCAGACTTCATCTGAGTAAGTGCCTCGAGTCTTTTATTGACTTCTTTCAAAGACTCTTCAGCCTGTTTGATAGTGGTGATGTCGAAAAATGATGATAAGTAACTTTTTTCATCTTCCCAATTTGTTTCCACCACGTACATCTCTGCAACGCCTTTTTTACTGTTTTTACGGATTATATCAACCTCTGTTCTGCCTGCTCCTACAGGGAAGCCGAATGTGCTGCCAATGAGCTTCTCTGCCTTCTTGCCAAAGAGGGTTTCTGCAGCAGGATTAACAAAATGCACTACGCCCTCCTTATTTACAATTATGGTACCAGCAGGGCTTTTTTGAACAATAGCAAAGAAATTGTTTTTGCTTTCTTTTAATGCTTGTCCCAGCCTTTTGCGTTCGATAACTCCAGTCAGAGTATTAGCTACTGCAGATAAAAATTCTTCCTCTTTTTGATTGTGAGCATGCCCTTCTTTTGAATACAGGTTAATTACACCGAGCACTTTCCCCGCAGATATGATGGGAACACAGTAATGACCATGAGGAGAAATACCCTCGTATCTGTTCTCGTGACGCACATCAACACAATCTGAGAACTCTACTTTGTGTGATAATGCTGCACGACCACAAAGGCATCTTCCAAAAGAAACGCGACTGCACATATCCAGTAATGGTTCAGCAAGACCTCTTTGAGCCTTCATTATCAGCACCTCGGGGTCATTTTCAACCAGAAAGATAGCCCCTTTTGGTTGCAGGGTAATCCAGGGAAAAGGGGTATGAGTTATATAATCGATGACTCGCTCTAACATTTCTTCCAGTGAAATGTCTTCTAATGGAAGAAGCAGTATTTTATTTAGAATGGCTTGAATCTGTGAGCTTCGCTGGATTTTTTCTTCCGCCAGTTTTCGCTCTATGGCATAGTGTATGGCACGTACCAGCAAGTTACTATCCACCTGTCCTTTGACTAAATAGTCCTGAGCGCCCTCATGCACTGCCTTTATTGCAAGCGCCTCATCGACTAGACCGCTCAGAATAATAATTGGCACCCTTGATGCTTGAGTATATAGACTGGTGAAAGTCTCCAGCCCCTGGCTGTCCGGCAGGGAAAGATCAAGCAGAACAATGTCAATATCTTCTGCGGTCAGATGTTCCAGCCCTTTCGAAAGCCTGTCAACCCGCTTCAGATCAAAATTTTTATCCCTTATCTCCGCAAGCATTTCTCGTATTAATCGGGCATCTCCAGGGTTGTCCTCAACAAGAAGGATATTAATGGGTTTGGTGCTTTCTTTCATCCTCATTCTCTACTTGTCTCGTATGTCGTATTGCGTAACTACCGATGATATACGATTGATAAATCACGACTGACGAGTTACTTTTTTTTCTTCATTCTCTCTACTCTCTACTTCTTTTGAAGGGAGTTTTACTATCGTAAACCAGAAGGCTTCAATTGACCTCACTACTTTGATGAACTGGTCCAGATTGACCGGCTTGGTGATATAGCAGTTCGCGTAGAGATCGTAAGTCATGAGGATATCTTGTTCGGCTTCTGAGGTTGTCAGAACCACTATAGGGATGCGTTTTAGTTCGGGGTCGCTCTTCATTTCAGCTAACACCTCGCGTCCGTCTTTCTTGGGCAGATTTAGATCAAGCAAAATAAGGTCAGGACAGGGCGCTTCAGAATATTTACCTTTCCGGCGAAGGAAATCCATAGCCTCCTCCCCATCCTTAGTCACATACATCCGATGAAAGAATTTGTCCTCCTGTAAGGTTTCTTTTATCAGACGTACATCGCCGGGGTTATCTTCGACCAGCAAAATAACAATGGGAATGATGTTTTCTCCCCTATCTTTCATTTCTTCTCTCCTTTCTATTTACCCCGTTGAATAGAAATTATAAATACGCCTTAGGCGTATAAATTTCTAACGGGGCTCCCTGCCTGCCGGCAGGCAGGTCTACCCTCTACTTTCTTCCTTCCCCTCATTTGCCTCCTTTATCGGTATTGTAAAGTAGAACGTAGAGCCCTTCCCGGGCTCTGACTCTACCCACATCTGTCCACCGTGGCGTTCTATAATCTTTTTACATACCGCAAGACCAATGCCAGTCCCTGGATATTCATCCCTGGAATGTATGCGTTGAAATATCTGAAAAATCTTATCGTTATATTTCTTATCTATTCCAATACCGTTATCGTGCACTGAAAAGACCCAATAATCCTCCTCTTTTTTAGCTGCAATATGAACACGCGGCAGGTCCTTCCTGCGAAACTTAATTGCATTGCTAATAAGATTCTGAAACAGCTGGGCTAATTGGATATCATCTGCCATAACCTCTGGTAGAGGGTCGTAAGTAACTTCAGCTTTAGTTTCTTTAATAGTTACCTGTAGATTAGTAAGAACCTGCTTTATAACAACCTCACAGTCAGTTAACTTAAAAGGTATGCCACGGGTACCTACCCGTGAAAAGGTCAATATATCGTTGATTAACATATGCATTCTCTTTGCGCCATCCACAGCATAACCGATAAACTCGTCAGCATCTGTATCGAGCTTACCTTTGTAGCGCTTTTCCAATAGCTGCACATAACTTGTTACCATACGCAGCGGCTCCTGCAGGTCGTGGGATGCCACGTAGGCGAACTGTTGCAGTTCGGCATTGAGACGGGTCAATTCCTGCGCACGTTGGGCCAGCGCCTCCTCTACCTTCTTGCGCTCGGTGATGTCAACAAAAGTCACAACACTTCCAATGATTTTTCCTTCCCTGAATACGGGATAGGACCAATATTCAGCAGGGAAACTTGTGCCGTCACCTCTCCACAACACTTCGTCATTCACATGGGTCCCTTTTCCTTCCCGAAAGGCCTGATATATCTTGCACTCGGTCATTTTGTATGATGTTCCATCGGGATGTGTGTGGTGAATAAGGTTATGCATGTTCTTACCCAGCAGGTCTTGCTGGTCTCTGTACCCCAGTATCCTAATACAGGAAGGATTGCAAAATGTACAATTGCCTTCGAGGTCTAATCCATAAATTGCTTCCGCTGTTGACTCAAGAAGAAGCCGGGTCCTCTCTTCACTTGCCTTTACTTTCTCTTCTGCATTTTTGCGTTCGGCAATCTCCTGCTGTAGTTCTTTATAAGCATTTTGTAATTCCTCCTTCTGTTTATCTAAGTCTTCCATAATATTTAACGCCGCATCCTCGCTCTTCTCTAATTCCGCATATGCTTTTTTTAACTCTTCTGCCCTTTTGCGGTCAGTTTCTGCGAGTTTCTTCTCTTTTTGTATAATTTGCTCCAAATTTTCGCTCATGCGATTGAAGGATTCACTCAAGGTTCCTACTTCGTCTTTTGATTCAATGTCCACCCTTTGAGAAAGATTACCTTCGGATAGCGCCTTGGCAGCAAGATTGAGTTTTAGAATGGGCTTGATTAGGCTGCCAGTTATCTTAAGATTCAGCAGGCCACTAACTACCAAAATAACGAAAGTGCCTCCAAAAAAAGTATTTCTTAACTTATTCGGCAGCGAGATAAACTCGTCATAGGGCAAGGTGACTATCACTGACCACTCCATGTCTTTAACCGGCGCATAGGCAACAAAGCCATCAAGACCTAAGATGGTGGCCCTGGCAAAACCATTCTTTAGGGCCATGGCATTGGAGATTAACTCCTTTGCCTCCTTTCCTCTTCCAGTTATTCTGTTTGGAATTTTATCTTCCCGGGGATAAGCTAAGATGTTACCTTGCCTATCGATTAAACTGATAAACCCACTTTCTCCTACCTCAAGTCTTGAGATATCTTTGGTGATTTCAGAAAGAGGAATAGTTCCTAAGAGCATTCCAACAAATTCATCACCAAAGTAGGCATATTTGGCTATAGCTAAATTTATTGCCGGAGCGCCCAGTTCATGGTTATACTCTAAAGGTGAGATAACGGGTTTGTTATGCTCCCATAAGGCATCTTGGAAAATAACAGTTTTGCTTATATCCCGCAATCCCTCAGACATCTCACCATTTACTATCTTTACCTCCTCTAATCCTTCTTCATTTACGAAACTCAATACAGGAAATTCTTCTTTAAACTTAGCAAAATACTCTAATAGAGAAATATCTTGGTATTTCCTATAATATAACTTTATCTCACTACCTTCTGACATCCTTTTCATTAGGACTTTCTTCTCAGAGAAATAACTTTGCATCATATCCGCCTTATGGCGTGCAATAAATTCCAACTTTTCCTTTTGGGCTGTCTTAAGATAGCCTACCAGTAAAGAGTAGCCAAAAAAGCCCAAGACTATCACAATAAATAAGACTAGACCAAACTGGATTATCAATATCTTGGTTTTAATGGATTTTAGCATCTCATTTCTTTAGTGGAGCAGGGACTGCTCCGTTTTGATTTATAATCTTTTGTGCTTCAGTGCTAAAGAGAAAGTCAAAAAAGGCTTTTGCTAAGCCACTAAGTTCCCCTTTCCAGACAATGCCGAATGGGATTACTAACTTGTATTTCCCATTTTGAACGTTCTCCAGAGATGGATAAACCCCGTCTAGTTTCATCACAATTAAATTCTTCCATTTAACCATAGAGAGAGAAGCATAGCCAATGGTATTCCTTTGTCTTGCTATTACTTCGATAGTTTCAGGAGTACTATAAATTATCTTGCCTGCAAAGGTTTTAATATCTTCAAAGCCAGGGATGTTATCTTCCAAATTTTTTCGACAAGAGTCGCCTTTTTCCCTATTGGCTACATAAATCTTCCTTTTTTCACCACCTAACTTGTCCCAAGAAGTTATCTTCCCTGAGTAGATACCAATTATCTGTTCAGAAGTTAAATTATCTATACCTTTCATATTAGGGTTGGCAGCAAATACAACAGAAGAATAGGCAAATACCTTATAGCTGAGGTTATATTTTTTCTCATTTTTTTTAATCGGTCTGGCTACTCTTCCCAAATCGGAGATTCCTTTTGCTGTGGCTCTTATGCCACCGCCACTGCCAATGCTATCCGGTACTTCAACTTTTGTACCTGGAGTAGCCTTTTCAAAAGCCCTGGCTAAAATCTGAAGCAATTTTTGACTATCACCTGTCCCAGCAACAACAATCTTCTCTTGGGCCAAGCTGATACCACTCAATCCCAATACAAATAGACCTGCTACTACCATACAGCGTATCCTCTGTCGGGTAGACATCATAATTTCCTCTCTTTTCGACCCAGATTTTTATACTTAATCTGTGTCAACCCATTAATTGAAACTTTATTCTCTAACTGAGCATGGACACTTCATTCACTCCATGACCATGGAGCAAACATTATTAGTTGTCGATCCTTTATCTTTTGTCCATCATCCACTGTCCATCGTCCCTCACGACATGTCTCTTATCTCTCACTCATACGTGTCACTTTATCCGTTTAATTTGTATTTTCTCTCTTTTAGTTGCTCCTCCAGCTCCTTAATCCTGTTCTTCAACTCCTTCATCTTTAGCTCCCTGCCCACCACAACTCCATGGAACCTCTCTAACTTGTGCATTTTCTTTTTTAGTTCTTCCCCCAGCTTCTTGCGTTCGGTGATTTCCTTTTTCAATTCCTTATATGAACTTTTTAATTCGGTGCCCATACTATTAAAGGCATTGGCAAGGTAGCCAATTTCGTCTTTTGTAGTTACTTCAACCCTTTTATCAAAATTGCCTTGCGAGAATTCTACGGCAGTATTTTTCATGGAGTTTATTGGTAAAGAAATAGTGCGTATAAAAAAAACCAAACTCCCTATAATGAGAAGAAAACTGAAAGAAATTGTAAAATAATGGACTGCATTTAACAATGACTCGGTCTTCTTCCAGGAAGTTAGGGCTTCTTCAATTTCTTGGTGAGCGAATTGATGAAATTCTTCCACATCCATTACGGCATCATTAGCAATCTTATCCATCTCTTCCATAAGCTGACCAGCCTTTGGGTTGCCAACGGGATTAGGGATGGAAAATATTTTTAAGGCTATATCTTTAACCTGCTGATACTCTTTTTTTATATGATTGAAAATTTCTCTTTCCTCTGGTCTGTCAAATTCCAGCTTAGCCAATTTCTTAATTATGTTTTCAACCTTTGCACTTAAGGTTTTAAGATTCTTAGGTTCATTAGGGTCGCCACCTAGGATTAGAAAATCATTCGCAGGCATAACCACTTGGGCTAAGGTAAATTGAAGCCTTTTTATCAAATCTATCTCTTCTATTTCTTCTTCTATTTCATGAATATAATATTCGTACTGGCGGGCAGTAATATAATCTAAGATGGCATGTAACACCATCAGCATGAGTAATATAATGAATACAATTCCTATCTTTGTCCCTATCTTGAGTCTCATAATTGCTTCATTTTTATATGCTTTCTCTCATAACCTTCTTTAGAAATGCCACTTTCATATATTATCGCTTCCAATTTTCTCGTCTTTCATCTCTCTCAATATCTTGTTTAAGTTTTCTATGTTTTGTCCTGAACTGAGAATACTCCCTATTGGCTTCAACTTAGACAACAGCCTAACATGGTTTTTATGCTCTTCTAAGAACATCTCTATATGGCGAGCTCTTGACTGGGCAATTACCCTTAAATGTGCAAATATAGCCTTCTCCACATTGTTTTTGATTATCGTATAGGAAATAGCCGCTGTGATGTTTGCCAGTATTACAGCTGGTATAAGAAAAGAAAGGCTTATTTTATTGGCTATCTTCATGTCTGGTTTCCGGAAACCGGCAATGTAATCGTAAAAACC
>VAPC010949518.1_pt1 | contig 17895 bp, 12 predicted proteins | sample 3395121 | NCBI WGS metagenome assembly VAPC01 (sample SAMN08290434, study PRJNA428436) | hydrothermal vent metagenome | isolation source: Deep-sea hydrothermal vent chimney | place: Indian Ocean: Southwest Indian Ridge | depth 1711 m m
CTTTCCCGCCATAATCCCCTCCTTTCAAAGAGAAAATTATAGCTTTCTTATAGGACATTTCTAAATTGCTGCTTTAGGACATTATCATTTTGCGGTAACACGGAAACTAAAATTATAATAATCAGGATCAATTCCAAATTAAAGATTGTTTTATTCTTATCCTGAAATACCGGTATAAAAAGGAATATTAATGAAACAGTATTTATTTGAATTTAACTAATCACCATAATATATTTTCTTTATGTATAGTAGGTTGTGGTATTCTAAATGAACAAATTAAATTATTGGATATTTAAGATTTATTGGCGCAACAAATTAAAACAATGGATAAATGATATGTAAACTAATTTGACATATTATTATCGCTAAGTGTAAAATATAGGGACATCCTCGGGTAATTATAATTTAAAATTTAATAATGCTAAACAACACGCCTGGATAATAGGAGGTATGTATGTTATGAATAACGAGCGTAAATCAGGGCTATATTTTTTGGTAGTTTTTGCCCTGTTCGCTATAATTGCAATTATGACGGATGAAGCTTTTGCTGTCTGGTATAATCCTAACTGGGGTTTTCGCCAGAAGATTACAATAGACAGTTCCCAGGTTCCCGGAGACCTTACAAACTTCCCTGTACAAATCAGTACAACAGATCCAAGCTTAAGAGTTTTACCCGGAGGCAAGGTAGGAAAGACCAATGGCGGAGATATACTCTTTACTGACTCTGAAGGAATAATGAAGCTTGACCATGAGATAGAGAGTTATAACAGTGCGACAGGAGAGCTTGTGGCATGGGTAGAAGTGCCTAATGTGTCATCCACTGCTGATACTGTAATTTCCATGTATTACGGCAATCCGGGAGCAGCTGACCAGTGGAATGTAAGCGGTACATGGGACAGTAATTACCTGGGGGTGTGGCATTTAAGCGAGAACCCCACTGTTTCTACTGACTGTGCCGGAGGCACGGGGACAAAGGAAGTATGCGATTCTACATCAAACAATGTTGATGGTGATGCTATGAATATGGTTTCAGGTGACCAGGTGCCAGGACAGATTGACGGGAGCCTTAATTTTGATCAAACGAATAATTATGTGGATTTGGGGAACACCATTAATTTAACTGATAATATCACGGTTGAGGCATGGTTTAACACTAGAAGTATTCCGCCTCCTCCTACAACGGATACTCGCTGGAGAACTATTGTTGGTGACAGGTGGGAATGGCAGATGGAACTTACCGGCAATGTTTTCTATGGCAGTCCAAGAGTAACATTCAGAAGGTGGGGCCCTTATCGGAATGTTATATCGTCAACCACTATATTGACTGATCAATGGTATTATGTGGCCGCTACACTGACTCCCAATAATCCAATTGATTGGAATTTTGATAATTTTAAACTTTATATAAATGGAGTACTAGATAATGAAGGGCCCATGCAAACACCGCTTAATACCAGTCTTACCTCAACCCTTAGAATATCAGGACGTATAATTATTGACCTTGACTGGTTTGACGGGCTTATAGATGAAGTCCGTATTTCAGACTCTGTACGCTCAGCAGACTGGATCGAAACCTCTTATAATAACCAGAACAATCCCTCATCTTTTTTGACATTTAGTGTTCAGCAGGCTTTTACTCTGGCTCCAACAATGACTGAATGGGGAATGATAATCTTTATGATTCTAGCAGGGATTGGAGCTTTTATTAGATTGAGGGAAAATAGAGCATGAAATATATGTTGGTTCGTATCAGGAAGACAATCATAAGGATGTTCCACATGGAACATTTCTAAACCGGACATTACCTGCTCCCAATGTTCCACATGGAACATTACTTAAAAATTGACCAATTCTAAGCAGATATGGTATGGTTAATCTGCTTTATCCTGTGCTAAATCTATAGGAATATGCTGATATTAGGGATCGATACATCATGTGATGATACTTCTGCTTCAGTTGTTGAGGACGGAACCAGAGTAATTTCCAATATTGTCTCAAACCAGAACGAAATACACCGGAAATATGGTGGAATTGTTCCTGAGCTTGCATCGAGAAAGCACATGGAAATGATATGGCCTGTGGTAGATGAGGCTCTTAACAAAGCCGATGTGAAGCTTAATGATATCTCTGCTATCGCTGTATGTTACGGTCCCGGGCTGGTGGGTTCATTGCTTGTAGGTGTATGCTTTGCCAAGTCATTGGCACATGTAAATAAAATACCCCTGGTTGCTGTAAATCATCTTGAAGGGCATGTATTATCAAGTTTCCTTCAGGATCCTGCCCCGGAATTTCCTTTTATTGCGCTCGTTGTTTCAGGTGGACACACAAGCATTTACAGGGTTGGAGGTTTTTGTGATTATAAAGAGCTTGGCAGAACAAGGGATGATGCTGCTGGTGAGGCATTTGATAAGGTAGCAAAATTGCTTGGTATGGAATATCCCGGAGGGCCTTTGATAGATTCCCTGTCTGAAAAAGGGGATTCAGAAGCTGTTATGTTTCCAAGACCCTTTTTTCAGGATAGTTTAGATTTCAGTTTTAGCGGTTTAAAAACTGCTGTTCTGAATTATGTTAAGAAGAATCCCAAATCAAGGAAAGAGGATATTGCGGCAAGCTTTCAAGCAGCAGCAGTAGATGTGCTGATTGAAAAATCTGTAAAAGCACTGAAGGATGAGGGGCTTGATAGCATTTTATTGTCTGGAGGTGTTTCAGCTAACAAAACATTGCGGAAAATGATTAAAAAACGGGCCCAAAAAGAAAAATTCAGGGTCTATCTACTATCCCCTGATTTATGCACTGATAATGGCGCTATGATAGCTTCAGCAGGTTTTTTTCGTTTTAAGCAGGGAGAAACCGCTGGTTTTGATTTAAATCCAAGAGCATATATGCCTCTAGGGGAATAAGGTATAAACACTTTTTCTGATTAACCGTTTTTGTTTAATTCTCTTTGCTTTTTGTGGAGGTATAGTAAAAAAACAATAGACGCTACAAAAAGAGTAATGCTCATACCCTGTGCAATTGAGAACCCGTCATAAATAAAACCTCTTACTGTATCCCCTCTGAAGAATTCAATGACAAATCTGGCGAATGAATAGAGCAGTACATAAGTCCAGAAAATCTGGCCGTTAAAGCCCTTATGTTTTCTTAAAAATAGTAAAAAAATAAAAATCCCTATCTCAGCAAAAGATTCGTACAGCTGTGTCGGATGAAGAGGGATCCCCCTTAATGCCATTGAATCAGGGGACGTGAAAGTAATACCCCAGGGCAGGCTGGTCGGTTTTCCATAACAGCAGCCTGCAGAGAAACAGCCTATGCGTCCGATAGCATGACCTATGGCAACACAGGGCGCTAGCAGGTCAAAGGTTTTTAATGCTGGCAATCTGTTTTGTTTAAGATAAATCAGAAGCACTGGAACTGCCAGTAATAGACCGCCAAAAAATACAAGACCACCCTCCCATATTTTGAAAATATCAATAGGATTTTTTATGAAGTCTTCATACTCAATGAGCACAAAAAAGAGTCTTGAACCGATAATGGCTGATAAAAGCGTATAAAAACCGATATCGAGTATCTTTTCTTTTGCAATGTCTTCTTTTTTACCAAGATATATGGCGAGCGAGATGCCTGCTATAAAACCGAGGGAAATTAGCATACCATAAGTATGAAGTGTCAGAGGACCTATTTTAAAAAGGATTGGAAACATTTTAAATAAAATTCAAAAATTAAATATCAAAAATCAAAACTGTGGTTTAAAATTTTCATTAAAAACTAGTATTCCTTAATTTTACATTTTACATTTTTAAGTTTGATTTTTTAGTGGTGTTTCATCTGCCTTATTTGGGACCATAAAAAAAGTGTTATGCCTATAGTCAAAGCAGAATCAGCAACATTAAAGGCCGGCCAATGCCACTTGCCCACAAAAAAGTCAATAAAATCAATGACTTTGCCTATTGTGAGCCTGTCAATAAGGTTGCCTGCAGCACCGCCGAGAATTAGTGAAAATGCAAAGACATCGAGACTTTCAGATGTTTTCACTAAGTATATTACTATGAAAATGATTGCAACAATAGATATGGATATAAATATATGATTGCCCAGATTTGATAGAGTCCCAAAAGCAGCGCCTGAATTTTTGATGTTTACTATTCTTAAAAAAGGCAGGACATCTATAATTTCATGAGGATTTACGTATTTTTCAATCATATGCTTGGTTATAAAGTCAAGGAGCACTACTATGAAGATTGTAACAGGCGCAAATAAACTCTTTGGAATAGAATTGCACGGATTTTTCAATTTTTCAGTACTCCGCAGCATTTTTCACAGAGTTCTGGGAAATCCTCATATTTTCCAGTAGTTACGCTCCAGTTCCAGCATCTGCTGCACTTTGATCCCTCTGCTTTTTCAATGAGCACCGAAAGTCCTTCGATTACAGGGCTTTTATATACTTCCTCAGGCTGATTCGGCGCTGTTACGGGAGTGTCCTCAGTCTTTATGACAATTGCGGCTGAGACAATGAATATCGCGGGTAGAAAGGAGGTGTAATACTCAAGTATTTTTTTGTTTTTTTCATTCACATACAGATTTATCTTTGCCTCAAGAGAGTTGCCGATAAATTTTTCCTGACGTTTTATTTCCAATGCTTTATTAACTTCATCACGGATCTTTAAAATCTCCTCCCACCTGTTTTCAAGCTCTCTGTCTATAAGGTCAGGGTCTGCCTCAGGGAAACCGGAGAGGAAAACACTCTCCTCAGTTCTTCCCGGCATATAACGCCATATTTCCTCGGCTGTAAATGAAAGCACAGGTGCCATCAACCGTGTAAGGGAATTCAGTATCCTGTATAAGACCCATTGAGATACTCTTCTTTCCTGTGAATCGGCCCTGGCAGTGTAGAGCCTGTCTTTAAGCACATCGAGGTAAAAAGCGCTCATATTTGTAACACAGAAATTATAGACCGAATGAAAAACTTCGTGGAATTCGTAGTTTTCATATGCCCGGGTCACTTTTTCTATCAGGCTCTGAAGCATGCTCAGGGCCAGTCTGTCTATTTCAAGGAGTTTGTTTTTATCCTTGATCTCTAAACTATAGCTTTTAGCTTTGGAAATGTCGAAACCATGCAGGTTGCCAAGAATAAACCTGCAGGTGTTTCTTATTTTTCTATAGGCCTCAACAAGCCTGTCGAGAATTTCTTTTGAAATTCTCATGTCTTCTCTGTAGTCAGCGGATGCGCACCAGAGTCTGAGTATTTCAGCCCCGTTTTTGCCTGTAACTTCCTGAGGAGATATTACATTGCCGACTGATTTAGACATTTTTTTGCCCTTACCGTCCACTACAAAGCCATGGGTTAAAACTGCTTTATATGGGGCCTTACCCCTTGTGCCTACTGAAGTCAGAAGAGAGCTTTGAAACCATCCCCTGTGCTGATCACTGCCCTCAAGATACATGCTTGCGGGCCATGAAAGTCTTTTGTCCGCTTCCAGAACAGCCGCGTGGCTGACCCCGGAATCAAACCATACATCGAGGATATCTGTTTCTTTTGTAAATTCACCGGAGCCGCAGTTCTTACACTTATATTCATTTGGGATCAACTCTTTCTCAGATTTTTCAAACCATATATCAGCCCCGTTTTTCTCCACCTCTTTGACAATGTTATCAATAATAGACTTCTCAGTGATAATCTCTTTGCATTTTTTACAATTAAACAGTGTTATGGGTACACCCCATGTCCTCTGTCTGGATATGCACCAGTCCGGCCTGTTTTCAACCATACCGTAAATTCTGTCCTTACCCCAGGCAGGGATCCATTTTGTTGCTTTTGATATCTCATCAAGGGCTTTTTGTCTTAAGCTGTTTCTCGCCATAGAGATAAACCATTGTTCCGTAGCCCTGAAGATAACCGGTTTTTTACACCGCCAGCAGTGTGGATAAGAATGAGTGGTTTTTCCAGCTGAACCGAGGAGAGCCTTTTTCTCGTTCAGCTTCTCAATAATTGCCGGGTTCACCTTGAACACGTGCTGACCGGCAAAATCTTTGACATCCTCTGTAAAGCACCCTTTTTCATTAACCGGAGCATATACTTCAAGCCCATACTGCAGCCCTATTTCATAGTCATCCTCTCCATGTCCGGGCGCTGTGTGCACTACTCCAGTACCCTGCTCTAATGTAACGTGTTCACCTGTTATTACAGGCACATCCCGGTCAATCCACGGGTGACTGCATATAATCCCTTCAATCTCTGTGCCTGTCCACGCGCCTTCAGTAACAGTATACTCACCTTCTTTATAGCCTGTCTGCTCCATGCAGTCTTTAACCAGGTTTTGTGCCAGTATCAGTTCCCCGTCGGGAGAATTAACGAGAACATACATCTCCTCTCGATTTAGTGCCAGCGCCATATTTGCAGGAAGAGTCCACGGAGTAGTAGTCCATATAACAAAATGCGTACCTTTAACATCATCAGGCTTAAATTTGCCCCTGGGGTCTTTCACCATGAATTTCACGTATATTGAAGGAGATTCTTTATCCGCATACTCAACCTCTGCCTCTGCGAGCGCGGTAATGCATGAGGGGCACCAGCGTACGGGTTTTTTGCCTTTATAAACTGAACCCTTTTCTACAAAATTGCCGAATTCCCTTACTATGGAAGCCTCATAAGGGAATGACATTGTAATATAAGGTTTTTCCCAGTCAGCAAATATGCCGAGATGTTTAAACTCCTCTCTCTGAATATCGAGAAACTTAAGAGCATATTCCCTGCAGAGCTTTCTTTTATCGATAATCGGGACTTCCTTCTTTTTTGAACCGAGTTTTTTGTCTACTTCATGCTCAATGGGCAGACCGTGGCAGTCCCATCCCGGAATAAAGGGAGAATAAAACCCTTTCAATGTCTTATATTTGGTAATAATATCCTTGAGAATCTTGTTCAGGGCATGTCCCAGATGTATATGACCGTTTGCGTAAGGGGGGCCGTCGTGAAGAATATACGGGGGGTTACTATTTTTTTGCATCTTTTGATAGATATTCTGTTTTTCCCATAAGCCGAGGATTTCCAGTTCCTTTTTGACAAGGTTGGCCTTCATGGGGAACTCGGTTTTGGGCAGATTTAAAGTTTCTTTGTAGTCAGTTGTCATAATTGTGCTCGAAAAAATTTATAGTCTATCATTATACACTATAAAAAAGAAATTGGGACTTTGAACAGTTAAAATTCATCCTGTTTTTCTATAGTGACTTTATCCCGGTTTATTAATTAATTATTGATAATCTCTATCCTGTTTCAGACAGAATCAAACGTTTCAATTTATTGTAAATACAAAAAGAAATATGTTACTCTGTTAATAGACACACCTATTGGTATGTCTTATGATCACGCAGTTTCAGAGACGAAACCTGCCCGGCGGTCTACGACTTAAAGAGCAGGCAGGGAGAACACAGATAAAAAATCTGTGCCCCGGGAAATCTTTTAGATTTCCGGGATTAAGCACTCGCAATTATTGAATTGCAGGGTATAATCGTCTTTAGCAATCTGGGTAATCAATTAGTACAAGGAGGCTCATATATTGTACAGAAACATAGCTGTCTGGCTCTTATTCGGTCTTATGATGATACTGGTCTTTAACCTCTTCAGTACACCCAAGAGTTCAGAGGAAATATCATTTTCTGACTTTCTGTTAAGTCTGGATAATAATAAGGTAGAAGAGGTAACGATAAAACAGCCTGAGAATCTAATCACCGGGACATTAAAGGACGGATTGAAATTTAAGGCGTATTCCCCTGATTATCCGGATCTCGTAAAAGAACTTAAGGCTAAGGGTGTAATTATTAACGCAAAACCTGAACAGGAACCGTGGTATTTAAGTGTTCTTTTTAACTTCGGCCCTATACTCCTTCTTATCATTTTATGGATTTTTTTCATGAAACAGATGCAGGCAGGCGGCAGCAAGGCTCTCTCTTTTGGTAAAAGCAAGGCAAAGCTTGTGTCTGAAAAATCTGTAAAGATAACTTTCTCGGATGTAGCAGGGATTGATGAGGCAAAATCAGATGTTCAGGAGGTAATAGATTTCTTAAAAGATCCCGGCAAATTTCAGAAGCTTGGCGGGAAAATCCCTAAAGGGGTACTGCTTGTAGGTGCGCCGGGAACCGGGAAAACATTGCTTGCCAGGGCTATCGCGGGTGAGGCAGGTGTTCCGTTTTTCTCCATAAGCGGTTCTGATTTTGTTGAGATGTTTGTTGGAGTAGGTGCTTCGAGGGTCAGGGATCTTTTTGAACAGGCGAAAAAGAATGCCCCGTGTATACTCTTCATTGATGAAATTGATGCTGTCGGCCGTCACAGAGGAGCGGGTCTTGGCGGAGGGCATGATGAACGGGAGCAGACATTAAATCAACTCCTTGTAGAAATGGACGGTTTTGACCCTAACGAAGGGGTAATAGTTCTTGCCGCCACTAACAGGCCTGATGTTCTTGATCCTGCCCTGTTAAGGCCCGGAAGATTTGACAGACAGGTTATTGTTCCTCAACCCGATGTAAAAGGCAGACTTGAAATTATTAAAGTGCATACGAGGAAAATTCCTCTTGCTGAAGATGTAAACCTTGAAGTTCTTGCAAGGGGCACTCCGGGATTTACCGGAGCAGACCTTGAAAATCTCGTTAATGAAGCCGCCCTGCTTGCCGCAAGGCAGTCCAAGAGCAAGGTTGAGATGATAGATTTTGAAAAGTCAAAAGATAAAGTTATGATGGGTACAGAAAGAAAGAGCATGATACTGTCAGAGGAGGAAAAACGTAATACGGCGCACCATGAGGCCGGACATACTCTTGTAGCTAAATTAACGCCTGGAACTGATCCCATACACAAAGTAAGCATAATACCAAGAGGTATGGCGCTTGGCATAACGCAGCAGCTTCCGATAGATGACAGGTACACTTATCCCAAGGAGCATCTTTTAAAAACATTATCGGTGTTGATGGGCGGAAGGGCAGCTGAAGAAATTATTTTTAATCATATGACGACCGGAGCAGGTAATGACCTTGAGAAGGCGACCGATATTGCAAGAAAAATGGTATGCGAATGGGGTATGAGCGAGGAACTTGGCCCCCTGACTTTCGGAAAACAAAACGAACAGATTTTCCTCGGAAGAGAGATCGCACAGCATAAGGACTATTCAGAGAAAACAGCAGAGCAGATAGATAGTGCAATCAGAAGACTTATTACTGAAAGCTATGAGTATTCAAAACGTCTGCTTACAGAGAATCGTGAAATTCTTGAGAGACTGGCGTCGGTTTTACTCGATAAGGAGACTCTGGATGCGGCTGAAATAGATGCTGTAATACAGGGCAAAGAAGTTGATTCCGGAGCTGGCGGCAGTGGAACCCCGGGGCAGGTAAAACCGGAAAAAGAAGAAAGAGCTGATCTTAAGGAAGAAGCTGAAACAGTGATTAAAAAAACAGGGGACTCTCCTTCAAAACCGGAGAAAGATATGGATGCTGCTCCTGAAACAGCGGTGTAATTTCAGTACTTTAATTCAACCCTGTGGTCTTGGGCGATCCCTGGACCCGATTCAAAAATCCAAATCCTCTGTAGATCTGTTACAGCCCGAATAAATTCCAATTATCGAATTGACAATTAAAACTTAAGATTTTTATATCTTAAATTTAATATTTTGACCTGTAATGGAAAGCCGGGAGAACCCTTTGAACCTTAGATGGAAAAATTTTAGTTTCGATTTCTCATCAAAAACTCATATTATGGGTGTACTGAATGTTACCCCTGATTCTTTTTCAGACGGCGGTCTGTTTTTAGACAAAAACAGGGCTGTCGATTGCGCGCTCAGGATGCAGGATGAGGGTGCGGATATGATAGATATCGGGGGAGAATCTACAAGACCGGGCGCTGAAAAAGTCTCTGTAAAGGAAGAAATCGGACGAGTTGTACCCGTAATCGAGGCGCTTGCACGAAAGATAAATATCCCCCTGTCAATAGATACATATAAATCAGCTGTAGCAAAAACTGCTCTTTCAGCAGGAGCTTCTATTGTAAATGATATAAGCGGGCTAAGGTTTGATCCAGAGATGTCCGGTATCGTGGCTCAATATAAAGTTCCTGTTGTAATAATGCATATTCAGGGTACGCCTGTAAATATGCAGAAAAAACCTTCTTACAGGGCGCTTATTCCTGAAATAATAGATTATCTGAGAGAGAGCATTTCAATTGCGCAAAGCGCCGGGATAACTGATGATAGAATAATTATCGATCCGGGTATCGGCTTTGGAAAAACGGTTGACCATAACCTGACAATAATAAAATGTCTTGGTGAGTTTACAGGTTTTGAAAAACCGATACTTCTGGGCCCTTCAAGGAAATCATTTATTGGCAGTAAGCTGGGAGATTTACCGGTAACGGAGAGACTTGAAGGCACATCGGCTGCTGTAGCTATCGGTATATTTAACGGTGCAAATATAATAAGGGTTCATGATGTGAAAGTCATGATCAGGGTTGTTGGAATTGCAGATGCTCTGAAAAGGGGATTTTAAAATTAGTCTATAAGTTTTATCTCTATTATCTGTGATTTCGTATCATTGACACTCACATTTTATATGTGATACGCTTTAAGGATAGCCTTTAATTTAAGATATATAAAACAAAATGTTAGATAAAACTGCCATAACTAAAACTGCCCAGAAATTTACTGCAAAAGGCCAGATAGACAAAGCTATTGCAGAATGGGATAAATTAATAAAAGAGAGCCAGGACGGCAATGTCTATAATATAGTAGGAGACCTTTATTTAAAGAAAAAAGCAAAACGTGATGCTGTTGATGCATTTTCAAAAGCCGCGGCAATCTTCAGAGAAGACGGATTTTTTCTTAAGTCAATAGCCCTCTACAAGAAAATTCTTAATATAGCCCCTCTTGAGGTAGATGCGCTTGTATCTTTAGCAGAGCTTAATGCTGAAAAGGGTTTAATAGGAAATGCTAATGAAAACTTTCTTGCTGCTGCCGAAATATATATAAAAGCCGGTGAAACAGAGAAAGCCCTTGAAATCTACGAAGAAATCCTAAAACTTGCCCCTTCCAATATAAATCTTAAAATGAAAGTTTCGGACCTGTATATAAAGATGGGCCTGAAAGAAGAAGCTGCCAAGGAATATGTTATTATCGCGGGGCATTATCAGGAGAAGGGGGAATCTGACAAGGCACAGGAGTTCTACCTTAAGGCGTTCGGTTTTAATCCGAAGAGTGTAACAGCGCTTACCGGACTAAGCACATTAGCTGAGAAGGCAGGTGATAACAAACAGGCATACGAATATCTGAACCAGGCAAGGTCTATTGACCCTGATAACCTTGATGTCCTGTTTAGCTATGCAGGCCTTGCGCTGGATACCGGTGATCTTGACGGCGCGAAACAGACTTTGACAAAACTTATTGAGAAGGACCCTTCTGATAATAGGTACAAAAAGCTTATCGGTACAATATATTTGAAAGAAGGTTCACTCGGTAAATCGTGGGAATTTCTGCTTCCTTGCATAGACGAGGCGCTCGGTGCTTCAAAATGGAGCGAAGCGATTGAATTACTCGGTAATTTTAAAGAAGCTGACCCTGTAGAAGTTAAGCGCCGGCTTGTAACAGCTTATAAGGGTACAAATGATAAGGACGCGGCAGTAAAAGAATTAAAAGCATTGTCTGATGTTTATGAGAAGAAGGCCCTTACCCAGAACGCAATTAAAACATATAAAGAGATTCTGCAATTAAGCCCTTCTGACGGGGATGCACAGGCCAGAATTGAAAAGCTTGAAGCAAAACTGGAAGCTGCGGCTGCTCCTCCGGCAGAAGATTCCTTTGAAAAGAAATCTGTTGAAGAAATACTGACAGAGGTGGATGAATATACAGGTCAGGGGCTTTTAGACAAAGCGATCAGCTTACTTGACAGATTAAAGGGTAAGGTTCCGCATAACATGGAAGTGCATGTACGGCTGAAAGATATTTATGTCAACTCAGAGGAGAAAGATAAAGCTATAGGCGCTTGCCTGGCTATCGCCGAGATTTATGAAAGAAAAGGTGATCTGGATGCAAAGAATAAAATAATTGCCGAAGCTGCAAGCCTGAACCCTGATGATCCAAGGCTTGTTACGGTCAGCATGTCTTCTCCGGATATAGAAGAGGTCAAAGCTTCGCCTGGAAGCACTGTTAAGAAGAGCGTTGAAGCAGACGGAGACAATCTTGAAGAGCAGATGGAAGAAGCAGAGTTTTATGTTCAGCAGGGGCTTACTGACGAAGCTGTTGACCTTTATGAAAAACTGCTTGCGGGCTCACCTGATAATAATGAAATCAGACAAAAACTGAGCAAGCTCAAATCTGCTGTGGTGCGGGAAGGGAAATCAGTCGAAAAAGATGCTGAACAGCGTGAGGTAGATAGTGGCATTAAGGATATATTCCATGAATTCAAAAAAGGTATTGAAGAGGAACTCGGGGGAGAAGACAGTGAAACCCGTTACAATTTGGGAATTGCGTATAAAGAAATGGGACTGCTCGAGGATGCTATAAGAGAATTCAAGGTTTCAGCAAAGGATCCTAAAAGGGTTTTTCAGAGTTCAAGCATGCTCTCAATGTGTTACATGGAAAAGAAGCTTTATCCGCTCGCAATTCAGGAATTTAAGAAAGTATTAGAATCATTGTCTCCTTCTGATGAAGGATATCTCGGAGTAAAATGTGATCTGGCAGACGCCTATGTAAAGAACAAGGATTATAAAAACTCTCTTCAGCTCTATACTGAAATTCATTCACAAGACCCTAATTTCAGGGACGTTGCACGTAAAGTAGAAATTATCAAGAAACTCGCTGCTGGAGGTAAAGACAAGCCAAAGGCAAAGAAAGACAGAGTCTCTTATATATAAAATTAACATTACGGATTTCAGGCACCAAAAAAACCAGTAGCCCGACAAGTCTGCCTCAGACGTACAAACTCACCATCCTGAAAAAAATCACAGGATAAATTCCGAACAACAAATACCAGATATTTGGCAGCGGGAATTTAACTCCTGCCATCCGGATAGATTCCTGTTGTTATTAATTGCTCATTTGGTTTTTAATGCAAAAAATTGTAAACTATACTTTAATGGATTATCTGGAATTTTATAAATTAAAAGAACATCCGTTTTCAAATGCTGTTGACGGCAGGTTCTACTACAACAGTACCCAGCATTCTGATGCCATTGTTCGAGTTAAACATGCTGTTGATACAATGAAGGGGCTTGCAGTAGTAGTTGGAGATATAGGTACGGGCAAGACCACCCTTGCCAGGAGAATGCTGGATGAACTGGATGAAGACCAGTATGAAGCCGCGCTTCTTGTTGTACTGCATTCCTCTGTAACGTCTGACTGGCTCATGAAAAAAATTGCTGTTCAGATCGAGGTGGAGAGCCCCGCAGATAATAAGGTGGAACTGCTCGGGCAGATGTATAAAAGATTGCTCGAGATCCATGAATCAGGGTTAAAGACGGCTGTGCTCATTGACGAAGTGCAGATGCTTCAATCCCAGGAGATTATGGAGGAATTCAGGGGGCTCCTTAATATGGAGACCGGGAGCGGGAAACTTATAACGTTTGTTTTCTTCGGTCTTCCTGAGATGGAGAAAATTTTATCTTTGGACGAACCGCTTAAACAACGTGTTGCTATTAAATGCAGGATGAAGGCATTTGAGGAAGACACTACCAAGGAATATATAGATCACCGGCTTAAGATTGCCGGTACTGAGAAAAACATCTTTACTCCGGAGGCTATTAAGTTCGTTCATATTTATTCAAAAGGTGTCCCCCGCTTAATCAATACAGTTTGTGACAATACACTGCTGGAAGGTTTTCTTCTAAAAAAAGAGGAGATAGATAAAGATATTGTTGATTCTGTTGCCATTACTCTTGGCTTAAAGGAAGAGGAGACAAAAAAGAGTGCAAAACGAAGAGAAATGTGATAATGCCGTTATTTGTTACCCGCCTCTACCTGTGTCGCCTGTTTATCCTGCATACGGCAGGTTTACATGTCTTAGGCAGGCAGGTTCGCAACAACAAACAAATAATAACAAGGAACTGATAACGTTTTTCATTCTATCCCCGGTGTTTTAAAATCATTCTCATTCAGTGGCGGGTTTATGATCAGTTTCACGATTTTGACACTAAAACTGTAAGAGCCCGTTTCTATCCTTACTTCTGACGGGTACCAGAAATCATTACCTGGCTGAGTCCCGGTAAAAGTCTGTACCGGCCTGTCATATCCTATATATATTTTATTGCTGTTGACTGTAATCTCCTGGGTTTGGGGTATAAGCGTGGATTTATCGATATGTATTTTTCTGTTTTTTGTCCTTATGACATATTCTGAGCCCTGTTTGTATAAAGAGGCATTTTCAATATCTTCCCACCAGAACACAGAATAATAAAGTTTATCCCCTAATTTTTTAAATCTATCAGCCCCTTTACCGGATGAGGTATATACCACGTTGTCTTTAATGAGCAGGCTGCCTGTAAGTATGCCCAGCTTATACCATCTCATCTGAAGCCAGTTTGGTTCCTTAAGAAGCAGAGAGGCATCTAAATAGAAATAGGGTTTGTTGTCTTTTTCTATGTTTATTCCCGCTACTGCTTTTATGGTATTGATATCACCTTTTGCCCTTTCTATGATTTCCTCAAGCGTAAGGTCAATATCTCTGTAAAGCGGAGGCGGTACAACTCTGGGGGTACAACCAAAAACAGTGAACAGTAAACAATAAACAGTGAACAGTAAAATATATAATTTAAAAGAAAAGTATTTCAAGGGCTTCTTCGACATTTTTTGCGCCTATGATCTCTATATCAGAACCTTTATAGTTGCTGGCGTTTCCTGTCGGAACAACTCCTTTTTTAAGTCCGAGTTTTAACGCTTCTTTAATTCTTACTTCTGCCTGGCTTATCGCCCGGAGTTCTCCGGAGAGGCCTATTTCGCCAAATACAAATGTCCCGGGATTCACAGGAATGTTTTTAAAAGAGGAGGCTATCGCGCCTATGATCGCCATATCTGCTGCCGGCTCATCTATCTTTAATCCGCCTACAACATTTACAAAAACATCCATCCCGCCCAGATGCATACCGATACGCTTGTCCAGAACAGCGATTAGAAGGTTGACCCTGTTGTAATCGATGCCTAAAGCTGTTCTTCTCGGCACTCCGAAACTTGATGTGGAGACAAGCGCCTGAATTTCAACCAGTAACGGCCTGGTACCCTCAAGGGTCGCTGCTATTATAGAGCCCGGTACCATGGTCGGTCTTTCAGACAGGAAAAGCTGAGAGGGGTTGTCCACTTCTCTGAGGCCGGCCTCGGTCATTTCAAATACGCCTATTTCATTTGCAGGTCCGAACCTGTTTTTAACCGCTCTCAGGATTCTGAAAGGAGTGCCCTTGTCACCTTCAAAATAAAGTACAGTATCGACTATGTGTTCAAGTACACGCGGTCCGGCGATAGCGCCCTCTTTAGTTACATGCCCGATTATAAAGAGAGGTGTTCCGTATTTTTTGGCAAAGAACATCAATTTTGTGGCGCACTCTCTTATTTGCGCAACAGAGCCCGGGGCAGAAGGCAGTTCAAGAGAAAAGATTGTCTGAATTGAGTCTATCACAATAGCCTGCGGACGGATTTCCTGCGCTATGGATGTGATCCCTTCAAGGGAAGTTTCTGGCAGCAGGATTATATTATCGGGTGTTACTTTCAGCCTGTCAGCTCTTATCTTTATCTGTTCAGGGGATTCCTCACCTGAAACATAAAGCACTTTGCCAAGTTTTGTAAGGCCCTTAAGCGCCTGGAGCAGAAGTGTTGATTTTCCTATCCCCGGGTCGCCTCCTATTAAAACTACAGAACCCAGGACGACTCCGCCGCCCAATGCCCTGTCGAATTCCAGGACTTCTGTTGAGTGCCTGCAGCCTGTGGAATGTGAGATTTCAGAAAGCATGACCGGTGCTGATATTTCCCGGTTTCTGAGTTTAGTGTCCCGAACATTCTGGACTTCCTCAACAAGACTGTTCCAGGATCCGCAGTCCGGACATTTTCCCAGCCATTTTGGACTGGCATAGCCGCAACTCTGACATTGATAAAGGATTTTTGGACGGGACATAAGCTATTATAACAATTAGACAGAAGGATTCAAGCCTGCAGGGGTTCAAGGGTTCCAGTAATTTATTTCTTTACAAGTTTTCACTTGAATCCTTTTATACATTATTGACTTTAAGAGTGTAATTCTGTTAATTTTGAGATTCAATTTTTATTGACCTTTCGGCGGTGTAGCTCAGTTGGTCAGAGCACGCGGCTCATATCCGCGGCGTCGCTGGTTCAAATCCAGCCACCGCCACCATTTACTTTAAAAACTTCGCCGATACGATTCTTATCCCTATCATGTGAATTACCCCAGGGGATAAAAAAATGCTGAAAAAAATGTTTTTTATTTGCTAAAATTTCATATCTTAAAAAGCGATTACTTATCATCATTTGAGAATTACTATTTTTTGGAGCTTTCAAATACTACCCGAAGATTACCCTTTTATGTCAGGGGAAGTAGTGTCCAATTATGAAAACCGTTTTTCTCATTAGTCCGACACAACGTAGTGGCACCAATTATTTCCGGAATCTATTGGTCCGTCATCCTGATATCCTAGTTGCCAACCTGGATCAGGAAGACTTTCTGATTGCCAACCTAAGCCATTTGGAAATATTCGTCAAGTATCTGGACAAATCATGGGTGCATGCTTGGCATCCTAATCGAAGGGAGAAACTGCTCGCTCAGGCAAAGGTTTCCCTGGGCATTGGCTTGACCCATTACCTTCGCCCGAATACTTCTGAAAAAAAGCTTTATACAGTGACTAAAACTCCTTCAAGTAAGGGATTGCTGTATTTCGACGAATATTTCCCTGATCAAAAATTGATCATACTGGTGCGTGATGGAAGAGCAACGGTCGAGTCAGGGGTACAATCCAACTTCTGGTATTACGAAATGGGGTGTCACCGCTGGAAGAAAGGTACGAGTACGATTTTACAGTATTTGGAAAAGTCAGACCCGGGTCGATTCCTGCTTGTAAAATATGAAGATCTGGTTAAATATACCGCCCAAACCTTAAAAACGGTATTGACTTATCTGGAGTTAGATCTCACCCTCTATCCCTTTGAATCTCTGGGTAAAGTTAAAGTGGCGGTATCGTCACAATATAAAGATGAGTTGGGGCGCCTGGCCTCGAAGCCGGTTGCACGAAACAGGAACTTCAATCCCTTGGCCAGAGCATTATTCTGGGATTGGAAAAGGCATCTCTTATTCAATCGCATATGTGGACAAAACGCCCAAAAGCTCGGGTATTCTCTTGAACGCCAAGATAGAAAGGGTTTTATCTATACTTTCGTTTTTTTTAAGATAGACATCGGCATCTTTCTTTGTAAAAAACTGAAACAGAAGGTGTTGATCTACCTTCAAAATAGACAAAAGGCAAAGTAATCATGCCCTGTTTTGCTATGGTGTAGTGTACGGATTGCAGTACATCATACTTTCAAATTTTTAAGAGGCCAGTTTTACCGGAGCTTGTTTTAGTCCTGTCAGAACCGCAATACTAATGTGGGGTGAAGCCTATAGTTGCTTTTATGTCTACTGTAAAAAACAAAGGCAGTGCACCAGCCGTTTATAGTCTGGGCACAAAACGGTGTAGCTCAGTTGGTCAGAGCACGCGGCTCATATCCGCGGCGTCGCTGGTTCAAATCCAGCCACCGCCACCATTTTTCAAATTGCGAACTCCCGAATCGGACACGTTGGGGGTAAACTCATCGAGAGATTGGCCCCGACTCCTTGCAGGACGCCCCCGAAAATCAGAAGATTTTAAATCGTCAGAACTGATTGGATAAAAAAGATTTA